>Ga0196977_1000791_pt1 | contig 14338 bp, 9 predicted proteins | sample S3v_1013CmetaG_FD_148634 | JGI IMG/M metagenome (GOLD analysis project Ga0196977, IMG submission 148634) | Soil microbial communities from Anza Borrego desert, Southern California, United States - S3+v_10-13C | ecosystem: Environmental > Terrestrial > Soil > Desert | place: USA: California...
GTCGAAATGCTCGACAATACGTTCTGCTTCCGGCAAGGCCCCGAGCTGCTGCTGAGCTGGAATTTCAATAAAGCGAAAAATGAAAAGCGCTGGAGAAGCTGGCAGCTTTTCGCCAACACGTCTTACCAATTCTTTAAAAATGCCGCCTACTGGACGGGAGGACTGGGCGGGAGCAGCTATTATCATACGCTCTACATCGATCAGCAGATCTACCAGCTCAACCCGGGCGCACGCTTTTCCTCCTGCACGGTTTCAGGAAGCTTCTTCAGCGAATTTTTTACGGGCATCAGCCTGGCCACCGGTTATGCGCGCACGACGGAAATAGGTTGCTCGAGAAAAGTGCTGTGCCCCGACTCCGAGCTGCCGCGCGACATCGAAAGAGTCAGGCCGGGCACCGGGCCTTTCATCGGCGTGAAAGTGCACCTCGGCATCAAGCTGGGCGGCGTGATCAGGAAGTAAGCCAAAACTCCAGGTGAATATTTTTGCATTCGCGCCTTTCAGCGCGCGGACCCGTGCGAAATTTCGAACGCTGGATCCCGGGTTTTGAATTTTAATCCTTCGTGAATTTGATCACCCGCTGATCGCCGCGCGTCACCAGCCGCAGGAAATACATTCCTTCTTTTAATCCCGAGACGTCTACCGGCAAGCTGTGCGCGCCTGCGGCATAGCTTCGTTTCGCCAGGCCCGCGATCCGCCGCCCGCTGAGATCGACGATCACCGCTTCCGCCTCGATCGCTTTGTTCAGCTTGAACTGCAGCGTGAAAAATTCCTGCGCCGGGTTCGGGTACAGCGAAAGCTGCTCGATGTCGATCTCGCCGCTGCGCACGCCGCTGACGGAGAGATCGGGCGTGAAGTAAACGCGGTACACCGTGTCGTTCGCCGAGGACAACGGCAGGTTCGGGCTGTTCGCGCGGATGCCGCCGTAGAGATAACCTGCGAGCACGCGCTGGTTCGGCAGCGAGCGGAAACGCAGCACCTCGTTGGAATAATGCGGCAGGTTCCTGTTCAGCATGAACTCTGCGTTCGAGCCGAGAAGGCCGGGAAGCTGCACGGGCAGCACGCATTCTTCCGTGAGACCGTTCGCATATTTCGTCAGCGTGGTGATGTCGCTGATGAACGGAACCAGCGTATCGGCGATCACCGTGTTGCTCGACGGATCGTAATCATTCAGGCTGATGCCGCCGAAGAAGGTCGTGTGCATCGCCCCGGTGAGCGAATCGAAAACGGGAAGGCCGGCGCAGGTGTAATGGCTCATCACCTGGTCGTAAGAATTATCTGTTTGCATGCCCGCCGTGTCGATGTACACCGGGTTGAGGAAAGGCAAATTCACGTTGTAGCGGAACACGCCGCCGTAGCAGCCCAGCGCAAAACTTTCGTCCGGCTTAACGAGCGGGAAAACATTCAGATCCCTGCGATGAAATTGCGCGGTGTCGGTGAAGCTCGTGAAGTTCGTTGCGGAAAGGTTCACGCCGTCGTCGGACAAAGAGAATCGCCGCACCTGGTTCGTGTACGTTTGCGAGAACATCGGCGTGGGCGGATTCGTGTACCAGCCCTGGAAGTTGTGGCCGAAGATCAAATAGCATTCGCTGCCGAGCCGGAACATTTCCCCGCCGCATACGCGGAAGGCGTTGTTCGTGACCTGGCGAATGTGCGGCGAGATGGATGAACCTGTCTGCACCGCGCTGATCATGTCGTCGACGTGCACGGCGGTGAGCGTGGGGAAGGTCACGTAATCGTACAGCACGCTGTCGAAGCCGAAGCCGCCGCTGATGTACAGGTGATCGCCGTCCTGGAACGCCTGCATGTTCGTGGAGCGCAGCGGGTCGGCGATGCTGTACGGCAGCGCGCTCAATGAGGAGGTCCAGTACTGCCAGCTCGCCGTATCGATCACCACCACGTCGTTGTTCGCGTACATCGTGGGAAACCCGTCGTTCGAAGAGAAGCCGTGCAGCCCGTTGGTTCGTCCGCCGATGATCAGCCAGTACGAACCCGACTGAGCAAAGGCGAACGAATGTATCCCGGGCACCGTCGTCGGCACCGGCTCGATCTCGATCGTAAAAGGCGGCAAGCTCCCGAACTGGGCGAGAACAGGGCCGGCCGCGACGAGACTCACCAGCAGCGACGGTAAAAGCCGTTTAATTCCGTGAGCGAGTTTGCGAAACATATGATCGTTGGAACGAAAAGAATTTACAAGCGGAGTTGGCAGGAGCAGTCGGCAGTTTCCTGCGCCTGGTGTTTGGTATGTTCCAATTTTTTTTGACTGCCTGCTGCCCCTGCTAGCTGCCGCAAGAGCTCGCTTAGCGCAGCAGTACGATCTTCTTCGTCCGCACGTACTGCTGCGCGCCGTCGCTGAACGTGAGCCTGATGAAGTAAGCGCCTTCGCTCAGGCCCAGCGCGCTGCGGGAAAGCTCAAGCACATGCTCTCCTTTCGCGCGCGTTTCGTTCAGCACGGACGCGATTTTTTTTCCTGCGAGATCGAAGATCTCCGCGCTGACGCGCGCTTCTTTCTTCATGCTCCAGCGCAGGCTGAAATTTTCGTTTGCCGGGTTGGGCGCAGGATTGTGGAGGCTGAAGCCCTGCTCCGTTTCAATGATGGCCTGCGGCGTGGGACAGATGCGGTGCAGATCCATGTTCGTCGTCCAGGGCGCTTCGAGCGCGTAGATGCAGCCGTCGGTTCCTTCTTTCAGCGTCGTCAGCCCCGAATTGGTAAAATCATCCCACACCACGTTCGACAGCACCGTATCGTAATACGGCGGGTTGCCCAGCGTGAGATCGCTGATGCGCCCGAAGTTGGCGTCGGCCACGAGCAGGTGATTCGTGAGCGCTGTGAAGCCGCTGCCGGAGTAGAAGAGCACGCCCGTCACGGCGGGCATCGTGTTGTTGAACGGCGGCAGGTCGTCCAGCGGCAACTGGAAAGCCGCGTTGGAGCAGGGCGTGCTCGAATTGTAATTGTCGAAAGCTTCGCAGGAAGGCCAGCCGTGGTTCGCGCCCCGCGTCACCATGCCTACTTCGTCAGCGCCGTTGTTGTTCGGGCTGGTGCCGTTCTCCGAATAATACAGCGAATCGTTCACCGGGCTGGCGCAGAGATCGAAATGATTGCGGTGCCCGTAATCCCAGATGCGGTCGTCGTTGCCGGTCGCGGGATCGCCGTCGTCGTAAAACGGGTTGCTCGCGGGAATGCTGCCGTTCTTGTGGATGCGCAGCACTTTTCCGTACGGGTTCGTCAGCTGCTGCGCATTGTTCTGCGTGCCGATGTCGCCGATGGTGACGTAGATGTGGTTCGGATCGGAAGAACGGAAGCGCAGGTTGCCGCCCACGTGGAAACCGGGAATGTTGCCGACGGCCTCCTCCATGATGATCGTGGGATTCGTGCCCACGTTGCCGGACTCCGTGAAGCGCACGATGCGGATGAACTGCGGGCCGGTCTGCGTGGTGGAAACGCAGCAGCGGTGATTGTAGTACACGTAAACGTAATTGTTGCTCGCGAAATCCGGGTCGACCTCGATGCCGAGCAGCCCGCGCTCGCCCAGGTTGTACGTAGAATCCGACATGTTGTAGAACGTGCCGAGCGAAGTGCCGGTGGAGCTGTAAATGCTGATCGTTCCGCCTTTGTGCGTGACCAGTATGCGGCCGTCCGGCGTAAAGGTGAACGCGACGGGGTACGCGAGGTTGGTGATGAGCGGCGTCTGAACGTACGTGGGCGTCTGCGCTTTCGCAGCGAAAGTGCACACAATGAAAACGAGGAAGAGCGTAAGTTTTCTCATGGGTCGCAGGATTGGTTTGCCTTTGCCAAATGTAGAAGCTCATCCATTCGTCAAAACGCCAAGTTCCTGCCGACTTTCAGAAGCCCACGAAGGACGGCGCCTTGATTAAAAAGCTAAATATCAGGGCGTTGAGCGCCGTTGAAAATACAATTCCAAGAATGTGGAATGCGCGCAATTGCCGGCGCGCAGGTGAGAATCGGGCACGTACTTACTGCAACGTACTTCATGAAATCGCAGGCAGCTACTTTTCCTTCAGCCAGCGGACCAGGTCGAAATAATACAGCATGCCTTGCTCGAAAGGATTCTCAAACGCGCGCTCGATGTCCTGCGCGAGGGTTTTGAAATCCGTTTTCGAAACGGAGCGGCCGGCGTTGCGGATGAAATCGAGCAGGAGCTTTTCGACGGCGTAGAGGCGTTCTTTTTTCAGCAGGGCGCGGTAGGCGGAGCGCAGGGCGTACGGGAGATGATCGATCTCTTTTCGCTCGTAAAGGATCAGCAGGGAAAAAATTTTCGCGTACAGGTAAATATCGGAGCGCGGGTCCTGCTCGTTGACGATCTTCATCACCAGGGCCCAGGCTTCGGCATGGTTGCGGCAGAAGAAATGCGCGACGGAGAGGTGGTACGAGAGCAGGAAGGAAATGTAGTTCGTGGTGGGACTGTAATGCGCAAGCCGCGTGCGCTCGGCTTTGTGCAGCCGGAGCGTTTCCTCGAAGCGGCCCTGGTAATTGAGGTACTGCGTGCGGTACAGCAGCCAGCGCTCGTAGATCAGCTTCTGCTCGTGGTAATCGGGGTTCACCTGCATGCCTTCGAGGAATTCTTCGAGGCGCGCTTCGAGATCGTCGAGGCGGCGGGCTTTGAGAGCGGCGCTGATGTAGTTCGACAATTGCGGGTAGATCGTGTTGTCGATCTTCGGATGCGCTTTCACCAGCTCCAGCACCTGCCGGCAATGCTCCACCGACTGCGCATGGTTCCCGATCATCGCGTTGTACATGTTCATCGTCAGGTGATAATGAATGCGCGAGCCGATGACGGGAAAATTTTCGTGATCGAAATCGCGCAGCGGGGCCATCAGCTCCAGCAGGCGCTCCTGCTCTTCCCTGCTCCTGCAGTACGGCTTGACGACCTGCTGCGATTTGACCGTGCGGAAGATGTGGTACACCTCGATGTATCTCGCCAGCGTGGCCGCCAGCTTTTTCCCCGAAGCGTTCAGCGCCTGCGTGCGGTCGACGGGCGAGACGGCGTCGGTGGCGTTGATGGAAAAATTATACGCCAGCGCGTTGATGTGAAGCCGGTTGTAGATCGTGTCGCCTTCGATCGCTTCCTGCTCGGCGAGATCGAGGTAACGCTGCGCCTGGTTGTAAAGCCCTTTGTAGCGCAGCAGCTTCGCCGTTTCCACCAATTCCTTCACCTGCGAATCGGCGTTCTTGTAAGTGCCCAGGCTGTGCAGCGAAGCGATGATCTTCTCGAACAAATATTTTTTCGCCTGCGAGTAATTCTTCTTCGTTTTTTCCGCGCGCAATTTTTTCAGCACCTCGCGCTCGTCGTACGCTTCCTGCGCGTTGATGATGTTGAAGAGCGTGATGTAGAACTTCTCCCCTTTCTCCTTCGCGGTCGACAGCTTGAAATGCCGCTTCTCCGCCTTGGTCAGCGATTGGATGAGATCGAACAGCTCCTGCCCGGAAATGATCTTGTGCTTCATGCGATGGAAGCGAATGTAGCACAGAAAGAAGAAAAAGGAAAAGCGCGCGGCGTGAACAGGAGTTTACCTTCCTGAATTTCCACCCAGGACTTGTTCGTCCGACCAGGGCTGCTGCCTGCGGATCGCCTCCGCCTTGCGTACCGCCGCCAGCCCGTAAGCGAGCACGCCGATGATCGCCCCGCGGAACAAGGTGCCGAGGATCACCGAGGCGATGTTGCCGAACAGCATGTTGGCCAGCAGCACCAGCAGCGTGTAGATCGCGTAGATGATGATCGAAACAAGCAGGGCGTTCGCCGGCTGCGTGCGCGCCCAGAGACCCATGCCCAGGAAAATGCCGCCGATGAGAATGCCGACCGCAAAATCCACGATGCCGACCAAACCGTTCACGAAGAGGTTTACGACCGCGAAAAGAAAATTGACGCCGGCGATGAAGAAGAGAATGTTCTTCGCCATGCTGATGCTTTTGCCGATGTCGCGCAGCTCGGATCTCTCCATGCGTTTTTCGAGGATGAACTTGCGCTGCTCCGCCTCGGTGCCGCGCATGGGAAAATTGCACATCGGGCAGATCGTCGTTTCGGGCGCGAGCGGGCGCTTGCAGTAATAGCATTTGGAAAAATCGCGCACGCGCACTTCAATGGTGCGTCGCTTGCGGGGATCGTTGCGGGGAGGTGTGCGGCGGTTACCGGGGGAAGCAGCCATCGGGGTTATTTTTTCAGGACAAAGGTAGCGTATCTCGCCGCTTTCGGATCCTCCACGCTGGACGTGCCGTAGCGCTTGAACACGCGGTAGCTTTCCTTTTCCGGCATGCCGTTCTTGTCGTACGTGCGCTCGGTGATGTAGTGGATCATCGGCTTCATTTCACCCTTCACCGACCAATCGGTTTTTTGCAAATGATACGTTGTGACCGTGCCGTGCCGGTCGCGATCGTAACGCCTGTTTTCGATCGTACGCGTTCCGCGCTCGAGCGTGCCGGAAACAGGCAGGCCGTTCGCGTACGTGTATTTTTCAATCTCACCGCGCTGCACGTTGCGCCGCAAATTGCCGTTGCCTTGTGCGAAAACGTATTCGTACTCCAGCACGTTTCCCAATGAGTCCAGCAGCAGCTTATCGATCAGCTGGTACGCCGGCGGATCGGCAACGTACGAGCGGTAATAATGCTCTGCTCTCAGGCTCCCGTTCTCTTTCGAGTAGCTGATGCTGTCCACGCTGATCAGCCCTTCATTCTCGCGCGTGAGCGTCCGCTTCAGCAGGCGGCCCCCGGGATCGTGCAGGTAAGCATGCGTTTCTTTTTGCGCGGCATCTTTATAAATGACCGGGAACAGTTTCGACGCGTAGTGAATGTTGAAGGTGTCGCTTCTCAACGTTTGGCCCGCTCCTGCAGCTTCGGGATGCGTGCGGATGACGCGATCAGGAACGCCCGAGCGGTTGTAGCGGATATTGAAACTGTCGAGCCCGCCGGCGCTGCGTTTGCTCCAGGCGCCGATCTTGTCGCGGTGCACGTAGCTGATCGTGATCGTGCTGAAGCCGTCGCGCCGGTCGTTGAACGCGATCACGCGCCCGTCACGGTCGAGCCTCCAGATCGCCAGCGTGTCCGTGTTCTTTTTGCGCTTCTTCTTTTTTTTCTGCTTCGCCGCGTCCAGCATCACGATCTCTTTCACCCCCTGCGCCGCCGCCAGCTTTCCGTCGACAGGCATTTCAGGAATTTCCGGCAGGCGAACAGGGAACAGCTCATCCCAGCTCGGCACGATGAAAACGGGGGAACCGCCTTGAGCCTGCGCGTTCAGCGAAGCGAGAAAGATTGTTACGAGGAGAAGGATTCGCATGGATGAATAAGATACAAATAGTATGCTATTCTTGAACCGAGCAGGGCACCGTTAGTCTCCGCATTCCTCCACTGCCGCTCCGGGATGCTGCGAAAGAGATTGCTTCGCTGCGTTCACTTCCGCTGCCGCTCCAGTGAACTTCGCTCGCAATGACTGGTTCAAATGAGTAGCCCTGATCAGTACTCAATAATCAGTTCAAACCGCTACATCATAATCCCGCAGCGCCTGGTTCAGCGAAGTCTTCAGGTCCGTCGTCGCTTTGCGCTGGCCGATGATGAGGGCGCAGGGCACGTTATAATTTCCTGCGCTGAATTTTTTTTCCATCGAGCCGGGAATGACGACGGAGCGCGGGGGCACGTAGCCTTTGTATTCTTTCGGCTCGTCGCCGCTGACGTCGATGATCTTCGTGCTGGCGGTGAGCACCACGTTGGCGCCGAGCACGGCTTCCATGCCTACGTGCACGCCTTCCACCACGATGCAGCGCGAGCCGATGAAGGCGCCGTCGCCGATGATGACGGGTGCGGCCTGCGGGGGCTCGAGCACGCCGCCGATGCCCACGCCGCCGCTCAGGTGCACGTTCTTCCCGATCTGCGCGCAGGAACCTACCGTGGCCCAGGTGTCGACCATCGTGCCGCTGTCGACGTAAGCCCCGATGTTCACGTAGCTCGGCATCAGGATCACGCCGCGCGCGATGTATGCGCCGTAACGCGCCACCGCATGCGGCACCACGCGCACGCCCAGCTCCGCATAATTTTTCTTGAGCTGCATCTTGTCATGGAACTCGAGCGGGCCCGCGTGCCAGGTTTCCATTTTCTGCGTCGGGAAATACATGATCACGGCTTTCTTCACCCACTCGTTCACCTTCCAGCCGTTCTCCCCGTCCGGCTCCGCCACGCGCAGCACGCCTTTGTCCAGCTCGTCGATCACTTCCCGGATCACTTGCTGCGTTTTTACGTCGTTGAGCAGGGCCCGGTCTTCCCAGGCGGCTTCGATGAGCTTTTGCATACTTAATTGTTTTGCCCAAAAATAGCACTTAGAACTTAGCGCTTAGAACTTTGCATTCGGCGGACGCGCAAAATCCCGCGCTTCTTTCTCCCGGCGCGCGAAGAACTGCGCGATAATGCGAAGCGCGAAGAGCTCGCGGCGAAGAGCCCGGCTCTAAGTGCTGCGTTCCAAGCGGAGTGCCCGTTTTCATTGGGATGAAAGCGCGTTTTCCTTCGGATGGCATGCGAAATCGTTTATCTTTGCTCGCTTCCGTAAAAAAGCAGCGGCCGTTCTCTCTGTGAGCTACGACGAACCCGCAAGACTCTCCCGGCTGCTGCTTGCCCGGTCCCCCGCGCTTCCCGTAACGGCGCGCCCGGCATTTTTCCGGAACGTGGCTCGAGATGAAACGTTTGCTGCTTTTATTTTCCGGGCTCGGCCTGGCTGCTTTTCCTGCTTTTGCGCAAGGGAAGGATACGCTCGTGGCCGCGAAGATCGGCGCGCTGACGGAGCTCTGGCTGCAGCACAGCTCTTACGCTTCGCAGCCGCGTCTCACCGAAGATTTTTCTTCCGTCGGCCGCGTGTTCGACGCGCCGCCTTCGGTTGCGCCGAGCCCAGTTTCTTCTTCGCTCGTGTTTCAGCAGCAGCTCTACAATTTGCGGATCCAGCAGTTGAAAGCCGACAAAGGCCTGAGCCTCGGCGCGGGCTACCTGGAAAATTTCCAGCCTTCGCCGGGAGATGATGATCTTATTTACCGCCGCCGCATTCAGGCCGGGCTCGAATGGAATTTGCTGGCGAACGGCTGGATGGCGAACAAGAACAAAGAAGAAGCGCTGCGCAACGAAAGCACGATCGCGCGCCTGCGCGAAGCGGAAAAAGGATCGCCCGACCAGTTGCTGCTCAGCCACAACAGCATCATCTACGTTTTCAACCTCCAGAAAACGGCCCTGCTCGAAAAGCGCAAAACGATCAGCGAGGAAAAACTGAGCGCGATCGGCGAGCTGTATTATTTGCACCGCATCCCGAATACGAAGTTCATGGAAAGCCTGCAGCAGCAGGTGCAGATCAGCAGCCAGTTCCAGCTTTATCAATCGTACAACGAGCAGCTGAAAAATATCGTCAACGCCTCCGCCCTGCCCGGCGGACTGCTGCCCGCTTTCGATCTCGACCAGGAAAAGCTGATGCTGCTCGCCGGCATCCATCCCGCAGCCGACAGCATCCGTTTGCTCGAGAGCGAGAACTTTCGCCTGCGCTCCTCGCGCCTGAACGACATCCGCCTGAACGCCAACTTCCGCTACAATTATTACGACATGATCAGCCCCAACAACCGCGGCTTCCTTTCCGCCGGGCTGAACTTTTCCATGCCGTTGTATTTGTCGCGGCAAACGAACGAGCAATTGCTGAACGCGCAGTTCGACCTGCAGCAGGAAGAGCAGCGCTTCCTCGATCAGCAGCGGCGTTTGAGCATCGCCAATTATTTCTACGAATTCCGCTACAAGCTGAAGCAGTATGCCGACTTCGCGGAGAAAAGAAAATTGTACGTGGAACTGCTGCGCATCGAACGCGTGAAGCAGCAGTTCGGCGACCTGGAGTTCAACCCGCTCACCGCCCTCAGCCTGCTCGACGAGCTGATCGGCATCGACATCGAGATGAGCGATCTCACGCAACAGCTTTACCTCAAGCTGCTCGACATCAAGGAGCAATTGCCCGGCACGCCCGTCAGCGAATACATTTTGCCTTACCGGTCCGCCGCGCCCGCCCTCGCCCAGCGCACGGCCCCGCGCAGCCTCTACATCTGGTCGAACGCGATCAGGACGCATTCGAACGTGATGATCGTGGAGTATTTGCATTACCAGAAAATCTCCACCGCCATCCTCGCCGTGAACAAGAACCGCGCGCCGCTGGTGAAAACGCTTTCGCTGATCGATTCGCTGAACAATAAGAATATCGCCGTCGAAGCGCTGGTGGGAAATAATAATTTATTGAAGCAGGACGTGAACGCGTACCTCGATTCGCTGTCGGCGACGCTCGGCGTGCACCGTGTGAACGGCATTCACCTCGACGTGGAGCCGCATACGTTCGACGACTGGAAAACGAAGAAGGAGGAATACCTCGCGGCGTATGTGCGCATGCTGGAAACTGCGCGCCGGTATTGCAACCGCAAAGGCTGGAAGCTGGGCGTTTCCGTTCCCGTATTTTATCCCGAAGAAAAGCTGAAAGAAATTTATGCGATCGCCGACGAGGTGATCGTGATGGCCTACGAGCATCCCGACGCGCAGTGGATCACGCAGAAGATCGCGGAGGAAATGAAGATCAGCCCGGTGAAAACCACGCTGGCTTTGCGCGCGAAAGATTTCAGCAACCGCAATGAATTGGAAACGCTCGCGAATCAATTGGCGAAAGAGCTCGACCTGTCCGCGATCGCGCTGCACGACCTGGGCACGCTGCTGGAATTGGACGGGGCAAAAATGGAAGGAGGAGAAAAGTAGTGAAGAGCATCGATTTCAAACGCAAGGGCGCAGCGATCCGCGTGATGCCCGACGAGGCGGGGCGCAAGAAAAATTACAACTGGGATCGCATCGTCTATTTCGTTTTTCTCATCCTGCTCTTCGGTTTTCTCGGCTGGTACCTGTTCGATAAAATATTTTACGTGAACGCGAACGGGCAGGTCCTGTTCGAGAACGTGAACATCCGCCTGATGAACGATTGCCGCGTGCTCAGCTATTACAAGCACGAGGACGATACCGTGCAGGTGGGCGATTCGCTTTTCTTGTTCGTAGAAGATATCCAGGAGGACGACGGCGGCGGCGCAGCCGTGGCCACCGGCCGCGACAGCAGCAAAGGCAGCAGCCGTTACGATTGGGTGGAGCGGGAAATTTACAACCTGCAGAAAAAGATCGCCGTCAACAACACCGAGATCCGCGAGCAGCAAAGCGTCATCGCGCAATACGAAGCGGAGCTGCCGAAGCTGCGCAACGAAGTGATCCTCGACGCACTCCCGCAGGCCCGCCTCGATGTGCGCCTCACCGACATTACGGAAATGAAAGCCGCGGCGCTGCGGCTGAACGCGGAGAACGGCGAGCTGCGGAGGCTGATCGCGCAATTGACCGCCATGCTTCCCGCCGATCAGAAATCGCGGGTGAGCGCGGGCACGGCCATCGCGGCGGGCGCGGGCTCGGGCGAGGACGTCACCGAGCCGCGCGTGTTCCTCGCGCCCATCGAAGGATCGGTGAACCGCATTTACACGCGGCAATTCGAAACGGCGCTGAAATCGGAAGTGATCATGTCCATCCACAAGAACTCGCCGATCTACGTGCGCGCGTTCTTCAGGCAGGACGACATGGAACATTTCAGCGAAGGCGACCTGCTCACCGTGCATTTCCCCGACGGCTCGGAGGGAAAAGGCTTGCTGCGGCGCTTCTATTATTCCACCGTGCCCCTGCCCGAGGAATTCCAGAAGCGCTACGAGCCGGTGCAGCGCAGCATAGCGGCCGACATTTACCCTGCCGACAGCACGGAGCTCGCGCACTGGCGCGCGTTCTACAAGATGAGCGTGGAAGTCACGAAATTCAAATACTGAAACGCGATGGAAGCCAACGAACCAACCACAGCGAAGATCGAGGCGAAAGACGGGCGCATCAGCTACGGCAACCTGCTTTTTTATTACATCGAGAACAACACTTCGTTCCGCATCGAGGAACTGATGGGCTACGACGCCCTGCTGCTCGACGCGCGCGACCACGATTTCACGCGGCTCATCATCAAGCGCATCCGCACGCATTACAATCCCGAATTCTATCTCAAGCCGGTTTTCCTGCTCAACCTCAGGCCCACGAAAGATCCGCTCATCAATTACCTGCACGACGGCCTTATCTATTCGTTCGATCAAATTCCGGAAGTGGCGAACACCGTGCGGCAGATCTTCATGCTCACCACGCAGCTCGATTATAATTTGCCCTCGTCCTTCGAAGCGCAGACGATGAAAAAGGTGTTCAACTACATGCACACCCGCGAGCTGAAAACCCTGCGCCCGTTCATCGACGTGAGCTCCATCATCGGCTACACCTACCCCGAGCTCAGCGTGAGCTTCGACGACCGCGAGGAAGCCCAGACGCTCGACATTCTCGGCTGGGCGGAAAGAGAAGGTTTGGTGTGGCCCGATTTCTTCGAGCGCATCTACCTTTGCAACAGCTGCAGCAGCGGCTTCCTCAGCTACCGCGAAGTGTGCCCGCACTGCCAGTCGTCGAACGCGAAAAGCGAAGACCTCGTGCACCATTTCCCCTGCGCATACATCGGCCCGATCTCCGATTTCAAGAATCCCGTCGACAATACGCTCAGCTGCCCGAAGTGCAGCAAAACGCTGCGGCACATCGGCGTGGACTACGACAAGCCTTCGGTGATCAATCACTGCAACAACTGCGACAACAACTTCCAGGATTTTTACGTGAAGGCGAAATGCCTTTCCTGCGAGCAGGACATCGAGGTGCAGTACCTGGTGCCGAAGACGATCTACGTGTACAAGCTCACGAAGAAAGGCCGCTCCGCCGCCGTGAACGGGCTGTTCAGCGCCACGCAGGAAGTGGATGAAATTTTCGGCACGCTGAAGCCGGAGATGATGAAGGTGATGCTGCACTACGAGCTGGAGCGCATGAAGAAAAATCCCGCGCAGAAAAGCAGCGTGGCTATTTTTCACCTCGAGAATTTCTACGAGCTCTTCAACCGCATCGGCGGCAAGATGCGCAAGAACGTGATCACCGAGCTGATGAACCTCGTGCGCGAGAACATCCGTCCTTCCGATTACATCGGCATGGAAAGCGCCGCCACCTTCTACGTCTGCCTGATCGACACGAATCCAGCCGCAGCCGCCGGCGCCGCCGTCAACATCGAGCGCGCGCTGAAAACGGCCGTGCACCGCAACTTCAATCATTTCGAAGCGAGCATCCGTTATCACGTGGTTGAGCTGGAAACGGGATTGCCGGTAGAAGTGCAGCTGCAGAGCCTGGCGAAAGAGTTGTTCAATTAAAGGATCGTACTGAAAAAGCAACGCTTCGCGCGAAAGGGCATCAAGGCAAAAAAACGCACAACTCCGCACGCATGAAGAGAAAAAAAATGAACCGGTCATCGCGAACGGAGCGCGGCATTGATTTTTATTTTTTTGCAAGCGCAGCGTTGCCCTTTCGCGCGAAGCGTTGCTTTTTTGACGAACGTACATGAACTTCTTAGACGAATTCTACAGCTACGTCAGCTCCATCGACCTGCAGAAGTTCATTCGCATCTTCTGGTTCTTCGTCTTTTTCGAATTCCTGCGCTTCTTCGTGCTCGACTTTACGACCGTTTCCCTCTGGTGGCTGACGCGGCGCTTTCGCAGGAAGCGCAGGGAGGCGGCGCGGCGCGAGCTCTGGGAACAGCAGCCGCTGGTGTCGGTGATCGTGCCGGGAAAGAACGAAGGCAGGCACATCTTCCGCCTCGCGCAATCGCTGAAGGAGCAGACGTACCGCAATTTCGAGCTGATCATCATCGACGACGGCTCCGACGACGATACGCCGGCGATCTGCTCCAGCCTGAAGAAGAACAAGCTGATCGACCTGTACCTGCGCAACGACGTTCGGGGCGGAAAAGCGTCTGCCGCAAATCTCGGTCTGCGCTTCGCGCGCGGCGAATTCGTCGTGCACCTCGATGCGGACTGCTCGTACGACCGCGACGCGATCGAAAACATCCTGCTGCCGTTCTTCTACGATAAATCCGTCGGCGCGGTGGGCGGCAACGTGCAGGTGCGCAACTACAAGAAGAGCTTGTGCGCCACGTTGCAGGCGATCGAATATTTCGACACGATCTCCGTGGGCCGCATCGCCACGAGCGAGCTGGGCATTTACCGCGTAATCTCGGGCGCGTTCGGCGCGTTCAGGCGGGAGGCGCTGGCGCGGGTGGGCGGCTGGGACATCGGGCCCGGGCTCGACGGCGACATCACGGTGAAAGTGCGCAAGCTCGGTTACAGGATACGCTTCGAGCCGACGGCCGTGTGCAAGACCAGCGTGCCGGAAAATTTCCGCGCGCTCATCCGCCAAAGGCTT
>Ga0196977_1000792_pt1 | contig 14326 bp, 7 predicted proteins | sample S3v_1013CmetaG_FD_148634 | JGI IMG/M metagenome (GOLD analysis project Ga0196977, IMG submission 148634) | Soil microbial communities from Anza Borrego desert, Southern California, United States - S3+v_10-13C | ecosystem: Environmental > Terrestrial > Soil > Desert | place: USA: California...
GGGCGATTACGATTTTTATTTGCTGAAGCTTTTTAATAACGGCGCCGTGGACTGGATGAAAACTTACGGCGGCGTAAAAGTAGAAACGAGCTATTGCCTGCAGCTCACGCACGACGGCGGCTTCGTCTTCAACGGCTACACCGAAACCTTCGGCCCCGGCCATGCGCAGCGTCTCGCGCAAAACGAAATTCCCGAGCCGCTCGGCACCGACAGCGCCAACGTTTTCCTCATCCGCACCGACGCCAACGGCGACACGCTGTGGTGCATGACCTACGGCGGATTGAAAAAAGAAGAAAGCTTCTATGTCGCGCAATTGCCCGACCGCGGTTTCGCCATTACCGGTTACTCCTCCAGCTTCGGCGACAGCGACAACGTCTACCTCGTCCGCACCGATTCGATGGGCTGGTCGGGCTGCCACGAGCGCCGTGCGCACCCGGACGTGAGCAGCGTGACGCCGGTGCAAACCAATGCGCCTTCCGCGATCACGCGCGGCATGCAGACCGGAACGCACCAGCCCGTCGCTACGCCCGTCAGCAGCGGCACCACGTTGAATTGCTTAACGACGAGCGCGCCGGAAATGCCGGGAGAAAAAACGATCCGCATTTTCCCGAACCCCGCGGAAGATTTTTTTCAGCTTGGCGGCTTGGAAAACGGGATGCATGAAATTCAGCTGCTCGATCTCAGCGGGAGGGAGCTGTCGCGCGTGAGGCAAGGCGGAAACGCGCCGGTTTCGCTGGAAGGAATTGCGCGGGGAATTTATTTCGTGCGCGTGGATGGGAAAGTGGCGGGAATGGTGGTAAAGAAATAGTGATCGCATTCGACTCACCCCCGGCTCGTCTCTCCGCCCTCGACGCGAATTCCCGGTGAAATATAGTTCCGGGTTTGCGACGCGGCGCAGGCAGGATCAGAAAGTTTCAAAACTCCGCATTCTTCGGAAATCTCGGGAAGGGGATCACGTCGCGGATGTTCGTCATCCCGGTAACGAACAGGAGCAAGCGCTCGAAGCCCAGGCCGAACCCGCTGTGCGGGCAGCTGCCGAAGCGGCGCAGCTCTAAATACCACCACAACGTTTCTTCGTGGATGCCGAGCTCGCGCACGCGGGCCAGCAGCTTTTCGTGATCGTCCTCGCGCTGCGAGCCGCCCACCATTTCGCCGATCCAGGGGAAAAGAATGTCCATCGCGCGAACGGTTTTGCCGTCCTCGTTCAGCTTCATGTAGAAAGATTTGATCTCCTTCGGGTAGCCGGTCACGATCACCGGTCCGCCGTGGTGCTCGACGAGGTAATTCTCGTGCTCCTTCTGCAGGTCGGTGCCCCAGTCGACGGGGAACTCGAATTTTTTTCCGCTGGCTTTCAGGATGTCGACGCCCTGCGTGTAGGTGATGCGCGCGAAAGGTTTGCCGAGCACCGAGCGCAGGCGCGCGATCAGCTCCTGGTCGTAAGTATCGTTGAGGAACTGCAGATCGTTCAGGCAATGGTCGAGCGCATATTGCACGAGGTATTTCAGCAGGTCTTCGGCGAGATCCATGTTGTCGTCGATCTCGTAAAAAGCCATCTCCGGCTCGATCATCCAGAACTCGGCGAGGTGGCGCGGCGTGTTGGAATTTTCCGCGCGGAAAGTGGGGCCGAAGGTGTAGATCAATCCGAGCCCCATCGCGCAGGCCTCGCCCTCGAGCTGCCCGGAAACGGTGAGATTCGTCTCGCGCCCGAAAAAATCTTCGCTGTAGTCGATCCTGCCTTCTTTGTTTTTCGGCGGGTTCTCCGGGTCGAGCGTCGTCACGCGGAACATCTCGCCCGCGCCTTCCGCATCGGAAGCGGTGATCACCGGCGTGTGCACGTAAAAGAAGCCGCGGTCGTTGAAGAATTTGTGAATAGCGAACGCCATGTGATGGCGGATGCGCAGCACCGCGCTGATCGTTTGCGTGCGCGCGCGCAGGTGCGCTTTCTCGCGCAGGAATTCCAGCGGCAGGCCGACGACCTTTTTTTCTTTTTCGTCTTCGCCGCGTTTCTGCAGCGGGTATTCCGCCGGTTCGCAATCGCCGTAAACGACGATGGATTCCGCCTGGATCTCGCTCGTTTGTCCTTTGCCTTTCGATTCCACGAACGTGCCCGTCACGCCGATGGCCGCGCCCGTGGTCCAGCGCTTGCGCAGCTCCTCGCCGAACTTGTTCACGTCGGCAACCACCTGGATATTATGAATGGTCGAGCCGTCGTTGAGGTGAATGAAGCGCACGTACTTGTTGCCGCGCTCGCTGCGGATCCATCCTTTGACGGTCACCTGCCTGCCGAATTCCGTCGACTGCAGCAGGGTGCTGACCTTTTCATGTTTCATATTCGCTGTCTTTATAAAAAATAATCGCCGTCTTCGTGACGGGTGACCAGTGACGTAAGCATGCCCGGGTTATGGTTTCACCCGTCGCTTTTTCAAGAGAGCAAAAATCGAAAAAATATCCGCAGCAGCCGTTTTTGTCCGCGCCGCGAAAAAATTTTCAGGACGGAACGAACAAATCATCGGCTCATCCGTTTCTTCATCGACATGTAAGAAACATTTTTTGTTTCACGTGTTTCCTTTGCAGATAATTGATAATCAGTTAACTGAATGATAATATTTTCCTCGATGCGAAATCCGGACGAAAATATTTTCCATCGGGAAACTTTTTATTCGAAAAATGTTTCCATAGTTTTGCCGCCGCAATCCAGACTGTGAGAAGCATGGAGACCAAGCAACGCATCCTTCAAGCCGCCTTCGAGCTTTTCTTCCGCTACGGGATCAAAAGCGTGACGATGGACGATATCGCCAGGCACCTGTCCATTTCCAAAAAAACGATCTACCAGTTCTTCCGCGACAAGGACGAGATCGTGCACACGCTGATGGAGCAGCACATCCGGAGGGACGAGCAGGAATTCTGCGACATCGCCGACAAAGCGGCCAACGTTGTGGAAGAGGTTTTTTCGATCATGCGCAAGATGTCGCAGATGTTCGGGCAGATCAACCCCAACATTTTCTACGACCTGCAGAAATACCACCCGCGCTCCTGGGAGCTGTTCCACCGTTTCCGCGAAGACTGCATCCTGCGCAACGTGGAGCAGACGCTCGAAAAAGGGAAAGCGGCCGGCCTGATCCGCGGCGACATCAACGTGAAAATTCTGGCGCGCCTGCGCGTGGAAGAGATCGAGATGGGCTTCAACCCGAAAATTTTTCCGCCCGACAGGCACAAGCTGCTGGAAGTGCAGCTCACGCTCACCGAGCATTTCCTCTACGGCGTGTGCACCCTGAAAGGGCACAAGCTCGTGAACAAGTACAAGCACATTGTCGAGGAAGAATAAAATAAAACCAGCATACGAACGACCATACAACAGGAATCAAAAACCACTAAGCCCGGATTTATGCAACCGCTCAGAAAATGGCTGATCGCCGCCGCTGCGCTGCTCACGCTGAAAAGCGCGCAGGCCCAAGGCGCCGATTCGTCCGCTTACGCTTTCTCGCTGAAGCAGGCCGTCGATTACGCGCTGCAGCAGCAGACCAGCCTGAAGAATGCGATGATCGACGAGCAGATCGCGCAGAAAAAAGTGTGGGAGATCGCCGGCATCGGCCTGCCCCAGCTCAGCGCCAGCTTCGATTTTAAAGACTTCGTCGAAATTCCCACCTCGCTCATTCCCGGCGAGTTCTTCGGCGGCCCGCCCGGCTCGTACATCCCCGTGCAGTTCGGCACGCAGTACAGCGCCACCGCGGGCATCAGCGCTTCGCAATTGCTGTTCGACGGCAGCTACATCGTCGGGCTGCAGGCCACGAAAGTGTATCTCGAGCTGGCGCGCAAGCAGACCGAGCGCACGCGAACGGAAACCGTCGTTGCGGTGACGAAAGCCTACTACACCGTAATGGTCGGCGAGGAGCGCATGAAATCGCTGCAGGCCAACATCGACATGCTGAAAAAAATGTCGGAAGACATGAAAGCGATGAACGAAGCGGGCTTCATCGAGAAGCTCGACTACGATCGCATCACGGTGGCGTACAACAACCTGCTCAGCGAGCGCGACAAGGTGCAGCGCCTGCTCGACCTGGGCAACGCCCTGCTGAAATATCAAATGGGCATGGATCAGTCCGCCAGGCTCACCGTCACCGACAGGCTCGCCGACCTCAGCTTCCAGCCCTCGACCTCCATCGCCGACAAGCCCAACTACGCCGCGCGCCCGGAGTACGTGATGATGCAGCTGCAATACGAAGGCACCAACCTGCAATTGCGCCGCGACCGCTTCAGCCGCCTGCCGAGCGTTGCGCTCTACGGCAGCGTGCAGGCGCAGGCCCAGCGCGCCGAATTCGATTTCCTCGACAGCGAAAGCCAGCGCTGGTATCCCATCGGCGTGATCGGCTTCCAGGTCAACCTGCCGCTTTTCGGCGGGCTCAGCAACAACTGGCGCATCCAGCAGGCCAAGCTCGGCAGGGACAAAGCGATGAACGACCTACTCTTCATGGAGCGAACCATCGACCTCGACGTGAGCAATGCGCGCGCGCAGTTGCAGAACGCTTCGCTCACGCTGGAGACGCAGCAGAAGAACATCAAGCTCGCAGAGGAGATTTTCGCTACCGCGAAAAAGAAATATGAAGCGGGCGTAGGCTCCAACCTCGAAGTGCTCAACGCCGAGACCTCGCTGAAAGAAGCGCAGGCGAACTATTTCGACGCGCTCTACGCCGCCATCGTGGCCAAAGTGGATTACGAAAAAGCAACCGGTACCATCAAATAACGCATACTCACCCATCTCTTATGAAAAACATCTTCGCATCCATCCTTCTCGTCGGCCTGCTCGCAGCCTGCGGCGGTGGAGGAGGAACTCAAAAAGAACAGCTCGAAGCCGAGATCAAGGCAAAAGAAGCCGAGCGCGACAAGCTGAACACGGAGATCGCCGGGCTGAAGAAAAAGCTCGATGACCTCGACACCACCCGCCGCGCAAGCGGCAAACCCGTCAAGCTCGCGACCGTAGCCATGACGCCCTTCTCGCATTCCATCGACGTGCAGGGCCGCATCGACGCGGAGGAAAGCGTAAGCGTGGGCCCGCAGATGCCGGGCCTCGTAGAGGAGGTGCGCGTGGAAGCCGGCGACAAGGTGAGCGCAGGACAGGTGCTGGCGATCATCAATGATGACATGTACCAGCAGGGCCTGAAGGAGATCGACGTGCAGCTCGAATTTGCGCGCAACGTTTTCCAGAAGCAGAAAGGCCTCTGGGATCAGAAGATCGGTTCGGAGATCCAGTACCTCCAGGCCAAGAACACGGTGGAATCGCTCGAGAAGCGCAAAGCGACCCTCACCGAGCAGCTCGAGATGACGCGCATCAAAGCGCCGATGTCGGGCACCGTCGACGAAGTGAGGCTGCGCAAAGGCGAGATGGCCGCGCCGGGCATGACCACGATCAGCATCGTGAACGTGAGCAAGCTCAAGGCGAAAGCGGAAGTCGCCGAAGGTTATATCGCGAAAGTGAAAAAAGGCGTGCCCGTGGAAGTGGTGCTGCCCGATGCCGGCAAAACGATCGAGGCTACTCTTACGTATTCGGGACAGATCATCAACAAGCTCAACCGCACCTTCAACGTGGAGGTCGACATCAAGCCGGGCGAAGAGAACGTGCACCCGAACATGGTGGCCGTGCTGAAGATCACCGATTACAGGAACGAGAACGCCATCGTTGTCCCCCAGGCCGCCATCCAGCAGGGCGCCGACGGGAAAAGCTTCGTGTACGTAGCCGTGAAGGACAAGGAGGGCAAGCTGATCGCGCAGCGCCGCGAAGTAAATTACCTGCGCTCGTATGATGGAAAAACGGAGATCGCCAACGGGCAGCTGAATCCCGGCGATCAGCTGATCATCGAAGGGTATGCCGATCTGAACCCCGGCGACGTCGTCCAGGAAAGCAAATAACATTTTTAATTCACGCAAGCTCATCTCACGCGCCTAACGCATCGCGCTATGCTTGAAAAGATCAAAGAGTTCAAACCGACCAGCTGGTCGATCGACAACAAGACGACGATCTTCATCCTCACCGTCTTCCTGTCCATCGCCGGCCTCATTTACTACAACAAGCTTCCGAAAGAGAGCTTCCCCGAAGTGAAGGTGCCCACGATCTACATTCTCACGGGGTACTTCGGCACTTCGCCCACCGACATGGAGAACCTCGTGGCCAAGCCGCTCGAGAAACAGATCAAGGCCATCTCCGGCGTCAAAAAAGTTACGAGCAATTCGCTGCAGGATTTCTGCACCGTCATCGTGGAGTTCAACACCGACATGGAGGTGGAGGACGCGCTGCGCAAGGTGAAGGACGCCGTCGACAAAGCCAAGCGCGACCTGCCCACCAAGCTCGACGTGGGGCCGAACGTGCAGGAGATCAACTTCTCGGAATTCCCCATCATGTTCGTCAACATTTCAGGCGACTACGACCTGGCGAAGCTGAAAAGCCTGTCCGAAGATGTGAAAGACCGCATCGAATCGATGAAGGAGATCACGCGCGTGGATATGGTCGGCGCGCTCGACCGCGAGATCCAGGTCGACGTGGACATGTTCCGCATGCAATCGTACCAGCTCACGCTCGGCGACATCCAGCGCGCGATCGCGTCGGAAAACGTGACGATCTCCGGCGGAACGGTGACCACCGACGGTGTGAAGCGCACCATCGCCATCAAGCGCGAATTCCGCAGCGTGGAGGAGCTGAAGAACGTGATCGTCGGCTCGCAGTCCGGCGCGCACGTATACCTGAAAGACGTGGCCGACGTGCGCGACGGCTTCAAGGAGCAGGAAAGCTACGCGCGCCTCGACGGCAAGAACGTGATCACGCTCAACATCATCAAGCGCGCCGGCGAAAACCTGATCGACGCTTCGGACAAGATCCGCACGATCATCGCCGAGATGCAGGAAACCAGGGCCCTGCCCCCCGACCTGAACGTGACCATCACCGGCGACCAGAGCGACCAGACGCGCGTCACGCTGCACGACCTGATCAACACGATCATCATCGGTTTCATCCTGGTGCTCATCGTGCTCATGTTCTTCATGGGCGCCACCAACGCTTTCTTCGTTGCCTTGTCCGTTCCGCTGTCCATGGCCATCGCGTTCATGGTGCTCAGCTGGATGGGCTGGTCGATGAACATGATCGTGCTTTTCTCCTTCCTGCTCGCGCTGGGCATCGTGGTGGACGACGCGATCGTGGTGATCGAGAACACGCACCGCATCTTCAACGAGCACCGGCACCTGGGCATCGTGAAAGCGGCCAAGCTCGCGGCGGGCGAAGTGTTCCTGCCCGTGCTCTCCGGCACGCTGACCACGCTCGCGCCTTTCATCCCGCTCGCCTTCTGGGACGGCATGATCGGGCAGTTCATGATCTACCTGCCGATCACGCTCATCATCACGCTGCTCGCTTCGCTGCTGGTGGCCTACATCATCAACCCGGTGTTCGCCGTGCAGTTCATGCGGCATTACGATTCCACGACTGCGAAGGACAAGCGCTGGCCGCGCTGGCTGCGCCGCTTCTCCATCATCGCGCTGGTGATTGCCGCGCTGTGCTACGTGACCGGCAGCATCGGCATGGGCAACTTCATCGTTGTCGTGTACCTGTTCGTGCTGCTGCACCACTACGTGCTGCGCGGCTGGATCTTCGCCTTCCAGGAAAAAGCCTGGCCGCGTTTTCGCGAATGGTACGGGCGCCGCCTGGTGTGGGCCGTCGACCATCCGAAAACGGTGCTCTTCTCCACGGTCGGCCTGTTCTTCCTCTCGTTCTTCATTCTCAGCGCGCGCCAGCCGAAAGTGGATTTTTTCCCCACCGCTGAGCCGAACTTCATCTACGCCTACATCGAGATGCCCGTGGGCACCGATCAGAAAAAAACGAATGAAGTGGCGAAGAAGGTGGAAGCGCGCATCAACCAGCTTATCGGGTCCGACAAGGATATCGTGACGTCCATCATTTCCAACGTCGCGTTCGGTGCGGGTGATCCGCGCGAGCAGGACAATTCGGTGCAGCCGCACAAAGCGAAGGTGACCGTATCGTTCACGCAGTATGCGAAGCGCAACGGCAAATCCACGCTCGGCATCCTGCAGCGCGTGCAGCAATCTTTCGCCGAAGACCAGATACCCGGCGCGCAGATCGTCGTCGAGCAGGAGCAGGGCGGACCGCCGGTGGGCAAGCCGATCAGCATCGAGGTGACCGGCGAGAAGATGGAGGACCTTATCGCCACTGCCGACGAGCTGCGTCTTTTCCTGGAGCGCAAGCAGATCGCCGGCGTGGAGAAGCTGAAGAGCGACGTGGTAGCCAGCAAGCCCGAGATCGTGTTCGACATCGACCGTGAACGCGCCAACCGTGAAGGCATCTTCACCGGGCAGGTAGGCATGGAGATTCGCAACGCCGTATTCGGCGCAGAGATCTCCAAGTTCCGCGACGAGAACGACGAATACCCGATCATGCTCCGCTACAAACCCGAGCAGCGCAGCGACATCAACGCTTTGCGCAACCTGAAGATCACGTACCGCGACATGAACATGGGCGGCCTGATCCGCAACGTGCCTTTGTCCTCCTTCGCCGATGTGCACTACGGCGTGAGCTACGGCGGCGTGAAGCGCAAGGCGCAGAAGCGCATCATCACCATCGAATCGAACGTGCTGGCCGGGTACAACCCGAACGAGGTGGCGGCCAACGTGCAGGCGCAGGTGGCGAGCTATCCCTCCGCACGCCCGGGCGTTTCCATCCGCATGGGCGGACAGCAGGAAGAGCAGGCGGAAACGGCGGGCTTCCTCGGCGGCGCGCTGCTCAGCTCCATCGGCCTGATCATCGTGATCCTCGTCACGCAGTTCAACTCCACGAGCAAGCCCGTGATCATCCTGAGCGAAATTCTCTTCAGCGTGATCGGCGTGTTCCTCGGCCTGGCGATCTTCGGCATGAACGTATCGATCGTCATGACCGGCGTGGGCATTGTCGCGCTGGCGGGCATCGTCGTCCGCAACGGCATCCTGATCGTCGAATTCACGGACATATTGCGCGAACGCGGCGTACCTTTGCGCGAAGCCGTGATCGAAGCGGGCAAAACGAGGATGACGCCGGTGCTGCTCACCGCCACGGCCACCATCCTGGGCCTGATCCCGCTGGCGGTCGGGTTGAACATGGATTTCGCCGAGCTGTTCCGCACCGGCAATCCGCACCTGTTCTTCGGCGGCGACAGCGTAGCCTTCTGGGGCCCGCTGTCCTGGACGATGATCCACGGCCTGGGATTTGCTACCGTTCTGACCCTGATCGTGCTGCCGGTGATGTACCTGCTGGCGGAAGGCGCGAAAGCGCGGATCAAAGGCTGGTCGCGGTCCAAAAAACAGGGAACGCACAACGAAGCGCCGACTGAAGAAGCAAAGACATGAGGAAAAAGATCATCATTCTCCCTTTTCTGCTGCCGCTGTTCCTGCTCTCCTGCGGGGACAAAGAAGAAAAAGGAAAAAATGCGCAAAGCTCCGGACCGTTAATGGTCCAGGGCTTTGTCGCTTTACCGCAGCAGGGCGGCGGCGAGCTGCTGCTCACCGGGCAGATCATGGCGGGCGAGGAAGTGGAGCTGCGCGCGGAAGTGGCGGGGCGCGTGGTGCGCATCGGTTTTTCCGAAGGCGCGGCCGTGAGCAAAGGGCAATTGCTGGTCAAGATCAACGACCAGGAGCTGCAGGCGCAATTGCAGCAGCTTCGTCTCGATCAAAAGCTCGCTGAAGAGAAAGAAGCGCGCCGCGAAAAATTATTCAAAGCCGGCGGCATGAGCCAGGAAGAATACGACGAAGCGCGCAACGTGCTGGCCGACGTGCGCGCCCGCATCGCCACGCTGGAGGCGCAGGTGGCGAAGACGGAGATCCGCGCGCCTTTTTCCGGCACCATCGGCCTGCGCGAAGTGAGCGAAGGCAGCTTCGTGAATGCAGGAGCGCTCATCGCTTCGCTGCAGAGCAACGATCCGTACAAGCTGGAATTTTCCGTGCCCGAGCGTTATGCTCCAGGCGTGCGCAAAGGTGAAAAGGTGAGCTTCATTCCCGAAGGCGGAAGAGACACGCTGCAGGCCACGATCTACGCTTACGATCCGAAGATCGACGAAGCTTCGCGCAGCCTGCGCATCCGCGCGATCTGTGAAAATGCGAAGGAGGGTTTGCTGCCTGGCGCTTTCGCGAAAGTGCGCCTGAAGCTGGCGCAGGATGCTTCGGTGCTTCCCGTTCCCGCCGAAGCGGTCATCCAGGACCTGGGCGGACAAAAAGTGTTCATCGGCAAGAATGGAAAAGCGACCCCGGTAAAAGTAGAGATCGCCAACCGCAGCGCGCTGATGGCCGACGTGGTTTCGGGATTGCAGGCGGGCGATACGGTGATCGTCACCGGGATACAGCAGTTGCGTCCGGGCGCCGTGGTGAAAATTACGGCTGTGCGGAACAGCGATATGAAATAATTTTCGATTGACGATGCTTGATCGTTGATGCCTCCACAATCAACGAGCGAACATCACCAATCAAAAATGTGCAGGAGCTAATTTTTCAGCAGAGCGTTATAATGGCATTTTCAGAAACATTCATCCGTCGTCCCGTTCTCTCGATCGTGCTTTCCTTGGCGATCGTGCTGGCGGGCGGCATCGCTTTTTTCTCCCTGGGCGTGCGCGAATATCCCAGCGTCGATCCGCCGACGGTGACGGTTTCCACGAATTACGTAGGTGCGAACGCCGAGGTGATGGAATCGCAGATCACCGAGCCGCTGGAAGAATCGATCAACGGCATCGCGGGCATCCGCTCGATGAACTCCACGAGCAGCGACGGGCGAAGCAACATCACCGTCGAATTCGAGCTGAGCGTGGATCTCGAGGCGGCGACCAACGACGTGCGCGACCGCGTTTCGCGCGTGAGCCGGCAGCTGCCGCCCGACTGCGACCCGCCGCAGGTTTCCAAATCGGATGCGGACGCGAGTCCCATCATTGCGCTTTCGGTGCGCAGCGATTCGCGCAACCTGCTCGAGCTGTCGCGCATCGGCAACGATCTTTTCCGGGAGCGCTTGCAAACCATTGCCGGCGTCAGCGAAGTGCGCATCTGGGGCGAGCGCAAATATTCGATGCGTTTGCTGATGGATCCCGAGAAGCTGGCCGCGCACGGCCTCACGCCCGTCGACGTGCGCAACGCGCTGGCCCGCGAGAACGTGGAGCTGCCCACCGGCCGCATCGAAGGCTACACGGCGGAGCTTTCTATTCGCACCGCCGGCCGCCTGACGACGGAAACGGAATTCAATAATCTCGTCATCAAAGAAACCGAGCTCGGCCCGATCTATTTCAAAGACATCGGCACCGCCACGCTCGCGGCGGAGAACGAGCGCACGATCATGCGCGGCGATAAAGGCGTGCCGATGATCGGCGTAGCGCTCACGCCGCAGGCCGGCGCGAATCACGTGGCCATCGCCGATGAATTTTACAAGCGCGTGGAGCAGATCAAAAAAGACCTGCCCGCCGATCTGCAGCTGGGCGTCGCCCTCGACACGACGAAGGGCATCCGCAACGCGATCACCGAAGTGGAAGAAACGATCTTCATCGCTTTCGGCCTGGTGGTGCTCGTCGTATTTTTCTTCCTGCGCGACTGGCGCTCGACCTTCATCCCCGCGATCGCGATCCCGGTGTCGCTGATCAGCGCGTTCGCGCTCATGTACGCGGCGGGCTACTCGATCAACATTCTCACGCTGCTCGGCATGGTGCTCGCCACCGGCCTCGTCGTCGACGATGCGATCGTGGTGCTGGAAAATATTTACGTGAAGATCGAGGACGGCATGGAGCCGATGAAAGCGGGCTTCGAAGGCTCGCGCGAGATTTTCTTCGCGATCATTTCCACCACGGTCACGCTGGCGGCGGTATTCCTGCCGATCATGTTCTTGCAGGGGCTTTCCGGGCGCCTCTTCCGCGAGTTCGGCGTGGTGGTCGCAGGCTCGGTGCTGGTCTCCGCCTTCGTTTCATTGACGCTGACGCCGATGATGAGCGCGCGCATGCTGCGGAAGACGAAAAAGCATTCGCGCTTTTACGAAGTGACTGAACGTTTCTTCACGCGCCTCACGAACGGGTACGCGAACAGCCTGGGCAAATTCATGAAGCGCCGCTGGGTCGCGCTGCTGGTCATGGCGCTCGCGGGCGGCATGATCTTTTTCTTCGGCGGCGATCTCGGCTCGGAGCTGGCGCCGCTGGAGGACAAGGGCCGCATGACGATCAACACGACGGGGCCGGAAGGCGTTTCGTTCGAGTACATGGACGCGTTCCAGCAGCAGGTGATCGCGATGGTGGATACGATCCCCGAGAAAGCAGGCATTCTCGCCGTGACGTCGCCGGGCTTCGGCGGTTCGGGCGGCGCCAATACGGGTTTCGTGCGCATGACGCTCGTGGATGCGAAGGAACGTGACCGCACGCAGATGGAAATTGCGGCGCAGATCTCCTCGATGATGCGCAAGCTCAGCGGCGCGCGCGCTTTCGTCTCGCAGGAGCAAACCATCGGCGGCGACCGGCGCGGCGGGTTGCCCGTGCAGTACGTGCTGCAGGCGCCCGACTTCGAGCGGCTGAAAAACGCCGTGCCCCTTTTCCTCGAAAAAGCGCGTGCCGAAAAAAGATTCCGCGACGTGGACGTGAACCTGAAGTTCAACAAGCCGGAGATGCGCGTGGAGATCGACCGCGACCGCGCGGCGCGTTTGGGCGTGTCGGTGAACGACGTGGCGCAGACGCTGCAATTGTATTTCAGCGGGCAGCGCATGGGCTTTTTCATTCTCGGCGGAAAGCAATACCAGGTGATCGGCCAGGCCACGCGCAGCAACCGCGACGAGCCCGCCGACCTTCGCTCGGTGTACGTGCGCAACAACAAAGGCGAAATGATCCAGCTCGACAACCTGGTGCGCACCAGCGAGCAGGGAAATCCGCCGCAGCTTTACCGTTACAACCGCTACGTCTCCGCCACGATCTCCGCTTCGCTGAACGACGGCTACACGATGGCCGACGGCATCGAAGCGATGGACGCGATCGCCGCGGAGACGCTCGATGAATCTTTTTCCACCGCGCTCACCGGGCCTGCGAAAGATTTCGCCGAGAGCTCTTCGACGCTTTTGTACGCTTTCCTGCTCGCGCTGGCGCTGGTGTACCTCATTCTCGCCGCGCAGTTCGAAAGCTTCAGCGATCCGCTCACGATCATGCTCACCGTTCCGCTCGCGCTGGCCGGCGCGGTCTTGTCGCTCTGGCTTTTCGGGCAGACGCTGAACATCTTCAGCAACATCGGCATCATCGTGCTGGTAGGCATCGTGACGAAGAACGGCATTCTCATCGTGGAGTTCGCCAACCAGCGTCGCCGGCACGGGCTGGGCATCCGCGAAGCGGTGCAGGAAGCGGCTGCTGCGCGCCTGCGCCCGATCCTGATGACGAGCCTGGCCACCGCGCTCGGCGCGCTGCCCATCGCGATGGCCCTGGGCGCCGCATCGGTAAGCCGCGTGTCGATGGGCATCGCGATCATCGGCGGGCTGCTGTTCTCGCTGGTGCTGACGCTGTACGTGATCCCGGCGCTGTACACTTACCTCGCAAAACGAAACGTCAAGCCCGATGAAACGCAGAGTTGATATTTTTCTTTTCGTGCTGTTCTTTTCGCCCGCATTGAACGCGCAGGACACGCTGTCGCTGCAGCAAGCCTTGGAGATCGCGCTGCAAAACAATTACGGCGTGCAGATCGCGCGCAACGATGCGGCCATCGCGGCGAACAACAACAGCGCGGGCAACGCGGGTTACCTGCCCAGCCTTTCGCTGAGCACTACGCAGAGCAACAACGTGAACAATACGCGCCAGGAATTTTTCACCGGCGAGGTCCGCCAGCGCGACGGCGCGAAATCGAACGCGCTGAACGCGCAGGCCGAGCTCAACTGGACGATCTTCGACGGCTTCAGCATGTTCGCGAACGCCGATTACCTCGAAGCGCTGGAGAAAATAGGCGAGGTGCAGGCCCGCGACGCGCTCGAGCGCACGGCCGCCTCGGTGATCGTCACTTATTACGACATCGTGCGCCGCCAGCGCCAGCTCGAGGTGATCCGCGAAGCGATCGCCATCTCCGCGCAGCGGAAAAAATTGGCGGAAGATCGTTTAGGTCTCGGCGCGGGCTCGCGTTTAGAAGTCTTGCAGGCGCAGGTCGACGGCAATGCCGACAGCTCCGCTTTGCTCAGCGAAATACTCGCGATGACCGAAAGCAAAGCCGCGCTCAACATCCTGATGGCGCGTCCCGCGGAAACGGAATTTTTAGTGAGCCGTACGATCAGCGTGCAGCCCGACCTGAACTACACGGCCATTCTCGAAAAAGCGAAAAA
>Ga0196977_1000793_pt1 | contig 14323 bp, 10 predicted proteins | sample S3v_1013CmetaG_FD_148634 | JGI IMG/M metagenome (GOLD analysis project Ga0196977, IMG submission 148634) | Soil microbial communities from Anza Borrego desert, Southern California, United States - S3+v_10-13C | ecosystem: Environmental > Terrestrial > Soil > Desert | place: USA: California...
GACGAGAGGCTTCCCGGCGGCCCGTGGCCCGCAAGGTGGTCGGTTGAGGACCGAGCAGGAAGGTGCAAGATGGCTCTTGAGCAATCGCTTGACACGAAGCTGTCGCTGATGGGGCGCCCGGCGTGGGCCGATCTCGCCGGGGGAACTCTGGTCCTTGCCCAGGATGAGGACGAGGAGGAGTTTGAGGAATTTGACGACGTTGACGACGATGAGGACGAGGAGTTCGACGAGTTCGGCGACGACGAGGAGTACGAAGAGGATCTCGACGACGACTACGAGGACGACGACGAAGACCTTTGACGCCGGCCCACCGACGCGGCCGGCGCAGGAGCCCTCGCTATGCCACCCGCCGACCGCGACGACCATCCGGCAACCGACCCGCTCCCCCGGGGCGTGACCAAGGACCGCCGCTCGGGCGTGGACCGGCGCGACCTGCAGGACGATGCCGGCGCGGCGGGCCTGGAGCGCAGGCGCGGGCCGGGCCGGCGCCTGAGCGACTTCGTGAAGGCGGCAGAAGAGGGGGAGATGACCAAGGAGCAGTTCCTGTTCCTGGTCGCGATCGACGCGTTCAAGAAGGCCAACGCGGTCGCGTACCCGAGCTGGACCGACGTGCTCGAGGTCGTGCGCCTGCTGGGCTATCGCAAGACCATGCCCTCGGAGATCGGCTTCCGCAACGCCGAAGACTGGCGCGAGCCCGCCGGCGCCGAGTCCGGCGTCCGGCCGCAACGCTGGCACGAGCGCTTCCGCCCCGGCGAGTTGGGCGACCGGCGCGACGCGGCGTGAGCGACGCCGGCCGATCTACTCCGGCAGTCTGAAGCGCATGCATACGTCGGACCCGACCACCGGGTAGCGGATGTGGCAGCGGTAGCCGCGGAACTCCGTCTCCGGGAAGCCGGTCAGCGCGCAGAGACTCCGGGCCATCGCGCCGTACTGGCGCATCTCGCCGGAGCCGGCGCCGGAGAGACCCCGGCCCAGCGGCATGATCGACTCGAGCAGGTCGAGGCGGTCGTAGTAGTCGGCGTCGCGCGAGCGGCTCTGGCCGGAGATCATGCGCCGCGAGATCCACAGCTCCGGCTGCACGCCGTTCCAGAGCGATTCGTGGACGAAGACGTCGAACTGGAGCACGCGCGAGGGGCTGAACTCCATGGCGGAGATGGCCTCCCAGGCGTAGTCGCCGTGGCGGCGCCGGTAGCCGGAGCGCCTGGCGATCTGGGCGAAGAAGAAGGCGACCTCCTCGCCGAGGCCGCACCCGTCGCCCTCGAGCATGTAGTGCACGCCGCCGGGGACGGGGCGGACCTCGAAGCGGGGGGTGGGGTTGGAGCAGTAGTCGCTGAGCAGGGTCTTGCCCGCCTCGGTGACGCGACCGCCCTCGGCGGTCTCGATGATGGGCGGCGCGCCCGGGGGCGGGTTGGTGAGCGCCTGGCCGACGCAGAAGCTCGCGCGCGGGTTGAGGCGGCGGAAGCCGGCGAAGCCGTGCGCGAGCACCTCGTCGAACCAGTCGGGGTCGGCGCTGGGGAAGCAGAAGTTAGTCACGATGTGGGCGCGGGCCTCGCACCCGATGAGCCGGCTCATGGCGCTGAAGACCGCCTGCTTACCCTTGAGCTCGGCCGAGCGGCGGGCGTCGGGCACGAATCCCGTGAGGATCGCTTCGAGGGCGCCGCGGCCGCCGACCTCGCGCCGCGTGAACTCGTCGAATCCCGCCAGGACCGACTCGGCCCGCCGGATGCCCTCCCGCTCCACCCCCGCGCGGGCCAGGGCGCGGAGGATGAGCTCGAGCCCCTGGGTGCCGGGCATGAGGCTGGCGGCGTGGAGCGGGTCGTCCGTGCGCAGTGCCCGGAGCAGGCGGCCGGCGAGGGTCTTATCGATGCGGAGCTGCCGCGAGAGGTCGGTGGGGGAGACCGCGGCCGGGTCGGCCAGGGGCGCGACCGCCGAGGCCATCGCCTCTGTGAGCCGGGAGCATTGATCCCGGAGGCGAGACTCCAGGGTGCCGGTGTTCGGGGGCGTGGGGGGAGATTCGGGCATGGATGTCGGGCATGGTACTGGATTTGCGCGGGGGGCGGCGCGCGTGCCCGAGAGTAGCCCGAAGAAATCTCAGATTCTGCATGGATCGTCTTGACCGAGCGGCGGGATTGTGGCATGCTGGATCCAAGTGCCGCGGGACGTGGGGGTTGTTCCGCCGGTCAAACAGGGAGATCCATCATGGCAGCGAGAGTGAAGGAGGCCCGCGCCGCGGGTCGGTGGTGTTCCGCTCTGGTCGGGCTGGCGGCGGTGTCGGGCCTTGCGGCGTCGGCGTGCGCGGGCGAGCCGCCGCTGTTCACCGCGACCCTGATCCCCCAACTCGACGGCGGCGACCCGCCGATCACCGACGCGTTCGCGATCAACGACGGGGGCGTGGTGACGGGATCGTTCGGGTTCCCCTCCGTGGGGTTCAACTGGTCGCAGGGGGGCGGGGCGCAGACGTTCTCGAGCCTGTACGGCTTCGGCAATTCGGCGGGCATCGACATCAACAACAGCGGCCAGGTCGTCGGTTGGGTCCAGGCCGGCGGGGCGCCCCAGGCATTCATCGGGAACCCAGACGGCAGCTTCACGGCGCTCCCGCGCCTCATCGATGACCCGCGGGTCGAGGCGGGGGCGACCGGCGTGAACGACCACGGGTTCGTGGTCGGCTACGGGGCGATCGAGCCCAATGGCGGGTTCGGCGCGGACACGCACGCGGTGGCGTGGCGCGACGGATCGATCATCGACATGGGGACGCTCGGCGGCTTCGTGACGGCGGCGACGGCGGTGAACAACGCCGGCGTGGCCGTGGGCTACGGCAACGAGGCGAACGTGCAGCAGGTGCGCGCCTTCCGCTGGACCGAGGGCGGCGGCATGGAGCCGCTCGAGCGGTACGACGAGGGCTTCGTCGCGATGGCGTGGGACGTCAACGACGCGGGGCTGATCACCGGCGCGGCGGAGGGGCTCTTTCACGGCGAGTACGGGCGGGCGCCCGCGTACTGGGGGCCGGACGGGTCGCTGGTCACGATCCCCTTCCACTTCGACCCGGCGCAGGGGATCCCGAGCGCCGCGGACATCTACGCCGTCAACGAGTCGATGCAGATGGTGGGCCAGGAGCTCGATCCGGTCGCGTTCGCGCTGCACGCGATGTACTGGCACGAGGGCGAGTCGTACGTGCTGAGCGACTACGTGGTCGATCTGCCGGCGGGCCTGCGCTTCGACAGCGCCGTGGACATCAACGAGGACGGGCAGATCCTGGTGCGGGCGTTCGACACGGTGAACATCCAGTTCGTGTCCGTGCTGCTTACGCCGGTCCCGGCGCCGGGAGCGGGGCTGGTGCTCGGCGCCGGCCTTCTCGCGGCCGCTCGGCGGCGGAGGTAGGCCTCGGGAGGCAGTTTTCACCACAGAGGCACAGAGGGCACAGAGCATAAAGGCATTTTGACCACAGATGAACACAGATGAACACAGATAAGAAAGGCAGCGGTCCTATTGTCTCTATCTGTGTTCATCTGTGTTCATCTGTGGTTATTCTTTGGCCCTCCCTGTGTCCTCTGTGCCTCTGTGGTGAACAGCCTGTCACTGGGCTGGCAGGACCTCGAGCGTGGTCTCGGTCTCGAGGTCGTCGCCGAGCTTAATGGTGACGGTGTACTCGCCGGGCGCGACGAAGTCGGGGCCGGTGGCGGGGTTGACGATGCGGGTCTTGGGATCGGCTTGCAGATCCCAGACGACGCGGTGGACGCCGGCGCGCCCGGGGCCGGCGAGCTCGCGGATGGTCTTGCCGTCGGCGTCGGCGATGGTGATCGTCGCGTCGTCGTAGTGGTCGTCGGCGACCGAGTAGGTGATCTTCGCGCCCATCGCCGGGTTCGGCGCGGTGTAGAAGTTGTCGCCGTAGAAGCCGTCATACCAGAAGGTGCGCCACGGGCGCGCGGGGCGCGGCTCGAAGGCGTGGAGCTCTTCGCCGAGCGCCTCGGGCGTGCACTGGCCGAAGAATGACGCGTCATCCAGGATGTAGATCGAGCGGCCGTGGGTGCCGAGGATGAGGTCCAACGTCTCGGGGTGCTGGAGGATGTCGTCCACGGGGACGTGCGGGAGCATGGGGCCGCGGTCGTCGTCGTCGTCGGGGATGCCGGCGAGGCTGAGCCAATGGGCTCCTCGATCCAGCGTCACAAAGACGCCGCGTTCGGCGCCGCAGTAGAGGACGTTCTTGTTCTGCCGGTCCTCGCGCACGACCTTCGCGCAGCCGCCCTCGGGCGCGGGGGGCAGGTCGCCGGTGATGTCGGTCCAGGTCGCCCCGGCATCCTCGGTCATGAGGATGGTGGGCCCGTACTCGCCGGAGCGGTGGCCATCGACGGCGACGTAGGCGGTTCCGGCGTCGAAGCGCGAGGGTTCGATGCGGGCGATGTAGCGGCCGGCGACGGCCTCGGGCGTGACGTCGGTCCAGTTGGCGCCGTCGTCGGTCGTGAGATGGATGAGGCCGTCGTCGGTGCCGGCCCACAGCGTGCCTTGTGCGAGCTCGCTCTCGGCGAGGGAGACGACGGTGCCGTGGGTCTCGGCCTCGGAGCCGACGGTGGTGACCTTCTCGAGGACCTTGGTCGAAAGGTCGGGGCTGATGCATTGCCAGCGCTCGCCGCGCTCGGTGAGCTTGAAGACGCAATTGCCCCCCAGGTAGAGCGTGGTGTGGTCGTGGGGGGAGATGAAGAAGGGCGAGTTCCAGTTGAAGCGGTGGGCCTGCTGGCCCTCCTTGGGCGAGGGGCGGAGCTGGAGCGTCTCGCCGGTGTCGAGGTCGGTGCGGACGAGGTAGCCGCCCTGGCTCTCGGAGTAGAAGAAGTCGTGCTCGCCGCGCGGGTGGCCGAGCTCGAAGGCGGCGTGGAAGCCGTCGCCCCCGGAGATGAAGCGCCAGTCGCCGGTGGTGATGCCCACGCTGCTGCTGCCCATGAAGTTGTCGGGGCCCGTCTCCCACATGGTGCGGTTCGCGCCCATCCAGGTGCCGTTGTCCTGCAGGCCGCCCGCGATGCGGTAGGGGTCGCCGAGATCGGCGGCGAGGTTGTAGAACTGGCCCGCGGCGACCGTGTTCATGAACTGCCAGGTGGCGCCCTTGTCGAACGACTGGTACGCGCCGCCGTCGGAGCCCATGAGCAGGTGCGAGGGATCGTCGGGATCGATCGCGAAGGCGTGGATATCCACGTGCGGCTTGGTGTTGGCGTTGCTCGTGAACGTGCGCCCGCCGTCGTCGGAGATCAGGAGCGCCCAGCCGGGGAGATAGACGCGGCCGGGGTCCTCGGGATCGATCGCGATGCGGGAGAAGTAGAAGGCGCGGGGGGTGAGGGGGCTGACCCGCTCCCAGGAGTCGCCGCCGTTCTCGGTGCGGAAGACGCCGCCGGAGCGGCTGAAGTCGTCGAATGGCTCGGCGCCCCAGCCGCCCTCGTCGCTGGCGACCATGGCGACGAGGATGCGCGGATCGGCCTCGTGGATCGCGAGACCGATACGCTCGGTGCGGGCGGGGAGGCCGTTGGTCAGCTTCGTCCAGGTCGCGCCGGCGTCGGTCGATTTGAAGATGCCGCCGACGTCGCTCCCGCTCTCGTAGGCCCACGCGCGCCGGGTGCGGGTATACATCGCGGCGTAGATGGTGTCGGGGTTCGAGGGGTCGAGGAGCACGTCGCAGCAGCCGGTGGTGTCGTCGACCTGGAGGACGGGCTGCCAGGTCTCGCCGCCGTCGGCGGTCTTGTAGAGGCCGCGGTCGGGGCTGGCATTCCAGAGCGGACCCATCGCGGCGACGTAGCACACGTCGGGGTTGCGTGGATCGGCGGCGATCTGCGGGATGTTGTGCGTCGCTTCAAGGCCCTTGTGCTCGAACTCGCCGCCGCCGTCGGTCGAGCGGTAGACGCCGTGACCCCAGGAGGAGCTGTTGCGGTTGTTGCCCTCGCCGGTGCCGACCCAGACGATCTTGGCCTTGCCCTTGTCGGCTTCGGCCTTCTCAAAGGCTTCGGGGTCTTTGGCCTTCTGCTCCTCGCGGTCCTTGTCGCGCTTGGCGCGCTCCTCGTCGGTGAGCTCGGCCTCTTCGGCGGCCCAGCCGGGCCAGTCGGCGGGGGCGTCGGCGACGGCGACGGCGCCGATCGAGGTGGTGATCTCCTTGTCGAAGACTGGTGAGAGCGTGATGCCGCGGTTGGTCGTCTTGAAGAGGCCGCCGGTGGCGAAGCCGACATAGAAGGTCTTGGAGTCGCCGGGGGCGAATGTCATGTCGGCGACGCGCCCGCCCATGTTGGCGGGACCGATGGGGCGCCAGGAGAAGGCGCGGAGGTCGGTGCGGGTGAGCGCGGGGGATTCAGCCTGACCAGCGGAGAGATTCACCACGGAGAGCACGGAGGGCGCGGAGTTGGAGGCGGGATCGGATGCGCCGAGGAGTGACGCGGTTGACGGGATGGACGGCGTGGACGCGGTGGAGGCGCAGCCGCCGGCGAGCGTGAGGAGCGGGGCGAGGGAGAGGGCGCGGCGCGGGTGGGGCATGTGGGTGTCTCCTGGGACGGACATGGTACAGGGGGCGCGGCCCGGCGCGGGCGGCGCGCCCCGCCGGGGCGGCCCTGCGGGCTCCGGATCTCCATGCTTCCTCGCTCGCGTGCGATCATCACGGGAGCCGGCACGGAGGAGACGAGAAGGAGAAGATGTGGGAGCCGGTCCGGAGGAGCGGGGCACCCGGGGACCGGAGCGTGCGCTCGGGGTTGGTCGAGGCGGGGGAGATCAGCGCTCGGCGAGGGCGGCTTGGAGCTCGGCGAGCACGTGTCCGGGGGCGCTCTCCGGATCCACGAAGGTGAGGTAGTCGTCGATGATCTCCTGGAGGGCGGCCTGGACCTCCGGTTCGCCGGAGCGGGCGAGGGCGAGGAGCTTGCCGCGGTAAACGGGCAGGAGCTGGGGATCGTCGAGGATCGCCCACCAGCAGTCGCGCCCGTTCCAGGGGCCGGGCGGGACGTGCCGGCCGAGCTTGGAATCGGGGACGCCGAGTGGGTATTCGAAGGCGCCGCGGTCGCTCGCGATGGGAAGAAGGCGTTCGGCGCCGTTGGGGCTCGGGACGGCGAGGCTGATGGTGCTCGTGATGTCGTAGGCGGCGAAGAAGCGTCCGCCGCGGCGGATGACCTTGGGCTCGGCGGCCTCGAGGGTCTGGTGGAAGCGGGAGCTGGAGAAGGCGCGCGGCATGACGGCCTGCTCGGGCACGAGGCGGTCGGCGCGGACGCGATACCAGGCGTCGCGCTTGATAAAGTAGGAGCCGTCTCCGGACGCGCCGCCGTCGGCGCGCACGACGAGCCACCGCTGTCCATCGTCGCTCGTCACCGCGCTGAACTGCGGCGGGTGGAGGACGGTGTTCGAGAGGTCCATCATGCCGAGAAAGCGCCAACCGTCTCCGCGGCGGAGCAGCATGAACGCTTCGTAGTGGGTGGCGCATCCCGCCCTCTCCCAGTACCGGTTGTGTACGCTCAGGATGCAGTCGGGCTCCGCGTCGTGGTCGATGTGCTGCTCGATGCTTTCTACGCGCATGGCGTCTTGCAGCGACTCGTCGGCGTCGAACAGGCTGGTGCGGCGCACGCCGAGCCGGCGGTGCAGCGCGATCAGCTCGTTGACCGATTTGCCGTCGAGGGCGTGGATAATCGCGCCGGGCGAGATGGGCATGGCCGCGATCACCGCGGCCCGGGCGGCGTGGCCGTCACGTCGGCGAGACCGAAGCTGGCGGTCGATCGCCGCGGCATGGCCGATGCGCATCTCCTCGTCGAACTCCCGGGGCTGGGAGGGCGAGGCGAGGATGGCTTGACTGGCGACGGCGAGCTGCTCGTCGGACAGGAAGAATCGGGTGCGGTCGAGGCACAGCGCCGCCCAGAGGCGGAGCTTGGGATCGCCGTTCCCGAGCTCGCGGACGAGGGGTTCGCAAGCGCTCTCGGGATTCGGCGAGGAGCACATGATGAGCCACCACGCCATCGGGCGCGGTGGGAAGAGCCTGGCTCGCTCGATCGCGCCGGCGCACGATTCCGTGAGCAGACGCTGCTGCCACTTCGAGAGCTCGCGCCCCGTGCTCACCGACGGCGCCGCGCCCCACATGCCCAGGCGCAGCGCCAACTCCTCCGCGGCCCATCCGGTGTTGGTCGTGTGCGGGATGAGCAGGATGAGGGCGGTGTCCGGCAGCCACCGCTTCCATGCGCCGCCCGTTGAGTGTGGAAAGAGGACGCCGCCGGCGCCGGCCGCGAGCACCGGCATCGCGGCCAACGTCCGTCGCCAGCGGCGGCGGGAGCGTTGGAGACTGCGTTCGCGCCTGGCCTCGCGCCCGCACTCGGGGCAGCGGAGGCCGGCGGTTGCGGCCATGTCGTACCAGCAGCGGGGGCAGCGGCGGAGGGCGCCGGCCCGGCGCGCCGGGCGGGTGCGGAGCCGGTCGGCGAGCAAGGCCCAGTGGATCACACCAACGCCGGCGAGAGCGATGAGGGCGCCGGTGATGGTGATGACCCAGTCCCCGATGGGCATACGGAGTTGTACCGGGGAACGGGCGCGTGGGTGCGGGGGCGGTTCAGCGTTCGTTGAGGGCGGCGCGGAGAAGGGCGGACTCCTTTGTCTCGCCGACGACGGAGATCAGGGTCTCGAGTTGATCCAGCGTCGCACGGTCGCCGGTGCGGGCGAGGTCGAGGAGCCGCGGGAGGAGGGGCGGGAGGAGGTCCTCTTCGAGCGCGGTGATGAACCAATCTGGGCAGTCGCCGCCCCAGAAGCGGGCGCCGGTGGGAAGGCCGAATGCCCCGGGCGGGGCGTCGAGCGGGAAGCGGAACTCCTGCACGCGCTGGTCCAGAGCGAGGATTCGCGGGGCGCTCCCGCGGTCGGGCACGGTCAGCGCGATCCGCGCGGCCATCTGGTACACCGCGAAGTCGCGCCCGCGCGAGCGCACGACCGTCGGGTGCTGGCTGGCGAGCGTGCGCGCCAGGTAGCCCCCATCCTCTGAGGAGGCCGTCACGAGCTGCACGAGCCGCAGCCGGCCGTGTGCGACGCGGTACCACGCGTCGATCTGATCCGCGCGGCCGGAGAGGCCGTCCGTGTACCGAAGGCGCACCCAGCGGCGGCCGTCGCTCGCGACGACGCTGATCCCCGGTTGGGGCGCGGACCAGGGACCTTCGAGGCGTCCGATGCACCGCCAGGCGCCGGGTGTGCGCACAAAGCAGAGGCGGTCACGCACCTGGCCTTCGCCGTCGTCGATCTCCAGGATGCAATCCGGGAGCGCGTCGTCGTTGAGGTTGATGGCCAGCGCGGCGACGCGGCGGAAGGCGGCGTTCGGCCGTTCCGCGCCGGAGGGCGGCGGCGACCGGGAGAGTCCGAGCCGTTCGTACACGATGCGCTGCTCGTCGGGCGTGCAGTCGGCGAGCGCGCCGGCGATCTCGTGGGGTGAGAGCGCGAGCTCACGCGCGGCGGCGAGCCGGAGCTGGTGGCCGCCATCTGATCGGGCCGCGAGCGTCTCCCGGAGATCCTCGGTCAGCGCGTCGGTGAGCGCGAGATTCGCCCCGTTCGACGGCGTCTGGGGCGGGGGCAGCGATTCCAGCGATTGGATCAGCTCCAGAATCTGTGCGTCGGACAGCCGGTCGCGCGTCCAGGTCAGGTGGCGCAGCGCGCCGTAGCGGAGCTGTGCGGAGGGGGAGCGGAGCTGGCGGACCGCGATCTCCAGGGCGCGCTCCGGCTCGGCGGAGAGCCGCGTGAGGAAGCCCCACGCGGCGTATCTGCTGCCTGCCTTCGTCGGATCGGCGACGATGCGCAGCGACGCGTCGGTCAGCAGGCGGAGCTGCGGGCGCGAGAATCGGTTCGGGCTCTCGACGCGGGGCAGGTTCGCGTCGCCCCAGGCGCGGCGCGCGAACTCCTCGACGGCCCAGGCCGGTTCGGGCGCGAAGCGCATGGCCAGGAGCACGGCGGTGTCGGGCAGCCAGCGTTGCCAGCGGCCGTCGGCGGCGTGGGGCGCGGCGAGGAGCGCCCCGGCGAGGAGCAGGAGCGGGAGCGCCGCCGCGGCGCGGCGGTAGCGGCGGCGCGGGCGGGCGAGGGAGCGTTCACGCTTGGCGGTCCGGCCGCATTCGGGGCAGGTGAGGCCGTCGACGGCGGACACGTCGTACCAGCACTTAGGGCAGCGGCGGAGCGAGCCGCTCGCTCGGAGCGCGCGGGTGCGGATGTGGTCGGCGAAAAGCGCCCAGAAGACCAGCGCGAGTCCGGCGAGGGCGAGGATCGCGCCGGCGGCGGTGATGGCCTGGTCGGTGGGCATGCGGAGGTTGTACCGCGGGAGGGGCGGAGGGGTGCGGGGGCGCGGCGGCTTATGCTTGGCCCGGAGCTTCGACCCCGCATGAACGAGCCGTTCACAACCGGTCTGCTGGTGCTGGCGGTGGGCGTGCTGCTGGCGTTCAGCGCGATCTTCAGCCGGGCGATGGACCGGATCGGCGTGCCGATCGTGCTGCTGTTCCTGGTTCTGGGCATGCTGGCGGGGTCGGAGGGATTGGGGCGGATCCCGTTCGACAACTACGGGCTGGCGTACCGGCTGGGGACAGTGGCGCTGGTGCTGATCCTGTTCGACGGCGGGCTGAACACGCCGGTGGGGGCGGTGCGGCAGAGCTGGGCGCCGGCGTCGATCCTGGCCACGGTCGGCGTGGTGCTCACGGCGGGGCTGACGGCGCTGGGGGCGCGGGTGATGGGGATGGAGTGGACGCACGCGCTGCTCCTGGGCGCGATCGTGTCGTCCACCGACGCCGCGGCGGTATTCGCGGTGCTGCGGGGCAGCCGCCTGCGGCTGACACGGCGCGTGGGGACGACGCTGGAGCTGGAATCGGGGGCCAACGACCCGATGGCGGTGATCCTGACGGCGGCGGTGACCGAGGTGGCGTTGAGCGAGTCGGCGCCGGGCTGGGGGCTTGCGCTGCAGGTGCCGTGGCAGCTGGGGCTGGGGGGAGCGCTCGGGGTGATGTTCGGCGCGTGGGGCGGCGCGCTGCTGCGCCGGATGCGACTCTCGGCGACGGGGCTCTACCCGGTGCTGACGCTCGCGATCGCGTTCGTCTGCTTCGGCGCGACGACGGCGGCGGGCGGGAGCGGGTTTCTCGCGGTGTACGGCGCGGGGGTGATGCTGGGGCACGGGCGGCTGCCGTACCGCGGGGGGCTCGCGCGCGTGCACGACGCGATCGCGTGGCTGAGCCAGATCGGGATGTTCCTGATGCTGGGGATGCTGGTGTATCCGTCGGAGCTGCCGGCCGTGGCCGGGCGCGGGCTGGCGATCGGGATCTTCATGGCGGTGGTGGCGCGCCCGGTGGCGGTGATGCTGTGCCTGGCGCCCTTGCGCTACCCGCTCCGGGAGTCGGTCTACATCAGCTGGGTGGGGCTGCGCTGCGCGGTGCCGATCATCCTGGCGACGTATCCGGTGCTCCGCGGCGTGGACGGGGCGATGGAGGTGTTCAACACCGTCTTCTTCATCGTCGTGCTCAACGCGATCATCCCCGGGGCGACGATCCGCAAGCTCACCGACTGGCTGGGGCTCTCCGACTCGGGGGCGCCGGAGCCGATCGCGTCGATCGAGATCAATTCGACGCGCGAGCTGGACGGGGAGATCCTGCCGTTCTACATCGATCGTTCGCTGGCGGTGTGCGGGGCGCCGATCTCGGCGGTGAGGTTCCCCGAGGGGTGCTCGGCGGTGCTGGTGGTGCGCGACGGGCAGCCCATCGCGGCGCGGGGCGCGACGGTGCTGAGCGAGGGCGACCACGTGTACATCTTCTGCCGCGAGAGGGACAGGCCGTATGTGCAGCTGCTGTTTGGAGGGCCGCAGGGATAGGGGGAGGGGAGCGAGGCAGCGAGACAGCGAGGCAGCGAGACAGCGATCAGCGATAGAGGGAGACGGCGAGACAGGGAGGGGGCGTTGCACCTGTTTCGCTGTCTCGCTGATCGCTCCTTCTCGCTACTTCTTGTAATAATCCAGATTCAACTGCACGAACTTGTTCCATTCCTCCGGGAGGTCTTCCTCGGGGAAGATGGCCTTGACGGGGCATTCGTCCACGCACAGGCCGCAGTCGATGCAGGTGTCGGGGTCGATGAAGAGCTGGTCGGAAGTCTCGAACTCGGGCTCGTCCTTGGTGGGGTGGATGCAATCGACGGGGCAGACCTCGACGCAGGAGGTGTCCTTGGTCGCGATGCAGGGCTCGGCGATGATGTGCGGCATGGCGGGTCCGTCCTGACGCGGGCGCGTCGCCCGCGGGGAGTTCTCGTGTCGGCGCCTCCGGCGCGATGATACGCGCGCCGGCGCGGCGCTTCAGCGGCCGCGGGTGCGCACCCGCCCCTGCATGCGCTTGGGCGGCAGCTTGGTGGGCACGACGCCGCCGGGGAATTTCGCGGCGAGCGTCGCCTCGTCCTGCGCGACCTCGGAGGGGGCGTCGGTCGCGAAGCGGCTCTTGGCGGGCGCGGTCTCGGGGATGTCGAGCGGGGGCCTGCCGCCGGTGGGCTCGTCGCGCCAGCCGCCGGGGCGCGGGGCGTGCTCGAAGTCTGGGTAGTCGAGCTTGGGGATCTCGGCGTTGACGAGGTGCTCGATCTGCGTGAGCAGCTTGCCCTGGGCGCTCGTGACGAAGCTCCAGGCGACGCCCCTCATGCCGGCGCGGGCGGTGCGGCCGATGCGGTGCACGTAGAGGTCGGGGTCGTCGGGCAGGTCGTAGTTCACGACGTGGCTGATGCCGTCGACGTCGATGCCGCGGCTGGCGAGGTCGGAGGCGATGAGCACGGCGAGGCCGCCCTCCTTGAAGCGGCGCATGGTCGCGGTGCGTTGGCTCTGGCTGAGGTCGCCGTGCATGGCGTGGGCCTCGACGCCGTGCTGGCTCAGGTAGCGGGCGAGCTCGTCCACGGTGCGCTTGAGGCGGCAGAAGATGAGGGTGAGCGCGGGCTCCTCGTGCTGGAGCACGTGGAGGAGGAGGCGCTTCTTGTCCCAGGGCTCGACCGTGAGGTAGTGCTGCTCGACGAGGCTGGCGGTGAGCGAGCCGGCGCTGGTGACGATCTTCTCGGGATCGCGCATGTAGCGGCGGGCGAGGTCCTCGATCTCGGGGTTGAAGGTGGCGCTGACGACGATCGTCTGCCGGTCGTTGGGGCACTGGCGCAGGATGCGACGGATGTCGTCGCGGAAGCCGATGTCGAACATGCGGTCCACCTCGTCGAGCACGGCGAAGCGGATGTTCTTGAAGTGCAGGTGCCCGCGGTCCACCATGTCGAGCACGCGCCCGGGGGTGCCGACGATGATCTCGGGGTTGTTGCGGAGCTTGTCGACCTGCGTCATGATGCGCTGGCCGCCGTAGATGGTGACGGCGTGGGACGCGCAGTAGCGCCCCAGGTCGTTGATCTCCTCGGTGATCTGGATCGCCAGCTCGCGCGTGGGGGCGAGGATGACGGCCTGCATCGGGAGGCCGGGCTCGCAGAGGTGCAGGAGCGGCAGGCCGAACGCGGCGGTCTTGCCGGTGCCGGTCTTGGCCTGGCCGAGCACGTCGCGACCCTCGATGGCCGGAGGGATGAGCGAGGCCTGGATGTAGGTGGGCTGCTTGAAGCCCGCCTCGTCAAGGCCGCGGAGGATGTCCTCGCTCAGCCCCAGATCGTGGAAGGTGCGCTGCTGCTCGAAGACCTCGGCGTTGGAGACGTCGCCGGGTGCGCGCCGGACGCGGCGGCGGTCGCGGGGCTCGGGAGCGGCGTCCGCCTCGCCCGGGGCGCCTTCGGCGCGGGAGCGCCCGCGCCGGCGGCGGCGCTTCTTGCGCGGCCCGCCTTCGTCGCCCTCGGCGCGGGGCTCGCGCTCGGCGCGCGGGGCGCGCTCGGGGCGGGATTCATCGGAGGAGGGGGCGCCCGCTTCCGTCGCCTGGGCGGGGCCGCCCGCCGCGCCATCGGCCTCGCCGGGCTTGCGCCGGCGCCGGCGGCGACGCTTCTTTTTGGGCGCGTCGCCTGCGTCGCCTTCGGCGGGGGGTTGATTGGTCTCGGGGTGGGTTGACTGCGGTGAGATCTCTTCCGGGGCCATGCGAGTCTTTCTTCCGCCCCAGCCGCGGGGAGCTCGCCGGTCTTCCGGATGGCAGGCCCGGGGGCCGGGGTGCAACCGGCACGGGGGCTCGCCATCCGGCCCTCGCGGCGCGCCGTATGAGGCTGCGTGGGCGGAAACCTGGATAGCTCGACGGGACGGACGCCGCGGATCGGCGCCTTGGGCGGCCCCTCGAGGTGAACGGGGAAGTCTATGCGGTTGGTTGCGATGGCGTGCCGCGGGGCCGCGGATTGAGGCACGCGGGCGGAAATGGCGGACGGCGCGCCCGTTGCGGCGCGACGGCGGCGCCGTTCG
>Ga0196977_1000794_pt1 | contig 14309 bp, 6 predicted proteins | sample S3v_1013CmetaG_FD_148634 | JGI IMG/M metagenome (GOLD analysis project Ga0196977, IMG submission 148634) | Soil microbial communities from Anza Borrego desert, Southern California, United States - S3+v_10-13C | ecosystem: Environmental > Terrestrial > Soil > Desert | place: USA: California...
GAAGGCGTGGCGGTTCTGCCAGATGACGGCCTCGCGGAAGCGGCTCGACATCGCCACCTCCTGAAGCGTGCGCGAGAGCCCCACGACGTCCTCGCCGTAACGCTCAAGGTAGGCCGCGGCCGCCGCCTCCCTCCGCGCGCAGGCGGCGCGGTAGGCGTCCACCTCCGCCGCGACCGCCTCCGGCATCCCCCCGGGCGGAACCTTCCCCTGACTCATCGCGCGCATGGCCTTGACCAGCGGCGAGCGGCGGTCAGTTTCGCTCCACTGGCCGGCGGCCCGCAGCGAGTCGAGCCGCGTCCTGATGGCATCGAGCGCCTGCTCCTGCTTCTTCTCGACCTCGTCCTCGGCCCAGATCAACTCGTCGGCGGCGCGCGCGCAGCCCTCGGCCGAGAGGGCGCGCACCTGCACGGCCGGGAAGCCCGCGCCGCGCAGGCCCACCCAGCGCCACACGCGCCACTCGCCGCCGGGCAGCGCGATCAGGTGCGAGTCCGCGGCCGCGCCCGCCCCGGCGCGCGCCGCGCCGTTCGAAGGGGCCTCGGTCGTGAGGGAGGGTTGAAGACTTCTGTCATCGAAATTCATGTCCACATCCTTCGTCGAAGACGGCAACGTTGGCGGCGGGCTGTCGGAGATTCATCGGGCGCAAGGCAGAGAGATTCGAGAGTCTCGCGGAGACAGCGGCGCCGGCGGGTCGGCCGCTGCCGGCTCTCGAAGCCCGGGCGCGGGAGGCCCTTCGGCGAACCAGTTTGACAAGTTTGACAGGGCTGAGTGCCCGTTGACGGCGGCCGCCAACATATTATCTCCGGCGACCCCAAGTCAATGCTTTTATGGCGCGGCCCCCGCCGGCCGAAGTAATACTAAGAATTTAGTTGACAAGGGGCGGCGCCCTCTGTATTCTACGAACACTTTAGGAGACCGCCAACCATGCTCAAGAAAAAGAGCGGCCAGTTGACGCCCCTCGAACTCGAAATCATGAACGTGCTCTGGGAGGAGCGTCTGGCCAACGTGCAGACGGTTCAGCAGAGGCTCAAGCGCGACGTGGCCTACACCACGGTGCAGACGATGCTCAACATCCTGCACCGCAAGGGGAAGGTGCAGCGCACGCTGAAGAACCGGGCCTATTTCTACAAGCCGCTCGTGAGCCGCAGTCAGGTGGTCAGCCAGACCATCGGCGACATCGTCGACCGCCTCTTCGGCGGCTCCGCCGAAAGTTTCCTGATGGGCATGGTGGAGACCAACTACCTGACGCCCGAGAAACTCGCGCAGCTCAACAAGCTCTTCGAGCAGTCGCAGGCGGGCGGCGACGAAAAAAAGTGACGCGCGTCTGAGGCCCTTTCGCGCCCCTAAAAGCCCGCTCGGCGCCGCCGGGTTTTCGAGACCGCCGAGAACGTTTGACAGCTCAGCCACAGCGCGGAACCTCATCCGGGTTGCTCTTCTGACGCGCTACGCGCTCATGACTCAGTGTCGCGGGAGACACGGTTATGGAAACGCTCGGTAATTACGTCCTGACCTATCTGCTCAACGCCGTGTGGCAGGTGGCCCTCGTGGCGGCGGCGGCCGCCGGGTGCATGTCGCTGCTGCGCCACGCGCCGGCGCGACACCGCCACGTCCTCTGGGTCGCGGCGCTGGTCGTCAGCTTCGCGCTGCCGCTCTGGAGCCTGCAACAGCCGCCGAAGGGCGCGGTCAAACACGAGCCGGCCGCCGCCCCGCTGCTGGCCGAGGTCGAGACCGGCGCGGCCCCGGCCCCGGCCGAAGGGCCGTGGATCGCCTACCTGCTTGAGAGTTCGGGCCAGACCATCACGCTCGACTTCCCGCTCATGGCGACCGTCGCCGGACTCTACTTCCTGTTCATCGTCTACCGCCTGACGCGGCTGTGGCGCACGTGGGAGGCGAGCAACCGGATTCGGCGCGCGGCGCGGCGCAGGGCCGTCCCCGAGCCGATTCAGCGCGTGCTCGATCGCTGCCAGCGCATGCTCGCGCTCCGGCTGGGCAGAGACCCGCTGCTCTTCTCGCCGAACATGGACGGGCCTCTGACGGCCGGCGTGCGCTGCCCTTCGATCATCCTGCCGGAGCACCTTCTCGAAGAGACCTCGCCGGAACTGCTGACGGCGGCCATCGGCCACGAGTTGGCCCACATCCGCCGCCGCGACTTCGCCCTTAACCTCGTATACGAACTGCTATACCTACCGATTTCGTTTCACCCGGCAGCGGCACTGGTGAAACGCCGGATCAACCAGACCCGGGAGCTGGCCTGCGACGAGGCCGTGACCGAGCACTTGATGGACGCACGCTCCTACGCTCGCTCGCTCGTCAACTTCGCCAGCTCAAGCCCCTACCTGGGCCGCCACTCCTACACACTGGGCGTCACGGACGCCAACATTTTGGAGGAACGAGTGATGAAACTACTCAAAAGCAGTCCGCGCGTGAGCGCGAGGTTGGCAGTCCTCTCGCTGGCGGCGGCTTCTCTGATCCTGACCGCGGTGGCCGTCGGGGCCGCCAAATACTCCTTCACCATCGAGCCGGCGGTCGCCGCGCAGGACGCCGGGAACCTGTTCATCGGCACGTGGAAGGGCACGCGCGAGTCGTCGAGCAAGGCGGGCGCGTCCCGCACCAGCCACGGCGCGGCCGAGTACGTGGTGACCGTCGCGCAGGCGGGCAACAAGCTCGACGTGACCGTCAACGACGTCGGCTCCCGCATCGAGTTCGACGCCAACGGGAAGGCTAAGGCGCCCAAGAAAGTCCGCGACGCCAAAGTCAAAGTCAACAACGTGAAGCTCAGCGGCTCGACCCTCACCTTTCAGGTGAAGGACGGCGCCGGCAAGGCCACTGACGTTTCGATGAAGCTCGTCAGCGACAACGAAGCGCTGGTCGAGTTCGTCGGCGAGATGCGCGATCCGGGCAAATCCGCCGCCCGCGATCCCTTCAGCATCAGGCTGAGAAGGCAGTAAAGGTGACAAGCCGTCGCCGGCGGCGCACCCCCTGCCTCGGGGGCGCGCCGCCGGCGCGCATAGACCCGTTCACGAAAGTGCCTCACTGGCTTCCAGTGGGGCACTTTCTCTATACGCGCCCTCCGCCCTCGCCTCGCCTCGCCGCCGGGCGCGCAGACCCATGCGGGCAGACTAATTCAGCCTCCTTCATGGTCAACACCCGCCCCCGGCCGTCCCGCCGCTGCGCCCCTGAAGGCCCGAGCCTTAGGGGCTTCGCAGCCCCTCCGCCGAAAACGACTCACGCCCCGGCAGGCGCCCGACCCGGCCCGCCGCGACGCGTCGAGACCAACCTCGACTGCGCCGCGGCAAACTTCGGGTGTCTGATGTTAAAACATCTCCGTCCGCTTTCTGACGGGACACCGACCACCTGCCGCGGCCCGCCTTGAGCTTTCTGGCGCTAAAGTCTGTCGCCCTGCGTGGGGCACGCGGATTGTAAGGCGAGCGTAATCTAAATGTAATGTTGTGAGGAGACGCTCGGGAGGTTGCAATTCGCCCCTTCTTCCCTAACCCCCCTTCGATTGCCCCGTGCTGGGGAGCGAATGCTCCATGCCGCACTCGCTCAGCACAACCCGGGACCAGGCTAATTTGATGGAGGAACAAATCATGGAGGTCAGACCTGGTACGACGCTGAGAAGTTTCATCCTCGCCGTGTTTCTGGGTGTATGCCCCGCGACGATCCACGTCGCGGGTCAAGAGCAAGCCGCCGCGCCTTCGGCCGGGGGCGCGCCCGCCGCGTCTCAGCCCGAAGCCAAACCGGCGGCCGAGGCGGCGCCGATTCCTCGCATCTGCGTCCCTCCGCCGCTCCTGAAAGTCATCGAGACCTCGCAGTCTTCGAACACCTCCGAGGCGGTCAGGAACGCGCTCGTCTCGTTCATGAACGGCCCTTCCGTCGAGGTCATCCCGCTCGAATCTCGCATCATGGTCCACATCGAGGCCGAGGCCAAGTCGAAGTCCTGCAACCTCGTCCTCTACAGCACGCTGACGATGCAAAAGAGCGGCGGGACGACGCGCATCGGCTCGACGTTGAAGAAGGCGGCCCCGGCGGCGGGGCTCATCGCCTTGAGCACTAACCCGATGGCGAACACGGTGGCGACGGTGGCCCGCGTCGCGGCCGAAGTCCTCGGCGAGATAACCGTCGACCGCAAGAAGAAGGACAAGGTCGTCTACGAGTACAAACTCGTCCCCGTGGGCGGAGACCTGCCGGTCATCGCCGACACGCAGCGGTACAGGTCTGAGGAAGACTCCGAAGACCTCATTTCGCCGATGCTCGCCAAGAACGCCGAACTCGTGGTCATCGCCGCGATGCGCCACTTCAACCTCGAACTGGCCCGCAAGAAACAGAACGCGCAGCCGGCGACCCCGGAGCCGGACGTGCAGACGGCGCAGGCGCAGCCGCAGGCTGCCGATCAGGACGTGGGGGACAAGTAGCGGCCGGGCGCATCGCGCGCGCCCGACCGGGCGACGGCACAGGGGCCGCACGGCAGCAGGCCGAGAGGCGTTAAAGACGCCGCCCGCCCGCGTCCGAAGTTCCTTAACATCCCCGAAAGCGTGCGGCGGGGGCGGAAAATAAGCGTGAAAAAGCGTGCCCCTCCGGTATCCGGGGGGGCACGCTTTTTATGCGCGGCCGGGTTAAGTCGGCCGGGTTTCGGCCGCGTGACGCGGGCCCGCCCGGCCCGCGAGGCTTATCACAATTTTTTCGCCACATACTTGCAACTGAGAACGGCCTCAACACATCTGAGACGAGACCCCAACAGTTGGATACAACGATTCCGGTACAACTTAACGCGCGACGTGGACAAGGTTGCTCCGCATAGACGGGGCGTTTTGTTTTACGGACACGGCGAAGAGCAGGTGCGGCGCGAACAGGGTCGCAGTTTTGTTGAAGAATCCTAACACCCGCTGACCGTCCAATCCCGTGCGCTCACGCGCTTCGGGTCAACTCTGGGCTTTTCCACCCTTCGAAATTTCAGCCGCCTTTTCTGAAGGCCGAATCGCGCCTCCGCGCGGAGGTGTGTCCGCAGGTTCGAGCGCATCTTGAACGGATTGATTGAGCGCCGCCGCTTCGGGCTGAGGAATTATTTGTTTCTTCGCTACGCCCTTAATTTCGCCCGATCTCTCAGGGAGTGCCGCCCGCGGCGTCCGCTGAGCAAACCGAAGCGCAAGCCTAATCAAGACGGAGGAACAGAATCATGCAAGGTAGAACTCGGACAATGCTGAAAAGCTTCACCCTCTCCATTTTCCTGAGCGGCTGCCTCGCTCTGCTCCACGTCGTGGGACAGCAGATGCCGGCCGCGCCTTCGGCCCCGCCCGAGCAGCCCGCCGTGCCGGCCGTCGCGAGCGCGCTCGCCCCGGCCGCTTTCGAGGGCCGGGCGGGCGGCCACGCGGGAGAGTTGGGGCCGATACCGCGCGTCTGCGTGGCCCCGCCGCTCCTGAAGGTGATCGAGACCTCGCAGTCGTCGAACACCGCCGACGCCATCCGCAACGCGCTCGTCTCTTTTATGAACGGCCCCTCGGTCGAGGTCATCCCGCTTGAGTCTCGCATTCAGGTGCACATCGAGGCCGAGGCCAAGTCGAAGTCCTGCAACCAAGTGCTCTACAGCACGCTGACGATGCAGAAGAGCGGCGGGACGGCGCGCATCGGCTCGACGCTCAAGAAGATCGCGCCCGCGGCCGGACTCATCGCGCTCGCCGGCAGCCAGTCGTCGAACGTGGTGGCGACGATGGCCCGCGTCGCGGCCGAAGTCCTCGGCGAGATAACCGTCGACCGCAAGAAGAAGGACAAGGTCGTCTACGAGTACAAACTCGTCCCCGTGGGCGGAGACCTGCCCGTGGTCGCCGACACGGAGAGGTACAAGTCGGAGGAGGACTCGGAAGACCTCATCTCGCCGATGCTGGCGAAGAACGCGGAAGTGCTGGTCATCGCCGCGATGCGCCACCACAACCTCGAACTGGCCCGCCGCAAGCAGAACGCGCAGCCGGCCAAGCCGGCCGCCGCGGGGCCGGACGTGCAGGCGGCGCAGATGAAGGCCGCCGACATGAACGAGGGTCAGAGGTAGTCGAGCGAGGGCGGTTCGCCGGCGCGAATCGGGCCGGGCGGTGAAACCCGGCACGCCCTTTGAAGGTCGGGTGAATTGAAGAAGGCGGGCGGCGCGTTAAGGTGCGCCGCCCGCCTTCTGCTTGTGGACGACCGGCCCGCCGCTCTCGTGCGGGCCGCCGTCAGTCAAGGGGTCGCATTTTCGTTAAGGCGTGCCGGCGGCGTTTTCCGGCTGGCCCTGTCCCGCCAGCTCGTCCACCCCGCTCAGCCTCGCGGCCACCTCCTCGTCGCTCAACTGCTCGACCTCCGCGATGATGCGCTCTTCGAGGATGGTGGCGATCTCCGCCACGGTCGGGTGGTCGAAGAGCGCACGCAGCGGAAGCTCCACGTCGAACAACTCGCGCACGCGGCTGACGAGCATGGTGGCGAGCAGGGAGTGTCCGCCCAGCTCGAAGAAGTTGTCCTCGACCGAGACGCGCTCCACGTTCAACACCTCGCCCCAGACGCCGGCCAGCAACTCCTCCGTGGGCGTCCGCGGGGCGACGTAGCCGACCGTCGTGCGCTCCGGCTCGGGCAGCGCCGCGCGGTCGACCTTGCCGTTGGGCGTCAGCGGCAGTTGGTCGAGCATGACGAAGGCCGAAGGCACCATGTAAGGCGGCAGCCGCTCGGCGAGGTACGCGCGCAACTCCTTGCCGAGCGTGCCGCCCGCGCCCTCGCCCGCTTCCGCCTCCCCGGTCACGCAGTACGCGACCAGCGCCGACTGCGGCCCCTCGCCCCCGCGCGCCGCGACCACGGCCTGAAGCACCGCGGGGTGACGGCACAGGGCCGTCTCGACCTCGCCCGGCTCGACGCGGAACCCGCGCACCTTCACCTGCTCGTCGGCGCGCCCCATGAACTCCATCTGCCCCGCCTCGCCCCAGCGGCATACGTCGCCGGTGCGGTAGAGGCGCGAGCCGGGAGGCCCGTACGGGTCGGGGACGAACCGCTCGGCCGTCAGCGCGGGCCGCCCGAGGTAGCCGCGGGCGAGGCCGTCGCCGCCGAGGTAGAGCTCGCCTGAGACGCCGACCGGCACCGGCTCCATCCGCGCGTCGAGCACGTAGGCCTGCGTGTTCGCTAAGGGTCGGCCGATGGGGATCGAGCCTTCGTGGCCGTCGCCCTCCGCGACTTCGTAGACGCACGAACCGACGACCGTCTCCGTCGGCCCGTACTCGTTGACGATTCTCATGCCCGGCGCGTGCCGCCGCCAGAAGCTGACCGTCTCGGCGAGGAGGTTCTCGCCGCCGACCACCATCGCGCCCGTCAGCCCCTCCACCTCCTCGCCCTTCAACTGCGAGGCCAGCAGCGAGAGGTGCGCTGGCGTCAGCTTGATGAAGCTGTAGCCTTCCCTCTCCCGCAAAGTCCTCACCAGCGCCTCCACGTCGTTCCGCGCCGGCAGGATTTCCACCGCCTGCCCGCACAGCAGAGGCGCGTAGACGCTCGTGACGCACAGGTCGAAGCTGAACGACGTGTGCCACAAAGTGCCCCGGCCCCCTTCGAGCGTGTAGCGCGGCACGCACCAGCTCAGGTAGTTCGTCAGCCCGCCGTGCGTGACCATCACGCCTTTGGGCCTGCCGGTCGAGCCCGAGGTGTAAATCACGTAAGCGAGGTTGTCGGGCGAGGCCACATTCTCCAGCGGCCCCGGGTCGTGCGCGCCGACCTCTTCGCCCACCTCGTCGAGGCTGATGACCAGCCCCCAGTGCGTCGGGAGGCGGCCCGCCGCCGCGCCCTCGGTCAGCACGATGGCGGCGTCGCTGTCCGACAACATCCCGCCCAGATGTTGCGCGGGGTAACCGGGGTCGAGCGGCAGGTAAGCGCCGCCGGCCTTGAGCACCCCGAGCGCCGCCTCCAGCAAGCCGGCCGAGCGCTCCATGCAGAGGCCGACGAGGAAGTCCGGCCCCACGCCTAAAGCTCGCAGGTAACGCGCGAGCCGGTTGGAGCGCTCGTCGAGTTCGCGGTAGGTGAGCCGCTCGCCGTCGCAGGCGACCGCGACGGCGTCCGGCGTGCGCCGCGCCTGCTCCACGAACAGTTCGTGCGCCGCGCGGCCGCGCGGGTAGTCGCTCGCTGTCTCGTTGAGTTCGACGAGCAGGCGGCGGCGCTCCGCCTCGCCCATGACCGGCAGGCGCGAGAGAGGCAGCGAGGGGTCGCGGGCCGCGCCCTCCAGCAGCGCGCAGTAGTGGTTGCTCAGCCGCTCCATCACCTCGGCCCCGTAGACCTCCGCGTTATATTGCATGGAGACGGCGAGCCCCCCGTCCGACTCGTAGGCCGCCACGGTCAGGTCGAAGCGGGCCGCGCCGCTGTCGCTGCGCAGCGCCTCCATCCGCAGCCCCGGCACCTCGACGGCCCCGGACGGCGCGTTCTGCAACAGCAGCTTGACCTGAAAGAGCGGCGTGTGCGAGAGCGTCCGCTCCGGCTGTAGCTCCTCGACCACGCGCTCGAAGGGCAAGTCCTGATGCGCGTACGCGCCGAGACAGACCTCCTTCGCGCGGCTTACCAGCTCGCGGAACGCCGGGTCGCCCGCGAGGTCAGTCCTGAGCACGAGCTGGTTGACGAAGAAGCCGATGAGGGCCTCGGTCTCGCCGCGCGTGCGGTTGGCCACGTCCGTCCCCACCACCACGTCGCGCTCGCCCGTGTAGTGGGAGAGGAGCGCCGAGAAGCCGGCCAGCATGACCATGAAGAGCGTCGCGCCTTCCTCCCGCCCCACGGCCCGCAGCCCCTCGGTGATCTCCCTGTTCACGCGGAAAGAGGCGTGCGCCCCTCGATAACCTTGCGCGGCCGGCCTCGGCTTCGCGCCCGGCAACTCCATCGCCGGCGGCGCGCCCGTCAACTGCCTGCGCCAGTACGCGAGCTGCGCTTCGAGCCGCTCGTTCGTCAGGTAGCGCCGCTGCCACACCGCGAAGTCCGCGTACTGCACCGGCAACTCCGGGAGGGGCGACGGCTTGCCTGCCGCGAAGGCTTCGTAGAGCGAGGCGGCCTCGCGCACCAGCACGCCCAGCGACCACGCGTCCGAAGCGATGTGGTGCATCGTCAGCAGCAGCACGTGCTCGTCTGCCGCGAGCCGCAGCAGCCCCACGCGCAGCAGTTGCCCCCTGCTCAGGTCGAACGGCCGCCGCGCCTCCTTCGCGGCCAGCCGCAACACCTCAGCCTCCCGCTCCGCCTCGCCGAGATACGAGAGGTCTGTCACCCCCAACTCCACCCCGCTCGGCTCCTCGACCACTTGATAAGGCTCGCCGCCCTCCGACCCGAACCGCGTCCGCAGCACCTCGTGGCGGCGCACGATTTCCGAGAGCGCCCGCCCCAGCGCGTCAACGTCAAGCGGCCCCACGAGGCGCATCGCCCCCGGGCTGTTATAGAAAGCCGACCCCGGTTCGAGCTGGTCGATGAACCAGAGCCGCTGCTGCGCGAACGACAGAGGCAGCGGCCCCTCGTGCGGCACCGGCTCCACGGGCGGCAGCGGCTCTTCCGCGCCCGCGTCGCGCAGCAGCGCCTCGACGGCCCGCGCCAGCCCCTCCACCGTCGGCGTCTCGAAGAGCGCCCGCAGCGGCATCTCCACCTTGAAGAGTTCGCGCACGCGACTGACGAGACGTGTGGCGAGCAAGGAGTGCCCGCCCAACTCGAAGAAGTTGTCGCCTACCGAGACGCGGCCCACGCCCAGCACCTCGCACCACACGCCGGCCAGCAATTCTTCGGTCGGCGTGCGGGGCGCGACGATGCGGTCAGCGCCGTCGCCCGCCAAACTCTCCGGGTCGGGCAGCGCCGCTCGGTCAACCTTGCCGTTAGGCGTCAGGGGCAGCCGCTCCAACGTCACAAAAGCCGAGGGCACCATGTGCTCGGGCAGTAGCTCCGACAGGTGAGAACGAAGCGCGGCCGTCGCCAACTCCCGCCCCGCCTCCGGCACGACGTAAGCAACAAGCCTCACGCCGCCAGCCCCATCGGCTCGCGCCCCCACGGCCGCCTCCCGCACGCCCGCGTGACGCCTGAGCGCCGCCTCCACCTCGCCGGGCTCGACCCTGTAGCCGCGCACCTTCACCTGCCCGTCCACCCGCCCCACGTACTCCAACTCCCCGCCCTCATCCCACCGGCACACGTCCCCCGTCCGGTACAGCCGCGAACCCGGCTCAGTCCCGAACGGGTCGGGCACGAACCGCTCCGCCGTTAGCGACGGCCGGTTGAGGTACCCGCGCGCCAACCCCTCGCCCCCGACGTACAACTCCCCGCAGACGCCCACCGCCGCCGGCTCGAAACCTTCGCCCAAGACGTAGGCCCGCACGTTCGCCAGCGGCCGCCCGAGGCCCGGCCGCCCACGCCCCCGCACCCGGCAGGCCGCCGCGTCCACCGTCGCCTCCGTCGGCCCGTACAGGTTGTAAGCTTCGCAGCCGCCCTCCGCCCCCAGCCCCGCCCACAGCCCGCCGTCGACGGCCTCGCCGCCCACCAGCAGCACCGGCGGCAGCGCGCCCGCCCCCAGCATCTGCCGCGCCTGCCCCGGCGTGCAGTCGAGCGCGTCGACCCGCCGCTCGGCCGCCCACCGCACCAGCGCCTCCGGGTCTCGCCGCGCCTCCGTCGGGACGACCTCGAGGGCGTGGCCGCCGAGCAGTTGCGCCCACTGCTTGACCGAGGCGTCGAAGGCGAAGGGCGCGCTCACGCCCACCCGCAGCGGCCCGCCCCGCCCGGCGTAGACCGACTCGGCCAGCGCCCGCCAGAGGTTGACCACCGACGAGTGGGTGACCATCACGCCCTTGGGCCGGCCCGTCGAGCCCGAGGTGTAAATCACGTAGCAGAGGTTGTCGGCCGACGCCTGCTCGTCGACGGCCTCGGCGCTCCGCGCCCCGATCTCGTCGCGCGCCTCATCTAAGTCGAGGAGGCGCGCCCCGCCCGGCCCCGCCTCCCGCAGCCGGTCGGCCGCGCCGGCCTGCGTCAGCACCAGCGAGGCGCCGCTGTCCGAGAGCATCCAGCCCAGACGCCGCGCCGGGTAGTCGGGGTCGAGCGGCAGGTAGGCGCCTCCCGCCTTGAGCACGCCGAGGATGGCCTCGAGCATCGCCGCCGTGCGGCCGAGGCAGAGGCCGACGACCGACTCCGGCCCGACGCCCGAAGCGCGCAGGTGGCGGGCCAGTTGGTTCGAGCGCTCGTCGAGCCGGCGGTAGGTGAGGCGCTCGCCTTCGCACGCGACGGCCTCGGCGTCGGGGGCGCGGCCGGCCTGCTCGGCGAACAGCGCGTGGACGGTGCGGCCACGCGGGTAGTCCCGCCCCGTGTCGTTCCATTCTTCGATAAGCTGTCGGCGTTCTTTCTCGCCGAGCACGGGTAGGCGGCCGACGTGCTCGCGCGTTCGCGCGGCCGCGGCGCGCACCAGCGTGAGGTAGCTGGCGGCCATCCGCTCGGCCGTTTCGCGCCCGTAGACCGCGGGGTCGTAGTGCAGCTCCAGCCGCAGCCCCGCGTCCGTCCGCAGGCACGTGAGCCTCAGCTTGTGGCGCTCGGCGCGGCTGTAGAGGCGGAAGTCGTTGACCTTCAGGTCGGCGAACTGCCGCGCGCCGCGCGCGTCGAGGTAATCGAAGCCGACGGCGTGGGCGTCGCCCGCGGCGGCGCGCGGGTCGGCCGGGTCGTAATACTCGTGGCGCGCGTAGGCGGCGTTTAAAGACTCTTCGGCCTCGGCTAAGACCTCGGCGAAGGGCGTCTCCGCTTCGACCCGGCAATGCAGGGGCAGCCACTTCGCGTAGACGCCCACCGCGCCCTGCATCTCTTCATACTTTCTGCCGTCGAGCGCCGCCTCGACGGTGAAACTGTTCGCGCCGCTCAGACGCCGCAGCAGCGTCTGCCAGCAGGCGAGCAGCGCCGCCGCCTCGGCGACCCCGCCGCGCGCCGCGAGTTCCGCGGCCGAACGCCCCGCCTCCTCCTCATCACCGGCGCGCGTCGCCTCGGTGCGGTAGTCCGCGCCGCCGCCCCCGGCTTCGAGCGGCAACGCGGGCGGCGCGGGCGCGGGCCGCTGCTCCCAGTAGCGCCGCCCTTCCGCTTCCTCCGCGCCCGGCCCGAGCAGCTCGTGTTGCCACTCCGCGTACTGCACGTACTGCACGACCTCGGCCGCTTCCGCGCCTTCGCCCGCCGCGCAGGCCGCGTAGTGTCGCCCCAGTTCCAGCGCCGCGTCGCGCAGCGCGGCCGCGTCGGCGCAGAGGGCCGAGGCGGTCAGCACCAGCGCGTGGCGCGCCCCGCCGAGGCACGCGAGGCACGCGCGCACCAGCGGCCCGGCGCCGTAGTCGAACCCGCCCGCGCGCTCTTCGGCCAGCAGGGTGTCTAGCAGGCCCTCCGGCTCGCCTTCGAGGTCGAGGCGGCGGAGCGGGAAGTCGGCGGCCTCTTCGACGACCTGCAAAGGCAGCTCCATGCCGGGCAGCAGGCGGAAGCGCGTGCGCAGCGCCTCGTGGCGCGCGGCGAGCCGGCCGAGCGCCGCTTGAAGCGCCTGCGCGCCGAGCGGCCCTTCGAGCAGCAGGGCGCACTGCGAGACGTACGGGCGCGGGCCGAGCAGCCAGAGTCGCCGCTGCTGCGGCGAGAGGCGGTAGCCTTCGATCCGTTCCAGCTCCATAAGCTCTTTCGACCCTCCTCGTTGCGTGCCTCAGCCGGCCTGCCTGAAGTGAAGCTCCGCCATCGCCACCAGAATCTTGCGCGGGCCTTTGAACGGCTCGCGCCCGTGCGAGGTCAGCATGTTGTCGATGAGCAGCGCGTCGCCCTCCCGCCACGGGAACCTGACGGCCGCCCGCCGGTACGCGCCGCGAATCTCTTCGAGCGCCGAGTCCTCGATGGGCGACCCGTCGCCGTAGAAGGTGTTGAAGGGCAGGTCGTCGGGGCCGTACTCGTTGACGAAGGCTTCGCGCACCTCCGGCTCGAGGCTTGAGACGTGGAAGAAGGCGGCGTGCTCGAACCACAGCGGCTCGCCGGTCTTCGGGTGCCTGACGACGGCGTCGAAGATTTGCCGCGTCGTGAGGCGGCCGCCCTCGCCCCACGCGAACCCGATGGAGGCCGCGCGGCAGTACTCTTCGACCGCGGCCCTCTCCGTCGTCTGGAAGGCTTCCTGCCAACTGAGCCCGATGCCTTCCACGTAGTTCCTGACGTACGCGACCCTTTTGCCGGCGAAGCGCTCTCTAACCTCGGGGCTGAGCGCCCTGAGCACTTCGCGCCCGTCGGCGAGCGGCGTGGCCCCGCCCTCTTCGGCCGCCCTCAGGCAGTAGAACCAGAGCTTCATCGGCCAGCGGCGCGTGTACGACTGCTCGTTATGAAAGTGTATGTGCTGGTCGGCCGGGTGGTCGGTCGAGGTGTAAATCCCCTGCCTGATCTCCGAGCGCGGCGACGAGCGCTCGCCGTAGTCGAGCAGGTCGGGCGAGACGGCGCGGGCCAACTCCTCGAAGCGCTCGGCCGTGGGGAGGGCGAAGCCGCGGAAGAGCACGGCCCCGTGGCGCAGCAGCCAGCCCTCAACCTGTTCGCGGTGGGCCGCCGCCCACGCGGGCGCGTCCACGCCCTCGACCGCCGGCTCGACGACGAGCGGTAGTTCGCCGCCGCCGGGCAGCCGGGAAGTTTTCACCAGCTCGCCGGCGGAGACGGTGATCGGCCGTCGCGCGCCCGCGCGAAACTTGTTGAAGCCCGGCGGGCCTGAAGTTGCCCCGCTCATCGAAGTCCCCCTTCCGCCGCGCTCGCCGCGGCGCTTCCCCGTTCAGGCCAGACGCCCGCTCGGCCCCCGGCCGCCTCCCCCTCGCCCGCGTGACTGATGTTTGAAGACGCGGCGGCCGGCGCCCATTTCAACGCGGGCGCGGGACGCACGCCTGCCGTCGTTCACCTGAGACTGAAAGAGGCTTCGCCGCTGCCTTCGGCGGCCTCCGCGTCCTGTTCGAGCTGCGCCAGAAGCTCGTCCACCGTCCGGGCCGGGCGGCGTTCGATGGGCGCGTGCTCGGCCTCGGGCGCGCGCCGCTCGTCGAGGATTTGCGCCAGCCCGGCGACGGTCGGGCGCTCGAAGAGGGCGCGCAGCGGCAGGTCGAATCCGGCGCGCGCGCGCACGCGGCTGACGAGGCGCGTGGCGAGCAGAGAATGGCCGCCGAGCTCGAAGAAGTTGTCCTCCACCGAGACGCGCTCCAGATTCAGAACCTCGCGCCAGATGCCCGCCAGCAACTCCTCGGTCGGCGTCCGCGGGGCGACGTGGCCGGCCGCCGCCTGCGGCTCCGGCTCGGGCAGGGCCTTGCGGTCGACCTTGCCGTTGGGCGTCAGCGGCAGCCTCTCTAATG
>Ga0196977_1000795_pt1 | contig 14284 bp, 14 predicted proteins | sample S3v_1013CmetaG_FD_148634 | JGI IMG/M metagenome (GOLD analysis project Ga0196977, IMG submission 148634) | Soil microbial communities from Anza Borrego desert, Southern California, United States - S3+v_10-13C | ecosystem: Environmental > Terrestrial > Soil > Desert | place: USA: California...
AATACAGAAATAGCGTGACTGTCGAAGCCTGCTCGCAACAGATTCGCGAACGACTCGGCGAAGCCTGGCTGCCCCGGATCTATCGCGAACGAATTCTGAAGCTGCGCACACGGTCGTACCACTTTGCGATCGAGGGAATCCGGAAACGTGTTCTTATCCAGCACACACTGTTGGGGGTCGAACTCAAGCTGGGACGCAAGCGGCTGCTGTGCCCGGATCTGGCGACGGCGAGATATCTTTCAGTGTTTGCGCGGCTGGGCACAAACGACGTCGCAGTGCCTTACGACATTACAAAGATCTCGCAATTGGCGGACGAATTGGAGTCATCGTGGTATAGAATGTTGTTGCTGGTTGACCAGGAAGCCAAGGAAAAGAGCACCAGCTTCAAGAATCGCGTGCGTGGCTCGCTAGTTGCTGAAATTCGCGCGGAAATCGCCGCAGCGGGCGCGGGCACGAGAATCCCGGAGTTTAAATTAACGACACGTAACCGATAAACATGTCCCAGGAACTGCTTGAAATATCCCCCATGACGCAACTGACCGAGGCTTCGGCTTCGCTGCCTTTCCCTTTCAACCAACAAACGTTCTGTCGTTACGAGCCTGTCGCCCAGCGTATTGAAAAAGCGCGCGTGCTCGTGATCGACAACCTGCTGCGCGACGAACGCGATCTTTCCGAAGTGGCGCGCACCGAGTGGGGCGCCGCACTCGCCGCTGAACTTCGACGCGAGCGCTTGATCGCCGGCATGGCGGTCGAAAATATTCTCAACAATATCGCGCGGCTAGTAAAAGAGGCGGACACACGTGTAGCGCACGTTTCAGAAATAGCCGAAGTCGCGGCAGAGTTCGTGCCTGATGCGATCGTGCTCAGTGGTACGCTGCGCGACTTTGACTACTACCAGCAATCGATTTTCGATACCTTCGGCAGTTTCATCCGCACGACGAAGATACCCGTGCTGGCGATCTGCGGCGGTCATCAACTTGTCGGAATGAGCTTCGGCGCGCGGGTTGTTACGCTCGCCAATCTGGAGCAGCACGAACAACGTTCGGGCCGGCCGCAGGAGTACCAGTATCGTTACGTGCGCATCACCGAACCCGACGATCCGATCTTCACCAACATCTCCCTCTGCGAAACACCGAAGGACCCAATAAATACACAGAGGGGCTCGCGCATCCTTCACGTCTGGCAGAACCACGGGCTGCAACTCGATCGCGTTCCGGAAGGCTTTCAGTTGTTGGCGACGTCGTATCTTTGCCGAAATCAGATGATGGTGAAACGTACCGCCGGACAACTGATCTACACGGTCCAGTTTCATCTCGAGAAGTCGTTTGAAGATTGGAACAAGAGCCGTACGCGTTGGGAGCACCCGAACGAGTCGCGCGACGGCCGCATCCTGTTTGAGAATTTTCTGATCCTCGCGACGAGTTAAGTCGTGTCAGTAGAACTACGCCGGCCACTGACGCAGAAGACACTCGCGTTGGCGGCGCGCGAGCTTGCCGCTCGCGATCGATTACTCGCAAACATTCACTCAACGTACGGCGATCCACCCTTATGGCAACGCGCGGCCGGCTTTCGCACGCTGGTCCATATCATCCTCGAACAACAGGTATCACTTAGTTCGGCGAAGTCGATGTTGCTGCGGCTGGAGACTGCGATAAAGCCGTTCACGCCGGAACGTTTTGTCGAACTTGGAGAAAGTTATCTGCGAGGGTTGGGAGTTACGCGGCAGAAGTCAGGTTACCTGTTACACCTTGCGGAGTCGATTGTCAGCGGTGCGTTAAGTTTGCCGGGGTTATCGAGGTTGAGCGACGACCAGGTGTTGGTCCGGTTGACAGGGATAAAAGGGATTGGGTTGTGGAGCGCCAACATTTATTTGCTCATGGCGATGAGACGCGCGGATATTTGGCCGGCTGGAGATTTGGCGCTGGCAGTGGCGATCAAGGAATTGAAGGGGCTCGCTATGAGACCGTCGCCGGAAGAGTTGGAAGTGATCGCCGAAGCCTGGCGGCCGCATCGCGCTGTCGCCGCACGAATGCTGTGGCAGTACTACCTGGGCAGAAAGTCCGTGTAAATCTGTGTAAGTCCGTGGCTCACTTCGAAATCGTCGAAGCCGTCGTAGTCGGAATCGGCGCGTTAATCGGCTGACTCACGGGAACGTTCTCCATCGTCAGTTTGATCAGATCGTCGACGACGGCTTTCAGATCATTCGTCTCGCGATAAACCTGAAGCTGCCGGTCGGCTGACGTGCCGCGCTCGAGGATCGTGTGAACGTGCTCGATCTCTTTTCGCGAATCGAGTTCATCAACGACGTCATCGATAAACTCGAGTAACTCCAGTACCAGATCCCGCACTGGTACTTCCTTTTCCTTGCCGAAGTCGATCATTTTGCCGTCCAGGCCGTAGCGCACCGCGCGCCACTTGTTCTCCTGAACCAACATGCGGCGGTAAAGCCTGAACCCGAGATTTTTGTCGATCAACTTGTTGAGCTTGGCGACGATCGCCTGGAACAACGCCGCGATCGCGATCGTGTCGTCTACGCGCGTGGGAATGTCGCAGATGCGAAACTCGAGGGTTGGAAAGTACGGATGCGGCCGGATGTCCCACCAGATCTTCTTGCCGTCGTTGATACAGCCGGTCTTCACGAGCAAGCTCACGTAACGTTCGAAACTGCCATACGAGTCGAAGTGATCGGGAATGTCAGTCCGCGGAAATTGTTTGAAAACTTCAGTGCGATAAGACTTAAGACCCGTGTTGTGGCCCATCCAGAACGGCGAAGACGTTGAGAGCGCGAGCACGTGCGGCAGAAAATAACGCGCCGCGTTCATGATGTGAATCGCGCGCTCGCGGTCGGCCATGCCGACGTGAACGTGAACACCGAAGATCAAAAGCGAGCGAGCAACAGTTTGTAGTTCCTGGACCAGCAGTTCGTACCGTTCGTCGTCAAATATCTTCTGGTCCTGCCAACGCGAGATCGGATGAGTGGAGGCGGCGACGATTACCAGCCCGTTCTTCTTCGCGAGTCCGGCGATGATGCTGCGCAGCCGCGTGATGTCCTCGCGGGCCTCCTGAATATTGCGACAAATGCCGGTCCCGACCTCAACCATCGATTGGATCATTTCCGGCTTGATCTGCTCGCCGAGCAGCATCTTGCCTTCTTCGAGGATCTCGGCAACGTGCGAGCGCAGTTCGCGCGTTTGCGGATCGACGATCTGAAATTCCTCTTCGATGCCCAACGTAAATTGTTCGAACATGTTGGCCCTCTGGTGGCTATCCCGTGATCAGGGATTCAAGTGTTTGGCGATCGTGCGCCAGTCGGGCTTTATCTTGCCCAGCATTTCGTGACGAAAGTGTTTCAGAGCGCTGCCCGGCGAGTGAACCGGACTGTAAAGATCAAAATGTACGTACCAGCGGCGCGGTTCACCTTCCTGAAAAAGAAAATGCAGGATTGCAGTGCCGCGATCCCTCTCGTAGAAACCGCCGTGCGTATCCCTGTGATTGGCGAAGCGACGGGTAAAATCCTGGCGGCGCGACAAAGTCGATTGGATCATGGGCCACGCTTCAAAGTCCAGCCCGACGCCACCTTCGCCGTAAACGTTAGTTACACGCTTCACCAGCTTCCACAAATCCTTCGCGTATAGCCGATCGAGCAACAACAACAATGCGTGTCTTTTGTCGAGCGGCCAGGAATCAAAGGCCGCAGCATCGCTCGACGCGTTCCACAGACCGTTCAATTTTCCAGCCAACAACTCTCGTGTCGCGGCCGGCAGTGTGTTCCACGTCAGCAATGCATCCGCATCACGCATTCGACGAAACTTCGCGTTCCAGCACCGCACGGCCTTCGTCCGTAACGTCGCGAAAGCGCAAGCCGACGCCGTGGCCGGGTTCGCTGTAAATGACTTCCGCGCGGCACACGACTTCGGTGTCCGGACGAAACGGAATTCTCACCAGGAGCATCGCGCCTTGCGGAATCACCGCCTGCGTATTCAGGTACAACCCGCCGGGACTGATGTCCTTTGTGCTCGCCACGCCGGTGACGTCCTGGCCGTCGAAAAACACGTCTACGATCAGGCGGGTACGGTCGTGAGTCCTGCGCTCTTCCGGTGTTTCAAACCCCCGTTCGAGATCTTCGGCCACGGAATGCTCCTTCTCAGGAAATCTCAGAGCGTTTGGTTAAAATTGTACTCTTTTTCCTCATTTTTGGCTGACGATGTAGGTCGGCACCATGCCGCCACCTGAGCTCACATTTGCCAGTTCGGTGTAAGAGAGGCGAGTGAATGCCGAACCCACTTTGCCATTAAACAAGAGCGGGTCGAGATCTACCAGTTGTTCGGCGAATTCGATGCGGCCGTCTTGCGTGAGCGCGGGAAAAGTCTCGCGCGCAGTGGGCACGCGCTCCTGAACTAAGTAATCCCCGTTCGCCAGAGCTTTCTCGATTGCAGCGTCCCAATCTGCCTGATCTACGTTCCAACCGATGGTGATCCCATGCCCACCGTAATCGTCATTTGGTTTGAGGACGAGCCGTTGACTGTTGTGACGTACAAACTCGAGTAAGTTGATGGGTTCGTCTTCGTAATCGGAAGTTTCGTCTCTGACGATTCGCGTCCACGGAACGTGCGCACGAATCGCTGCAAGTTCGGCTTCGTTGAAGAGCGACGAGTAACGGCGATTCGTAAGTACGCCAAAGAGCGCTTTCTTGTGGATCAATTTCGAACGAAAACTGTTGACCATGCAGATCGCACGTGCGCGGTACGCGTTTAGCAGCGCGGGATAGTCCTGCACGATTGGCAAATATTCGTTAACCAGCAGTCGTTTATAGACGATGTCAATCTGTCCACCGTTTACCGAGAGACGGTTGTTGCTGAATTCCAACTCCTGAGGCGTGCAGATCACTGAAGGATACCCAGCGCTCTCAAAGAAATCTCTGAACAGTTCAAACTCGCTGACCGTCGGCACGCCCGGCAGATCGACAATCGCGATCGTCGGCGGATGCTCCGGCTTTTGTCCTAAAAACTCTTCATAAGAACTGAGCAGAACGTCGAGCATGAATCGTCTGCCGTAGAGCGGCCGCACGTTGTATTGTTTGGCAAACTCCTTCATCACCGGCAGCGACGAGAAGATGTCGTAAGCCGCGTCCGCATACGCGATCCCCGCGGGACTCTCGCCGTTCAGTTCGACAAAACTGTAACGAGATGAGGTTAAAAACGAGTCGAGGCGCGCCGTTGGAGAGACTGCTTTGTAACCGGGATCGATCGCGACGAGTTCGCGTTCGATATCAGTCAGACCGAGGTCCGCAACGATGCTCTCGTCGTCGACCGCAGCGTCTTTCACTTTCTGAATCGCGGACCAGACGGTTTCGCAAATCTGACAGATGCGAGCGAAATCTGTGTCGGTGACGAAGTGTGGCCGCAGGTAAGGTGAAAGCCGCCGGCCACCGAAGATGAGCTTCGCACGTTCCAAACCCTGATCGAGCATGGCGCGAGAATTTTCAGCTAAATCGTGGTCGGCGAGCAGGTCGTGATAGCGCGCGACAGCCTCTGGAAACATGGGCGCCTAGCGTATCACAACGATCAGTTTTTGGCTGGTGGTGAAAGCTTGACTGTGAGCTTCTGTTTGGCCCGCATGACCTGCATCGTTAACGGTGGTTTCAAGGTCGCGGTGCGATTCAGCGTCGAGATAGGTTTGCCATCGATTGATTGAATCACATCGCCCGGTTGCAGTCCTGCTTCGGCAGCCGGCGTGGCTGGTTCGACGTAAACAACGAGCAGGCCGGAGGTCGTTCCCAGTTGCAGTGCTACCGCGGGCCGCAAAGTTATCGTTTCAGCGCCTTGTTCGAGTAGCGACAGTCCCTTGGGCAAGGGAAAGCGGTTTCGGAACCCAAAACCAGGAGCCGGATTGAGGATTCCACTCAACTTAACGTTCAGCGCCTCTTGTGCAACTTGATCGGGACGCGCGACGGTGAAGCTCACCGAAGTGGCCGCACCCGCCTGGTCCAACCACCACGTGAAGTCGTCAGCGTTCTGAATTTCGTTGTCGTTGACTTTGAGAATCACGTCGCCGGCGCGTAATGCGGCCTGAGCTGCGGGACTGCCGGGGACAATCGACGTCAACAATATGCCGCGATGTTGTCCTGCCAAATTGGCGGCGCGGTCCGCTGCCCAGCCATGATTCAGAAATTGATTGAGCTCGAGTGCCGCGACTGCTTCACCTCTAACGCCGAGCCACGCGCGAGGCACACTCGAACGTTGTTTGAGTACACGCTGCACCGCCCGCCGAATCGACGCTGTCGGTAAAACAGTCGCTTCGGTTCCCTGCAGCCCATCGACGATTCCGACCGTCTCGCCGGCTTCGTTGAGTGCCACGCCGCCGATGTTCGCTTGCGACAATCGCGGCGCGCTCACTCTGAACCGCGCGACCTCTCCGTTCGGCGCAGGCAACACATTTTGGATTCGACCTTCGATCGATCCGATACGGACGTAAAGGTTGTTATCGAGCGATTGCGTACTGGTTACGGGTTCCGGCGCAAACAGCAACACGTTTTCGCCGAGATCGATCGCTTCGTCTTGAACGGCGGACGCGGGAAGCGAACTCTTCTCGTTGAGTCGCAGGATCGAGAGTCCGGTCGTGGCGTCGAAACCGATGTATTTCGCCAGCAGTTCTTTGCCATCTGGTCCAATCACCGTCACATCGGGAGGATCCGTGATGAAGTACTTGAATTCTCCCCATTTTGACTGGTCGAATGCACGCGGAAATTTCGGTGGTGCAAACTCAAGGTTAGCTTCAGGCAGCCACGCGGCGATGGTTTCACCGTCGTCCATCGCCACTCCGGCGATAACGTTGGTATGCACGTCGTCCAGCAAACCGAAAGCCGAATCGAGGCCGTTGACCGCCTGCACTTGCTCCTGCGATCGCAGCAACATGCGAAACATTTTCAGACCATTCAAACGGTGAACTATCGTGACGACCTGCGGTGCGGAAGGTCTCTGTGCAACACGCACCTGTGGCATCGTTTTCTTCGGCGGCGCAGCCGGCGTTTGGGCCACTGCCATCGAACCGGACAATGCCAGTACTATCAGGGTCAGCGTTTGTTTGATCGTTCTCAAGAACATCTTGTAAATCTGCTTTGCCGCTGTCACCACGCACCCTTGGGCGCGAATTGATTGGGAGTCGTCAGCACACGCTGCGAACCGAAGCTCACAGTCGGGAATGAGATCGTTCGCGCGTTGCCGCGGCCATCATCCAATGAAACTTTGACTGACTGCAGCGATGCTTCGATCGGAAACACAGTCGCGGTGTTGATTGCGAAGCGCGTGTTGCTTACGACGTTTGCGCGCTCGCTGCTGAAATCGACCGTGCTCACTGTTCGTTTCGGTGCGTTTGCAAATCGCGAACGCTCCGATCTTCGTCGCTGTGGCGCTGTGTTCTCCGCTACAGGAATCGGCTCAGGTGCGTGCGCTGTCGAGTTGCCCTCACGACTGACTGGTTCTTCGCTCCGCCCCGGTTCCTGGACGGGCGGTGGCGCTTCTGCCACGACCGGCGGTTGTGGCTCATGCGTACGCTGCCAAACCACCACCGCGCCAACACCAAATACAACCAGCACCGCCGCCGTCGCGAGACCTTTCACTGTAAAAGACCAGAAGCGAAAGCTCGGTGCTTCTGAATCAGCCGCCAGCCGCGCGCGTAACCGGAAATCAAAATCCGCCGGAGCGTTTACAGTTCCTAAACTGCCGACGATCTGCCGCAGCTTCATCTGCTGTCGTTGAAAGTCGCGACAGGCGATGCATGTATGCAAGTGCTCGGCAACAGTGGTGCTGAAGTCTTCGTTCAGCATCAGCTCCTCCAACTCGCGGCGAACAGGTTCACATCGTTTATCTTTCATAATTACCTCATCTACAAATAAGCCCGCATCTTCTCGCGCAGAAATCCTCGCGCACGGCTGATTCTCGACTTCACTGTGCCTTCGCTCGTTTCCAGAATCGCGGCGATCTCGTCGTAACTGCGGCCGTCAACGTCTCGTAAGATCAGCGGCGCGCGATACTTTTCAGGCAGCGTGCCGATTGCTCTTTGCACTGCGCTGCGGCGTTCCGCATCGACCAGTTCCGAGTCTTGTAACGGCCGGCCGTCAGGCGGATTCAGTTCCTTCGCTTCGCCGCCGTCGGTCGACTGGAAAAATCCCGTCAACGAAACGAGCTTGCGCCGTTTGCGCTTGCGCAGTTCGCTGATCGCCAGATTGGTCGCGATGCGATAGATGTAAGTCGAGAATGCATAAGTTCGTTGATAACGATCCCTCGCGCGATAAACCCTGACGAAGGTTTCCTGAGCCAGATCGACGGCGCCGTCATAGTCGCTGGTCATGCGATAGATGTAACTCGTGATCTGGTTCCGGTACCGGCTGACTAACTCAGCGAAGGCGTCATGGTCTCCGCTCCGGGTCGCTTCCAGCAGAGCATGATCGGACGTCGTGTCCTCCAACGGCTCCTGTGGCAAGCTCGGCGCGAAAGCCAGCTCATCGATGGTAGTCAACGTGTTCATCAGGCAGGCAGGCTCAAAAACAATATGGCCAACGGAGTTGTGATTATAGCCACACCGGGTCGTCAACCGAAGGCATACACGCCCAGATCCGGCGCCGGTTCCGAAACAACTCCACTAAATATTTAGAAATTGACAAGCTGTGAGTAAGGTGTAAGATACGCCCCCCAACGGAGAAATGAATTCCTCATCCAGGGTTTTGAATTGACCCTGGCTGCGGTAGCCTCGCGTTGCAAGCCTAAGAAAAACATCCAGGACCCTGCAAAGCGATGGGAGTGCTCACTTCGCATCGCCTGGACGTCTGACACCCCTCTGTGCTCCTCGCACGCAGCACATGAGTTTCACCACCAGCACTCAAGTCTGATCGCGAAAATTCTCCACGTCCATCGCCCGGCGTTTTCTTCCAGATCAGCAAACCCCTTCTCTGAAAAGGAGATTCGTATGAGCTTGATTAAAGGTCTGCGACGAAGACCGTTGCTTGCAGTCACAACGGTCCTCGCTTGCATTGCTCTGGCAGCAGCCTTCTGGCGAGCGCCTGAGCTTCCGGCTAAGGCTTCCTCGTCTGACGATAAGCAGAACTTACAAAAACAATTGCGTAAAGGCGTCGGAAGCGAAGTTCGCTTCGCGTCCAAGTCCGACCAGGTAGATGACGCGGTTACGTCGGCAGCCGATTTCATCTACTGGCGCTCCGGTCTGAAGCTGTCCAACGAAACAAGAAAGAAACTCGCGAAGGCCGAGCGGGACGTGCTGAACGGAAAGTCGGCACACATCACTGCCGCTGAGCTAATCGACAACATGACGGCATCCGCCGTTGAACGGTTGGCAACGCTAACCGACGAAGAGATCCAGGGAGTGACCGACGCGTCGTCTGACGAGAACGGCGAAATCCGCTCACGTGCCGACGCGAGGTTGGGTGTCTTGACTAAGAAAGACTTGATCCAACAGGCCAAAGCCGGCCGTGAATGGAGCAAGCGCGGTGATACCGGGCTGCAACTCGGGCTGCGTTCGGTGATCGAGGAAGACGTTAACAATCGCATCAACACGCTGAGCATGATGCTCCCCGAGCAGTTCGGTAACGCAAACTCTCAAGGCTTAACACCCACGCAGGCATTTGTCATCGCCTACTCGGTGGCGGCGGACGATCCCCTGACCGATTCGCGTAGCGATATCGCCGAGACGTTGAAGCAGAAGCGAATTGAAGCTCGTCAGACCAGGGAGGAGTGGAAGGCGCAAAAAGGTGCCGCTCGCCGGCCCTATGGGCCGCACGGGTTGCTGCACCCTTCGGTGCCCCAGCTATTTCTAAATAAATCCAGCGTGGACAAACTCCTCAACCTCAGTGAAGGAGGTAAAAACCGATGAAAAAGATACTATCAATCGTTTCGTTCTCTCTCCTGCTTACCTTCTCGGGATGCAATCCCTTTCAGGAGCAATTCTGCACCTTGACTGGTCCTCCTAACGTGCCCTACCTGATCATATATCCGTGCGTTAACGGCCAATGCGGCCCAATCAACGACAGGGCATCCGGTACGGTGGGAGCAAATGGAACGTTCAAAGTTCCTCAGCGAGGGTTTACCTGCTCCGGCTTGCAATCTTTAGCGAGATTTGGCAGCAACCTGGGTCTCACCCTTGCGGCGAGTCCGTCCTCGGTCTTCCTACCGAGTCCGCCTACGTCGGGTACGATCACGGGGCAGGGCTTTGACGCTACTTACGCCATGCCTCGAGTCGATTACTTCGAGACCCACGGCTTTCTCGTCGGATCAGTAGTGGCGACTTCCGTGTCCGGTGGCGGCACATCGCTGCAGGCAAACCTGCCGAATCTATCCAACGTTTACTCGGGCACTTACCAGGTGAAGGTTACCAATAGCACTTGGGAGGGCCATTACCTGAACATCGTCGGTGCGGCAACCCTGACAGGATGGGGAAGAGACCGGCCTGACAGCGACGGTGACGGCTGGTATGACGATGAGGATTGTGATCCTTACGATCCGTTCCTGTCCAACAATTGTACTGAGACCTGTGGTGGCACCGGTATCCACCCGCTCACACTCTGCGAACCAATCTGATTCGCAGGCTGATGTTTGGAGCCGTCAATCCGAGGCGGGGTGAGCGTTACAGTTCACTTCGCCTCGAATCGTTTTATAGATATCGATTGTTTAGGCTTCGGGGTTTTTGAAGATGGAATCGCTGACTTTGACGCCGTAAGTAATCGTCAGAACACGCGTTTCCTGACTTTCACGGCCGTTAACGGTGAGGACGACACGGTACGGCACAAGCGTCTGCTGGACAACTCGATAATCCAGAAACTTGCGGTTGTACTTGACCGGAGTCGAGCCCGGCGTGCCTTCCTCGTATTCCAACCAAAGCACGCGCAGGGAACGGGCACTGATGTAATAACGGGTTTTGCGCTTCTCTTTGTCCGTCAGATCGATTACGTACAGATCCAGGCCCTTCTGCTGCTCTCTCCCGACGAGCGAGATCGTCGAGCCACACTCTTTATAACGCAGCAGCGAGTCGATGCTGTGGTGATGTTGTGAAATGAAATCGGCGGTGGCGTCCTGTCGCGGTGTGAAGGAGGCGCCGTTGATCAAACCCCAGAGTTTGCCGTCGTCGAAGATCAATGAATACTCCATCGTCGGCAGCTTCTGATCGAGACGAATCTTGTCTTTGTCAAGATTTTCGCCTCGGACAAAACGGCGTTCGTAATTGGTTTCTTCAGGATTTCCTTCGGTGGTGAAGCGCGTTATCTTGCCGCGCTCGACCCCATACCGGCGAATGTGTTCCAGCGCGGGGCGCGTGCCGTAGACGAGAATCACGGACTCTACGATCTGCTCGGCCGTGAACTTCACGTCCTGGGCCTTCGAGTCAGCGGGCTTGGTTTCCTGCGGCCTAACTTCCTGGGGCTTAGCCTCCTGCGGCTTTGCTTCCTGAGGTTTAGCTGACTCTTGCAGGGCTGCCGCCGCCGGGCGCGTCCCGAATAGTGGCATTACGGCTAAGAGCGCGGAGAGAACTATGAGGGCCAAACGTGCGCGAAACAAAAGTGGCATTTCTCCTTGGAGTCCAGGCAAATACTAGGGAGAGGCGAATTGTAGCCGCCAATCGGGGCGTTTGACAAGCAACAGCGCCGCTAGTATTTTGCTTCGTTTTTGGCAGAAAGGATACGCAAACACAAATGAAGCGTGTGGGAGTTCTGGTAGGGCGGGAAAAGACCTTTCCCGAAGCAATTATCAACCGCATTAATGAAAAAGGTGGAGGCAACGTCATCGCGGAGTACATCAAGCTCGACGGCGTCCGTTACGACGAGCCGCCAAAGTACGACCTCGTTATCGACCGCATTTCGCACGAGGTGCCGTTTTATCGAGCCACGTTGAAGCGGATGGCGCTCGAGGGCACGAAAGTAATTAACAATCCGTTCTGGTGGTCGGCGGACGACAAGTTTTTCAATTATTCGCTCGGCCGGAAACTCGGCGTAGCGATTCCGAAGACCGTGCTGTTGCCGCAGAAAGATTACATGAAGGGGATCGTCAGCGAGAGCCTGCGCAACCTGGCGTTTCCGATGGATTGGGAAGGCATCGTTGATTACGTCGGACTGCCGGCGTTTCTGAAACCGTTCGACGGCGGCGGTTGGAAAAATGTTTCGAAGGTCAATTCACTCGACGAGCTGTTGGCCGAGTACGACAAGAGCGGAACGCTCTGCATGACGCTGCAGGAGTCGATCGATTTCGATCAGTTTGTGCGTTGTTACTGCGTCGGGCAGGAAGAAGTAATGATCATGGCTTACGATCCGCGCAAGCCGTATCTCTCGGGTGAGCAGTACGTTCACGATCCGAATTACCTGCAGCCGGCGTTGGCGGATCGCGTGCGGAAAGACGTGCGTACGCTTTGTACGGCGCTCGGTTATGACATCAACACGGTCGAGTTTGCGATCAAAGACGGTGTGCCGTATGCGATCGACTTTATGAATCCGGCGCCGGACGCGGAGCTCGCGTCGGTGGGCGAGTTCTATCACAACTGGATCGTGAACGCGGTGACCGACCTTGTGTTCAAGCGGTTGGCGGAACCGGCGGAAACGCGGCGTTATCGTTGGGATGCACTGCTGAATCCCGCGCCGCAGCAGGCGTATGCGGTTGCTTCGGCGGCGGAGCAGCAGGCGCGAACGATCACTCCTGCGCCCGCTGCTAAAAAGCCGACGACGACCAAGCGCAAGAAAAACTAGGAAGAAATTTCAAAACAGGATTGGGTTCAGGTGGTGCGGGGTTTGGAGCGGCTGAATAGTTTTTTGGTCGCTCCGACCGTTAGAAGCCAAATGATCAAAGCAGATGAGGCGAGTGACCAAGCGAACCCTGCGGCTATCGGATCGACGAAGCCGCCGACCAGGGCGAAGAGCACGCCGAAGTTTGTCACTCGCAAAGCCAGCCGCCGGATCCGCGTCACGGTTTGCAACCAACTGATTCGACGCAACTCAGTCGCGAGATAATCATCGTCGTTGTTGAGTTGCAGGTAGTATTCGCCCTCGCTCCGCGCATAGCGGGCAAGGGCTTGTTCTGAACTGACGCGCGCAGCTTCATGATAATGATGAATCACGTGCGCGAGTTTTCCTTCACGAAGCGCGATGTCGGCTAGTCCGACTCGCGCTTTGAAGTTTCCACTATCCAGTTCCACAACCTTCTTCAACGCCAACCGCGCCTGACGCGCATCGCCGCACTCGAGAAAACTCTCGCCAATCAACGGCAACAGCACCAGATCGTTCTTCGCCCGAATACTCGCCAAACGCAGCGCCGCCCGCGCGCGCGACAGCAGACGCGCATTTCCTTGCGCACTCGCCTGCGATCGTAACAGCCGCGCAAAATCGTAAATCAACCACGCACCGTGCGGACGCACGTTCAGCGCGCGTCTGAACGCCTCACTCGCTTCACGCAAGCGACCCGACACGCGCAGTTCGTTTCCCAACCGGCGCAGCACATGCGCACGCTCCATGTCTTCAGGTGTCGCCGCGATCGGTTCGGTTTCACGTGCACGCTTCGCCTTGCCACCCAATTTAAACTCCGTCTCCGCGACGTCGAGAATCTCCGACGACGCCAGGTGCGAGAGTTGGGCCTTTCGTTCGAGGAAGTTCGGATCGTTGAGATAGTCGCGCAGATCACGCGTCCGGCCGTCGAGCTTGTTTTCGTGAATAAGCGGAAACATCTCGCGCACCAACTTCCGGTAATCGCGTCCGCCGGAAATGATGACAAACTGCTTTCCCTTGCCGTTGATCTGCGTGCGATAGCGATAGCGAACGCTGCCGCCGCGTCGCAACGTGCGCACGGCTTGCGTTTCGACTGTTTCGAAGTCGTCGACCGCGAGTTGTTTTCGATAGCTGAAGACTAAATGCAGGAGCGAAACGAGCAAGCCTTGCCGTCGCAACAGAACACCGTCAAACACCATGCGATCGGTTAGTGCAAACAGAGGAACGAAGATCCACGTTGCACCGACGATTAATAGAGCCAGCACGTCGTATTGGGCGCGAAGCAACAGCGCGACGAAGAAAGTGAGGACGCACCCGACGGCGAGATATGGACCAGGGGAAACGCGCACAGCGGCAATCGGTGGTCGCCTGAGCGCACGTTCACGTTCGTCTTTGACTCCTGCCAGAGCGGGCAGACTATTCAACTCTCTTGGTTCACTCATCTGCCGCCCTCGTGGAATCCCCCATGTAAGCCTGTTCAGGGCAATCAACCGGCAAGTCGACCGCAAAAGTGCCCCGCGATGTGCCGGGTTCAGT
>Ga0196977_1000796_pt1 | contig 14271 bp, 12 predicted proteins | sample S3v_1013CmetaG_FD_148634 | JGI IMG/M metagenome (GOLD analysis project Ga0196977, IMG submission 148634) | Soil microbial communities from Anza Borrego desert, Southern California, United States - S3+v_10-13C | ecosystem: Environmental > Terrestrial > Soil > Desert | place: USA: California...
GGACATCGAGGAAGACACGGCCTTCGTCGTCCCCGGCGGCGCCTCGCTGACCTCGGTCGCCGGCAAGCTCGAGGACGAAGGCCACATCGCCTCCAGCGACAGCTTCCTGCTGTGGGCCAAGCTGCTCGGCAGCGGCGATCCGATCAAGGCCGGCGAGTTCCTGCTGCCGGCCGGCTCGAGCCCGGCGACGATCCTCGACACCCTCCAGCACGGCGAGGTGATCCGCCGCTTCGTGACCGTGCCCGAAGGGCTGCCGTCGATCATGGTGTGGGAGCGGCTGATGGCCGAGCCGCTGCTGACCGGCACGATCGCGGTGCCCGCCGAAGGCTCAGTGCTGCCCGAGAGCTACGATTTCGAGCGCGGCGAGACGCGCGCCGCGGTGCTCGGGCGGATGCAGCAGGCGATGAGCGAGACGATCGCCGAGCTGTGGCCCAAGCGCGCGCCCGACATCGCCGTCGCGACGCCGCACGAGGCGGTCACGCTCGCTTCGATCGTCGAGAAGGAAACGGGCGTTCCGCGCGAGCGACGGATGGTCGCGGGGCTATACTCGAACCGCGTCAAGCAAGGGATGCTGTTGCAGGCCGACCCGACCATCATCTACCCGATCACCAAGGGCAAGCCGCTCGGACGGCGCATCCGCCAGTCGGAGATCCAGGCGGTCAACGGCTACAACACTTATACCATGGTCGGGCTTCCGCGCGGGCCGATCACCAATCCCGGCCGGGAGTCGATTGAGGCGGTGCTCAACCCGGCGCCGACCGAGGCGCTGTACATGGTCGCCGACGGCAAGGGCGGCCACGTGTTCGCCAGCACGCTGGCCGAGCACAACGCCAACGTCGCCAAGTGGTTCGCCATCCGCCGCGCGCGTGGCGAGATGTGACCAAGCGGGCGGTTGACCGCGTGGTTCCTCGGCCTTAGATGCGCCGCCTGCCTTGGGGCGGAGTAGCTCAGCCGGTTAGAGCAGCGGAATCATAATCCGCGTGTCGGGGGTTCGAGTCCCTCCTCCGCTACCAGGTTTCCACCATCTCCAAGCGATGGCCGAGCAAGGCTTGCCACGCGCATCGCTCCTTGAGATGAGGGGCCGGCATGCTCGCCGATCTCGCCCAAGCAGCCGGTGCCCTCGAGCGAGATGCCGAGGTGTGCGTCATCGGCGCCGGCGCCGCCGGGCTGACGATCTGCCGGCGGCTGCTGGCGCAAGGGCGCCGCGTCGTGCTGCTGGAAAGCGGCGGCCGCGACTACGAAGCCCAGATTGCCGACCTCAACGCCGGCGAAAACGTCGGCGAGGACTACTACGATCTCGACCACTCGCGGCTGCGCTTCTTCGGCGGCACCACGGCCATCTGGGGCGGCCGCTGCGCCGAGCTCGACCCGATCGACCTCGAGCGGCGCGAATGGGTGCCGCATTCGGGGTGGCCGCTGGACCATGACGAGCTGAGCCGCTGGTATCGCGAAGCGCGGCCGCTGTTCGATCTGCCGGCCGAGCGCGACACGGCGGACGCCCTGCGCGGCGGGGGGGTTCCGCTGCCGACGTTCGACCCCGCCCGGCTGAGGATGCCGGTGTGGTCGTTCGACATGCGCTTCAATCGCTTCGTGCTCGACAGTTGCGCCGACGTCGTCGCGCATCCGAACTGCGAGGTGTTCCTGCACGCGACGGTGACGTCGATCGACGTCGCGGCCTCGGGCGCCGGGGTCACGCACGTCACCGCGCGCTCGCTCAACGGACGCGCTCTCACCGTGCGGGCGCGCATGTTCGTGCTGGCGGCGGGCGGGATCGAGAACCCGCGTGTTCTGCTGTGCTCGGATGGAGTGATTCCGCAGGGCCTGGGCAACGCCGGCGGGGCGGTCGGCCGCTTCTTCATGGAGCATCCCCATGCCCGGGGTGGCCGCGTCGAGCACGGCGATGCGTGGCGGTTGCTGATGGCGTTCGGCAGGCGGCACCGCATCGCCGGGCGCGACCTGGCGGCGCTGATCGCGCCCGCGCCGGAGATTCAGCGCAGCGAGGGCATCCTCAACACCTCGCTGACGATCGTCGCCCGGCAGCCGGAGCAGGAGGCGCAGTTCTGGGGGATGCGGGCCTACTCGCGGATCAAGCACGACATGTCGCCGACGCGCGCCGGACGGACCTTGTGGACCACCGCCAAGCGGCTCGCGGGGACAGCCCAGCGGCATGTCGACCCGCTGCGGCCGTGGCTGCTGCACAAGCTCGGGCGGCTGGAGATCGCCTTGCTGGTGCGCGGCGAGCAAGCGCCCAACCCCGACAGCCGCGTGCTCCTATCGCCCGACCGCGACGCTCTCGGAATGCGGCGGGCCATGCTCGACTGGCGCCTCGGCGAGCTCGACGTGCGCAGCGTCGAGGTGCTCGTCCGGACGCTCGGAGAGGAGCTGGCGCGGCTGGGGCTCGGCCAGGTCGTGCCCGCCGGATGGCTGGCCGATCCGGGCGAAGGCTGGCGGACCGATCCGCTTATTTCCGCGCATCCCATCGGCGGCTATCATCACATGGGCACCACGCGGATGTCGGCGAGCCCGCGCGACGGGGTGACCGACGCGCGTACGCGGGTCCACGGCCTGCCCAATCTCTATGTCGCGGGCTCGTCGCTGTTCCCGACGAGCGGCTGGGCCAATCCGACGCTGACGCTCGTCGCGCTGGCGCTGCGGACCGCCGACGACATCGCCGACAGCTTGCGCCGGTCATGAGGCCGACATTCGAGCTCGTCGGGCGCAACGATACCCGCCTGTGGGGGCTGACCCCCGCCGAACGGTGGACCCGGCTCGCCGCCCAGCACGCTGAAAAGCTGGCAGCCGGCGAACCGATACTGGTGAACCTCGATTACGTGTTCCACGGAGCCTGGCTGAGCCGGGTGACCAAGGAGCTGAGCGTCGTGACCCATGCCGGGATTCCGGTTCTCGCCCGCGTCGCGCCGGAGCATCGCGACGCGGTGCGCCGCGCGATGAGCGAGGGCGCCCCGATCGACGCGCGCCCCGGTCTCGTCATCATAGAGGCGGCGGATGCGGGCGAAGTCGTCGATGTGGAGCTGCGCAAGCGCGAGCGTCCGTTCCTCGAGCCGCTCACGCCCGCGACGCGGCCCGCGCTCGAGCGCGCCAGCTATTATGCCTCGTACAAGGGCGTCACCGATCTGCTGACCAAGTACCTGTGGCCCAAGTGGGCGTTCGCGCTGACGCGCCTCGCGGTCAGGCTCGGGCTTTCGCCGAACGCCGTCACCACCATCGGGGCGGCGTTCTGCGTGCTGGCGGGGGTCGCCTTCTGGCATGGATGGTTCTGGAGCGGGATCGCGGCCGGGCTGGTGTTCATGGTGCTCGACACGGTGGACGGTAAGCTGGCGCGCTGCACCCTCACCGCTTCGAAGTGGGGCAACGCGTTCGACCACGGCATCGACCTCATCCATCCGCTGTTCTGGTGGTGGGCGTGGGCGGAAGGCCTGCCCGAGCACGGCCGGGCCCTCTCGCCGGACACGTTCGCGGCGGTGATGATCGCGCTGGTTGCCGGCTACGTCGTCCAGCGGCTTATCGAGGGCGCCTTCATCCTCAAGTTCGACATCCACATTCATGTCTGGCGCCGCGCCGATTCGACCTTCCGGCTGGTCACGGCGCGCCGCAATCCCAACATGGTCATCCTGCTCGCCGCGCTGATCGCCGCACGCCCGGACGTCGGCATCGTCGCGGTGGCGGTCTGGACGGTGATCTCGTGCCTGTTCCACCTCGTGCGCCTGGCCCAGGCGTGGGGCGTCGACGCATCGGGGCGGCCAGTGGAGAGTTGGCTCGCATGAACGAGACAATCGTACGCTTCGGCTATCCGGCGACGCTGGTGGCGCGATACGAGCACTGGGTGGCGCTGCTGCGCCCGGCACAGCCCACGCTGGGCTCGCTGGTGCTCGCTTCCACGTCGCAGGCGCGCCGCTTCTCGGATCTGACGGGCGAGGCATTCGCCGAGTTGGGCCAGGCTGTCGGTGACGTGGAGCGCGCTCTGGAGACGGCGGTGGGCTATGCCAGGATCAACTATCTGATGCTGATGATGGTCGACCCGCACGTCCATTGGCATGTGATCCCGCGCTACGAGGGCGTGCGCGAAGCGGAGGGCATCGCCGTACGCGATGCCGGATGGCCCAAGCTGCCCGAGCTCGGCGAGGCCGTCACCCTGGACGCGGCGCAGATCGATCGGCTAGGCGCCTGGCTCCGCGCGCAGTGGCCTTCCCGCGGCTGACCAGCGTGCGGCGAGGGCCTGCGCGGCCTCGTAATCGGCCGGATAATCGACCTCGGCCCATTCGAGCCCCGAGATCGATGCCGTCGTGACGATGCCGGTATCGGCCAGGCGATCGATGACGCCGAGGTAGAACTGCGACGTTCCCTCGGGAGTGCGCAACGCCCGTTCGGCACCATCGAGAAAAGCCTCGCGGCCTTCCCGGATGAAGCGGAGCAAGCCGATCGACTCGGCATTGCAGCCATCCGGCCCCAGGCCCTTGCCGATGCGGACCAGCCGGTCGCCGTCGCGCAGCACTTTCATGTCGTCGTCGTCGTAGGCGCTCTTCTCATCCACCGCGACACAGATTGGCGAGGGCGGGGCCGCGAGCAGCCGTTCGATCAGCGCGGGCGGAACCAGCGTGTCCCCGTTGAGCAGCAGGCAATCGCGGTCGAACGCGCTCCGGGCGAGCCAGACCGACCCAAGATTGTCGGCAACGTGGTAGAACGGGTTGAAGATCGAGCGGACCGCGAGCCCGCTGCCGCGGGCTTGAGCCAGCACTGCGTCGACCAGATCGGGGCGGAACCCGGTCACAACGACGACCTCGGTGATGCCGGCGCTCTGCAGTGCGTCGAGCTGCCATTCGAGAATGCTCGCACCGCCGAGCGGCAGCAGGCACTTGGGGCGATCGGCGGTCAGCGGCAGCAGGCGCGAGCCTTTGCCCGCGCTGAGAATAACCGCCCGCTCGATTGTGCTGCTGTCTGCCCCCACGCCTCTTCCCCCCTTAAACGGAGCAAACGATTGCTTGGGTAAGCGCTTATATGCAATATCGTTTTGGGGGAAGCAGATGAAGGGCTCATGAAACTCGATCCGGATCTCGGCTCGACCGGCGCCCCTCGACGCACACCCCGCACCCCGGCCCAATCGTGGACCGCGGTCGTGCTCGCGGGAAGCCGGCCGGGCAGCGACCCGCTGGCGCAGCACTTCCGAACGCCGTTGAAGGCGATGGTGCCCGTTTGCGGCGAACCGATGGTCGGGCGTGTCGTTCGCACGCTGCTGTCGTGCGCATCGGTCGGCCGGGTGGTCGTCCTGGCGCAGCAGCCGCATGTGCTGACGGCCGACGCGCAGTTGCGCTGGCTCGAGGACCATCCGCTCGTCGAGGTGGCCGAGGGGGCGGAAAGCATCGCCGCGACCATCGCCGGCGTGGTCGGGACAGAGCGCGCGCCGTGGCCGGTGCTCGTGACCACCGCCGATCACCCGCTGCTGACCCGCGAGGCGATCGAGCACTTCCTCGCCGCGAGCGCGGGCTTCGATGCGAGCATGGGCATCGTCGAGCACGGCCTCGTTACCATGCGCTATCCCGAATCTCGCCGCACGTGGATTCGTTTCGGCCGCTCGGCCTACAACGGAGCAAACCTGTTCACCTTGCAGGGTGACGCCGCCCGGAGCGGCATCCGGGTGTTCGGCCGCGCCGAATCCAGCCGCAAGAAGAAGCTCAAGGTTCTCTGGTACCTCGGGCCGGCCATGGCGCTGGCCGCGGCCTCGCGCATGCTTTCGCTCGACCGCGCGATCCCGCGGATCGAGCGCCGTCTCGGTTTCCGTCTGGCGGTGGTGAAGCTTCCGTTCGCCGAAGCAGCCATCGACGTCGACCGATTGGCCGATCATGCGCTGGCCGAGCGCATCATCGCGGCACGCCCCGGCGGTCACGCGAGCGAGCCGCAGGCGCGAATCTCGGTGTTCGATCTCGATCGCACGCTGACACGCTACGGGACCTACACCGCCTTTCTCACTTATGCGGCGCACAAGCTGGCTCCGTGGCGCCTGCTCCTCCTGCCGCTCGGAATCGGCTACTTTCTGAGCTACCGGATGGGCCGCAGCTCGCGAAAGGAGCTCAAGGAACGGTTGCAGCGGCTCATCCTCGGCCGCAGTGTGCGGCGCGAGGCGATCGCGCCGATCGCCGAGCGCTACGCGCGCCGTCTGCGCGAGCGCGGGTTCCTCCGCCAGGGACTTGAGCAGATCGAGGAGGAACGGCGGCAGGGCCGGTCGATCGTCATCGCCACGGCGGCCAATTCGTTTTACGTCGATGCCATAGCCCGCGAGCTGGCGGTCGATCAGGTCGTCTGCACGGCGTCCCGGTGGCACGGCGATACCCTGGTTTCGGGCATCGACGGACCGAATTGCTACGGGGACGACAAGCTGACGATGCTGCGCGACCAGCTCGAACGGCACGGTTTCGACCGTGCCCGGATGCACGTGCGCTTCTTTTCCGACGACCGCTCGGACGCCTGCACCCTTAGTTGGGCCGACCAGGCGTTCGTCGTGAACCCCAAGAACGGCTTCGGCGCCTATGCCGCGGAAAAAGGCTGGCCGGTCCTGCACTGGCGCTAGGCCGCCGTGACGGATTCTCCGGAATAGAGCCGCAGCATCGTCTCGGCGGTGAAGTCGGCGTCGATCCGCCTGGCGCGTGCTTGCGCAGCGCTGGCCAGACGCAAGCGACGCGGCTCGTCACCGGCGAGGTCCCGGATCGCCTCTGCCAGCGACGCGGGATCGCCGACCGGCACGGCGACGGCGGCACCCGGTGCGAAATCGGCGACATGGCCCACCTGTGTCCCGACCGTCGGCACGCCGGCGATCGCGGCTTCGAGCATGACGACCGGCGCCCCCTCGTGGATCGAGCTGACCACCAGTATGTCGGCGCGCTCGAAATACTCGCGGAGGCGGGAATGCGGCAGATAGCCCCGGAAGCGAACGCGGTTTTCGAGCCCCAATTCGGCGGCCAAGCGGTGGATGGCGCCGCTCAGCGTATCCACGCCGACGACCTCGAGCTCGAAATCGACCCCGGCCTCGCGCAGGATCGCCAGCGACCTGAGCAACGTTGGCTGGTCCTTCACGCGATTGAGGCTGCCGACGTGGAGCAAGCGCACGGGCGCGCCGGGCGCCCGCTCGCGCGGCGCGAGCACCGGCCAGGCTTGCACGTCGACGCCCAGCGCGACAGGCATGGCCGCGATGCCGAGCTTGGCTGCCAGCGCGCTCATCGCTCCGCTCTCGGTCGTGATCGCCACGGCGGATTGCGTGGCATAGCCTGTCATCAACCGCCCGAGGAACGACCCTTGGCTGCCGTAGCCAATGTCCGGAAAGCGCACCACGTCGCCACCGATCAGCGTCAGCACCATCGGCACCCTTGCGAATTGCGAAGCCAGCGCGCCGATCGCGCCCATCCCCGCCCACAAACCATGGATCACGTCGAACCGTCCGCGGCGGTGCTCGCGCAGGAACGCGCCGACCATGCGCACTCTGCGCCGGCGGCCGCCGGCGTTGTGGACGGTGGCGCCGAGCAGGGGCCACGAGCCGGGCTTGGGCTCCTGCGCAGCAGCGAAAACGTGCACTTCGTGGCCGCGGCAGACGAGCCGGTCGATCAGCGCCAACAGGCAGGGGATGACGCGCTCCGTTCCGCTGCGGTCGACGCCGCCCGGCACAAACAGCGCGATCTTCACCGGCTGTAGGCCACTGTCATGGAGCCGCTGTCGCCCGTAGTTGCGGTAGGTGAGCCGCCAGCAGCGCGATCGCTTCCGCCGGTTGCGGCGACAATGTGAGGAGCCAGGCGCCCTTGCCGGCGAGCAGCGCCAGCGCCTCATGGCTTTCCCGGGCGAACAAGTCGAAGCCCGGCTCGAGGCGGCCGAGGCGCGCGACGGCCTCGTCGGGGGCCAGCGGCTCGAGGGCGACCGCCGATCCGGGCGCGAGGACGCACAACGTCGCCCGCTCCGCGCTCGCCATGCCCGCGCTCGTCCGAAAGGGGACGGCATGCTTGACTTGCCCGTTGCGGATCCGCGGGACGCCTCCCGGTGAGGTGCAGTCGTCCGGCAGCAAATGCGCTGCGCGCGGCAATCCCCATACCTTCAGTTGCGGTTGCCGCTGGAGGTAGACGGTGTCATCCGACAGGACGCGCCAGCCGAACCGGTCGGCGGCGAGCGCGAGCGAGCTCTTGCCGGCGCCGCTCGGACCGCTGGTGAGGATGGCCAGGTCGCCGGCGATCAATCCCGAGGCGTGGAGCGGCGTTCGGTCGTGGTGCGCCAGCACGAACAGGACCAGGGGTTCTAGAACCTCGCCGCGCAGGCGATCCGGCGCGGCCAGGAAATCGTCCGACACGGCGCAACAGGCGAGCATCGTCCGGGCGGACGCGCGACCATCGGCACCGGCCCCGGTGACGATGACCTCGTGCCCATCCACGCCTATCGATGGCTCGGCGACGCCAGAAAGGCCGGCATCGCGGGTGACGCGCAATCGCATCGGCTCGAGGCCGTGATCCGCCGGGCCCTCCCAGCCGTGGCATGCCGCGCGCACGGTGGCGGGATCGACCCCTTGGCCCAGCTCAACATGCAGCGGAATGCCGAGCGGGGCACAGTGGATCGCCTCGACGCCGGTCATGCCCGGAGAGGCGGACCTCGCGCCGGTCGCTTCGGGCTTCATTTGCGTTAACTCCCCCGATCTCTCGGTTTGTTATCTTTCCGCTGCGGCAAAGTTCAATCAGCCGGGGCCAAATCGGCCCGACCGATTGAACGCGCAGCCGCGGCTGTGCCACTAATGGGCACGGCAGTCATCGGGGGGCGCACTTGGTTCTTCTGGCTCATTCGTTCTTCCTCCGCCGAGATGCCAAGCAGCTCGATCGACTCAAGCCCTATCCACCGCTGACGACGCTGCTGGCCGCCGCGATGGTGCGCGAGCGGGGGCATGAGGTGCAGCTGTTCGACGCCACTTTCGCCGAAGGGCCGGCCGCCTTCGAGGCCATGCTCGATAGCCTGCCGCCCGCGGAGCTTCTGCTGATCGAGGACAACTTCAACTTCCTGACCAAGATGTGCACCGAGAACCGCCGCGAGGACGCACTGGCGATGATCGGCGCTGCCCGGGCGCGTGGCTGGCGCGTGGCGGTCAATTCGCCCGATGCGGTGGACTACCCGCGGCTCTACTTGGACGCCGGAGCCGATGCGGTCCTGGCCGGAGAGGGCGAGTTCGCCGCTGCCGATTTCGTTCGCGCGGCCCAATCGGGAGCGGACTTCTCGTTCACCGGCGGGCTCATTCTGGCGGACGCGAGCGGCGGCCTTCGACGCACCCCGGCGCGGCTCGGCCGTCCCGATCTGGAGGCGCTCCCGCTGCCGGCGTGGGACCTGGTCGACGCGCAGGCCTATCGCGCGGCCTGGGTCGGCCGCCACGGCTATTTCTCGTGGAACGCGGCCGCCTCGCGCGGCTGCCCCTACAGCTGCAACTGGTGCGCCAAGCCGACCTTCGGACGCCGCTACAGCCAGCGCTCGCCGGCCTCGGTCGCCGAAGAGCTGCGGCGGCTGAAGAACGAGGTCCGCCCCGACCACGTGTGGTTCGCCGACGACATCTTCGGGATGACCGCCGAGTGGATCCGCGAGTTCGCCGACGAGGTCGTGCGGCGCGACGCGGTGATCCCGTTCATGATGCAGTCGCGGGTCAATCTGATCACCCGGCCGGTCGCCGAGGCGTTGCGCGCGGCCGGCGCACAGGAAGTCTGGCTCGGGGTCGAATCCGGCTCGCAGCGAATCCTCGACGCGATGGACAAGGGCTCGCACGTCGACACCGCCCGCGTCGCCACGCGCAATCTCAAGCGGCAGGGCATCCGCGCCTGCTGGTTCCTCCAACTCGGTTATCCGCCCGAGGACTGGGACGACATCCTGCTGACGCGCGATCTGGTGCGCGAGGAAGCGCCCGACGACATCGGCGTCTCGGTCGCCTACCCGCTGCCGGGCACGGCGTTCCACGACCGCCTGGCCGCCGATCTCGGGGCGCGGCGCAACTGGCACGACACCGGCGAGCTGGCGATGCTGTTTCAGGGCACCTTCGACACCGCGTTCTACCGTATGGTGCGCGACGCGTTGCACAAGGACGTCGACCTGTGCCGCCATGACGAAGCGTGCTGGGCGGGGCTGGCCGGGCTGGCCGCCGCGCACCGCACCGACACGCTGCGGCCGGCGCTGTCGGCCTGATATGGCTTCGAGGGTGCTCCTGCCAGCGGGCGCGGCGTTCGATGCGATCGCCAGCTCGTTCGACGCCGCGTTCGATCCCTGGCTAAGCGTCGCGGCACAGCGCGCTGCGGTTCGCGCCGAATTTCTGGCCGCCTTTACCGACGGTGCGAAACTGCTCGAGGTCGGCGGCGGAACCGGAAAAGATGCCGCATGGCTGGTCGAGCGCGGCCGGCAAGTGTTCCTGACCGATGCCTCGCCCGCGATGGTGCGCGAAGCCGAGCGCAAGATCGGCGAATCACGAGCCGAGTCGATTCCGGCCGAAGACCTCGGCATCCTCGCGGAACGCGGAATGCAATTCGACGGCGCCTATTCGAACTTCGCCGCGCTCAACTGCGTGGGGGACCTCGCCCCAGTCGGGCGCGCGCTCGCGAGAGTCGTTCGGCCCGGCGGCAAAGCCGTGCTGGTGCTGTTCGGGTGCTGCTGCCCCGCGGAAATCTTCACCGAAGCGCTGCGCGGGCGGTGGGGGAATTGCTTTCGCCGGTTCCGCCGAGGCGCTGTCCCTGCCTCGCTGCGGGGCTGGCGGTTCACCGTGCGCTATCATCGCGGCGCGGACATCGCGCGTGCGATGGCGCCCGACTTTCGTCTCGTCGATCGCAAGGCGGTCGGGCTGCTCGTCCCCCCGAGCGCGGCCGAGCCCTGGATTTCGCGTCATCCGAAGCTGCTGGCCCGGCTGGAGGCGGCTGACCGACGCCTCGCGCGGTCGCTGGCTCCGCTGGGCGACCACGTGCTGTATGTTTTCGAACGGCGCGGCGGACGATGACCGTCGTCGCCGCCGCCGATCGCTTCCGCGCCGACTACGCCGCCCACCGCGCCAGCGAGGGCAGGGCGCACAAGGGGGCCGAGCTGCGCAGCCTGCCCTACCTTCGGAGCGGCCCGCTGGCCCGCCAGTGGGCGGTGCGCGCGCGCAGTTTCGAGGCGCTGATGAAGATCGTCGTCCGACCGATGGCGAAGCGCGCGAACGGCCCCGTGCAGATGCTGGACCTTGGCGCCGGCAACGGCTGGCTCAGTTACCGGCTCGCGCGGGAAGGGCACCGCTGCACCGCGATCGACATCCGCGAGGACGACATAGACGGGCTCGGCGCGGCCGAGGAATTGCGCCGCATCGTTCACTTCGCGCGGCTGACGGCATCGTTCGAAGCGCTGCCGTTGCCGGACCGCTCGGCGGACCTCGCGGTGTTCAACGCTTCGCTGCACTACGCGACCGATCTTCCCACCGCGATGGCCGAGGCGGCACGCTGCGTCCGCTCGGGTGGATGCATCGCGATCGTCGATTCCCCGTTCTACGGCGATAGCGCCGATGGCGAAGCGATGGTGCGCGAGAAGCGTCTGGCGCCCGGGCTGGCCGCGCTCGACTGCATCGAATTCCTGACCCGCGATCGGCTCGAAGATGCGTCGGGCATCGCCTGGCGGCGTCACCGCGTGCGCTACCCGCTGTGGTACGAATTGCGCCCGTTGATGGCCCGGCTGCGCGGCACCCGGCTCCCCTCTCGCTTCGATCTCTGGACGGCGGAGCTGCCATGATCCTGCTGGTCAACCCGCACGTCACCAAGCCGAAGAACCGCCGTTTTCCGCTCAGCGTGATGAATGTCGGCGCCGCGCTGCCGCCGGAGGTCAGCTGGGAAATCGTCGACGAGAACATCCCCGGTGTCGATGCGGTCGCTCGTATCGGCGAGTCGATTGAATCCCGCGCGGGCGGTCCGGACCCGGTGCGGATCGTCGGTCTGACGGCGATGCCCGGCCCGCAACTCGTCAGCGCCGTGCGGATCTCGAAGGCGCTCAAGCAAGCCTACCCGCAAGTCCAGGTCGTCTGGGGCGGAAACTTCGGCAGTCTCTACCCGGCGCCGGTGCTCAACTCGCCATACGTCGACTGGCTCGTGCGGGGGCAGGGCGAGCAGACGTTCGTCGACCTGCTCGGCGTGCTCGACGGGACCATCGATCCCAAGACCGTGGCGGGCCTGGCCTTCCGGCAGGCCGACGGGACGCACTGGATCGGGCCCGAGCGCACCTGGGCCGGCCCGGCCGAGCTGCCCGAGCCGCCGTACCACAAGATCGACGTCGCCGAGTACCTCCACCCCACGTTCCTCGGCCGCAAGACGGGCGTGTACCAGGCATCGATCGGCTGCCCTTACGCGTGCGGGTTCTGCGCGGTGATCTCGGTCTACGGCCGCAAGGAGAAGGTCCAGCCGGCCGAGCGGACCGCGCGCCATCTCGCCTGGCTCGCCGAGCACCACGGGATGGATTCGGTCCATTTCTACGACAACAACTTCTTCCTCAACGAAGCCCACGCGCGCGAGCTCGCGGCGGCGCTGACGCCGCTCGGGCTCAAGTGGTGGTGCGAGGCGCGGGTCGATGCGTTGCTGCGCTTCTCCGACGAAACCTGGCGCCTGCTCAAGGCGGCCGGAATGGAGATGGTCTTCTGCGGTGCGGAATCGGGCTCCGACGAAGTGCTCGCCAAGATGAACAAGGGGATCACCACCGCGCAGACAGCGCAAGTCGCCGCGCTGACGAGGCAGTACGGCATCATCCCGGAGTTCTCGTTCGTGCTCGGAGATCCGGACGAACCGGTGCGCGAGATCGAGAACACGCTGGCGTTCATCCGCCGGCTCAAGCGGATCAATCCGCAGAGCGAGATCATCACCCATTTCTACACGCCGACCCCGCAGCGCGCGGCAACGTACGGCAATGTCGACCCGCTGTCGGGCACGCCGACCGACCTCGAGGAATGGACCCGGCCGGAGTGGCTCGGGTGGATGACCCACGAGGACCCGGACGTCCCCTGGCTCGACCGCGCCCTCAAGGCGCGGGTGGACGATTTCGACCTCGTGCTGCGCAGCCGCTTCCCCTCGGCGAACGACCTTCTGACGCGGCGGTGGGGCAAGCTGATGGGCCAGGTGCTGGCGATGCCGCGCTGGGCCGGCGAATATTACGCCAACCCCTCCCTGCTGCGCCATGTCCGGCGGCTGGCGCGCAAACGGCCCGACGACAAACAGGCCTATGGCCACTTGCGCGACCCGCGCGTCGCGGCGGCGGCGCCCGCATGACCAGGCTGGCCCCGCGCGAGGCCTATCGATTGTGGGCGCCGACGTACGAAAGCGGGAACCCGGTGACCCATCTCGAGCAGGGCCTGGTCGCTGAGCTGGGTCCGTCGCCGGCCGGGCTGCGGCTGCTCGACGCCGGTTGCGGCACCGGCTGGCGGATGGCCGATCACCGAGCGATAAGGGCCGTGGGCGTTGACCTGAGCCCCGACATGCTCGCGCTGGGCCGCGCAAATCCGGCACTGCGGGATGTCGAGCTGCTCGAAGCCGACTTGCGTGCTCTGCCGCTGCCCGATGCCGCGTTCGACCTCGTGTGGTGTCGACTGGCGATCGGCTACGTCGCCGAGCTGGACCTCGCTTTCGCCGAGTTGTCCCGCGTGGCCGATGCCGGTGCCGCGGTCATCGTCACCGACTTCCATCCCGACGCGGCCGCGGTTGGCCATCGGCGCGCTTTTCACCACGCCGGCGAGGACCACGAGGTGGTCAGCCACATTCACCCGGCGTACCGGCAGATCGCCGCGGCGCGGCGCGCCGGGCTGACGCTGCGGGCGCAAGCCGAAGGCATCATCGGGCCCGAGGTACGCCATTATTACGAGCAGTCGGGCCGTGCCCCGCACTATCTCGAGCATCGCGGCCGTCCGTTCGTGCTGGCGCTGGCGTTCACGCGCGATGAGTGAGCGCCGGTTCCTCATCGAAGCGCGCAACCGCACGCTGGCGATCGAGGACGGCGTGATCGCCGAGCCGCGGGGCAGCTACCCAACGGTGTTCCGCTTCCCTGATGCGGAGGTGCGGCCCGGGCTGATCAACGCGCACGACCACCTCCACCGCAACCATTACGGCCGGCTCGGCGCGCCGCCTTACGCCGATGCCGTGGAATGGGCCCACGACATGCGGCAGCGGCATCGCCGCGACGTCGAGGCGAGGAAGGCGGTGCCGCGCCGCGAGGCGCTGCTCGCCGGAGGATGGAAGAACCTGTTCGCCGGCGTCACCACCGTCG
>Ga0196977_1000797_pt1 | contig 14271 bp, 14 predicted proteins | sample S3v_1013CmetaG_FD_148634 | JGI IMG/M metagenome (GOLD analysis project Ga0196977, IMG submission 148634) | Soil microbial communities from Anza Borrego desert, Southern California, United States - S3+v_10-13C | ecosystem: Environmental > Terrestrial > Soil > Desert | place: USA: California...
TGGAGCGGGGGCGAGGCTTCGGCGGACATGAACGGCGACGGCCTGACCAACTCTCAGGACGCGATCGGGTTCCTGAACGCGTGGAACGCGGGCTGCTGAGCGCCGGGCGCGCCCCAGGGCGCGGCTTGGCGGCCGGCGCGCCGGTCGGGGCGTCCGCCCCGGGTCTTTCATCGATGCGTGAATGTCGCGAGGAACCCCTGCGCGCCGGCTCCGTATAGAGGTGCAGCTTCATTTCGGTCTCCGGCGGGAGGGTCTCGGCAACGCGAGGGGCGCCGAGACCCTTCTGCTTTTTGCGCCGGCACGGCCCCTCCATTCTCGGACGCGCGGCGGGGCCGCGCGAGCCGCGGGCGGGGGGGCCGTCCGGAATACGCTCTGCGTCATGACGATCGAGACGCCCGGGATCCGCGCGGACGCGAACTCCCCCCTGACGGCCGCGGGGGGTCAGGGGCTCTTCGCCGCCGCGAGCGCGGTCGCGGCGGACATCAAGATCGCTCACTCGGTGTTCGCCCTGCCCTTCGCGCTCTTGGCGGTGTTCCTGGCGCGCGAGGCGGGGGAGGGCGCGGGGGGGCTCGCGGCGAAGCTGCTGCTGGTCGTGCTGTGCATGGTGAGCGCCCGGACGTGGGCCATGCTCGTCAACCGGCTGGCGGACCGGGAGTTCGACGCGGCGAACCCGCGGACGGCGCGCCGGGCCCTGCCCAGCGGGCGGCTCACCGTGCGCCAGGGCTGGGGCGCGGCGGCGGTCGCCGCGGGGGCGTTCGTCGCGTGCGCGGCGGGTTTCGGCGTGGGGTTCGGCAACTGGTGGCCGGCGCTGCTTTCGGTGTCGGCGCTGGCGTGGATCGCGTTCTACTCCTTCACCAAGCGGTTCACGGCGCTGTGCCACCTCTTCCTGGGCGGGGCGCTGGGGGCGTCGCCGCTGTGCGCCGCGATCGCGGTGAACCCGGCGGCGCTCGCCGACACGCCCGCGCTCTGGTGGCTGGCGGGCATGGTCGTGTGCTGGGTCGCGGGCTTTGACGTGATCTACTCGCTGCAGGACCTCGACTTTGATCGGGAGGCCGGGCTCGCGAGCATCCCGGCGGGGCTGGGCGCGCGGGGCGCGGCGTGGGTGAGCCGCGGGCTGCACGTGGGTGCGGTGACGTGCCTTGCGCTGGCGTGGGGGAGCGAGCCTCGTTTCGGCGTCCTCTTCGGGGGCGCTCTCGCGGCGACCGTTGTTCTGCTCGTGACTGAGCACGCGGTGCTCGTCCGCCGCGGGCTCGCGGGGCTCGACCTGGCGTTCTTCACGCTGAACGGCGTGGTGAGCTGCGTGCTCGGGGCGGCGGGGATCGCGGATGTGCTTCTCTAGCCCGAGGGGCTCGCGCCGGAGGAGCGCGAGGGGTCTCGCGCTGGGCTTTCAATGATTCCTGAAAGAACCATTGATTCCTGATCCGGGCGGGACCATACTTCCCGGATGGCCGGCAGCCGCCCCCAGCCCGACGCTCTCCGCGAGGCCCAGGACCGCTTCGTCGCGACGTGGGGCCAGATGGGGTCGGCGTGGGGGATCAGCCGCACGATGGCGGAGGTTCACGCGCTCCTCTATATCACCGGCGAGGCGCTGTGCACCGACGACGTGATGGACCGGCTGCAGATCTCGCGAGGGTCGGCGTCGATGTCGCTGCGGGCGCTGCTCGACTGGGGCGTGATCGGGCGGGCGCACAAGCGGGGCGACCGGAAAGAGTACTTCGTCGCCGAGCAGGACGTGTGGACGCTCTTCCGGGCGATCGTGCGCGAGCGGATGAAGCGGGAGGTCGATCCGCTGCTGGCCTCGCTCTACGAGATCCGCGACATGACCGGCGGCATGCGCGGCCCGGCCGACGAGCACAACGAGCGGCTGGATCAGCTCCTGACCTTCTTCCAGGTGGTGCAGACGTTCGGGCAGCGCTTCATCAGCCCCGCGGGCGAGGGGCTGCAAGCGGCGGCGGACATCCTGGGCAAGGCCGGCGAGCAGTGACCAGGACCGCGGGTCAGCCCGTGCGCGTGTGGCTCGGCCAGGCCGATGGGGCGCGGGAGTGCGTGGAGTTGGTGTGGGACATCTCCGCCCGGGCCGGGGGCGCGCTGGCGGAGCGGTGCGCGATCGGGGAGCGGGTCGTGGCGGTGGCGGTCCGGCTGGAGCGGGCCGCGGGCGGGGCGCAGGCGGAGGTGCTGGTGGAGGCGCTCACCGGCGCGGGCGGGCGCCGGTCTCTCTCAGACCCGCGCACCCAGCCGGTGCGCTGGACGCGGGACGGCGAGTTCGAGCACATCGACATCGAGGGCGTGGTGCAGTGCACCATCCGGCACGAGGCTGAGCCCCGCGTGCTCTACGCGCGCTCGGCGCTGCTCGGCGCGCTGGCGATCGCGCCGGGGGCATACTCGCTCCGGCCGAGCCCGGCCGGCGGGTGATTCCCCGCACGCGCCTGGCAGCGCCGCGCCGAGGCCCGGAAAAAGAGCAGGCCGCCCGTGGAGTCGGGCGGCCCGCGTGCGTTTCGAGTTGATCCGCCCGCTCAGGCGCGCTTGCCCAGCACCATCCCGATGATCGCGAAGAGCACACAGACGCCCGCGAGCGCCCCGACCACGATCCAGAACTGCTGGGTGAGCACGTTCTGCACCGGGGCGAGCGAGCCGGTCATGGCGAAGAGCACGACCGCGATCGCCGCGGCGAGGCACAGGCTCATGCCCAGGGCCAGCCCGCCGCCGATGCCGGACCACGTGCCGTCGTACGCCTCCATCACCACGGGCGTGACCACCGTGGTGGTGGTGGCGGCGTCGGCCTCGCCCTCGGCCCCCTCGAAGAGGGCGGCCGGGGTGTCGAGGATGCCGCTCTCGCCGGCGGGCGAGGTGGCGCCCATGGTGTCCTGGCCGTAGACGTCGTCGAGGAGGTCGGCCCCGAGGGAGGTGTCGTCGGCCTCCTTCGTGAGGTCGAGCAGGCCGGAGCCGGAGCTGGCCGAGTCGAGCTCGAAGCCCGCGTCCATCCCGCCGCTGGTGACCTGCGTCTGGGCCGAGGGGTCGGCGGTCTCGGTCTCGTCGGGGTCGAAGATGCTGATGCCGGTCGCTTCGCGGCTGCCGCCGCCGGTATCGATCCCGATGGCGCTGCCGGAGCCGGAGGAGGAGAGGCTGAGGGGCTCGAGGTCGTCGCCGAGGCGGAGGGCGTCGTCGTCCCCGCCGCCGGCGAGCAGGTCCACCTGCTCCTTCTTGAACATCAGGCGGTCGCGGTCGCGGAACTCCTGGAGCTGGCCGGAGGAGGCCATCTGCTGGACCTCGCTTGCGCTGCGGCCGAGGCGTTCGGCGGCTTCCTCGAGGGTGTAGAACATCTTCGCCATGGCAAATCCTTCCCTACAGACGGTCTGGGGGGCCCGAGCCTCCCATGCTAGCAAGGTGCGCCCGGGCGTGCCCCTCCGGGGCGGGAGCCCCGGCGGCGGGTGTCCGCACGGGGTGTCGAGAGGGCGGCCGGCCCCGCTGATCGCTACGCACCCGGCCACGCGGGGGTTGCCGGGGGCCTGACGCCCCAGGATCGGCCGGGCGGCGAGGGGTCGGGCGATTCCCGGCAACGGGGTTGCACCCGGTGTCCCGATCGTTACCATGGCGCGGGCGCCACTCGGCGCTCTTGGCCCATTCGGGCAGCGGCCGCTTCAAACCCGGTGCGGAAAGGGAGCTCCAATGAGTATTCGTGCGATCTCGTCGATGGGTCTCCTCGCGATCACAGTCGCGGCGGGCGGGGCCGGAGCACAGCAGCTCGCCAGGCTGGCGGCCGACGACGGGGCCGGCGGCGACCGGTTCGGCTGCGCGGTCGCGGTGCTGGGTGAGAGGGGCCTCGTCGGCGCCCACCGCGACGACGACATGGGCGCCACCTCCGGCTCGGCCTACCTCATCGACATCTCCGATCCCGCAAACCCGGTCGAGGTGGCCAAGCTCCTGCCCGCCGACGGCTTCGCCGACGCGAACTTCGGCTACTCCGTGGCGCTCACCGGCGGCATCGGCGCGATCGGCGCGACCGGCGAGGACAGCCAGAGCTCCGGCTCGGTCTACCTGTTCGACACGACGACGGGCGCACAGCTCGCCCGCGTGCTCCCGGCCGACGCCGAGGCGCGCAACGGCTTCGGGCTGGCCGTGGCGATCGAGGGGTCGGTGCTGCTCGTCGGATCGCCATACACCGACGAGTTCGGGACCTCCTCCGGCTCGGCGTACCTCTTCGACGTCTCTGACCCGGCCAACCCCGTGCAGCTGGCCAAGCTCCTGCCCGCCGACGGCGGCTACGGCGAGCTGTTCGGCTACGCGGTCGCCGTCAGCGGCGATACGGTCCTGATCGGCGCGCCCTCCGACACCGAGAACGGGCCGTTCTCCGGCTCGGCGTACCTCTTCGACATCTCCGACCCCGCGAGCCCGGTGCAGACCTCCAAGATCCTGCCCGCCGACGGCGTCGAGTGGGCGCAGGTCGGCCGCTCGGTCGCGGTGCGCGGCGGCACGGCGCTCCTCGGCGCCGCCGGCGACGACGATCTCGGCCCGGGCTCCGGCTCGGTCTACGTGCTCGACGTGTCCGATCCCGCGCAGCCCGTGCAGACCGGCAAGCTCCTCGCGGCCGACGGCGGGCCGGCACACCACTTCGGGCTCACCGTCGCGCTCGACGGCGCCACCGCCCTCGTCGGTGTGATCGACGACGATGCCAACGGCCTCGCCTCCGGCGCGGCGTACCTCTTCGACGTGCCGACGGGCGCGCAGCTCGCCAAGCTCCTGCCCGGCGACGGCGCCCCCTACGACGATTTCGGGACGGCCGTCGCGCTCCACAGGGGCGCGGCGCTCATCGGGGCGGCCCGCGCCGGCGGCGACGGGCGCGGCCCCGGCTCGGCCTACCTGTTCGACGCCGGCGGGTGCGCGCCCGACCTCACCGGCGACGGGGCCGCGGACAGCCGCGACGTGATCGCCTTCCTCCGCCTCTGGGCCTCGGCCGACGCGGGTGCGGACTGGAATGGTGACGGCGCCGTGAATACGGCGGACGTGACGGCGTTCCTCAATGAGTGGGCGGGAGGGTGCTGAGGGGTGCGCTCATTTCCGCGCATCGCAGCACCGCCTCGCGCTCGCCCGCGAAGAGCGCCACCACCGCTTCGCGCCGGCGCTCGCAGCGGAGACGTTGACATCAAGGCCCTGGCGAGCTCCCGGCCCGCCACGATCCAGGCGCTCGCCTGAACCGACTACACGCCCGGCATCGCCGTCGTGGGCACGCTCGTGTATCAATCCGACGTTTACCTCGACGACTCCACGACCGCCCCGTACACGTCGATCTCCGTAGCCGGAGAGATCGAGATCTCGATCGCTGGGGCGTCCGCCCTGCTCTTGATCGCGGCGAAGCGAGCGACGCGGCGGAAGGCGCGTAGAGGCGGAGACGCGCGGTCAATGGCAAGAGCGCGGCGCCGAGCCTGGCGCACGCTCCACTGCGCCAGCGCATCTGCGTTCTCCCAGGGAATTGTCCAAAAGCGATTGGTCTCCGGCCAGAGTCGCCGTATGGTGTTGCTAGCACGCTGTCACGCGGGGAGCGGAGCATGAAGCGTCATTCTCTTCTCACGAGCTGGGTCGCCCCGCTCGTCGCTGCCGCCGCCGCCGCGCAGCAGTATGAGCTCGCCAAGCTCCTTCCGAACGACGGCGAAGCCGGGGACATATTCGGGCAGGCAGTTGCGATCCACGGCGACATCGTCGTGATCGGCGCACCCGGAGACGACGACAACGGATCGAATGCGGGCGCCGCGTACACGTTCGACGTATCGGATCCGGAGAACCCGACGCAGATCGTCAAGCTCCTCCCTACCGACGCGGTGCCTGAGGATTCCTTCGGCGAACAGGTAGCGATCAGCGGTCGGATCGTCCTGGTCGCCGCGAACGGGCTGCGGGACGGGTTCGATTTCTACGGCTCCGCGTATCTTTTCGACGCCGTTACAGGGGAGCAGTTCGCGAAGCTGGAGTCCGCCGACGGCCAGTTCCGCGACCTCTTCGGAGCAGGGATAGCGATCGCCGGCGCGAGGGCGCTGGTTGGCGTGCCCGGCGAGGACGGTCCGGGGGAGTTCTCGGGCGCCGTGCACGTGTTCGACATCACGGACCCGCGCCGTCCTGCGCTGCTCGGCAAGCTCCGCGCGGACGACGCGGGCGAGTCGGACGGATTCGGCTCCGCCGTGGCATCCTCGGACGGGATCGCCCTCATCGGAGCGCCGCTGGACGACGACGGGTCGATGCTCAACGCGGGCTCCGCCTACCTCTTCGACCTCTCAACCGGGGTCCAGCTCAGCAAGATCACTCCGAGCGACCCGCGCCAGTGGGGCAGCTTCGGAAACGAGGTCGCCATCAGCGGCGCACGGGCGGTCATCACCTCCGAGATGCACGCCGAGGAATCGGTCTACCTGTTCGACGTGTCGGACCCCGCCCGGCCGGTGCAGATGGTGAAGCTCTTGCCCCGGGACGGCCCGTTCGAGAACTTCGGGATTAGCGTGGGCGCCCTCGGCGGCATTGTCGGGATCGGCGCCAACGAGCATACGTACGGTGTCCAGCGTCGCGGGGCGGTGCACCTCGTCGATGCCGCGACCGGGGAGCAGACCGCAAAGCTCCTCGCGAGCGATGCGGGGGACGCGGATTTCCTGGGCAATTCCATCGGCCTCGCCGGCACGCTCCTGATCGCTGGAGCGAGGGCAGATGACGACAACGGTGACCAAGCTGGAGCCGCGTACCTCTTCACGCTCGCGCCGTGCCGTGCTGACCTCACCGGCGACGGCGAGGCCGACAGTGTCGACTTCCTTGTCTACCTGGTGTTGTGGGGCGAGGCCGATGCACGGGCGGAGTGGAACGGAGATGACCGGATCGACACGCGAGACTTTCTCGCGTTCCTGCACGACTGGACCATGGGCTGTTGAGCACGCTCGCACGACGCGGAGGATGGTGATTGAATTCGAAGCTCGCCACTGTGGTTGTGGGTCTCGCCACCTTGTGCACCCGTGCAGCCTCGCAGTACGAGTGGTCTGCGCTAGAGCCGAAGGAGGGCGGCGCGTTCGAGTTCGGCGCCTCTGTCGCGCTCGACGGAGACTTTGCCGTCGTGGGAGCTCCTCGCTCCAGCCTCGGGGGAGGCGCGTTCGTGTTCGATATCGCGGATCCTCGCACACCGTTCCAGATCGCGAAGCTCGTGAAGGATGACAATAATGCCGGCGACAGGCTCGGAGCATCCGTAGCCATCGCGGGCGGGATCGTCCTTGCGGGCGCCCCCAGCCGCGACGAAGGCGGGTTTGGGGATACGGGATCGGCCTATCTCTTCAGCGTCGCAACCGGCGACCAGCTCTCGAAGCTGCTCCCGGAGCAGATCTCCGGCGGCACCTTCTACGGCTCGTCGGTCGCGACCGACGGGCGTATCGCCGTCATCGGCGCTCTTCGCCCCGGGGGCGGCGCGGTATACGTCTACGACATTGCAGACCCGGCCACGCCCGCAAAGGTGTCGCAGCTCTCGGCGGGAGCAGAAAGCCGTTTCGGCGCGTTCCTCGCTCTTGACGGTGATCTACTGCTCGTCGGGGCACCCGGATCCGGCCTCTCTTCGGCGGGCGAGGCCTTGCTGTTCGATGTCTCCGATCCGTCCAATCCCATACAGCTTCACAGGCTGCTCCCGCCGCATAGTGCGCTTCACTTCGGGATCTCGGTGGACCTGCGGGCAGGCAGAGCGATCATCGGCGCCTCAAGCGACGAGGGACAGGGCGACAGCCCCGGCGGCGCGTTCATCTTCGACGTCACGTCCGGCGACATGCTTGTGGAGCTCGCGCTTCCTCCAGATGCTTCTCCCCTCGACTACTTCGGCACGACGGTCGCGCTCAACGAACGGGTCGCCTACGTCGGCGCGCCAGGCGACGACCGGAACCTTGCGCAATGCGGCGCCTTCTACTCCTTCGATCTGGCAACAGGCAATCTCCGCCGGAAGTTTCTTGCCAGCCGCTGCCCGAGCAACGGCGACCGTTTCTCGCGAAGCCTCGCGCTACGCGGCGGCGTGGCGGTTGTGGGCGCCCCGGCGGACCCCGCCGCGTACTTGTTTAACGCGTGCGCTCCTGACGTCAGCAACGACGGCACGGTGGATTATGTTGATTTCGTCTCGTTCCTCATCGCCTGGAGTAATCACGAACTTGTCGCGGAGTGGGACGGAAACGGCCTGATCGACTCGCGAGACCTGATCGCGTTTCTGAATGAGTGGGTGGCAGGATGCTGACCGGCCGGCCGGTCAGCAATGTGCATCAACCAATCGCCCGCATCACGCTCACCGCCGCGAACAACCCCACCACCTCCTCGCGCGGGAGCGTCCGCGGCGGGTATGCCGGGTTGAGCGGCTGGAGCCGGATCAGCTCCTCCTCGCCGGGGCCGCGCTCGAAGAACGCGCGCTTGAAGGTCGTCTCGTCGTTGGGCCAGAGCCGCGCGAAGCAGTCCGACCCGCTCTTGACGTCCCGCGCCGGCGAGAAGATCACGATGTCGCCCTCGCGATACTCGGGAGTCATCGAGTCGCCCACGACGCGCGCGGCGAAGGCGTCGGGGTCGGCCAGGTCCGGGCAGCGGACGTACTCGTCGGCGACGCCGACGGGGTAGCCCAGGTCGGTGAACTCGCGCGGGTAGCCCGCGGCCACCTTATTGATGACCGGCACCTCGCGGGCGAGGGGCACCAGGTCGGGGCCCGGCTCGCCGGGCGGGCTGATGCGGTCGATCAGGCGGCGCAGCTCGCCGGAGCGGTACGCCTCGTCGAGCGACGTTGAGGCGGGCCCCGAGCCGAGGCCGCGCAGCAGCTCCGCGACCCGGCCCGCCGCGGCCTGGCGCTGGTGCAGCTCCGTCAGCTCGCGCCGGATGTCGGTGGGGGTGGAGGCGAGGCGGGCGAGGTGGACCAGCCGCCCGGCGGGCTCGCCCAGAGCCTCCTCCAGGCGCCTCAGGAGGGGCTCGCCGGGCGGGCCGCACCGGCCGGTCTCGATCGTGGAGAGATAGCTCTTCGAGCACCCGACCCGGTGCGCGACGGCGTCGAGGCTCAGGCCCAGGGTCCGACGGCGCGTCCGCACGGCGCCTCCCAGCGCCTCTGAGCCGACAGATCCAGGCGGAGGTACTGCGCCGTTTGAGCCCATGGAACGCCCCCTTCCCGACCCTTTCAGGGCCGAAGTCCACTCCTGCGCGCCGGATCGTGCAACTCCCAAACATACACCTTGCAAATTGTCCGGCACTGTGCGAACATACGGTCAGTGTTCGGTACGTATTGAACACCGAGCGTGACCCGAATGCAAGCCTTTCTGGTCGTGGGAGGACGGAAAATGGTCGGCACCAAACCCCCGGAGGGGGCGACCGAGCGGGTGGACCTGAGGAGAGGGGTCCATCGGGAGACAGCCGAGCGGCTGGTGGGCATGGCGGCCCATCTGGCGGCGCCCGACCGGCTGCTGGTCGAGGCCGTGCTCAAGGAAGGGCGCAGGCTGCCGGAGGTCGTGGAGATGCTCACGCCGGCGACGGCGGTGGGGGCGGAGGCGGTTCACCGGGCGCGCCGGCAGATCCGGCGCCGATTCCACCAACTGCTCGCCCGGATGCGCACCGAGGAGTTCCGGCTCGTGGTCGAACAGAAGGACCGGTGGCCGGCGGCTCAACGCCGGGTGGCGGTGGCGTGCGTGCTGCAGGGCCTCACGCAGCGCGAGGCGGCGTCGCGCCTGGGGCTCTCGCTCCACACGGTGCGGCGCCATCACCAGACGGTGCTCGCGATCTGCCGCAGCGCGTGGCGGGGAGGCCCGCGATGAGCCGGATGATCCCGGAGGTGGTGTGCTCGGGGGCGGCGTCGGAGCGGCTGGTGCGGGCGCTGGCGCCCTTCGGGCTGGTCGCCCGGCGCGGGGAGAGCCCGCCCCGTGCCGACGCGCGGGCGGTGGGGGAGATCCTCGCGATGCGCCCCGGGGAGGTGGCGCTGGTCACCGGGCCGAGCGGGTGCGGCAAGAGCACGCTGCTGCGCGGCGCGGCGAGCGCCGCGGCGGGGCAGGGCGTGGTGCAGGCCGAGCGGTTGCCCGCCCGGCGGGCCGGGGGCGGGGCGATCATCGATCTCTTCACCGGGAGCGTGGCCAGGTCGCGGCGCGTGCTGAGCCTTGCCGGGCTGGGCGAGGCGGGGCTGTGGGGGAGGAGCCCCGCCGAGCTCTCGGAGGGTCAGCGGGCGCGGCTCGGGCTCGCGCTCGCGATGGCGCGGGCCGAGCAGCGGCGCGCATCGCTCGTGCTGATCGACGAGTTCTGCTCGTCGCTCGACCGGGTGACGGTGCGGGGCGTCGCGCGGGCGGTGCGCGCGTGGAGCCGGGCGGCCGCGAGCGCGCGGATCGTCTGCGCGACCAGCCACGACGACGTCGCGGAATGGCTGCGTCCGGACCTGACGATCCGGCCGGGAGGTGGGCTGTGAGCGGATCTTTGGTGCGATCACGCGTTTGCGTGCCACCGGCGGCCCGCCCGCCGGCGGGCGAGAAGCCAGCGGCACGGGAGACGTCGGAGGCGTGCGGGGTGGAGATCGGCGCGGGAACGATGCGCGACTATGCGGCACTCGCCGGCCACCACTACCGCCCGGGCGCGCCCGCGACGGTGGCGCGCCGGAGCGACGGCTCGCCGGCGGTGCTCGCCGCGCGAGACGGCGCGGGCCGGCTCGCGGGCGTGCTCGTCGTCAGCATGCCGACGCTGAACGGCGCGTGGCGCGAGCTGGCCTGGCCCGGGCGCTTCCGCACGGCGGACAAGCGGGCCGACGCCGCGAGGCTCAACCGCGAGCTGCGCTGCATCTCGCGGGTGGTCGTGCACCCGGCGTTCCGGTCGTGCGGGGTGGCGGCGGCGCTCGTCGCGTCGTATCTGGGGCGTCCGCTGACGGGCGCGACCGAGGCGGTGGCGGAGATGGGGCGCTCGTGCGGGTTTTTTGGGCGCGCCGGCATGAGCGCGTACCCCCTGCCGCCGTCGCGGCGGGATGCGCGCCTGCTCGATGCGCTCGGCGCGGTCGGCCTGGAGCCGTGGGAGCTCCTGATCGAGGGCGGGCCCGGCGCGGCGCTCGGGCGCCACCCGTGGCTGGCGCGCGAGGCGCGCCTGTGGGCGGAAGCTCACGGGGCGACCCGCCGGCTCGCAGGACTCGCGCCGGCCGAATTGCTCGCCTATGCGTGCTCGCGCGTCGCGGGCCCGCCGTTCGCCTACGCCCACGGAGATTGACGATGCGCAACGACTCCGATGACATGCCCCGCCGGACGCCCCGGGGGCCCGCGCCGGCGCCCGACGCCCGCGACCTGCCGCACCCGCTCACGTTCTTCGTCACCGGGCGCGAGCGGGCGCAGATCCTGCGAGCGCTTCGCCGCCTCGACGGCGACCGCGCGTTCGCGCTCAAGCGCGCGCTCGGATTGGCGTGAGGGGAGTCTTGAGTCTTGAGTCTTGAGTGCTGAGTGCTGAGTGCTGAGTGCTGGGTGCTCAGCCCTGAGGGCTGGATCCTGGCGCGCGCAGCGCGTGGAGCGTTCGGCCCCAAGACCCAACACTCAAGCCCCAAGACTCAAGACTCAAGACCCAAGACCCAAGACTCAAGACCCAAGACTCAAGACCCAAGACTCAAGACTCAAGACTCAAGACTCAGACCCCGGCACTCCCCCGCCGGATCGGAGAAGGGGGGAGATATGTCAGGATCGATCGGCGCGGACCTGGAGGTGCACGCGTTCCCGTCCGGCGAGGACGCCCTGCACCGGTGGATCGGGAGCACGCTGGGCATCGACGTGCCCCGGCGCTCGGTGCTCGACGGCCACGCGGCCCCGTTCGCGTACCTCTCGCACGCGTTCTTCGAGGGCGGGGCGCTCCCGGCGCCGTCGCCTTCTCGCCCCGCCGTCCCGCTCGACTGCATCGTCTGGGCAAACCGCGGCGGTGGCAAGACCTTCCTGGGCGCGCTGGCCACCGTGCTCGACCTCGTCTTCAAGCCGGGGATCGAGGTCCGCATCCTCGGCGGCTCGCTCGAGCAATCGAAGCGCATGCTCGCCCACCTGCGCAAGCTCTTCGAGCGCCCCGCGCTCGCCCCGATGCTCGACGGACGAATCACCGAGCGCCGCGTCAGGCTCGCGAACGGCTCGGTCGCCGAGGTGCTCGCCCAGAGCGAGACCAGCGTGCGCGGCACGCGCGTGCAGAAGCTCCGGTGCGACGAGGTGGAGCTGTTCGACCCCGAGCTCTGGGAGGCCGCGCAGCTGGTCACGCGCTCGGCCGAGCTGGAGCTGCCCGGCCTCGGCCGTCGTGAGGTGCGCGGCTCGGTGGAGTGCCTGAGCACCATGCACCGGCCCTACGGCCTGATGCACCGGGTCGTGGGCGAGGCGGCGGACGGCAGGCGCGAGCTCTTCCGATGGGGCGTGGTGGACGTGCTCGGGACGTGCGAGGAGTCGCGCCCGTGCGAGGCCTGCGCGCTCCGGCCCGAGTGCGGGGGAGTCGCGAAGGGCGGGCCGGGGGAGCCGCGCATCGGTGGGCATGTGCGCATCGACGACGCCATCCGCATGAAGTCGCGTGTGAGCCTCGCGACGTGGGAGAGCGAGATGCTGTGTCTGCGCCCGCACCGCTCCGATTCGGTGTATCCGGAGTTCGATCCGGCGGTGCACGTCGTCGGCGAGGGCTCGGCGTGGCGGACGCCGGCGGGCACGCTCCTGGCGGGCATGGATTTCGGTTTCCGCGCCCCGACGGTGATCCTGTGGGCGGTGCTGGACAGCGCGGGCGTGCTCTGGGTGCTTGCGGAGCGGTCGAAGGCGGAGACCGTTCTGGAGGACCACGCGAGGGCGCTGCAGGAGGGACCCGGCGTCGACGGGCTGAGCGGCGCGCCGGCGTGGGTGGGCGTCGACCCGGCGGGCGACCAGCGCAACGACCAGACCGCCAAGGCCAACATCCTGGTCCTGCGCCAGGCCACCCTGAGGGTGTGCTGCAAGCGCCTCGCGACGCAGGAGGGGATCGGCCTCGTGCGGGCGCGGCTCCGTCCCGCGGCCGGGCTCGGTCCGCGCCTCTTCATCCACCGGCGGTGCACGCACCTCATCGAAAGCTTGGCGAAGTATCACTACCCCGAGCACAACCCGGAGAGCACGACGCCGGAGAAGGACGGCTCCGACCACGCCGCGGACGCGCTGCGGTATCTCGTGCAGAACCTCGACGCACCGCACCGCGCGGAGTTTGGGAGGTATTGAGTCTGGGTCTTGAGTCTGGGTCTTGAGTCTTGAGCTTCAGGCCGAATGCTCCACGCCTTGCGCGCCAAGCCCCATCACTGTGCACCCAGCACCCAGCACTCAGCACTCAGCACCCAGCACTCAGCACTCAGCACTCAGCGCTCAGCGCTCAGCACTCAGCACTCAGCACTCAGCACTCAGCACTCAGCACTCAGCACTCAGCACTCAGCACTCAGCACTCAGCACTCAGCACCCAGCACTCAGCACTCAGCACTCAGCACTCAGCACTCAGCACTCAGCACTCAGCACTCAGCACTCAGCACTCAGCACTCAGCACTCAGCACTCAGCACTCAAGCCCCGCGCCTACTCCGGCATCGGCATCAGCAGCGGCACGACGACCTGGATGATGAGGTAGCTGGCCAGGCCGAGGAGGATCATGGAGACGATGATCTGGACCGTGAGCACGAGCACCTTTCGCCAGTATCCCTGGAAGTCGGGCACCCGCACGGCGCGGTAGACCATCGCGATGAAGAACGAGAGCGGCACCAGCAGCACGTACCACGACCCGTGCAGGTCGACAGGGTCCAGGAAGGGCCGCCACGCCAGCGTGAGCAGAGCGCATGACAGCATCATGCGCGCCTCCCGGAGCGCCGGCGCGACGGGAACGCGGCGTCGATGACCACGATGAGATTCAGCATCCCCGCGATCGTGCAGTAGAGCATGCCGATCTCGTTCATCTTTCCCAGGCTCTTGGAGAGCGGCGGCTGGGAGCCGGGCGCCCCCGGGACCAGCTGGCCGGTGCTCGGATCGCGCACCTCGTTGGGCCCGGGGCTGCGGAGCTCGTTCGTGCTCGGGTCGTATCCCTTGAGGCGGTGCTGGTGGATGTAGTCCGTCCCGAGGGCCACCGGCCCCACCAGGGCCTGGCCGAGGAACCACAGGCGGTCGTGGCGAGAGTCCACCACGTCCACGCCCCCGATGAGGAGCCCGCTGAAGAAGAGGCCGAGGATCCCTATCCCGACGAGCACGCCGCGCCGCCGCTCGCCCTGGAACCAGTGCCCCGCCCCGGGCAGGAGGAGGGCCAGAACGCCCCCGATCGGGTCGATGGCGGGCGGGTCT
>Ga0196977_1000798_pt1 | contig 14252 bp, 12 predicted proteins | sample S3v_1013CmetaG_FD_148634 | JGI IMG/M metagenome (GOLD analysis project Ga0196977, IMG submission 148634) | Soil microbial communities from Anza Borrego desert, Southern California, United States - S3+v_10-13C | ecosystem: Environmental > Terrestrial > Soil > Desert | place: USA: California...
ACGTGAACGTCGCAAAGGTCGCGGAGAAGTTTGGCGGCGGCGGTCATCGCAATGCCGCGGGTTGCACGTTGCGCGGAAGCTGGGAAGAAGCTGAGACGGTGATTGTCGGGCTGCTGCAGGAAGCGGTGAAGCGCGCTGACAGATTGAACGACATAACAGAAGAGGCGCTCAAGGAATCGGTGGCGTGAGTGCACTGAAAGAGAAGAAGTACAAGTGGCGCCGCGAAGATTACCAGGAGAAAACTCGTGGACTCCTCATGGTCCACACCGGCAACGGTAAAGGCAAAACCACCTGCGCGCTCGGTCTCATGATGCGCGCTGCCGGACGCGGTTTACATTGCTGCATGATTCAGTTCATGAAGTCGCGCAGCGATCGTTACGGCGAACACGAATCCGCGGAGAAGCTCGGCATCGAAGTCCACACGATGGGCGACGGCTTCACCTGGGACACCAAAAATCCCGAACAAGACATCAAGACAGCTCGCGACACCTGGTCCTTGTGCGTCGAGAAACTGCGCTCCGGCGACTACGACATGCTGGTGCTTGACGAGTTGGTCTACGTGTTGAGTTACAAGATGTTACCGGTTGAGGAAGTAGTCGAGGAGTTTCGTGCGATCCGTGCGGCGCAACCGGCGTTGCACATTGTCGTGACCGGGCGTGATGCCCCACCGGAGCTAATCGAAGCCGCGGATCTCGTCACGGAAATGACCGAGATAAAACACCCTTTCACCGCCGGAATTCGGGCCCAGCAAGGAATCGAGTTTTAGGTAACGCCTGAAGTTGTGCTAACCTTCCGGCCATTCTTATGGCTTGGTTCAATAAGAAAAATAAACGCATAGAGGCTGTTCCGCCGGAAGAGCGCGTGGTGAAGACCGAAAACGTCTTCGTCAAGTGCGACGGCTGCGAGGCGCATCTCTTTAAAGGTGAACTCGACGACAATTTCCAGGTCTGCAAGCACTGTAGCCATCATTTCCGAATCGGCGCCCGCGAGCGTTTGTCACTGCTGTTTGACGAAGGCAAGTATGAAGAGCTCGACGCCGAAGTGACTTCGATCGATCCGCTCGAGTTTGTCGACAGCAAGCCGTATTCACAACGTATCCAACAGGCGAAGGATTCGACCGGTCTACCCGAAGCTGTGATAAACGGACGCGGCACCGTTGGCGATCATCCTGTTCTTTGCAGCGCGATGGACATGTCGTTCATCGGCGGTTCGATGGGTTCCGCGGTAGGCGAGAAAGTCACACGGGTGATCGAACGCGCGATGCGCGAACACAGTGCCGTCATCATCTTCTCTGCCTCTGGCGGCGCGCGCATGCAGGAGGGAACGCTGTCGTTGATGCAGATGGCCAAGATCTCCGCGGCGCTCGCTGCTTTGGACGAAGCGCGTCTGCCGTTTATCTCGGTGTTGACCGATCCGACTACGGGCGGCGTGACCGCGAGTTTCGCGATGTTGGGTGATGTCATCATCGCGGAGCCAAAGGCGTTGATCGGTTTTGCTGGTCCACGCGTGATCGAACAGACCATTCGCCAAAAGCTGCCGAAGGATTTTCAACGATCGGAGTTTCTGCTCGACCACGGCATGGTCGACGCGATTGTCGACCGGCGCGAATTGCGCAAAGAGATCATCAAGTTGTTGAACTTCATGATGAATCCCGAGATTCACGGTGAGTCGGACATCGACCGTTCTCGTCGCCGAGCCGCTTCCAGAGGTTGAGCCGCGGATTTCAGTCGGATGCAGTTTGACGAAGCGGTCCAGTATCTACTCAGTCTCGGGCATGAGACGTTAGCAATCAAGCTGGGCCTCAGAAATACCGAACTCCTCCTGCAAGCACTCGGTAATCCCGAACGCTCATTCATAGTCGTCCAGATCGCCGGCACGAACGGCAAAGGTTCTACGGCCGCGCTGCTGGATTCGATTTGTCGCGCCGCGGGAATCAACACCGGACTTTACACTTCTCCGCACCTCGTCTCGATCACTGAACGCATTCGCATCGCGGGCTCGGACATAACGCCGGAAGGTTTTGCGCGTTACACGACCACCGTTCGCGCCGTCGCGGAGGATTTGCTTACACGCAAAGAGATCGGAGCACTTCCGACGTTCTTCGAGCACGTGACTGCGATTGCGCTACTAGCGTTTCGTGAAGCGGGTGTCGAAGTAGCTATTCTCGAAACCGGACTCGGCGGGCGACTTGATTCAACCACAGCGGCCGGGGCGGCTATCGTCGGTATCACGCAGATCGCAATGGACCATGAAGAGTACCTGGGCAATACGCTCACGAGCATCGCGAGTGAGAAAGCCGCTGTCATCCGTCCTGGAGTGACGGCTGTGATTGCGCAGCAGGTGCCGGAAGTGATGACTGTGTTGTTGGATCGATGTGCAGCGGTGGGCGTCCAACCGTCACTCACCCCGGAGGGGGATTTTGATAGAAACTTCACGCTCAACTTACGTGGCGCGCACCAGATTCAAAACGCATCGGTCGCAATTCGCCTCGCCGAGGCGCTTCGTCAACACGGCTTTTCGATTTCCACCCAGCAAATTGGCTTGGGCCTTGCGCGGGTACAACACGCAGGCCGGCTCGAGCTAATCCAACTTGAGAAAATCCCTCCCTTCCTGCTCGACGGTGCGCACAATCCCGCCGGAGCTCAGGCTTTGCGCAACTACCTGGACGAGTTTGAGCACGGCCCACTAACACTCGTCTTCGGCGCGATGAGCGACAAGCGTCTCGATCAGATCGCTGAAATCCTGTTTCCTGTTCCCGACCGCCTCATATTAACAACCGTTAATAATCCCCGGTCCGCTTTGCTTGAAACACTGGCGCCTTTAGCGAAGCAGTTCGCGCGTGGAAACGTAACCGAGAGCGTCTCAAGCGCCGAAGCAGTGCGCATCGCTATCACTCAAACACCAAAAGATGGTTTGATCTGTGTGACCGGCTCCCTCTACTTGATCGGCGAAACACGGCCGATGATTTTGAAACTAGCGGAAGAAACACAATGACGACGCCACACCACGAACTACCAAAAGCGATCAGCAGTCAGAAGATTTTCTCCGGACGCGTATTCAGCGTAACCGTCGACACGGTGCGCGAAGGCGAACTCACGTATCAACGCGAGGTGGTCCATCACGGCGGTAGCGCCGTTATCGTGCCTGTATTTGACGACGGCACTGTAGCGCTCGTCCGGCAGTATCGTCATCCGGCAGTGCGTTACCTGCTGGAAGTTCCGGCCGGCACTCTCGCGGACGGCGAACGCCCCGAACATGGCGCCGCACGCGAGCTTCAGGAAGAACTCGGAATCATCGCCGGGCGCATGGAAAAGCTGACGGAGTTTTTTGTCTCGCCCGGTTTTTGTGAAGAGAAGATGTGGGTCTACCTGGCGACCGAACTCGTGCAGGGAAAACAACGGCTCGAAGAGGATGAGATTCTCGACGTCGTACGACTGCCGGTTTCAGAAGCGCTGGAGATGATCGCGAGCGGTGAGATCCAGGACGCGAAAACGATCATTGGTCTGATGCTCGTCGCGCCGAAAATCGGCATGCCTCTGTTCGAGGCCGGCTATCCGGCAGTTTAATAATTTGCGATCGTGTAATCTGTGACCTAAACTCGCTTGGTGATCACAAACGAACCTTCAACACAACAGACACCGCTACCTACCGAGCCCGCAGGTCTGCCGGAACAGCACGTAGACAACACGATTCAACCGATCGCGCCGACGCCAACCTCTGGACGATGGCACGAGTGGTTCAATCTGGCCAAAGCGTTTCTGTTGTGGATTGCCAGCATTCTTTTGCTGGTCGTCGTACAAGTGATCTTCACGTTACCCTATCTGATTTATGTTCAGGTCACTACCGGACGGCTGGACCTTCAGGCGCTGCAGTCCGACAAGATCGCCGCTTTTCTTCAAATCATTGCCGTGGCGCCAACGCATGTGCTCACTCTCGGGTTGATTTGGCTCCTCGTTACCGAAGGACGAAAGTATCCGTTCTGGAAAAGCGTGGGTTTCGAGTGGCCCGAGAATAGCCGGCCGGCTATGGTAGTCATTGCCTGCGTTGGGCTTGCGATTGCGTTGTTGGCGCTCGGAGGCTTGGCAACGTACCGCTGGGGTGGCAGTAAGACGCAACTCGACCTGCTCGTGGAAAGTTCGATAGCGGCGCGTTTCGCGACTGCGTTCGTGGCGACGTTCACTGCGCCCCTGGTGGAGGAACTTATCTACCGTGGCGTGTTCTATACCGCACTTGAGCGCACGCTCGGCACGATCATCGCGATTCTTGTGGTGTCGTTGTTGTTCGCCGGCATTCACGTCTTCCAGTACAAAGACAACCTGGCGGTGATCGGGGTCATTACGCTCTTGAGCATTACCTTGACGCTGGTGCGGGCATACACGGGCAAGGTCCTTCCATCCTTCATCATTCATCTCGTCTTTAACGGTATCCAATCCGTTGTTATCGCGCTCTCCCCTTTCATCGACTGGGGCGCGAAGTAATAGCGTATGGCCGCGGGCTATGACGTAGTCGTAGTGGGCGGCGGTATTGGTGGCCTGACGGTGGCCGCACTGCTTTCCGCGCGCGGGCTGAGTACGTGTGTGCTTGAGCGGCAGTCGCAGGTTGGCGGATGTATTGCGCGCGTTGAGTTTTCCGGGCATGAATTCGAGCCGGGCATGGGCGTTTACACGTCCTTTGGCGCCGGTGAGATTTATGAGCGGATTTTCGCGGAGTTGCCGGTGGATGTTCCGCAGATTTCCTTAGTTGCACAGCCGTATGTTGTGCGACTCGCGGATGGAACGGATGTCAGGTTGATTCGCGACGATGAGTTTTTTGATGAACTTGCAGCGAAGTTTCCGGAGTGTGCCGATCGTGCAGTTGCGTTCTACCGAAAGCCTCCTCTTGAGGATTTGAGCACTACCTCGCCTCGCTTTCAGTCGTTTATCGATCTACAACTCCGCGGTTTTTTGCACACCTCAATCGATCAGTGTTCGTCTACGTTTTTGGCTGCCGCTTTAGCACGGCCGCGCGAACCGCTTTACACAATCGACGGCGGACCTGCCGCGCTTGTGGAGCGTTTGGCTGAATCGGTTAAGCGAAGCGGGAGCACAGTGCGGCTGAACACTCCCGTGCTTCGACTTGCTTACGATCAGTCTGGTGCAGCTACCGGAGTTGATCTCTTGAGCGGCGAGCGAGTCATTGCAAGAAGAGCAGTGATCAGTAACCTCACGGTCTGGGACACGTACGGCAAACTTGTGGGGCTAAATCGCACGCCGCCCGAGATAAAGAAGCAGATCAACGTACAGTCAGGCACTGGGGCTTACGTTGTTTACGCGACGATTGACCAACCAGCGATCGGGCGTCTGCCGGGCGAACGAATGCTCGTTGCAACAACACCCCGCGACGCTGACGACGATTGGTTTACCGAGATCACGCTTGCAGTTTACGGCGGAACAGTTACGCTGAAATCAGCCACAGACGTGAACGAATGGTTCACCTACCACGCGAGCGAGGAAGAGTTCGAAGAATCAGATCAGGCCGCACTCGAACGTTTCTGGACCAAACTCCACGCGGCACTTCCCGAACTCGGCTCCGGCATCGAGATCATCGAAACGGCCAACCCCCGCACCTACTACGACCAGACCCGCCGCAAGCTCGGGATGGTATTGGGCGTCCAACCTTCGCCCAGTCGTAGCTCTCCTTCTTCCGCTTTTCAATCCGCTAAAATCCCTTTTCCTCAGGCCGTACTCCCTAACCTCTTCGTGGTCGGCGACACCGTCTCCGCTTTCCCCGACCTGAATTCAGTGGCCCAAACGGCCCTTTCAGTCGCGGACACTCTCAAGACAAACCACTAGACACAGCTCGATTGTCTACTGTATACATGCAACAGACAATATGTACGTTACCGTAGACGAACGCGACGCGCGGCCTTTGTATCAGCAGCTTGTTGATGAGATCAAAACCCTAATCGCTCGTGGCGAGCTGGCGGAAGGAACGCTTTTGCCTCCTGTGCGGCAGGTCGCGTCGGACCTTGGCGTGAACCTTAATACGGTGGCTTTCGCTTATCGCCGGCTGCAAAACGAAGGCTTGATCCGCGTGAGACACGGTTCGGGCGCCGTGGTCATCTCTCAAACCCTAAAAGATAAGCCCGACGACCGCTTGCGAGCACAGCTAAGAACTGCGTTGACGCAGTTAATCCTTGCCGGCCTAAAACAGCCGGAAATCAAGTCTCTCATCAATGAAGAGTTAGACGAACTGCTGAAAGAAAGCCGCCGCGGCACTTAAACGCTCTCCCGCAAAGGACCAACGCGGCACGGCTGGCTTATGGCTGACCGGGCAGCCTCTCCAGGTTCTTACGCGGCATAGGATTGCCGGTATCCGGATTGATCATCCGCGGTTCTCTGCCGCCGAATCCGCCACGACTACCGCCGTTACCAAAACCACCACTCGACGGTGGGTTAGGTGCGGGCGGGCGGCCGCCACCCGTCGAACCGTTGCCGCCGCCAGCCGAAGGATACGGCTGATTGCTGCCGCCCGAACCACCTGCGGGCGGGCGATAGGTCGAGCCGGTGTAAGCCGGCGGGTAATAGATCGACGTGGAATATGAAGAGCCATACGGCGATCCCCAACCGTAAAAGAACGGCAGGAACGTGTAGCAACCGAGCCTTGTGTTGAAGAACCAGATTCCGAGGCTGCGATTCGAGAACGGATGGTTGAAACTGTTGTAGGAACTAAGCGCCGAGGTGAGCATACCGTTCGTAATCCGGCTGTTGGCTTTCGCCAGCGTCTTCCCGCGTTCTTTGCTCCAAACCTCGACCTCGTCCTGGATTTTCTTCTCTTCCTTGTTCAGTTTGGCGACCGAAAAGTTTGTCGCGCTGAAAACGACCTTGTTGCCGCCTTTAACCTTGGTGTGAGAATCGCTCAGAATCACGCGCCCTTTACGAACGATGAGCTCCGTCGCGTCCTCCGGCACCACGTTCAACCGATAGAGGCCCTGCCGGACGATTGCCAAACGAGTGTGCGGCGTGCTGATGCCGATGTTCAGTTCGAGGCCGTCAGCGCCCGTTGCTTCCACGATGGCCGTGCCACGCAGAAGCCGAACTTCGAGATTGGCCAGCGAGTTGTCGAGGAGTTCGACTTCCGAATTACCTCCCAAACGCAGGTACGAACCCGGGTTGAGCAGGATTTCGACCCGCCCATCGTACGCGGTGCGGACGCGGTCGCCGGAGTTCAAATCGTAGGTGATCATTAGTTGATCCCAGCCCGAGTCGCCGCGTGAGTTCACGGTCGCGCCGCCGGTGATGGCGTTAATGCCGCCCGCTTTGGCGGAAATAACAAACTTTTCGCGGTTTTGAGCGAAGCTCACAATCGAACAACAGAGTATGAGTGCGACTGAGAGAATGGAAAACGGCGGGAGGTAAAAACGTCTGCTCACGGAAAGGTCCTCCGAATTGAGATGATTAGGGGGTCGGCCGGTAATCTCGCGAGCATTATAGTCCTACGCGAGCCGATTACAAGCTTTTAAGGACGGCGAGGCAAAGCCGTCGCCGCACATCCGGCGGCGAAGCCGGTTCGGGTGAACTATAAAACTCGTAACAGGGGACGCGATCAGGGCGTTTTAGAAAAGCTATTGGCTGGATTCGGCGAGCTTGGCGTGATAGCCGCGCTTTGTTCTGGCGAAGAGATCGGGACGGTTGTTCAGTTGCACCTCAACCGTTCGCCACTTACCGTCGAGCGATTTATTTAAAGGACGATAACCGATGCTGTAGACGGTGCTGAGATCGCGCACCACCTGCGCGTACACCGCATCGAGATCCTTTAGTTTCGCGGCGCGATACAGCGTCGTTCCGCAAAGCGAAGCGAGTTGGCCCAACTGCTCCCGGGCCTGCGCGTAAGCAGCGCGCGGCACGTGATAACGTTTCACATTCTCTTCTTCAGTGTCGAGATAAATTGGAAAGATGATGCTTTCCGATTGGCGAATGCTGTCGATGAGCTTTTCAAACGGCGTGCGCGATCCTGGACCGGGCACATCAGGCAGCGCGTTATCGATCCCGTCCGTCATCACTACGATGGCGCTGCGCCGCAATCCGGCGCCGTTTCCGATTAAATCTCGCAGTACGTAATCGAGCGAGTCCCAAAAATTCGTGCCACCGATCGCTTCGTCCATGTCGTCGATCACCTTCTTTAACTTGCGGCGATCGAGAGTGAACGATGAATAGAGCGCGGGTTGATCGGTGAAGGTCACCAGCGCGATGCGATCGACGTCGCGCGCGGCATCGACGAAGCGTTTCGCCGAGTTGCGAATCATCTTCAGGTTCTTGGAGTTTGAGCCGGAAAGATCGAGCAGCAGCACGAGATCAAACGGCGCATCGGCCGCAGCGAAGAACGTGATCTCCTGCGGCACGCCGTCTTCGAGTACGCGAAAGTCTTTTTGTTCGAGCAACGGCGCCGGCACGTTCGGCGAGAGACCAAGCACGCTGACTTTCAAATCGACGAGCTCTGAATCGATGCGAATTGTTTCGACAGTGTCCTGAGCACGCACGTCACGAATGAACAGAAATAAAGTAAGAGCGACTAAGGCAAGAACTGTTACAACGCTAGTTCGCATAGTAGCCACGCTTGCCGCGAGGCACGGCGTTCGGGCGATTAACTCCGATACGTATCGCGCGCCAGTGTCCATCGCGCGCGCTGTTTGCAGGTTTGTAAGCCAAACTATATACCGTTCCGAGGTCTGCGACCACCTGTTCGTAAGCACCGGCGAGATCGGTCAGGCGTTCGACGGGAAAGAAGATTCCGCCGCCCGCGTCAGCCATTTCTTTCATTCGATCGTGTCCTGTGTCGAATGCTTCCGGCTGCGTGTCGAGCGGGCTCATCGCTTCGTATTCAGTGTTGAGCCATAACGTGTAGAGAACACCATCGAACTCCTGAATGTTGCGCAGTGTCTCGGGGTATGAGTATTTCACCGAACCCTGTTGACCGCTGATGCCCGGAATTGTTCCATCGAGGCCGTCGCTCATCACCACGATCGCGGTGCGGCGCGAGTTCTTTGATCGCTTCAGCACTTCGCTCATCGCGAAGTTTGTCGCGTCGTAGAGTTTTGTGTCTCCACGCGCAGTGTCGATGGTTTCGATTCGTTGCCGCAGTAGTTCGCGGTCGGCGGTTAGTTCGGAGATGATCTGTGGTTCTCCGGCAAACGTGATCACCGCGATGCGATCGGCTGGCCGCGCAGCTTCGACGAAGCGCACGGCGGCCGCGCGAATCAGTTTAACGACCTCGCGGGTAGAGCCCGACAGGTCGATCAGCAACACCATATCAAACGGCGCGGACGAAGATTCAAACTGCACGATCTTCTGCTCCTGGCCGTCTTCAAATAACTTGAAATCCGACTGGTTCAGACCCATCAGTCCACGATTGGTGCCGCGGTCAATCACACTGACGTTGAGCGTAACTAATTGCGAGTCAACGCGAATGACGTCGCCTTCGCCGATCTCAGCGTTGTCAGGTTCGCTCGCAGGAGTTCCCGCCGGAGCTTTGGCGTTGTTTACGCCTTTCAACTCCGGTTCTTCCGCCGGTGTTTCCTCTTTCGGCGGCGCCTGGCGGTCAATCTTGACCTCGCCTTGTGCTGACTTACCCGTGACGTTGGCATTTACCGGAACCCTGAGCTTGAGATGGATGGCTACAGCCGGATCGATCGGCCGCCTCACAACCAAGATCGCCAACAGCTTGCCGCGATTATCGATGATTATCGGTGAGCGGCTGAACTTCGCAGCGCCCTCGATCGTGGCGGAGACTGCCACGTAGCTGTTGTTCCAAGCCTCGACAGACACGTTGCCGAAATCGTTTCGCACCGTGATCTGCGCATCCGCAGGAACATCGATACGAATCTCATCGGCATCTTGAACAGCTAAGTATGTGGGTGGGAAGAGAAAACCAGCTAAGAAGACAAGCCCCCACAAAACGTGTTGACGTTTTGAGAACATGTCATGAATCTACTCGACCAGGGCGGGCGATGGCAAAGCGATTAGGGACGTTGAGACGCTGCCTTCTCGACTCTGAGTTTTTTTAGTTTTTCCACGGCATTAACGTTTTTGGGGTTCAGTCGCAGAGACATTTCATAGTAGCGGATTGCGAGCGGCGTGTTGCCGGCAACCATGTAAGCTTCTGCAAGGCTATCATAGGTATTGTAACCGTCGCGGTAACTCCAGACGTTCAACTCGAATATCTTGACTGCTTCGGCGATTTTGTTCTTCCGTAAAAAGGAATACCCGAGTTCATTCAGCTCATCTTCGTCAAAAAGGTACTTCGCCGAACGGGCTGTAAACAGTTCTTTGTATCGCTCAATGGCTGCGTCGATACCGCTCTCTCGGATGAATTGGGCCATCGCTTCACCAATAGGCGTGGGAAGCTTCTCAAGCTGACTCCTGAAATGCTGTTCCTCCGTTGCGTTGTTACGTTCACGGGAGAGTCTAATCAGTTCGTTGAGTACGCGTCGTTGGTCGGGCCTGAACTCAATCGAATCGTATGCGTCAACAAGGTTCTTGTAGATGGATGTAGCTTCTTCAAGGCGGCCCTCTCTAACATAAGCGACCGCTCGTAACTCGGCATCACTAAGCAGTTTGAGGTAGTACACGAGAGATTGGTACCGGCCGGTAGCTAACTTCGCCTCTTTCAAGGCTACATGCGCACGACTCGCCTCTCTTTTCGCTTTTATCGCTTCCTGTCCCGCTCGTTTACTTTCTTCCACCACCCTACCTTGCGCGGTTTCCAGCAACTTCAGATTATCATTTGCCTTTTGTTGCGCAGCTTCTGCAACCTTTCGCTGCTGGTCGGCTGCCAATTGAGCGCGGGTCGCGTCTTTTGCACTGCGATCGGCGCGATCAGCGCTCAGAAGGGCTTCTTTCCCCTGATGTCTTGCCAACGCGGCGAAGCCGGCTGCGGACAAGAACATCAACGCTAAGGCGGCCACCAACCAACGCAACCGCCGAGTGGAGTTTGCTTGTTCTTCGATACGCCGTTGTTGCTCTTCTACTTTTTCTTTCTCTGCTTCTGCACGACGCTGTTGTTCCTCTGCTCGCTCTCGCTCTGCCTCGGCACGGCGTTGCTGCTCTTGAAAGAGAGCTTGTTCCCTAATACGAACTGCTTCATCTACTGCCGCGCGGCTAGCTTGAACCAGCGCCAACAACGATAAGCTGTAACCCAAATCTGTAGCCGTCGGACTATCGAGCCATCGTTGTGCCTGGATCAACTCGCCCTCACCAAGCAGCAACGCATTGTCCCTGCCCCCATGCACCCACTTTGTGGCCCGCACCTCCAGCATCTTGCGCGTTTCTTCTCCTCCGGAATACTGGAGGCGCCACTTCTCGTTCGACGTCTTGATCGGATCTATCAGCCTGTCGTGAGTCAGCTCAACCCACCTGGCGCCGCCTCGAATCTCGCTAATAACAAGGTGCTGGTTGACAAGTTCATCAACCGTTTTTGTGGGAATGCCGCCCGTCTCTTCCACGCCCCGAAATACTGTTCCGCGCGTCCCTGTCGGCGTAATCAGAACGTTCTCGAACCAGGCACGAAGTCTTCCCTCTTTGATTCCCGTTGACTGAACCACTCGTTTAAGCGCGTTCTCATAAAAAGCCGATAACGCGGCATCGACATCGCCGAACGTGTCCAGATGTTCCAGAGTAATTACGCGCGGCGCAGAAGGGTCCAAGGCCGCCCAAGAAATCTGACAGTTCTCCCACAGGGTTTGGCAAACAACCTGGAGTTGCACAGGCTCGACAAATTCACCAGTCGCTTTCACCACGCCGGCGGAAGTTTCGACGGGAACCTTCAGGAGATCATGGACCAATGCTTCGGCGACGTTTTCGGCGAACGAGTATTGAGTGTTTTCCAATGGTCCGGTAACGGCTAGCAATGCCTGGTCCTCCGGCAGACGTTCGAGTCGATATCGAGTCCGCAGCTTTTCAGGCAAACCGCCCACATATGGATCCAGCGCCGCGATGTAGTCTTCACGCATCGCAAAGACCACTCGCATGAAGCGATCTTCTTCCAAGGCTTCACCGATTTGTTCGAAGAAGTCCTGCCTGTTTTCCCAGCGGTCCGGATAAAAAGTGAACAGCTCCTCAAATTGATCGAAGATCGCAATATAAGGAGCAGTGTCTCCGTTGCCATTGGTCCGCCGTTTTCGCTGCTTGAGAAAATCCGTGAGTGAGAGTTCAGCTAATTTTCCGGGATCGGTATTGTTGTCGTCCCAACTGCGGAGGGCGTTAAAAACATAAATATTGCGTATGGAGTCGCGCTGAACGTCAGGCGGACGTAGACCTCGCACTCGCCCTGGCTTCAGCACCTCAAAGCGTTTCTCTTCCAACAAGGGGATGAGCTTCGCATTGAGTAGTGACGTCTTGCCGGCTCCCGATTGTGAATAAAGCAGCACAGCGGAGTGGGCGATTACTTTTGAAAGAAGCTCGCGAGCTTCACGATGCCTGCCAAAGAAACGTCCCTTATTGGCATCTTCGCGCTCAAACGGGCGTGGGCCTATGTACGGTTGGAACTCATCAGACATCGTCGTGCACCTGCTGTCCCGAATATTTTTGCCAACGGTCTTTAAGCTCTTTCGCAAACGCTTCTGCCGTTCCCCAGTACACCTGGATTTTCGAATTGCCGAAGTAACGTTGCAGGTAGGCTTGAGCTCTGGCTTTCTGCTCCGCCGAGTGGCCCTTGCGAAGCGGAACGAGTTGGACCGAGATATGCGCGCGTGCAATGCTCTTTTCCAGGTATCCAAGAGCACTGCGAAACAGAACCCGGAAGTTCCAATCACTCAGCTTGTATCCGACGAATAGCAGTGACGTGCCCGCCATAGCCTCTTGAATTCGGGGCGGAAGCAGTTCCTCATCTTTCGAGACGTTCACGAGAAAATCGAGATAGTCGTCTTCCGTGAGCACCATCGACTCAGCGAGTTCGGTATGACCGTGCAGGTGAAATATGACGGGCGTCTTTTCACTGATCTTCGCATAGGTAGTGGGCTTGTGAAGGGCCGATTGGTTCTTCAGCCTGTTCTGAACGTACTTGTTCCACCTGCAAACCTCTCGAATCGGAGCCTTCCTCAATCCGGGTGCGTATTCGGTCTGGCTCAGAGCCTTGAAGAGGAAGTTGTCGTAATTAGTTGTTATGTAAATCGGCAGTGGAAGTTCTGCCAGGACGCGATGCGGTTCGTAAGGATTGCTGAAGTCAGGCGGCCCGAGGCCATTAAACTGTCTAATTAAATCCCGTTTAGGACGAATTGCGTCGTATTGAACAGCGAGAAACTGAGCTACCCTCGCCAGGTCACTGCAGTCATCCAGTGGGTATTTCTCTTTTTCCGCCCATGCTTGAGCAATGTCGGCTCCAAGGGGAAGCACACCGGCGCAAGCACCAGCGCCGAGAAACGGCGTGCATTCCCCATCCTTGATTCGCTCAAGGAGCAGATCCCAATAGGTTTCTTCGAGACTGTCGGGCATTTTCGCCTCCTCACACTAGAGATGGCGAAACAGCTTAATTCGTGTCGCGGGTTATTGATCTGCAATTAAGGCTCGATCAAATCGAGCATCGAGGTCTCGTCACGCGGCGGCTTCTGCGGTTGCACTGGCGGCGGGGCGCCGGCCAGGTCGGAGATTTTCAGTAACAGGTTGTTTTGGTTGGTCGCATACGGCACCGCACCTTCGATACTCACCACGCCGTCGCGGATCAATTGTTCGATCACGGTGTCAAACGTTTGCATTCCGTCCTGATCGCCCTGCTCCATCGCGTCGATCAGCGACTTCCCTTCCGATTCACCCTTTTCGATGTACTCGCGTGTGCGCATCGTCGCTTTCAAAATCTCAATCGCGGCGATGCGGCCTTTGCCATCGCCGAGTGGAATCAGGCGTTGAGAGACGATGAAACGAAACGACTGCGCGATGCGCGTGCGAATAACTTTCTCCTCGTTCTTTGGAAACACGCCGATGATCCGGTCCACTGTTTTCGACGCGTCGATCGTGTGCAACGTCGAGAGTACGAGGTGGCCCGTTTCCGCTGCTTCCAGTGCAACCTCGATCGTCTCGCGATCGCGCATCTCGCCCACGAGAATCACCTTCGGCGCCTGACGCAGTGCAGCGCGCAGAGCGACGGCAAAACTCGGCGTGTCGGAGTGAAGCTCGCGCTGGTGAATGGTGGAATTCTTGTGCGTATGGAGAAACTCGATCGGATCCTCGATAGTCACGATGTGGTAGTGATGCGTCTCGTTGATCAGGTCGATGATGGCTGCG
>Ga0196977_1000800_pt1 | contig 14207 bp, 12 predicted proteins | sample S3v_1013CmetaG_FD_148634 | JGI IMG/M metagenome (GOLD analysis project Ga0196977, IMG submission 148634) | Soil microbial communities from Anza Borrego desert, Southern California, United States - S3+v_10-13C | ecosystem: Environmental > Terrestrial > Soil > Desert | place: USA: California...
CGGCCGGGGTGTCGATGAACACGCCGTCGATCTGCGCCGGCACGCCGCTCGCGTGTGTCAGCGCGACCGCCAGCCTGGCGGTGATCGCCTGCAGCGCGGGGATCAGCTCGTCTCCGAACGGGACCATGAACGCCATGTAGCCCAGCGGGAACAGCAGCGCGCCGGCCACGCGGGGGCCGAGCAGGACGACGACCGCCGCCTGCAGTACAACCATCGCGCCGAGCTGGCTGACGAGGTTTATCCCGGCGGCGGACCCGACGAGCCAGGCGATCAATCCGCCGGCCAGCAGCACGAGCCCCGGCCACCATGCCTGCGGCACGAGCCGGGCCAGCTCGGCGGCGCGCAACTTGACCAGCCAGGCGAGGATCGGCGGGATCAACAGGATGTGGTTGTAGGTCGAGATGTCCCACCACTGGTGCGCCATCGCCCGCCATTCGCCCCACAACAACGCGACGAGGCCGATCCAGGCCAGCGACAGCTGCACCAGCGGCAGGCGCCACGCGGCGGGCAGCCGCGCGCTCGCCGGCGCGCTCGCCGGAAGGATCGCCTCAAGCGGCATCGCGGCGAATCCCCGGTTCCGGAGCGCGGCCGACGAAGGCCGCCAGCCGCGTCAGCATTGCCGGCCAGCTCATCGTCGCCACCACCAGCCGCCGGGCCGACTCGCCGATCCGCCGCGCGGTCGCGCGGTCGCCGAGCAGCGCCAGCGTGCGGCGGACGCATTCGTCGTCGCTGTCGGCGACGGCGAAATGGGTGCCGTCCTCGCCGCGGATTCCCGAGGCCGCCTCGGAAGTGAGCACCACGGCCCGCGCCATGGCCATCGCCTCGAGGACCTTGTTCTGCACGCCGCGCGCGATCGTCAGCGGCGCCAGCATCAGGTCGGCGGCGGCGAGGAACGGCCGCACGTCGGGCACCTCGCCCCAGATGCGCGCGCCGTTGACGCCCTCGAGCGCCAGCAGCTCGGGGGCGGGCGCCCGGCCGACGACGTGGAAGCGCGCCGTCGGATGCCTGGCGAGCAGCCGCGGCATCAGGCGCTCGATCGCCCGCCGGGCGGCGGCGACGTTGGGCGGGTAGTCCATCTGCCCGGTGAACAGCAAATGCGGCCCGTCCGTCGCCAGCGCCGCATGCGGCGCCACGCGCACCGGATCGAACGCGTCGGCATCGATGCCGTTGCCGAGCCAGTGGACGCGGGCGCGGGTTTGCGGCGGCAGGCGCGAGCGGAACAGCGCGGCTTCCGCTTCGCTGACGAGCAGCGTGTGGTCGGCCCGACTGGCGAGCCTGGCTTCCTCGCGCCGCAACAGCCGGGCCTCGCGAGCGTTGACCCAGGCCATCGGCCCGCGCTGCTCGGCGGCATAGGCTTCGAACTTGGCGGAATCGACATCAACGATGTCGACGACCAGGCGCCCCGCCCAGTCGGCCGGGACATATTGCCCCATTTGCCCGGAGAACACGTAGATCGTGTCGATCTCGCGCGCTTCGAGCGTCCGCGCGACCCACGCGGCCAGCGCCGGATGGCGGAACGCCGCCAGGCTCACCGGCTCGCGGCGGGCCATGGCCTCGAGCCCGGCCAGCGCCAGCGGCCTGTTGCGCATCGGCATGCAGCTCGTCGCCGCGACCTCGCGCAGCTCGGCCTCGCAGGCCTTGTCGGCGATCGTCTCGGCGAGGCAGGCGACGTGAACCGGGGCCAGCTCGGCCAGCGCCTTGAGCACGTGGTGCGAGCGGATCTTGTCGCCCCGGTCCGGCGGGAACGGCACGCGATGCGCGAGGAACAGGATGCCGCTCATCCCAGCCCCCCGGCGACCATCGGGCCGAGCCGGTTGGCGAGCGCCAGCGGCAGCTTCCGCCACAGCGCGATCCGCGCGGCGTGCCGCGCGCTGGTCGGGTCGGCGTCGCGCGGCGCGGCGCCGGGTGCCGTCCAGCTCGAATAGCGCAGATCTTCGGGCTCGAAGCCCCAGTTCTGCTTGAAGAAATACGCGCCGCTGCCGGTCTTGCTGCGGCCGAAGTCGAACCGCTTGCAGCCGCGCTCGCGGGCGTGGCGCATCAGCTCGAAGTACATCCGCTCGTTGGCCCGCAGCGCGCGCGCGATCCGCGTCCCGCCGCCCCAGTAGGGCAGCACCGCGCCGGCGTGGTAGAGCGACAGCACGCTCGCCAGCGGCGTGCCGCGATGGCGCACCGTGAGGATGTCCGCGTCGAGCTGGTCGAGCACGGCATCGAACAGCGAGCGGGGGAACACCGGCGTGCCGAGGTTGCGCACGCTTTCGGCGTAAACGGCGAAATGGTCCGCCCGGTCACGCTGGCGCGTGCCGACGGCGATCTCGAGCTCATGCGCCAGACCCTTGCGGACCTCCGCGCGCTGCTTGCGCGGAATGGCCAGCAGTTGCGCCGCGTCATCCGCCGCGAGCGGGGCGACGAAGCCGCAATGGCTGTCGCTCCGCACCCGCCAATCCTCCGGCGCCTTGCCGCCGCGCAGCTCGACCGCGGTACAGGCCAGGCGATGAGCCAGCTCCTCGGCGGCGCGGCACAGCGCGAGCGCGGTGCCCTCCCGCGCAGCGAGGGGTCCGCCGGCGACCGCAAAGCCGCTCGAGGCGAGCATCCGACCGAACACCGGCGAATGGACCTCGCTCAGCGGCAGCCAGCCGGTGATCGCCCCGCCCTTCTCCGCCAGCAGCCCGCGCGCGCGCTGGCCGGTGCCGCGCTCGATCGCGCGCAGCCAGGCCGGGCGGTGGAACACGCTTCCGCCCATCTCGGCGACGAACCCCTCGACCCGCGCCGCCTCGTCGGGCTGACGGACGTCGGCCGTGCGGATGCGCTCGGCAGCGAGTGCGAACGGCGCGTTCATGGTGCCGACTGGCCGGCCGCCTCGACCTCCGCGCGCGCCGCCTCGCGATGCGCCAGCAGGTCCATCCGCCCCCAGGCGAACTCGCGCACCAGCTGGCGCAGCTTGGGCGCCATCTGCGCGAGGTTGGTGTAGTGCCGCAGCCGCGACTTGAGCGGCGCGCCGGCGACGCGCGGCTGGCCGGGGTCGATCTCCCACGGGTGGAAGTAGAACACCGCCGGGCGCTCGTCGCGGCGGTTGACCTGGCGGATCGCCCAGCGGCTGAAGGCATACGGCAGCACGCGGAAGAACCCGCCGCCGCCCGCCGCGAGCCGCTTGCCGGCGAACAGCGCGGTGGTCACCGGAATCTCGACCAGCGGCGACCACGGCAACGGCTTGAAGGCGAAGCGCGGCGCCTCGGGCCAGCCGTAGTGGTCGTGGCTGACCGGCGCGACGCTCGACGAATAGGCATAGCTCTGCTCGGCCAGCTCCATGAAGGCCCACGGCGTGCGCCGGTCGATCGAGAAGCTCGGCGCGCGGTAGCCGGTGACGGCGACGCCGGAGGCGTCCTCGATCGCCTTGCGGGCCCGGTCGAGGTCCGCCGCGAAGCTCGCCCGGCCGAGCTTGAACACCCGGCGGTGATCCCACCCATGGCTGGCGACCTCGTGCCCGCGCGCGGCGATCTCGCGCAGCAGCGCACCGTGCCGCTGGGCGACCCAGCCGAGGGTGAAGAATGTCGCCTTCACCGCGGCCTCGTCGAACAAGTCGAGGATCTGGTTGACGTTGCGGTCGACCCGGTCGGCGAGGCCGGCCCAGTCGTCGCGCTCGATCACGTCCTCGAACGCGCCGACCTGGAACCAGTCCTCGACGTCGACCGACAAGCCGTTGACGATCGGGGTTGCGGAAGCGTGGGGGCGGTCCGGCCGGTCGGCGAAGGTAACCGCATTCATCGGATCGACGCCTCCTCGAGGACCGCCCAGGCGGCCCCTAGGCCGCCTTGGTCTGCTCCATCTCGCCTTCGATCCACTCAATCAGCATGGTTAGGGTCTGGCGAATGGTGCGCTCCTGCTCGAACACCTTGGCCTCGAGCCGGGCGAGCTGCTCCTGCAACGCGGCGATCTTGGGGCGGACCGCGGCGAGCGCGGCCCCGTCATGCTGGTTGGCGAGCTCGACGATCGCCTGCTGCAGCTCGGCGATCTGCACGTCGCGCTCGGCCAACAGGGTATCGACCATCTGCGCGTCGATGCGCGGCTCGTGCCTGAGCGGCGCAACCGGCTCGAACCGCGGCTCGGCCTTGGGCAGCGGCCGCGGCGCCGCCGCGGGAAACGCCTTCTCCTCGATCATCTCGTCGAGCACCGAGCGGAGCATGGCCGAATCGACCCGGCTGCGCTGCTCGACCGCGCCGAGCAGCAGCAGGCGGTTGGCGATCTGGTTGACGCGCCGCGGAATGCCGCCGCTCGCTTCGTAAAGCTCCGTGAACACGCGCTGGTCGAACTGCGGGTTGCCGGCCCAGCCGACCCGCTCGAGGCGGTGGACGATGTAGGGCTCGATCTCCCCGCGGTCCATCGGCTCGAGATGGTGCGCGGCGATCACCCGCTGGCGCAGCTGCTCGAGCGCGGCGTGGCCCTGGAGCGTGGCGCGGAACTCGGGCTGGCCGAGCAGCAGGGTCTGCAGCAGCGGATGGCTGCCGAGCTGGAAGTTCGACAGCATGCGCAGCTCTTCGAGCGCCTCGACCGAGAGGTTCTGCGATTCGTCGACGATCAGCAGGCAGCGTCGCCCGGCGCGCGCCTCGTCGTGGAGGAAGCCCTCGATCGCGCCCAGCGCGCTGGCCTTGTCGTGGCCTTCGATGTCGAGCCCGAAGCTGCGCGCGACGACGTGGACGATCTCCTCCTCGTCGAGCTTGCTGGTGACGATCTGCGCCACCGTCAGCTGCTGCGGGTCGATCGTGCCCATCATGTGCGCGACGAGCGTCGACTTGCCCGCCCCGACCTCGCCGGTGATGACGATGAAGCCCTCGCCCTGGGCCAGGCCGTAGCCGAGGTACGACAGCGCCTTGCGGTGCGTGACGCTGCGGAAATAGAACGCCGGATCGGGCGTCAGCTGGAAGGGCTTCCCCGTCAGGCCGTAGAAATCGTCGAACATCGCAAAGGTCTCCGGTTGGCCGGTCAGCGGAATGAGTAGCGCAGGCCGAGCAGGGCCGAGGCGGTCATGAAGTCGGGCAGGTTCTCGCGCGCGACCCCGTCGAGGCCGACAGCGGCGGTGCCGCTGAGGCCGTGGACCAGGTTGCGCTGATAGGCGAGCGAGGCGCTGTAGCCGATGACGTCGCTGGCGAGGTCGAAGCCGCTCTCGAACCAGTTGGCGTAGGCATTGGCGGTCAGGCTCGAGCGCGGGTCGAGCCGGGTGCTGGCGTAGGCCGCCCACCACACGTTCTCGTCGGTCACGCCGTTGGCGGGCGCGAGCACGGTGCCCGCCGCGGCGACGAACTTGCGCCGGTCGTAGCCGAACCCGGTGCCGACCTGGGTCCGCCCGAGGTCGACCGAATAGCTGGCGGCGGCGCCGCGGCTGCGGAACACCGCCGAGCGGACCGAGCCGAACACGCCGGCGAAGCAGCCGTTGCCTTCGAGGGTCGCGACGCAGCCGCCGATCTCGCCGGTGATCGGATTGCGGAAGGCGTCGAACTGCGCCGGCAACCCGGCCAGCGTGTCGACCGTCGCGCCGCCGAAGCCGGTCACGCTGTCGTAGACCACGATGTTGAGCGCGGTGCGCGAATCGGGCGCGTAGGCGAACGAGCCGTGGTAGCTCATCGTGCCGTAGCGGCGGCCGACGTAGGCCTCGAGCGAGGTGCGCCGGCTCGGCCGCCACATCACCCCGGCGTCCCAGATCAGCCCGCTGGTCTCGTAGGCGATCTGGCGCGGCGCGGACTCGTCGGTGACGAAACGCCCGTCGGTGCCGATCACCGGCAGGCCGGCCGCGTCGCGCAGCGCGTCGCGGCTGGAGATCTCGACGTCCTCGTAGCCGACCCCGCCGACCACCGCGACATCGACATCGAGCGGCACCGTCACGTCGGCGCGCACGTGGCGGTCGCGGATGCGCTGGTCGAGGTTGGAGATGTTCTGCTCGTTCCAGCCGCCGCCGACGCCGGCGCCGACCGGTGCGACCGCGTTGGGGCGGACCCCGGCGCGGGCATAGGCGGAGTGCGTCGTGCTCTCGTCGAACACGTCGGCCGGCGTCGCGCCCGGCGCGAGCACGACAACGTCGGGCTCCTCCACCCGCGTGTAGCCGAGCCGGTAATGGCCCTCGACCTCGACGTCGCCGGCCATCGTATGCACCGACGGTCCGGCATAGCCGGCATAGATCTGGCTGGTCGAAGCATCGTCGCCGCCGAAGCCGCCGAGCGAGGTCGAGCCGTCGCCCTCGACCCGGGTGCGCGCGGCCAGGACGCCGGCATCGAGCGTCACCCCGCGCGCCAGGCCGAGGCCGGCGCGGGCGATGCCGCTGACCGTGTCGCCGTCGAGGTCGTCGTCGTTGTAGCTGAAGCGGCGCTCATACCGCAGCGAGACCGAGGCGGCGCTGTTGCGCCCGGCGACGCTCGCGTCGACCCCCGCGGCGACCGAAGTGTAGGTCACCGTGTCGCTGCCCGGCTCGAGCTCGCGCAGCAGCACTTGCGACGCCTCGATATAGGGCACGACCTCGAGCCGCTGGCGCGCGCGCGCATCGTCGGCCGGGCCGGCCTCGTCGCCGCTGCCGCCGGTGACGGCGTCGTCGCCGTAGTCCTGCGCCGCGGCGGCGCCCGACAGGGCGAACGCGGCCAGCGCGCAGGCGAGCTTGAGGCTGATGGTCCTCATCGCAGGTTACCCCCCGTAACCGTAGTACGTGCCGAAGCGCCGCCCGCTCGGGCTGAAGTGCGCCGAGTTGAGCAGCAGCTTGATGTCGGGACAGGTCGAGAGCAGCGACAGCGCGTCCTCGAGCGCGCTCTGCCCGGTCTGGTCGGCGCGGCAGATGACCAGCGCCTGGCCGACGTGAGGCGCCAGCTCGGCGGCCGGCGAGGCGGCCAGCGCGGGCGGCGAATCGAAGATGACGATGCGGTTCGGCGTGCCCTGCGTCAGCCGGTCGAGCACTTCGGAGGTGCGCTCGCTGGCGAGATACTCGCTGTCCGACGCGGTGCGGTTGCCGGCCGGCAGCACATGCAGGCCGGGCACGTCCGTCGGGATCACGCAGTCCTCGACCCGGATCGCCGGGTCGGCCAGCGCGTCCATCAGCCCGGTCGCGCCCGACAGCCCGAGCAACGAGAGGATCGACGGCTTGGCGAAGTCGGCGTCGACCAGCAGCACCTCGCTGTCCTTCTCGGCGGCGATCGCCAGCGCCAGGTTGGTGGCGCAGAAGGTCTTGCCCTCGCCCGGCAGCGGCGAGCTGACCAGCACCCGCTGGGCAGCGGCGCCGTGGCCGGCCGAGCGCGTTTCGCGCGCCGCCAGCAGGACCTGCCGCTTGACGATGCGGAACTCCTCGAACAGCGTCGTGACCGCGCCGTCGGGCACGATCATGCCGTGGCGCTGCAGGCGCGAGCGCTCGATCGCCTGGCGAGGCATGGTGAAGGCGATCGGTTCGGCCGGGCTCTCCGCCTCGCTCCCCTCCCGCTTGCGGGAGGGGGCGGGGGTGGGCCTGCGCGCGTCGTCCGGCTGGCCCACCCCTAGCCCCTCCCGCAAGCGGGAGGGGGAAGCTGGCGCGGCGACGGTCGCCTCGGTCTCGGCTGCTCGCCGTGAAACCCGCCGGTTCGCCGGCGCGGCCAGCTCGGCCGGCACCGGGGCGGGCTGGAAGCCCTGGAAGCCGCCGAACGCGCCCTCGGCGCGCTCGAACAGCGACTGGCCGGCCGGGTTGCCTTCGCCGGGCAGCGGAATCTTGCTCTGGTCGGTCATCCGCCGCTCCTCACGCCACCATGCCGCGCTGGACGAACTCGACCGCCAGCAGCACCACGAACAGCCCGCCGAGGCCGCCGCCGGCGGCGGCGAACATCCTCGAGCGGCGCCGCTGGAGCGCGCGCGAGGCGTCGGTGAGCGCGTGCGAGATCGTCCCGATCACCGGCAGGTCGAACGTCCGCTCGAGCTTGACCGCGGTGGCGAAGGTGCCCTTGATCTGGCCGAGCACGAACGCGGTGCCGGCGCCCGCGCCGAGGCCGACGATCAGCACGCCGAGCAGCAGCAGCGGCCGGTTCGGCGCCGCCGGCACGCGCGGCGTGCTCGGCGGATCGACGACCTCGAACTTGATCGCGCTGCGCTCGTTCTCGACCTGGCCGCGCAAGCGCAGCTCCTCGCGATCCTTGAGCAGCTTGTCGTACTGCTCGCGCAGCACCTCGTAGTCCCGGCTGATGCGCTGGGCCTCGGCGGCGGCGCCCGGCTCCTGCGCCTGGCTGGCGGTGATCGAGGCGATCTCGGAGCGCAGCGCGGCGGCGCGCGACTGCAGCGACTGGACGTTGGCCTGGCGCTCGACGCGCATCGCCTGGAGCGAGGAATAAGCGGGGTTGGGAGTGCCGCCCACGTCCGCGCCCGGGCCTTGCGCGAGGTTGCGCAAGCTGGCGACCTGCTTCTGGGCGGCGACGATGTCGGGATGATTGGCGGTCAGCCCGCGCGCCTGCAGCGCGGATAGGTTGGCTTCGGCCTGGGCCAGCGCGGCGCGCGGTCCCCCGGCTCCGGCGGTGACCAGCGTGCGCGGGGTGCCGGCGAGCTGCCCGTCGAGCGCCGCCAGCGCGCTTTGCGCCGCGGCGAGGTCGGCCTCGACGCTGCGCAGCTCGGAACGCGTCTGCCCGAGCTGGGCGGAAATGGTCGCCGCGCCGCCGATCAGGTCGGGGTGCTGCGATTCGAACGCCAGGCGGCGCTGCTCGGCCTCCTCGAGCTCCTTCTGCCGGGCGGCGAGCTGCTGGTCGAGGAACTCGATCGTCTCGCGCATCTCGCCGCGCGAGCCGCCGAGGTTCTCCTCGCGGAAGATGTCGATCATGCGCTGCGCGATGTCCTGCGCCAGCTGGGCGTTCTCGCCGTCGGACAAGTCGCCGCGCCCGCTCGAGGCGGTGATCTGGAACACGTTCTTCTCGTCGCCGACGACCTTGATGTCCTCCGACAGCGCTTCGACCGCGCGCTCCATTTGCGCCGGGGAGGCGATCGTCTCGCCGAGGCTGGTCGAGCGGATCACCTTCTCGAGGTTGACCGCGCTGGTCAGCGTCTGACGGACGCGCTGGATGTCCTTCTCGCGGCTTTCCGCGCCGATGCCGATCTGCTGCGCGAGCACGTCGTCGAGCTGGACGAACAGGCGGGCCTTGGACTCATAGCTGTTGGGGATGAGCGCGACGACCAGCCAGCCGAGCAGGCATACGCCCCACGCCACCGCCAGCGCCAGCCAGCGGCGGTTCCACACGGTCCACAGCGCGGTGCGCAGCTCTTCGAGGACGAGGTTCAACGGCGCGCCCTCAGAACATGCTCTCGGGGATGATGATGACGTCGCCCGGCATCAGCATGACGTTGGCCCGGCTGTCGCCCTTCTTGAGCAGGTCGGCGAGGCGCAGCCCGTACTCCGCCTGGCGGCCGGTCGACTTGTCGAAGCGAACCAGCTTGGCGCGGTTGCCGCTGGCGAACTCGCTCAGGCCGCCGACCGAGATCATCGCGTCGAGCAGCGTCATGTTGGCGCGGTATGGCAGCGAGGCCGGCTTCTCGGTCGCGCCGACCACGCGGACCTGCTGGCTGAAGGTGCCGGCGAACTTGTTGACGATCACCGTCACCAGCGGCTCGGCGATGTATTGCGACAGGTGCAGGCGGATGTCCTCGGCGAGCATCGTCGGCGTCTTGCCGACCGCCGGCATGTCGGCGACCAGCGGGGTGGTGATGCGCCCGTCGGGGCGGACCTGGACCGAGGCGCCGAGCTCGTCGTTGCGCCACACGTGGATGGTCAGCTCGTCGAGCGGGCCGATGACGTATTCCTCGCCCGGGCCTTCCTGCATCGCCACGAAGCTCGCCGGGGCCAGTTGCTCGCCCCCGCCGCTGGCGCAGCCGGACAGGGCCAGGCCGGCGACCGCGGCCGAGGCGGCGAGACGGGCGGGGAAGCTCATGCGCATGGTACGCGTCCTTGCAATTGCGGGCGGGACAGCCGGCGCGCGGCGGCCCCATGGATCCGGCCCGCGTTGTCGCGGAAAAGGGTGAACATTGCGTTAGTATTGGCGCCGAAAACCGCGCGATTCGGCGGGTTTGAAGGCCGCTGTCCCGCCGCGGGACAGCCGCGCGGGCAGGTCTAAACGAGCATCTCGCCGGCCGGACCCTGGCCGAGGAAGGCCGACGGGCTGGCGCTGGCGCCGTAGGCCCCGGCGCAGAACATCGCCACCAGGTCGCCTACTTCGGCTCGGGGAAGCAGGGCCTGGTCAGCGAGCCGGTCGAGCGGGGTGCACAGGCAGCCGACGATGCTGGCTTCCTCCTCCGGCTCCGCGCCGAACCGCGTGGCGATCGCCGCCGGATAGTTGCGGCGGACCACGGTGCCGAAGTTGCCCGAGGCGGCGAGCTGGTGGTGCAGCCCGCCGTCGGTGACGAGGTAGACTTGCCCGTGGCTCTCCTTGCGGTCGACGATCCGGGTCAGGTACACGCCCGCCTCGCCGACGAGGTAGCGGCCGAGCTCGATGGCGAACTCGGTGTCGGCCAGCGCCGCCGGCAGGTCGGCGAAGCGCTCGGCCAGCGCCGCGCCGATCCTGGCGATGTCGAGCGGCCGGTCGCCGTGGAAATACGGAATGCCGAAGCCGCCGCCCATGTTGAGGTGCGGCAGCGGCGCGCCGATCTCGGCCGTCAGACGTGCGGCGAGGTCGAGCGTGTTGGCCTGCGTCTCGACGATCGCTTCGGCGTCGAGCGCCTGGCTGCCGGCGAAGATGTGCAGCCCGCGCCAGTCGGCGCCGGCGGCGATCACCGCGCGGGCGAGCTCGGCCACGTATCCGGCATCGACGCCGAACGGCTTGGCCCCGCCGCCCATCTTCATGCCCGAGCCGCGCAGCTCGAAGTCGGGATTGACGCGGATCGCCAGCCGCGGCGTCACCCCCAACCCCTCGGCGATCGCCAGCGCGCGGCGCGCCTCGCCGGCGGACTCGAGGTTGAGCGTGACCCCGTGGCGGATCGCCAGATTGAGCTCGGCGTCGCGCTTGCCCGGCCCGGCGAAGCTGACCGCTTGCGGGTCCTGCCCGGCGGCGACGACCATCTCCAGCTCGCCCGCCGAGGCGATGTCGAAGCCGTCGACCAGACCTCTCATCAGCTCGAGAACCGGCCGATATGAATTTGCTTTCACGGCATAATGGATGCGCAGCCGCTCCGGCATGGCGATCCGCAGCCGGACCACGCGGCGGCGCATCAGCTCGGCCGAATAGACGAACAGCGGCGTGCCCTCGCCGGCCAGCTCCCTCGCGGTGCGCCCGCCGATGGCCAGCTCGCCGCCGATCGTCTCGAATCCCGCCGGGATCGGGCCGAGCGGCTTCACGCGGCCAGATCCGTCTGCAGCGCGGTGCGGTCGATCTTGCCGTTCGGGTTGAGCGGCATGCGCGCGACCCAGCGGATCGCCTGCGGCTGCATGAAATTGGGCAAGTCGCGGCGCAGCGCGGCGCTCAACGCCTCGCTATCGCCGCTTCCGCGCACCACCAGGTGCACCGCCTGGCCGAGCCGCGCGTCGGGCACGCCGAGCGCGATCGCTTCGGCCGCCAGCCCGCTCGCCAGCGCCGCCTCCTCGATCTCCTGCGGGCTGATGCGGTTGCCGGCGCTCTTGATCATCGCGTCGCGCCGGCCAACGAAATGGAGCAGCCCGTCGGCGTCGCGGCGCACGCGGTCGCCCGACCATACCGCCGTGCCGCCGTATTGCGACGCCGCCGGCGCCGGCCTGAATCGCTCGGCGGTCCTTGCCGCGTCGTTCCAGTAGCCGTGCGCCACCAGCGGTCCGCAATGGACCAGCTCGCCCTCGACGCCCGGCGGCGTGACGTCGCCGCCGTCCCCGACCACGAGGATCTCGGCGAACGGGATCGCCCGCCCCATCGAGGTCGGGTGGCTGTCGACCAGCGGCGGATCGAGATAGGTCGAGCGGAACGCCTCGGTCAGCCCGTACATCGGGAACAGCCGCGCCGCGGGGAACAGCGCGCGCAGCCGGCGGACCAGCTCGACGGTCAGCGCCCCGCCGCTGTTGGTCAGCCGCCGCAACGGCGTCACCGCGTCGCCCGGCCAGTCCTGCTCGGCCAGCTGGACCCACAGCGGCGGCACCGCGGCCAGCGTCGTCACGCCGTGGCGCGCGCACGCCTTGATGACGTCGCGCGGGGCGAGGTAATCGAGCGGCACCACGCAGCCGCCGGCGCGCCATGTCGAGAGCAGCTGGTTCTGCCCGTAATCGAAGCTCAGCGGCAGCACCGCGAGCGTGACGTCGTCCTCGGCCAGCCCGAGGTAATGCGCCACGCTGACCGCGCCGAGCCACATGTTGGCATGGCTCAGCATCACCCCCTTGGGCCGCCCGGTCGAGCCGCTGGTGTAGAGCAGCGCTGCGAGGCTGTCCGGATCCTGTTTCGAAGGCGGGAGCGAACCGCCGCTCGCGGCAACCCTCCGCAGCGCCTCGTCCTCGCCGAGCGCCTCGCAGCCCTGCGGGATGTCCGCGAACTCGAGCGTGGCCAGCCGCGCCGGCGTCCCGAGCAGCAGGCTGGCGCCGCTGTCGGTCAGGATGTGCGCCACCTGGGCGCGCTTGAGCAGCGGGTTGACCGGCACGTGCACCAGCCCGGCGCGCGCCGCGGCGAGCGGCAGCAGGCATGTCAGCTCGCCCTTGGCCGCCCAGCTGGCGATCCGCGCGCCCGGTTCCGGAACATGCTCGGCGAGCCAGCCGGCGAGCGCGGCGACACGGCTTCTTAAGTCCTTCCAGCTAAGCGTCCGGTCGCGCAGCACCAGCGCCGGAGCGTCGTCGCGCCCGCGTTCGGCGAGATGATCGAGCGGCCGGGGCGTGGGATCGGGCGCTGGCGGCATGGTATCCTGGGGATGACAGTGACGGCGGTCAGCTATCACGACACGGTTAACGATCTGCAAGGCCCGGCTTACTGGGGCAAGGGACCGTTCGCGCGGCGCGAGTGGTTCGCGCTGCTGGAGCAGGCGGGGCACAAGCCTCTGCTGGCCGTGGCGCACGATGGCCGCGATACCGTCACCCTGCCGCTGAAGCGCGGTCCGCTCGGGCTGGAGGCGCTGACCAACTGGTACGCTTTCACCTGGACGCCCCATGCGACGTTCCTGGCCTCCGCCGGGCCATTCGACGAGCTCGCTCGCGACCTGGCGACGCAAGCCAGCCGGATCGAGCTGGCAAAGCTTCCCGCGGAGGGCGGCTGGGCCGACCTGCTCGAGCAGGCCTTCCGCAAGGCGGGCTGGTTCGTCGCCCGCGAGCGCTGCGACAGCAACCATGTCCTGCCCGTGGCCGGCCGGGGCTACGCGGACTATCTGGCCGCGCGCCCGGGGCAGTTGCGAACCACGCTCAAGCGCAAGGCGAAGAAAGTCGACGTCGAGGTCCTGAGCGAATTCCAGGACGAGGCCTGGTCTTCCTACGAAGTGGTGTACCGCGAGAGCTGGAAGCCGGAAGAAGGCGATCCCGCTTTGCTGCGCCGCTTCGCCGAGGCCGAGGGAGCGGCGGGCCGGTTGCGCCTCGGGCTGGCCCGTTTCGAGGGCGAGGTCGTCGCCGCGCAAGTGTGGACGGTCGAGGACGGCACCGCCTACATCCACAAGCTCGCCCACCTCGAGAGGGCCAAGCCGCTGTCCGCGGGCACCACGCTGACCGCGGCGCTGTTCGAGCACGTCATCGATCGCGACCGCGTCGAGTGGGTCGACTTCGGCACCGGCGACGATCCCTACAAGCGCGACTGGATGGAGCAGGTCCGCCCGCGCTGGCGCCTGACCTGCTGGCGGCCGGAGCAACCGGGCAACTGGCCGGCGATCGCCAAGGCGTGGCTGCGCCAGCTTGTTTCGCGCCCGCGCGCTGGCTAGTTGCCGCGCATGACCAGCGAACCGATCGCCGTCGGCGAAATCCCGGACACCGACCGGGTGCTGCGCCAGGTGCTGCGGGACGTGCTCGGGCTCGCCCCCGAACGCACGGCCGGCTTCACGCCCGAGACCGGGCTGTTCGGCCATTTGCCCGAGCTCGATTCGATGGCCGTCGCCGGGCTGCTGACCGAGATCGAGGACCGGCTCGGCATCATGATCGACGACGACGAGGTCGATGGCGAGATGCTCGAAACGTACGGCGCGCTGCTCGCGTTCGTCGAGGCCAAGCGCTCCCGGTGATCGCCTGCTGGCCGTGCCCGGGCGGCGAGGAATACGCGCTGGCCTTCGATCGCGGGCGCCGGGCGCGCCTGCTGGTCCTGCCGGCGTTGTTCGAC
>Ga0196977_1000801_pt1 | contig 14202 bp, 12 predicted proteins | sample S3v_1013CmetaG_FD_148634 | JGI IMG/M metagenome (GOLD analysis project Ga0196977, IMG submission 148634) | Soil microbial communities from Anza Borrego desert, Southern California, United States - S3+v_10-13C | ecosystem: Environmental > Terrestrial > Soil > Desert | place: USA: California...
CCCGCAGTCCAGCCCGGTATCCTTCCGCACCTCGATCTCGACGAAGCGGTCGGCGGGCGTGGTGAACTGCTGGCCGAAGTCGACGGTTGCCGTGAAAGGCCCGTCCGACACCACCACGTTGTCGGCGCACTGGGTGGTGCCGATCGGGGAGCCTCCGGAGGCGACATCGAACAGCGTGAAGCGGAAATCGTGGCGACCGGACGCGGCGCTCCCGCCGCTGTTCAGGCGCCCTTGGTATGTCCAAGCCGTCGATTGCGCGAGGCTGGGCGCGGAGGCCAGGGCGATGAGGAGCGGAACCAGCGGTTGCATTCGTTTGCTCCGTTGTGTTGGTCAGCGCGGGCCGACGGCCATGAACGAGAACGGCCAGCGCACGTTATTGCCGGCCGAGTTGAATACCCGGATGTCGGCCTTCGAGGAAGTGACGTTCGAGCAGGTCACGTACTTGCCGCCGAAGCCGCTGTCCCATTCGGAGGACCCGACGACCACGGCCGTGCCGGCGAACGGTGTGTCGAAGGTGATGCGGAGCTCTCCGCAGCTGAGTTCCTGGACCGTGTAGCCCGAGCCGAGACTGAACGCTGCGTCGCCGCAGTCGCGCGGGTCCACCACCCCGCGGATGATGCGCAGGTTCTTCCCGGCGGTGGCGGTCTGGAACTCGCCCGATGGCCCCAGCCGGATGTCGCCGCGCACGTCGAGCTTGGCCAGCGGGGACGTGGTGCCGATGCCTACGAGGCCGTCGGTGTCGAAGATGAAGCTCTTGTTGCCGCCCCCGCCGACGCTCTCCAGCTTCAGCGCCGTGGTGGGCCCGGTCCCCTCCTGACGGAAGACCCAGCTGCGCTCGGTGTTGAGCCAGAGCAGATCAGCCTGGTCGCCGATGTTCTCGACGGAGATCGGGCCGCCGCGAACGTCGAGCCTCGTGGCCGGGGCGGACGTGCCGATCCCGACATCGCCATCGGCGTCCACATCGACTGCGCCCAGGGGCGTCCCGTCGGAGGCATCGAGCGCGAAGGCGGAGCGAGCGTGCCCGGCCAGCGGCGCGGCGGTCAGGGGTTGGCGCGGGGAGAGCAGCACATAGCCGAAATCGTCGGTGCAGGGCGCCCCGGCATCTGAGCGAACGAGGATTTCGAGGAACCGCGGCGTGGGCGTGGCGAACTGTTGGCCGAAGTCGAGCGTGCTGACGAAGAAGCCCTCGGTTACGGCGACGTTCTCGGCGCAGAGCGTCGTCCCGACCTGGTTGCCCCCCGACGGGGCGTCGAAGAGCTTGAAGCGAAAGTCGTGCAGGCCTGAGGCGGGGACGCCGCCGCTGATGAGGCGACCCTGGTAGGTGAAGGCGGTGGATTGCGCGAGAGCGGGCGCCGCGACGGAGACGAGGATCAGAGCGAAGATGAGTGCGATGCGGGCGTTCATCGAGTCCCTTTCATCGGTATCTGACTGAATTCGTTCTCGCATCAGCTCCCGGAATGCGCGGCGTCACGACCGTCTCGCTAGCGGGGGCCGATCGCGATAAACTGCACGTCAGCGTCCTCACGATCATGTGTGAGGTGGTCATTGATTCGAAACACGACCTGTGTCAACGTTGGCCCGCCGGCCTCGACGATGACGCCCTGCGTACCGAGCCCTGCGATCTCTCTTACAGTGGCGGTCACCGTGGGAGTGTCGGCGAACGGAGTGGTGAACGTGACAAGGTACCTTCCCAGGCTGAGGCGAGTCGCAGTGAAGCCGGTGCCGTAGAGAACCCCATCTGCGCCGATCGCGCCGCGCACGATGCGCAGGTCCTCGACACCGCCCGGTACATAGAGTTCTCTCCCGGTGGTGGAGCGGATGCCCACGACGCCGTCCGTCTCGAAGAAGAAGCTCTTGTTGCCGCCTCCGCCGACATTCTCGAGTTTCAGGTTTGTCGTGGCGCCGGCGCCATCCTGCCGGAAGACCCAGGACCGCTCGCTGTTGAGCCAGAGCAGGTCGGCCCCGTCGCCTGTGTTGGAAACCGACAGAGGCCCGCGGACGTCCAGTTTGGCGCCGGGCCCAGAGGTGCCGATGCCGACGTTGCCGGCGTTGTCCACGAACAGCGCGTTGGCCGGCGAGCCGTCCGCGGCATCAAGCGCGAAGGCGCTCTTGGCGTGGTTCGCCAGCGGGGCGGCCGTGAGGGGCTGGCGCGGCGTGAGCAGCACATAGCCGAAGTCGTCGGTGCAGGGGGAGCCGTTGTCGGCGCGAACGAAGATCTCGAGGAACCGCCCCGAGGGCGTGACGAACTGCTGGCCGAAGTCGAGAGCGGTGGTAAAGAGTCCGTTCTCGACGGAGATGTTGTTGGCGCACAGCGTGGCGCCGACTTGGCCGCCGCCTGTTGCGGCGTCGAAGAGCTTGAAGCGGAAGTCGTGCAGGCCTGAGGCGGGGGCGCCGCCGCTGGTGAGCCGCCCCTGGTAGGTGAAGGCGGTGGGTTGGGCGAAAGCCGGCAGGGCGGTCAAGAGCGCGGCCAAGGCGGAGATGAGCACGCCGGGAGCTTTCATGTGCGTTCCTTTCGTGATGTCGGCGTCGAGTGGCGCGAGCGAGCCCCTCTCGGTGCGGGAGGTCTTACTCGCCCTCCTCCAGCACGATGTCCACGAGCCACTGGTGGGCGTCGTCGGTCTGGCCGTTGAGGGTGGAGGTGGCCAGGGCCACAGCCGTTGCCGGGCCGGCGACGAATCCGTTGCGGCCCTTAGTCTGCGCCTCCAGGGTCCAGATCTGCTGCTCGGGCGTGCCGATGAAGCGCACGCAGCCTTCGGCCAGGGCGCCGGTCTCGCGCTGGGTGACCGTCACGCGCAGGTCCACCCACTGGACCCTGTCGCACGTGAGCGGCCCGGTCAGGACCAGATGCCTTCCCTTGTCGCTGATCGTTGCGGTCGTGTCGATCGTGTTGGCGGAGAGCCTGGCCAGCGCCTCGGGCGCGAGCCACAGGGCCGCGAGGATCAGCACGGGCAAGCACACCATCGCGAGGCGTCGGATAGTCGGTTGGGTCGGCATGGATCGCTCTCCTTCCGGGTTCCTCTGTGTTGTCCCTACTTCTCTTCTTCCAGCGTCAAGTCCACGAGCCACTGGTGGGCATCGTCGGTCCGGCCATGCAGGCTCGTGGCCGCGAGCGCCACCGCACGTGCCGCGCCGGCCTGGAACGTGTTGCGGCCCTTGGTCTGGGCTTCCAACATCCAGGTCTGCTGCTCGGGCGTGCCGATGAAGCGCACGCAGCCTTCGGCCAGGGCGCCGGTCTCGCGCTGGGTGACCGTCACGCGCAGGTCTACAAGCTGAACCTTGTCGCAGGCGAGCGGGCCGGTCAGGACGAGCCGCCGTCCGTGATCGCTGATCGTGCCGGTCGTGTCGATGGTGTTGAAGGTGATCTTCGCCAGCGCCCCCGGCGCCAGCCACACACCGGCGAGCACCAGGATCGGGAGGGCCGCCACGAGCGAGCGTGTTGAGGCAGAACGCTTCGGCATGAGATGACTCCTTCCTCACGGCCGGAGAGCGTTCAGAACAGACTGGAAGCCTCGGTCTGACCAACGATTCCCGGCGTGACGATGACCCGGGGCGAAGGGCGCCCCGCTCAAAGCGGGATCCGCGCGCGTCGGGCGACCTTGGAGCTCGCCCTTTCTTCAAGTTTGAGCGGGAAGCCGCGGACCCTCGGCCTTCATCCGGGAGGGGCCGTCTCGAGCCGGGTGACCGTTTCCTTCCACGCGGCGGCCTCGTTGCCGTGGGTGCCCGGCTCGGAGGCCTCCCACGCCGCGTAGCACTCCGCCAATGCGGCGGCCCACTTGAGATACCTCGCCTTGGCGGCGGGGCTGGCCGACGCAGAATCCGCACCGGAGGACGCCAGGGCCGGCTCGGCGAGCATGAGGATCGACTCGGCCTCCGCGAAAGAGGCGCGGGCGGTCAGCACCCGGCCAAGGCCGGTCGTGGCGACGATCCGCCAGCGATGGTCGGGCGGCAGGATTCGGCAAGCCCGCTCGAACGCCTCGCGGCTCAGAGACTCGGCCTCGTCGAGGTCGCCCCCTTCGCGGAGCGTTGATCCGAGAGAGTACATCGTCAGGATCGTGTTCTCATGGTCCGGGCCCAGCGTCGCTCGTTGCGCGATGAGCACCTCGCGTTGGACAGCCTCGGCCCGATCGCGCTGGCCCTGCTGATTGAATGCGTTGGCGAGGTTCGCCAGGATCGTGAGCGTCATCGGGTGTTGGGCGCCCAGCGCCTTGCGGCATGAGGCGTGCAGGCGCTCATAGAGGTCTGCGGCGGCCTCGACCTTCTCCTGCCCGATGTATGTGGCGCCCAGGTTGTTCAGTGCGAGCAGGGTCGCACGGTGCTCGTCGCCCAGGGCCCGCCGGGAGCGCTCGGCGGCCTGGCCGAGCGCAGCCTCCGCCTCCGGGAAGCGCCCCTGGCGCAGGAGCGCCAGGCCGTAGTTCGAGGCACTCAGGCAGGCATGCTCCTCGTCCTTTCCGGTGAACCCCTCCGACCTGTGCATCGCGTCGAGGAACGTCTTCTCGGCCTGCACGAGATCTCCGCGCGCCATCTGGACGTTGCCCAGGTGCCCGAGGGCCGCCACGGAGATGGGGTGCGCCGCGCCGAGCGTTCGCACGCTGCGATCGAGGAGCTCGGCGACCAGCGACTCCGCCTCGCCGAACCTCCCCTGCGCGCCGAGAACTTGGGCGAGGTCCGCCAGGACGATCATGGTGTCCTCGTCGTCGACGCCGCCCCCACGCAGGCGCACGTCGTAGATCCGGCGCAGGATCGGCTCGGCTTCAGCGGTGCGTCCGAGGCTTATCAGAAACCGGGCGCGCACCCCCAGAGCGTCCAGAGTCTCCTCGTCCTCCGACCCGAGCGATCGCGTGCGGATCTCGATGGCTTCGTCCAGGGGCGACTCGACCTCATCGTACAGCCCGGCCTCGTGGAGCGCCTGGGCCAGCGACAGGAGCAGCGTGGCCCGCACGAGCGGCTGTTCCGCGAATTCGCGGCGGACACCGTCGAGCGCGTCGTGGAACAGGGACTGTTCGAGCACCCTGAGGGCCACGTTGGAGAGGTTCAGGAACTCCAGGTCGCGGGCGAACTGGTCTCGCCGCGCCGCGTCCATGCCGGCCCGATCGAGGGAGCTTTCCGCCTCCGTCAGCAGGGCAATCCTGAGGTCATCGGCCATGACCATGGGGCGGATGTCCGCGAGCTGGGCCGCCTGGAACGCGACGACCCTCTCGAGTTCCGCGGCGCGAGCGTTCGCCCTGTCTTCCGCGCGTGCCGCACGTGCGGCCTGCTCTTCCGCACGACGGGAGCTCCGCTGGGCGGCGGTCCGCTGGCGGGTCTCATCGGCGCGTGCGCGGTTCGCCCGGACCAGACCGAGGCTCGTCCCCACCACGCCCAGGAGAAGCACCACGGCGATGAAGCCTCCGGAGACCACCAGGGCGCGGTGTCGGCGTACGAGCTTGCCGAGCCGATACCGAGCAGAGGGCGGCGCGGCGGCAATCGGCTCGCCGCCCTGGTGGCGTTCGATGTCGGAGGCCAGCGCGCTCGGCGTGTCGTACCGGCGAGCCCGGTCCTTCTCGAGCGCCCGCATCACGATCCAGTCAAGGTCCCCGCGAACAAGCGATCCGAGTCGGGCTGGTTCGGTGCGGCGCCGCGTTGCGACGCCGGCGAGTGCCGCGGACTGCGACAGCCGTGTCGACGGCTTGGGCGGATCGACCTCCCGGATGATGCGCTGGATCTCGGCGTACGCCGCGGACCGGAGCTCCTTCGGGTCAAAGGGTGTGTCGCCGGTGAGCAGCTCGTAGAGGAGGACTCCGAGGGAGTACACGTCGGAGCGTGTGTCGATGTCGCGCGAGCCCGCGGCCTGCTCCGGCGACATGTACTCCGGCGTGCCGACGAGCTGCCGGAACTCGGTGAACAGCGTCTTCTCGGTCAGACGATGTTCCGTGGCCTTGGCGATGCCGAAGTCGATCACCTTGGCGTGGGGGCGCCCGTCCTGCGTCGCGACGAGCACGTTCGTGGGCTTAATGTCGCGGTGGATCACGCCCTTGGTGTGCGCGTGCTGCACGGCGTTGCAGACCTGCACGAAGAGGGCGAGCCGCTCGGGGATGCTGAGATTGTGCTGGTCGCAGTACCTGGTGATCGGGTCGCCGTTCACCAGCTCCATGACGAAGTAGGGCCGGCCGGACTCGGTCGCGCCCGCGTCGAGCACCCGCGCGATGTGGTGGTGGTCCATCATCGCGAGTGCCTGCCGCTCGGCCTCGAACCGCGCGATCACGGCGCGGGTGTCCATCCCAAGCTTGATGATCTTGAGCGCGACCGTGCGCCGGACGGGGTGAGCCTGCTCGGCCATGTAGACCGTGCCAAACCCCCCCTCCCCGATCTCCTGCAGCAACCGGTAGGGACCGACCTGCGCCCCGGGCCGTTCGGCCGGGTCCGATCCCAGTGCCGCGGGAGCCGCCATGAACGCCGGCCCTCCCTCCGCCGCCCGAAGCAGCGACTCGATCTCGGTGCGCAGCTCGTCGTCCGCGGCGCACGCGCTCGCAAGGAACGCGAGCCGCGCTTCCCCCGCCAGCCCCACGGCCCCGGCGAACACCTCGTGCACCCGATCCCGATCAAGCATGCATCAACCACCCATCTCCCGGAGCAGCCACGCGCGCGCGTAGACCCACAGCCGGTCCACGTGCCGGGCCGAGACGCCAAGCGCCCCGGCGGTCTGCTCCCCCGTCAGCCCGGCGAAGAAGCGGAGGCGCACGACGGCCGCGACCTTCGGCTCCGCACGCTCTAAGCGTGCCAGCGCCTCGTCGAGCGCCAGGATTTCGTCCGGATCCCCCGCCGCGGCAAGGTCGACGACGGAGAGCCGATCACGAGCACCCCCGCCACCCCGCTTGAGCGCCCCTTTCGATCGCGCGTGGTCGAGGAGGATGCGGCGCATCGCCTCCGCGGCGGCGATGTAGAAGTGCGCAGGGCTTTCGAACGGCACGCGCCGATCGTGGGCGATGCGCAGGTACGCCTCGTGCACCAGGGCTGTCGCCTGGAGCGTGTGCCCCGGATTCTCCTCGCTCATCCGCTGCTGCGCGACGGCGCGGAGCTGGTCGTACACGGCCCCGAGCAGCTCGGGGGAGTGGCCCTCGCGAAATGCTGTCGGGGCGGGATGCCTCGGCTCATCCATGCGCTCATCCTACCGGCGCCCCCGGTGATTCAAGCCCCCGCCGATACGGTGCGAGCCGAGCTCACCCGCCGGAGCCCCTGCGCCGGTTGAAGCGGCCGGAGAACGCGCCCAGCAGATTGGTGCGGGAGAGCTGCGGCGTCGGCACGGGCCGGTCCCGCGTCAAAAGAGCCGTCAGCGACGCCTGGGCGACGCGTTTGCCCGCCACCATCCCGGCCATCAGCGATGCGCGAGGCTTGAGCGCGTTGGGGCGGAGCAGCATGAGCGTCAGGTCGTCGTCCGGAGGCCGGCCGCCCTGGAAGCCCTCGACGGCCGTGAGCAGGCTGGTCAGCACGGTCTCCGGGCGCGCGGCGTCGAGCGCCGAGAGCAGCCGGAGAAGGCCCTCGGAGCCCAGCTGGCGCCCGGCGAGGTCGCGGGCCTCGATCAGTCCGTCGGTATAGAGCAGGACGAGGTCGTCCTTGGCAAGACGGATGCGGATCTCTTGGAAGCTGGTGTCCTTGGAAAGGCCGAGGGGACAGTCCCCGTCCGGGCTGTCGAGGGGGACGAGCGTCGTCCAGGCGCCGGTTTCGGCTCGATAGCACAGCGGGGAGGGATGGCCGGCGCAGGAGATGGTGACCTCGTCCGTGGGGGTCCAGCAGGTGGCGACGACGGCCGTGGCGAAATGCCCGGATTCGTCGAGGCCGCGGAACTGGGCGTTGAGCGAGGTGAGGAAGCGGCGCTGGTCGATGTAGTTGATGTACCGACGCATGAGAGAGCGGAGGTCGCCGGAAAGCTGGGCGACCCCCGAGCCGTGGCCGCTGACGTCGGCCACGAGGGCGCGGACGACGCGTCCCGTGGCGCAGGCCGAGACGTAATGGACATCGCCCCCGGCCTCGTCGTCGGCGCAGGGCCTGCTGTACACCCAGGCGTCGATCCCCGGCATGATCACGCCGCTGGTGACCGCCCTGTTGCTGCCCCACACCTCCATGCAGTGCATGGTGTGTGCTGCGGGCTCGGTGGCGGTCCCCTGGCTGGCGGTGGGAGAGGCGGTCTGGGTCACTGGATGCTCGCTCCTGCCGTGCGCGGCCGCTTCCGGAGGCACGCCGGCCGCGTGCGGCGTGTTCGCGCTGCCATCAGTTTCGTCGGGGACCTCAGTCAAGCAAGGGCAAATGCAAACTGCCGGTGGAACGGCGGCGGCGCTGCCGCCGGCCGCTGGCGAGGCGCATCTTGTGATTTGGTGCAGACTTGGAGCGTGGTGCGCCGGCTTCAGCCAGAGCGCACTCCATGCCCGGGGGGTGACGAAAACACGGGAAAGATTTCCGCGCACACGGTGCAACCGGCGAGCCCGCCCCCGGTAAGAGCCTGCCGGAGGCGTTCTGTCTCCGCCGCTCGGGGGTTCTGTCGCGGGATGCCCCGGACGGGTTGAAGCGAGGGTCGGCGTCGGTGTGCTCCGCCGGCGTGGCCGCATCGGCGGTGCTGGCCTGTGGCCAGGGAGACAGGCCGCCGTTGCGGTCGGGGGGCCCGCGCCGGCGAGCGTCGCCGAGCGCGATCGTGCCGGATGCCCGTCAGGCGATGGGCGCGAGAGCTTACTTCGCGCCGTCCCGCTCGGCGATCATCCGGAGCATGTCGACGCACCTCGCGGCGTAGCCCGCCTCGTTGTCGTACCACGCCACCACCTTGAAGAACCGGTCGTTGAGCTGGATGCCCGCGCCGGCGTCGAAGGTCGCGCTGTGGTGATCCCCGATGAAGTCGCTCGAGACCACCTCCTCCTCCGTGTAGGCGAGCACGCCCCGCATCGGCCCCTCCGCGGCGGCCCGCATCGCGCCGTTGATCGCCTCCAGGCTCGTCGCCTTCGCCGTGCGGAACGTCAGGTCCACCGCCGAGACGTCCGCCGTCGGCACGCGGAACGACATGCCCGTCAGCTTGCCCTTGAGCTCCGGGATGCACAGCGTGACCGCCTTCGCCGCCCCGGTGCTCGCGGGGATGATGTTCTGGTAGGCGTTCCGCCCGCCGCGCCAGTCCTTCTTGGAGGGGCCGTCCTGCGTCGGCTGCGTCGCCGTGACGGCGTGGATCGTGGTCATGAGCCCCTCCTCCAGCCCGAAGGCGTCGTTGATCACCTTCGCGACGGGGGCGAGGCAGTTTGTGGTGCAGCTCGCGTTGGAGAGCACGACGTGCTTGGCGGGATCGTACTTCTCGTGGTTGACCTTGTAGCAGAAGGTCGGCGCATTGTCGCCGCCGGTCTTCACCGGCGCGGAGATGAGCACGCGCTTGGCTCCGCCGCCGTCGATGTGCTTGCGCGCGCCCTCGTAGTCGGTGAAGATGCCGGTCGATTCGAGCACGTACTGCACGCCGAGGTCCTTCCACGGCAGCTTCGTCGGGTCCTTCTCGGCCAGCGTCTTCGTGGTCCTGCCGTTGACGGTGAAGGAGTTCTCCGTCGCCGACACCTCCGCCGGCCTGCCGCCGATCTGGAATCGCCCGTGCATCGTGTCGTACTTGAGGAGGTACCCGAGGCTGTCGGCGGGCACCAGGTCGTTCACCGCGACGATCTCCAGGCTGGGGTCCTGTGCGGCGATGCGGTAGACGAGGCGGCCGATGCGGCCGAAGCCGTTGATGCCGATGCGGGTGGCCATGTCGGGGATCCTTTCGGGTTGTGCGGGCCTCCCTGACGGTAGGGTTCGGCCGGGCGGGTTTTCCAGGCTGGCGACCATCGGCGAAGTGCGCGGAGCGCGGCGGCTGTGCGTTCGCGCACCGGACGCCGCCGCGGCACACAATGAGACATGGACATCGAGCTCGTGCTGGGCGACATCGCCGACCAGCCGGATATGGACGCGGTGGTCAACGCCGCAAACGCCCAGCTCCGCCCGGGCGGCGGCGTCGCCGGGGCGATCCACCGCGCCGCCGGGCCGGAGCTGGACAGGGCGTGCAGGGTGCTGGCGCCGATCAGGCCTGGCGAGGCGGTGATCACGCCGGCCTTCGGCCTGCCCAACCGCTCCGTGATCCACTGTCTCGGGCCGGTCTACAGCTCGGACGAGCCCGCCCGCGAGCTGCTCGCGCGCTGCTACCGGCGCGCGATGGAGCTGGCTTCCGAGCACGGGCTGGAGTCGATCGCGTTCCCGCTCCTCTCAACCGGCGTGTTCGGCTACCCGCTGGAGGAGGGGGCCGAGGTGGCGGTCGGGGCGGTGCTCGGCGCGGGCTCGGCGGCGCCGGCTGGGGGAGTGCGCCGCGTGCGGTTTGTCGTGCGGGATCGGGAAGCAGCCGCCGCGGTGGAGCGGGCCCTCGCGGGGGCGGGCCGCGCGCCGGAGTCGCGCCCGCGCACCCGTGCCGGTGCGCGGAACACTCCGCCCGCGCAGCCCGGATCAACCGCCCCGGCGAGAGCCGGCCCGGCCGCACCCAGGCGCCCGACGGACGAGCGGATGCTCGCCCGCGCCCTTGCACGCTGGGAGAACGAGGGCGGCAGCGTAGTGGCGTAGCGCGGGCCGGTGTATTGCAGCCGTGCCGCGCACTCGCTTCACGGCTTATGCGCGACCGAGACCATCCAGGCGACGCCGAAGCGATCGGTCAGCATGCCGAACTTGGGCGCCCAGAACGTCTTGGTCAGGGGCATCGTCACCGTGCCGCCTTTCGAGAGCGCCGCGAACGTCCGGTCGGCCTGCTCGATCGTGTCCACCGTGATCGCGAGCGAGAAGCCCTGATACGCGCCCTCCTCGCCGCACCCATCGGAGGCCATGATGGTGGACCCGCCGACGCGGAAGCTCGAGTGCATCACCTTGTTCTCATACCCCGGCGGCACCATCCCCGGCTGCGCCGGCTCCGGGCTCTCGCTGAAGCGCATCATCATCTCGACCTCGGCCCCGAGGGCCTCGCGGTAGAAGCCAAGAGCCTCCTCGCACCGGCCGCCGAAGAACAGGTACGGCTGAATCGTCGCGGGCATGGAATCCCTCCTTGAGCTGCCCCCTCCGGGCAGGGAACCGGAGCATACCGCGCTCACCGCGCCGGAGGAACGGCTCACATGTGAGATCTCGCCGCGCGATGTACGCGACGATTTCCATCGCGCCGGAGACCGGAGGGCTCATCGTCAATAGCCGGGGGTGGGGTCGCCAGAGGCGACCGACACCCCCGGAATGGGTCCCTCAGCCCTGGACCCCGGCGGGGTCCTCCCGAGAGGGATACTGGCCTGGCCCTAAAGGATCCGCCGCCGGATCACTCGCCCAACCACCGAGTACGATCTTGCACATGCCCCCCGACGCCGAAACCCTCATCAAGCGGATCACCCAGACCCCCGGCGTCTGCGCCGGCCGCCCCTGCATCCGCGGCATGGGGATCCGCGTGGCCGACGTGCTGGAGATGCTCGCCGAGGGCGTCCGCGAGGAGGAGATCCTCGCCGACTTCCCGGATCTCGAGCGGGACGACATCCGGGCGTGCCTGGTGTTCGCGGCCAGGCATGCCGCTCTCATAGCGCTGCATCGCGGCGTTTATGTAGAAAGCTGTCAAAGTCGCTAATCAAGGAGGGTGGCACGAATGGCACCATCTCTCCGCCCTGGAAGCTCTCGTCACAAATGCGAAAGAACTCGTCGCGAGGTAGCTGTGTGCCGTGCATCCGATAGTAGCCGCGGACACACTCACAAGCGGCAATTAGCGCGGCGCCCGTCAAGCTGGAAATATCGCGAAAGGTGCGTGCATCACCTGCTGCGTCCGATTCGCGGCCGTGCACGATCTCGCACCGACGGTCGTACATCTTTTTGAACCACCTGTCCGCGGTGACCCTGCTCTTTGGCGGAACCAAGAGTGCGCAGAATCTGTCTCGCAAGCACTCCGTGACGCGACCGCTCCGGTCGCCGAGGATGGACTCCAGCGAGGCGAACGCAAGGGCCAATCGCCCCCGCCCCTCGAAATGGGATGCCTCGGCCGAAAGGCGTGCCGCGTGGCCCAATCGTCTTGCGAGCTTGAATGGCATGGCGCGCATGGTGTGTCGCCAAGGCCGCTCCGACTCCGAGATACGCTTGTAGAGTGCTTCAGATGATGGGCGCACCCACGCCATAGTGTGTAACAAGGCCATGATCTCGAAGTAGAGAAGAACTTCGTTGTGTGCATGATTCCCGCCGACCTCATCTTGCGACAGCGAACCGCAAAGGGCTTGCGTCCGTCCGAGTTCCAAGTCTTCGGGTGTAGCGTCCGGGCGGAAGCCGCTCAGGACAAGGTCAGAGCAACTCCGAATGAGTGGTGCCCAGGACTCGAAGGCTTGCTTGAAAGCGGCAGGGCTGACTTCCGTACCCTCGATCCGGATCGACAGCACATCGCGCACTTCTGGTCGATCGTTCAGGAGATGCCGAGGACGGCTGTCGCAGAATCTCCGCAGCGAGTAGCAGAACGGATCCTTATCGCCAATATACCAATCCTCGTCTAGGTCAGATTCGCCGACCTCTGGGAACAACTTCCCCGAGCACACATCAACGCGGCGCTGCATCCAATCGCCGCCAATGTGCAGGTCGAATGTTTCGAGGTGATCGAGCCAGGCATCGACTGCGTTCTGAAGGCGCATTCCATCCGTAGAGATATCCGTGTCCAGGTTCAGTGTGGAAAGGCTTAGGTGCATTGGCGTGAAAAGTTCTTGAGCAGTGCATTTCAGGAAGGGGTGCCCCTCGACCGCTGCCAAGTCGCGGAGGAATGACTGGAACTCTGGCATGCCGAAGTCGGGCAACTCATCCCACCGCGTGGTGCTTTCGATGCCGGGATGCGAAAGCAGCTGCCGGATCTGCTGAAGCAGTGATGAGCCGCGACCGGTGATTGCGCGGCCCAACACTTCGCAGTACCTATCTCGATAGTCAGAGGCCATGTCCGGGATTACCTCCGGTTCCGGAGTATCTGATTCTCGTACTCAGACTCAACATTCCACTACACAACCCGAGCGGAGACAATTTCGTGCCGCAACTCGCCCGCGACGATCGTCGAGACCGCGCGGCCGCGGACGGTGCGGCCGAGGAACGGCGTGTTCACGCACATGCCCGCGAGGTCGGACTCCTGGATGGTCCACTCCACGTCGGGGTCGATGATGGTGATGTCGGCGGGGCCGCGCTCGAAAAGCTCGCCGAGGCCGTCGTTGTGCCGGTGGGCGCGGTCGAGGTTGCAGAGCTTGGCGGGCTCGATTGTCATGAGCGCGATCAGGCGAGCCCAGTCTATCGCGCCGCTCTCGACCAGCGCCTCGGCGTACAGCGGCAGCGCCGTCTCCAGCCCGATGATCCCGAACGGTGCATCATCGAACGGCGCGTTCTTCTCGTCCGGCGTGTGCGGCGCGTGGTCGGTCGCGAGCACGGTGATCGTGCCGTCCGCCACGCCCTCAATGATCGCGTCCATGTCGCGCCGCTCGCGCAGCGGCGGGTTCATCTTCGCGGCCGTGTCGTACCCATCGCACGCCTCGTGCGTGAGCAGCAGGTGGTGCGGGCTCGCCTCGGCGCTCACCGGCAGCCCCGCCGCCCGCGCCTTCCGCACGATCTCCACGCTCCCGCCGCTCGAGATGTGCTGCACGTGGTAGCGGCAGCCGCTCTCGCGCACCAGCCGCACGTCCCGCTCGATCATGACCTCCTCGGCGACCCGCGGCCAGCCGACCAGGCCCAGGCGGATCGAGACCTCGCCCGCGTGCATCGCGGCCCCTCGCGTGAGCGTCGCGTCCTGGCAGTGCTGCATGAAGGCGAGGCCCAGCGGCGCCACCTCGCGCATCACGCGCAGCATCACGCCCGCCGAGGCGATCCCGTCGCCGTCGTCGGAGAAGCCCACCGCTCCGGCCTGCGCCAGCAGTCGAAACTCCGTCGGCTCCGCCCCCTCGCGTCCCTTGGTCGCGGCCGCGACGGGGAACACGCGGCACGCAGCCCGCGCCGCCCGATCGAGCACGTACCGCACCACCTCCGGCGAGTCGATCGCCGGGCGAGTGTTGGGCATGCAGCAGACGGTGGTGAACCCGCCCGCCACGGCCGCGCGGCTGCCCGAGGCGACGGTCTCCTTGTGCTCCTGACCCGGCTCCCGCAGGTGCACGTGGGGGTCGATGAGCCCGGGGCAGACGATGCGCCCCGCCGCGTCGATCACGCGCTCGGCGGGCG
>Ga0196977_1000803_pt1 | contig 14197 bp, 17 predicted proteins | sample S3v_1013CmetaG_FD_148634 | JGI IMG/M metagenome (GOLD analysis project Ga0196977, IMG submission 148634) | Soil microbial communities from Anza Borrego desert, Southern California, United States - S3+v_10-13C | ecosystem: Environmental > Terrestrial > Soil > Desert | place: USA: California...
ACGACACGCCGATCTCGTACACGTACCATACGATCTCGAAAGGAATGGATGACGCGTTCCTCGAGAGCGGGCAAGGCATCGGCAAAACCTATTCCACCGCCTACCCGCTGCCGCGCATCGATTACATTTTGCACAGCCCCTTCTACGAAGGCAGCGGCTTCGAAGTGATCCGCGAAGAATTATCGGATCATTACCCGATCGTGTGCAGGCTGAAGAAACGTCCGGCGGAATAATCTCCTTTTTATTTTCTCAGCGCGGGCAGCAGGCACAGCGGGTAGATCAGCAGCAGCAGCCATACGGGATCGCTCAGCAGGAAGGCGGTGAGGAACGCCAGGATGAGCAGCACGGCCGTGAGCGGGATCGACCGCCGCAGGCGCCTGATCCAAAACAACTGCGCAGCAACCGGCCCCAGCAGCACCAGCCAATACATCCAGGCGAAAGGCCCTGTGGCGCGGCTGAGCGTTCCGAAAGCGATGGCGTTCGCGTCATGCATCGTACGCAATGTTTCCACGTAAGCGATCGCCAGCGAAGCGAGATTGCAGGCGATCAGCACCAGGCTCATGACCGCCAGTAAAAAGTTCGATTGACGGATCAATTTCAGCCAGAGCTCACGATGCTTCGGTACGAACCCGAAGAAAAGCAGCAGCAGCATGCTGCCGATCGTGTAGCTCCAAAAGCAGGCGACGCTGATCTGCATCAGCGCATCGAGGAAAGGGTTCATCACTTAAAGATCGAATAAGAACGGTGTGTTCACCATGTTGTAGCTGAAGTCGAGAACGGATGCGTTTAGAAAAACCGTTCCCTCCTGCTCCACCTTGCCGTACGTTTCGTGGATGTGCCCGCAAATGTGGTAGCGCGGTTTCACGCGGCGGATCGCCTCACGCAGGTCTTCGCAGCCGACGTTCAAACCGTTGATCGTTTTATCGAGCACCAGGTGCGCGGGGCCGTGCGTGATCAGGATATCCGTTCCGGCGGGAATTAAATCCCAATGCTTTCTTATTTCCGAGCCGCGCTCGCGGTTGAACGCCCAGTCGTGGTAATTCGGCTGGATGGGCGAGCCCCAGATGCGCACGCTCCCCACTGTAATTCCGCTGTCGTTGAGGTAAACGATGCCGGGCGGGATCATCGCGCGTATATGCTCTTCTGCTTCTTTCTCGAAGAAGAAATCGTGGTTGCCGGCGATGAAAATTTTATGCGGATGCGGCTGCTTCGAAAACCAGTCCAGGAAATTTTCGATCTCTTCTTTTTTGCCCCTGCGCGAAACGTCACCCGCATGCAGAAGCGCGTCGGCGGGAGGTAAAGAAAGCTCGTGGTGCTTGCCGTGCGTATCGGAAATAGCGAGAAATCTCATTTTCCTGGTTGGAAGATCAGCTTAGGTTTATTGTAACAATTTACTGATTTCCAACAACATTACCCGACATCAAACGACTGCACATACATACTATCGATAAGAAGCGCTTTTTAACCGGCTGGTATTTTTTCACTCCCCACACCTTTGCATCCCGATTTCGGAATTACCGTTGCCGGCCGCAGCGGATGAGAACCAGGAAGTGTATGTACGCTTAAGAACAAACCAAGTTTTTATTTATTCATCTTTTAACTGTTGAGATTATGAACACGTCGAAGAACAAAGTGCAGTTGGTCGGTAACATCGGCATGCCGCCCGAGATCAAGGATTTTCAGAACGGCCGCAAGGTGGCCCGCTTCACGATCGCCACGCATGAATGGTACCGTAACGCCGCAGGAGAGAACGTGCAGAATACCTACTGGTTCATCATCGTCGCCTGGAATAAAATGGCGGACTATGCCCGGGGCCTGCACAAAGGCCTGGAGATCGCCGTCGACGGCAAGCTCGTTTCCCGCAATTACATCGACAAAAAAGGAGAAAAGCGCACGATCACCGAAGTGGTCGCCTCGGAATTGCTGATCCTGGAGAACAAAGCCAAGGAGCGCGACACCGAATAAACGTTCGCTGCTTTCGCCTGTTTCGCGACAGGCGATTTTTGAAAAACAGGAGCCGCTGGGGGCTCCTGTTTTCGTTTAAAAAAGCAAGGAAAGAGAGCGTTGTTTGCGCTGCGCACAAGATCCTGCTCAGTCCTCGACTACGCTCGGACAGACAAAGGCGCCCGGACAGGAAAGGCGCGAACAAAAAGCCGTTGTCAGGTCGAGCGTAGTCGAGACAACTACCTTTTCCCTGAACCGCATACATGAACGAAAGCATTTTTAATATCCTCATCCTTATGCGTCCCTACAAAACTTATTACGTGTACATCCTGTTTTGCGCAGACAAAACTTATTACACAGGCATCACCAATAATCTTGACCGCCGCGTTGCACAACATGAAGCGGGAACTGACCCGTATGCCTATACATTCACCCGCAGGCCGCTGCAGCTTGTGTATGCTGAAACATTCAGATATGTCAGGGACGCAATCAATTGGGAGAAAAAACTAAAACGCTGGTCGGCGCAGAAGAAGAAAGCATTGGTCGAGGAAAACTGGCAAAAGCTGGTAGAGCTTTCGAAGTGTAGGAATGAAAGCCATTACGAGATCCAAAAGAAAATGGGAAGATCAAAAAGGAAATGATGCTCGTGAGCGCTGCGCGCATGATCCTACTTAGTCCTCGACTACGCTCGACCTGACAAGGACGTTTGCCCTTGTCAGGTCGAGCGTAGTCGAGACCACTTCCTTTTCCCTGAACTGCAGACGTGAAATAATTTCAGCTTCCCCTCAACTTCAACAAATACGTATCCACATTCCTGAGAAAGAATTTCAGCCCCTTCTCCGGCGGGCTGTCAATCAGCAGATCGTGCAGCGCATTGTCATCGGCTTGCCAGCGGCCTACTTTGAATTTGGCGCGGGAGAGCGCGACGAGGTAGCGCAGCGGGAGCGCGTCGCTGAGGTTGAGGTCGATCAGGATGTCGTAGGGCTCTTCGGTGAAGGTGCGGAGAGTGGGATCGGCGGGGCGGCCGAACCAGGAGAATTGCCTTTTGCCGAAGAAATCGAATTCCAGCTTCGAGTAGCTGAACTGCGGAAGCTCTTTCGTGGTGTACAACCCGACGGCGCGCACTTTCTTTTTCATCTCGCGCAGGTACAGCACGTATTTTTTGAGCAGCTCGAAATCTTCCGGCCCGTTGTACTGGAAAACGATGCCCACCGTATTCGCCTGCTCGATGCTGAAGGCGCCGCGCTCGCGCTGCACGGATCTCATGTCGCGGCGCAGCGACTGCGAGGAGAGGAGTTTTTTTATGGGGTCGAGCAGGCTCAATTGTCGAGGGTTCCTGATTCGATGAGCTTCAGCAGTTCGTCTTCGCCGATGATGCGCACGCCGAGCTTTTCGGCTTTGGCGCGCTTCTCGGGACCCATGCTGTCGCCGGCGACAAGATAAGATGTCTTTCCCGAAACCGATCCGGTGCTCTTGCCGCCGTTCTGCTCGATCAGCGTTTTCATCTCGTCGCGCGAGCGGCGGAACACGCCGGAGACCACGAAGGTGAGGCCTTTCAATTTGTCGCTTTGCGCGGAGAGCTGCTCCTCCGACAATTCGAAGCGCAGGCCTTTTGCGCGCAGGCGCTCCACGAGCTCGCGGTTCGCTTCCTGCGAGAAATGATTGAGAATGCTGTCCGCGATGATCTCGCCGATCTCCGGCACTTCGAGCAGGCGCTCTTTGTCCGCGGACAGCAGCGTGTCGATGTTCTTCAGGCCGAACGCTAATTTTTTCGCCGTGGTCTCGCCGATGTGGCGCATGCCCAGCGCGAACAGCACGCGCTCGAAGGGCACGTTCTTCGACTCCTCGATGCCGGCGATGATGTTGCTCGCGGATTTTTCGGCCATGCGTTCCAGCGGCAGCAATTGCTCTTTCTTCAATTCGTAGAGATCGGCGTAGTTGCGGATCAGCCCCGCATTGTAGAACTGCTCGATCGTTTCGCTTCCGATGCTCTCGATGTTCATCGCGCGCCGGCCCACAAAATGCTCGATGCGCCCCTTGATCTGCGGCGGGCAGCCGTTCTCGTTCGGGCAATAATGCAAGGCCTCGCCTTCCCTGCGCACCAGCTCCGCGCCGCATTCCGGGCAGGCGCTGATGTACTGCAAAGGCTGCGCGTCGGCAGGACGCTTATCCAGGTCGACGCCGATAATTTTAGGAATGATCTCGCCGCCTTTTTCCACGAACACCGTATCGCCTTCACGCACGTCGAGCTTCGCGATGATGTCGGCGTTGTGCAGCGAAGCGCGCTTCACCGTCGTGCCCGCGAGCAGCACCGGCTGCAGGTTCGCCACCGGCGTGATGGCGCCCGTGCGGCCCACCTGGTACGTAACTTTCTGCAACTGCGTAGCCGCGCGCTCGGCTTTGAATTTATACGCGATGGCCCAGCGCGGCGATTTCGCGGTAAAGCCCAAGCGCTGCTGGTGCGCGTAGCTGTCCACTTTTATCACCACGCCGTCGATGTCGAAATCCAGCTCGTGACGTTCCCTGTCCCATTTCGTGATGAAGGCTTTCACGCCTTCGAGGCTGCTCACCTTCATCGTGTACGGCGGCACTTTGAAGCCCCAGCGGCGCGCGCCTTCCAGGCTTTCGTAATGCGTTTTGAACGGAAGGTGCTCCCCGTACAACGAGTACAAAAAGCAATCGAGCTTTCGCGAAGCCACTACGGCGGAGTCCTGCATCTTCAGCGTGCCGGCGGCGGAGTTGCGCGGGTTGGCGAGCAAGGGCTCACCTAATGCTTCTTTCTCCTTATTGATGCGCTTGAACTCCTTGCGCGACATGAACACTTCGCCGCGGATCTCGAATTCTTCCGGCCACTCCCCTTCTTTCAGGCGAAGCGGGATGCTGCGCACCGTTTTGATGTTCGTCGTCACGTCGTCGCCCTGCACGCCGTCGCCGCGGGTGAGCGCCTGCACGAGGCGGCCGCCTTTGTAGGTCATGCCGATGGCTACGCCGTCGTATTTCAATTCGCAGACGTATTCATACGGCTCGTCGCCGAGCAATTTTTTCACGCGCGTATCGAACTCTTCTAATTCTTCGTCCGAGTAAGTATTCGACAGCGAAAGCATCGGGTACTTGTGCTTCACCGTCTGGAATTCCTTCGTCACCTGTCCGCCCACGCGCAAGGTCGGCGAATCGGGATGGCGCAGCTCGGGATATTGCTTTTCCAGGTCTTCGAGCTCCTTCAGCAAATGATCGAATTCAAAATCGCTGATCGCAGGCTCGGCCAGGACGTAATAGCGGTAGTTGTGCTCTTCCAGCTCTTTGGAAAGACGGTCGATGCGCTCTTGGGCTTGTTCGCGGGTCATAGGTTAAAAAACGGGAGCTCAAATTTAGCAAGACTGGGCGGAGTTCGGAACGCCGATCCGCAATTAAGCCAAAGGGCCATAGTGGTTTTCCACCAGGTCACGCGCTTCCAGCAAACCGGCGTTCAAATAAATCTTTGTCAAAATGATCAAAGGCAAAATCTTCATTCCTTTTTCGCGCAAAGCGGGCACAATGCGCGGCATATCGGCAACGTTGCTGTACTCACTCAGAAAATAGCGCAGCTGCGCATCTTCGATCCCGACCGTCCCGAAGCTGCTTTTCCATTCCGCGAATGTCTTCCCGTTCCAGGTCGGTTCGCCCGAAGAAGTAAAGCCCGTCGTTGCGGGATATGCTGCCTGCTCATCCATGATTAACGTGTGATCGATGCTCGTACCATCCTGTCCTTCCCGCTGAGATCTTTCCGCAGCTGCACGTCGGCGTAACCGATTTTCTGCAAAAGGATGCACACTTCCAATCCCAGCGCTTCATTGATCTCGAAATACAGCTTCCCGCCTGTTTTCAATTTCTGCAACCCCAGCTCCGCGATCGCTTTATAAAAAACCAGCGCATCCTCGTCGGGCACGAACAGCGCGGTGTGCGGCTCGTAATCCAGCACGTTCTTGTGCATGCTTTCGCTTTCCGACCGGCGCACGTAAGGCGGGTTGCTCACGATGAAAGCGCAGGAGGGCAGCAGCTTCCAGCTCTCGCGATCCAGCACGTCGGCGTGGATGAAATGCAGTTCCGTTTCCAGCTTCCCGGCATTTTCCCGCGCGACGGCCAGCGCGGGTTCGGACACGTCGAGCGCGTAGGCATGCGCGCGGGGAAATTTTTTCTTCAGCGCGAGGGCGATGCAGCCGCTGCCCGTGCCCGCGTCGATGAATGAAAAAGAATTGCCTGTCGCTAAATGCTCGTCGATGATCCAGCGCACCAGCTCTTCCGTCTCCGGCCGCGGGATGAGCACGTGCTCGTTCACCAGCAGCGGCATGTCGAAGAACCAGGCTTCGCCGAGAACGTGCTGCACGGGACGTCCGCGCTTCAGGTCCTTCACGGCGAAATTGAATTTCAGCAGGTCGGATTCGTTCACCGTTTCGCTGCGGCGGTTGAGCAGGTCGATGCGCGAGAAGCCGGTGAAGCGCTCGAAGCACAGCTCGATGAAACGATCGATCTCGTTTTCCTCGTACAGGCCGGCCAGCTCGCTGCGGAAGAAATCGATGACGGATTGTACGTGGTTGCTGGCGATGCGCATGCCGTGAAATTACCGAATCTGCCTGCGCCGATGAAACTTTTTCCCACCGATTGCGTTCTTATAGTATTAAGACGGCGGAGTTGTTTTACTCAAACAGATCGAGGCTATGAAACGCATCATCGCCCTGCTCCTGCCTGCGAGCATCTTGCTCGGCTCCTGCGTGGTCGTCACGCCGGTGAAGCACGATAACGGCAAACACAAAGGCTGGTACAAGAACCCGAAGAACCCGCACCATCCCGCCCACGGCGCGACGGAGAAAGGAAAATCGAAGAAGAAAGCTCCGTGATCGCGCCGCTTCGAAGAAAAGCGAAATAAATCCGAACTTCGGGAGCGCAAATGAGCTCCCACGAATTTTTTATGCGGCGCTGCTTCGAGCTGGCGAACAAAGGAAAAGGCCACGTATGGCCGAACCCGCTCGTCGGCTGCGTCATCGTGCACGAAGGAAAGATCATCGCCGAAGGCTATCATGAAAAATACGGCGGCGCGCACGCGGAGGTGAATGCCATCCGCGAGGTGAGCGATGAGCAGTTGCTGCAGCAGTCCGCGCTGTACGTGAACCTCGAGCCCTGCTCGCATTATGGAAAAACACCGCCCTGCGCCGATCTCCTCGTCAAGCATAAAATCAGGCGCGTCGTTATCGGCTGCCTCGACAGCAATCCGCTGGTAAAAGGAAATGGCGTTGAAAAATTGCGCAAGGCCGGCATCGAAGTGATCAGCGGCGTGCTGGAAAACGAAGCACGCAAGCTCAACAGCCGCTTCCTCGCTTCGCACGAGCAGTTGCGCCCTTACGTGCTGCTGAAATGGGCGCAGACGGCCGACGGCTACATCGATCACGACCGCAGCATCCACGGCGACAAGCCCGCGAAGATCAGCCATCCATCGCTCGATGCGCAGCTGCATGGACTGCGCGCGAAGTACGACGCCATTCTCGTCGGCGCCGGCACCGCGCTCGCCGACAACCCGCAGCTGACCGTGCGACACGTCGAAGGAACAGATCCCTGGCGCATGGTGCTCGACGTGGAAGGCTGCCTGCCCGAAACGTTGCACCTGTTCGACGGCAGCGCGCCCACGCTCGTGTTCACCGCGCATCCGAAAGCCAATCGCCGCAACCTCGGTTTCGTGAAGATCGATCCCGGAGGAAATGCGCTGCGGCAGCTGCTCGACTATTTGTATGACAACGGGGTAAAAACGCTGCTCGTGGAAGGCGGCGCAAAACTGCTGAGCAGCTTCATTCGCAGCGGCTGGTGGGATGAAGCGATGGTGATCGTATCGCAAGACAAAAATTTCGGCGGCGGCGTGAAGGCTCCCCTGTTCGATCTTTCTCACCCGGACGCCGTATCGGGGTTCGGCCTGCATTCATTTACGAATAAGGAATGATCTATCTCCTCATCGGCATCGTCTGCAACGCGCTGCTGTTCCTTATCCTGAAATATTTCGACCGCCTGAAGGTGAATACGCTGCAGGCCATCGTGGTCAATTATTTCGTCGCGGGCTCGCTGGGATTGTTGCTTTCGCCCGTCGCATTTTCTTTCTCTTCATTCCCTTCGAAAGCCTGGGCCTGGGTGCCGCCGGTGCTGGGCTCGCTGTTCATCGGCATTTTTTTGCTGCTGGCGAGAACGGCGCAGCAGGTCAGCGTCTCGGCCGCTTCGGTAGCGAACAAAATGTCGGTGATCATTCCCGTGATGCTCGCCGTGTGGCTGTACGGCGATTCCATCAACGCGGTGAAGATCGCGGGCATCGTGCTGGCCCTGGGCGCGGTGTTCTTCACGTCGAGAAAAAGCGAAGCCTCGAGCCATGCGGCAGCCAGCCTGCTCTGGTTGCCCGTCGTCGTGTTCATCGGCAGCGGCATCATCGACGCGCTGGTGAATTATTCGCAGCAGCGCCTGGTCGAAAAAGATGAAGCGGCGCTTTTCGTCTCCTGCTCTTTCCTCTTCGCTTTTATCCTGGGCATCTGCTCGGTGATCTTTCGCCTGGCCGTGAAAAAAGAAAAATTCCAGGCGAAAGCGCTCCTGGGCGGGCTCGTGCTCGGGCTGCCGAACTATTTTTCGCTGTGGGGCATCGTGCGCGCGTTGGAGGACGGGCTGATGGAAAGCTCCATGCTCTACCCGGTCGCCAACATGGGCATCGTGGTCTGCTCCGCATTGGGCGCATTCCTCCTCTTCCGCGAAAAACTGTCGCGCCTGAACTGGCTGGGCATCGGGCTTTCGCTGATCGCCATTCTGCTCATCGCTTTTGCCGACCGGATCGCCTGATGCTGTTCGACGATACATATAAAACAGCAGCTGCGCCCTGCGAAGGCTTGTTCAAAGACCGGGGCAGCAAGTTCATCGCTTACGTGTTTCCCGTGAGCAGCGAAGAGGAAGTGAAGAAGCATCTTGCCGAATTGCGAAAAGAACATTTCAGCGCAAGGCATCATTGCTACGCGTTTCGCCTCGGCGCCGACAAGCAGCATTTCCGCTCGAACGACGACGGCGAACCTTCCGGCACGGCAGGCAAACCGATCCTCGGGCAAATTCAATCGCACGACCTCACGAATATCCTGGTCGTGGTCGTGCGCTACTTCGGCGGAACGCTGCTGGGCGTGAGCGGACTGATCGCCGCCTACAAAGGCGCCGCCGACGACGCGCTCTCCCGCGCGCCGATCGTGGAGCGGACGGTCAACGAAATTTACGAGCTGAAATTTCCGTACGCGGCGATGAACGAAGTGATGAAGATCTTGAAAGACGAGGAGCTGGAGCAATTCGATCAGCAGTTTGAATTAGATTGCAGCCTGAAATTCGCCGTGCGGAAAAGCACGGCAGACCAGGTTTGCGAACAATTAAAAAAGATCAATGAGCTGAAAATCGTTTACCTCAAAACGTCCTGACCCCATGTCCGACCTTCCTGAAAAAGCGCTCGCGCGGAAAGCGCAGACGATCGGCTACCTGAAAAGCGCCGGGATAAAAACCATCGATCATCTCCCGGTCATTGAATCCGAGGAGGAAGCCACGCTGCGCACGCCGGCAGAGATTGCAGAGCGCGTGCTGCTGCTCGCCGCGGTGAACCTGGTAGCGTTCGACACGATTACCGGCGAAGCATGCAAAACGTTCCTGGGCAAATTCGAATTGCTGGACAAGCTGACGCCGAAAGAGCGCGACCTGCTCGATCATCCGACGCCCGAAAAGAAAAACAGCGAAACCTGGAAAGCGGAAGGCGTCTGGACTTTGCTCTGGGCATTGAACCTCGTTCCCGATCTGAAATTTCCCGATGAGCTATGCAGGCTGGACGACGCACAGGCGGTGTACCCGATCCAATCGCTCGACAAAGACCCGCGCGAGTTTCTCACGTGCATTTCCGCTTCGCGCAGCAAAACGGAAATTCTCGATGCCGCCGATCTCTACTACCGGATGGACTGGGCCTGCGTTAACGCGCGTGTCAACGGGGAGAAAATGGAGCAGTTGCATCCCGGCGTGGTTTACGAACGCCACTATGCGCTGAACTGGCTGATCAATTACATGGATCAGGATTGGGATGACGTTTCCTGTGATACCTGAAAGCCGCAAGCCGGCCTAAGGGTATTCAAGTACCAGGATGGGACTACGCTGCTCTGCTTCACTACGCCGCGTTCGTTCGAATCAAAAATACTTGCTCAGGGCCTCCGCAAATTCCGCCGGGCAGCCGCAAGGCCTTTTCGTATCCGCTTTGATAAATACGAGCGTCGTCTCCCCTTCATTGAGCAGATCGCCTTTCGCATTGTACATTTCGTAATCGAAGCGGATGCGTGCGCGGGGGACTTCTTTGATCATCGTCTTGATCGTCAGCAGGTCGTCGTAGAACGCGGGCTTGTGGTACTTGATGCCGAAGGTGTGCACGGGCAGCAGGATGCCGCTGTCTTCCATCTCCCTGTAATTCCATCCCAGGGCGCGCAGCGCTTCCACGCGGCCCACTTCGTAGTATTCGGCGTAGTTGCCGTAATAAGCGTAGCCCATGCGGTCGGTCTCGCCGTAGCGTACGCGGAGGGAAACTTCGGAGGTGAACATGCAGCAAAAATAACGTTTGTCGCAACACCGAAGATTTAACACGAAACAGCGTTTTCAGAAATCCGCGAGCGGCTTTAATGCGTAACTTGCCGGGAGTCTCCCAGCTTTCTCTTCCATGCGCATCTCCCGGCCCCCCGCGTTCGCTTTCCTGCTTTTTCTTGCGCTCGCCTGCAACCGTCCCGCGCACATCACGCAAATCGGGTACGGCTACACGCAGCTCAGCGCGCCCGCTTCCGACTCCGCCACGGCCGCCATCATCGCCCCTTATAAGGAAAAGCACGACCGCGAGATGAACGAGATCATCGGCCGCACCGACAAAGCGATGCCGAAGGAAAGAGACCAGCTCGAAACGCTTCTCGGAAATTTCGTCGCCGACGTTTGCCTGGAAAAAGCGAACGCGCTCGTTTCCCGCGCGGACATGTGCGTGCTGAACAACGGCGGGCTGCGCAGCTCGCTTCCGAAGGGAGAAATCTCGCGCGGGAAAATTTTCGAGCTCATGCCTTTCGAGAACGAGATCGTGGTGCTCACGCTCAGCGGGGAAAAGATGCAGGCGCTGCTGAACTACATCGCGGCGGCGGGCGGCGTTCCCGTGGCGGGAATAAAGATGGGCGTGAAAGGAAGAGCGCCGGGCAAAGCGCTGATCCAGGGGCAGCCCTTCGATCCGCAAAAAAATTACCGCGTGGCCACTTCGGATTATCTTGCGAACGGCGGCGACAGGATGTCGTTCTTCGCTGCGCCGATCGCGATCGAATACACGGGATCAAAAATCCGCGATGCGCTGATCGAGCATTTCAAAGTGCAAACGAAGAAAGGCGCAACGGTCACTTCATCGCTGGACGGGAGGCTGCATCATGAAACAGAGTAGGCGCGATTTCCTCCACACGCTCGCGGGCGGCGCTGCGCTGCTCGGTCTGCAAACGATCGGCAGCGGCTTCACGAAAAAATCCGGCGAGGTGAAGCTCGTCATCCTGCATACCAACGACGTTCACTCGCACGTCGAGCCGTTTCCCGGCAACGATCCGAAGTACGCCGGCCTCGGCGGCGTGGAGCGTCGCGCGGCTTTGATCAACAAGATCCGCTCGGAAGAAGAGCACGTGCTGCTTTTCGACGCGGGCGATATTTTCCAGGGCACGCCTTACTTCAATCTCTACGGCGGCGAGCTCGAGATGAAGCTGATGACGAAGATGGGCTACGACGCATCCGCCATCGGCAACCACGACTTCGATGCGGGAATGGAAAATCTCGCGAAGCAACTGCAGCATGCGAGCTTTCCCCTGCTCTGCAGCAATTACGATTTCAGCGGCACGCCGATGGAAGGAAAAACGCAGGCGTACAAGATCTTTCACAAGGGCGGGCTGAAGATCGGCGTGTTCGGCCTGGGCATAGAATTGGCGGGGCTTGTAGACAAAAAGCTTTATGGAAAAACGCAGTACCTCGACCCTATAGAGAAAGCCGCGGCCATGGTGAAAATTTTAAAAGACGAGCAGAAATGCGACCTGGTCGTTTGCCTTTCGCACCTCGGCTACAAATACGAAAATGAAAAAGTGAGCGACCTCGTGCTGGCGAAAAAATCACGCGGCATCGACCTGATCATCGGCGGACACACGCACACCTTCCTCGATCAGTCGACGCTCGTGAAGAACAGGGAAATGGAAGACGTGCACGTGACGCAGGCAGGATGGGGAGGCATTCGCCTCGGAAAAATAACGATATATGCAAGTAAAAAAAGCCGGAACAAAATGTTCCACGCCCACACTGTAGCAGTTTCCAAAATGTCAAGTGCCTGACGAGAATTTTTTTATCTTTTTTTTCAGCAAAAAAAGAGGAGGCATAGAGGGAATTGATATTTTTGGGACTCGAAGAAATTACCACAACACACCCACTATACAGCACCGCATCATTCGAATGGAGAAGAGCCACGACAAAGTCTGGGAGAATTGTCTGAACATCATCAGAGATAACGTACCGTCACAAAGCTTCAAGACCTGGTTTGAACCCATTAAACCCGTAAAACTTTCGGGCAATGTTCTGACCATACAGGTGCCGAGCCAATTCTTCTACGAGTGGCTCGAGGAACACTACATCGTTCTGCTGAAGAAGACGATCAAGAAAGAGCTCGGCTCGGAAGGAAAGCTGGAGTACTCTATTATAATGGAGAACGCTTACAGCAACACCAAGCCGTACACGGTAAAAATCCCGACCACCAATCGCCGCGACGTGAAGAATCCCGCTGTCGCGATGCCGATCGATCTCAACAAGAACACGATCAGGAATCCTTTCATTATCCCCGGCCTGAAAAAGGTGAACGTGGAGTCGCAGCTCAACCCGAATTACTCGTTCGAGAATTTCGTGGAAGGCGACTGCAACCGTCTCGCCCGCTCTGCCGGCTACGCTGTGGCGAACAAGCCCGGCGGCACCGCGTTCAACCCGCTCCTTATATACGGTGGCGTGGGCCTGGGCAAAACGCACCTGGCGCACGCGATCGGTTTGGAGATCAAGCGCAACTATCCCGGCAAAACCGTCCTCTACGTTTCCTCCGAGAAATTCACGCACCAGTTCATCGACGCCGTCAAGAACAACAACCAGAACGACTTCATCCATTTCTACCAGATGATCGACGTGCTCGTGATCGACGACGTGCAGTTCTTCGCGGGAAAGGATAAGACGCAGGACGTGTTCTTCCACATCTTTAACCACCTGCACCAAACGGGAAAGCAGCTCGTGCTCACCGCCGACAAGCCGCCCGTTGAAATGCAGGGCATGGAGCAGCGCCTCCTCTCGCGTTTCAAATGGGGCCTCTCGGCCGACCTGCAGACGCCCGGGCTGGAAACGCGCATCGCCATCCTGGAGAAAAAGCTGTACATCGACGGCATCGAGCTGCCGCGCGAAGTGATCGAGTACCTGGCATACAGCATCACGACGAACATCCGCGAGCTCGAAGGCGCTTACATCTCCCTGCTCGCGCAAGCTTCGCTCAACAAGAAATCGATCACGCTGGATCTCGCCAAGCAGATGATCGACAAGTTCGTGAAGAACACCGCGCGCGAAGTGTCGATCGACTACATCCAGAAAGTCGTTTGCGATTACTTCGACCTGCCCATCGAACTGCTCAAATCCAAAACGCGCAAGCGCGAAGTGGTGCAGGCCCGGCAGATCGCCATGTACTTCGCCAAGAACATGACGAAATCCTCCCTGGCCACCATCGGCATGCACTGCGGCGGAAAAGACCACGCCACCGTGCTCCACGCCTGCCGCACCGTGAACAACCTCATGGATACCGACAAGCGATTCAAAGCTTATATCGATGAGCTGGAGAAAAAGCTGAGCATCCAGTAAAAAAGAATTTCATCCCGCAGGAACGCCTCGTCAGAAAAAGACGGGGCGTTTTTGCTGAGCACCGCTTGATGCAGGTTGTTCAAATGCACCTGCGGCAATTCTGCCCGCTCACCAGGAAGAAAGCACGCCGCTGAAAAAGGGGTTGAATAACCGGTTGAAGAACTCAGTCCTTGAACAGCAGCACCCACCGCGTTCCGTCCGCGGGCTCGCGCACGATGCGGCCGTCGATCTGCTCGGCGAGGAGATTGATCAATTGAAGGCCTAAGGTTTTCGGGTTCGTGTAATCGACGTCGTGCGGCATGCCCACGCC
>Ga0196977_1000804_pt1 | contig 14193 bp, 2 predicted proteins | sample S3v_1013CmetaG_FD_148634 | JGI IMG/M metagenome (GOLD analysis project Ga0196977, IMG submission 148634) | Soil microbial communities from Anza Borrego desert, Southern California, United States - S3+v_10-13C | ecosystem: Environmental > Terrestrial > Soil > Desert | place: USA: California...
TCGAAGCAGACCGAGGTCGAGGCCAGCACGCCCGAGAGCTCCGCCGGGGTGAAGGCCTCGGCGGCCCAGCGCAGGAGCTGGCAGGAGGAGGCGTGCGTGACCATCACGCCCTTGGGGTGGCCGGTCGAGCCGGAGGTGTAGATGAGGTAGGCGAGGTTGGCGGGGTCGACCGGGAAGCGGGGGTCTGCGTCCGCTTCGGCCGCCAGTTCGTCTGACAGCCTGTCGAGGCGGAGGGCCTCGCCGCCCCGGCCTCGGCCCGCCGCGGCGGCCAGCGCCGAGTCGGTCAACAGCAGCGATGAGCCGGAGTCGGCGAGCATGAAGGAGAGCCGCTCCCGCGGGTACTGCGGGTCGAGGGGGACGTAGGCGCCCCCGGCCTTGAGCACCGCGAGCAGGGAGACGACGAGCCCGAAGGAGCGCTCCAAGAGGATGGCGACGCGCGAGTCGGGGCCGACGCCGCGGCGCCGGAGGTGGTGGGCGAGGCGATTGGCGCGGGCGTTGAGCTCGGCGTAGGACAGGCCCTCGCCTTCGAAGGTGAGGGCGACGGAGTGGGGCGTGCGCCGGACTTGCTGCTCGAAGAGCGAGTGGATGGTGTCGCCGGGCGGGTAGTGGCGGGCCGTGTCGTTGAATTCGACGAGCAGGCGGCGGCGCTCATCGTCCGTCAGCAGCGGCAACTCGGAGAGGCGGGCCGAGGGGTCGGCGGCGACGCCGGCGAGCAGCACGCCGAAGTTGTCGCTCATGCGCCGGATGGTCGTGGCGTCGAAGAGGTCTGTGTTGTAGCCGAAGGAGCCGCTAAGGGCTTTTTCACCTTCGGTCATCGAGAGTGTGAGGTCGAACTTCGCCACGCCGGGGTCTTCGCCGAAGTGTTCGAGGCGGAGGCCCGGGAGGTCGAGCGCACCCCGGGGCGCGTTCTGGAGGGTGAACATGATCTGGAAGAGCGGCGTGTGGCTCAGGCTGCGCTCGGGCCGCAGCTCCTCGACCAGCTTCTCGAAAGGTATGTCCTGATGCGCGTAGGCCCCGAGGCACGTCTCCTTAACTTTGCGGAGAAGCTCACGGAAGCCCTCCTCCGGGGAGAGTTCGGCGCGCAGGACGAGGGTGTTGACGAAGAAGCCGATGAGGGGCTCGACCTCGGCCCGGGTGCGCCCCGCGATGGGCGTGCCGACCACCAAGTCCGTCTGCCCCGTGTAGCGGTAGAGCAGCACCTTGAAGGCCGCCAGCAAAAGCATGAACGGCGTCACGCCCTCTTCCAAGCAGAGCGCCTGAAGGCGCGCGGAGAGTTGTGCGGGGAGGGTGAAGGAGAGGATCGCCCCGTTCGTCGTCTGCACGGGCGGGCGCGGCCTGTCGGACGGCAGGTCGGTGACGGCCGGCGCGCCCTCAAGCTGCCGCCGCCAGTAAGAGAGTTGCTCTTCGAGCGCTTCGCCTCGCAGCCAATCGCGCTGCCAGATGGCGTAGTCGGCGTACTGAATCGGCAACTCCTCAAGCGGCGAGGGACTGCCCCCGGAGAAGGCCGCGTAGAGCGCCCCCAACTCGCCGATGAGGATAGCGCGCGACCACGCGTCGGAGATGATGTGGTGCATGTTGAGCAGCGCCACGTGCTCGCCGGCCGAGAGGCGCAGCAGCGTCGCGCGCAGCAGCGGCCCCGACGTGAGGTCGAAGGCGCGGCGCGCCTCCGCGGCCGACAGCCTCGACGCCTCGGCCTCGCGCCCGCCGCCCGACAGCCCCGACAGGTCGACGAGCGGGAGCGGCACCCCGGCCGCGGGCGCGACGACCTGCGCGGGTTGGCCTTCGCGGACGGCGAAGGTCGTGCGCAGAGACTCGTGGCGGCGCGCCACCTCCGTCAGCGCGGCGGCCAGCGCGGCGGCGTCCAACTCGCCCGTGAGGCGCACCGCCGCCGGCACGTTGTAGGCGGCGCCGCCGCCCTCCAGTCGGTCGAGGAGCCACAGCCGCTGCTGCGCGAAGGAGGTCGGGAAGACGAAGACCTCTTCGTCAAAGCCCCGCGGGTCGGGGGCGGGCACTTCCTGTTCGGTTTGCGCCATTGCTTTTGACTTCACTCTTGAGGTTCGGGCCGGGCTGTCGCCGGCGGTCTGCCGCGCGTGGGCGGAGGCGCCGAAGTGTCGTGGCGGTCGCGCGTGGATGGGAGCCCTCGGCCGGGGGCCGGAGGTCAGGGCTGGGCCGTGCTCTCCGCGTCGAGGCCGGAGCGCTTCATGCGGTAGGCCGCGCGGGCGACCGACTTGATGGCCGGCGCGGGCGGCGCGCTCCCCTGCCCGGCGGCGCGCGCCTCCTCGATGGCCGCCGCCACGCCGGCCACCGTCGGGCGCTCGAAGAGTCTCCGCAGCGGCAGCTCGACGCGGAAGGCTTCGCGCATCCGCGAGACGACCCGCGTGGCGAGCAGCGAGTGGCCGCCCAGCTCGAAGAAGTTGTCGTCCGCGCCGACGCGCTCGACCCTCAGCACCGACGCCCAAATCTCGACGAGGCGCCCCTCGGTCGGCGTGGACGGCGCGCGGAAGGGCTTCTCGAGCTGGCGCCGCGTGGTGTCGGGCGCGGGCAGGGCGAGGCGGTCGACCTTGCCCATCGGGGTGAGCGGGAGCTTTTCGAGATAGACGAAGGTGGCAGGGATCATGAACTCGGGCAGCTCCCGCCGCAGGTAGTCGCGCAGCTCGGCGCGAGTCGGCGCGGGCTCGGCGCGCGCCACGACGTAGGCGACCAGTCGCCCGTCGCCCGCCCCGTCGTCGTGCGACGCGAGCACCGCCGAGCGCACGCCGGGGTGGCGCCCGAGCACGGTCTGAATCTCTTCGAGCTCGACGCGGTAGCCGCGTATCTTAATCTGGTGATCCCTCCGGCCCAGAAACTCGACGTTGCCGTCGGGCAGGAACTTCGCCAAGTCGCCCGTCCGGTACATCCGCCCGCCGGGCGCGGCGCCGAACGGGTCGGGGACGAACCGCTCGGCCGTCAACGCGGGCCGGTTCAGGTAGCCGCGCGCGACGCCCGCGCCGCCGACGTGCATCTCGCCGGTGACGCCGACCGGCACGGGGTTGAGCTGCGCGTCGAGGATGTAGATGGTGCTGTTGGGCAGCGGGCGGCTGAGCGGCAGCGTCGCCGCGAGCGGCGGGGGGCCTTCGGCGGGCACGCGGTAGGTCGCCACGCCGCAGGTGGTCTCGGTCGGGCCGTAGTGGTTGAGGATGGCGCAGCCGGGCGCCACCCGCCGCAGCTGCTCGACCCAGCCGGCGCGCGACGCCTCGCCGCCGAGCATCAGGAGGCGCTTCGGCAGCACGCGCTCGGGCTCGGGCGCGGCCAGCAGCGCCGCCATGTGCGAGGGCGCGGTCTTGAAGTATTCGATCCGGTGCCGCCCGAAGTAGTCGCCGAAGGCCGCCGGGTCGGTGGCGCGCTCGCGCGCGATGAGGTGCAGCGTGCCGCCGGTCGAGAGCGACGGGTAGAGGATCGAGATCAAGGCGTCGACGGCGAGCGTGTGGTGCGTGGCGAAACTCGCCCCCGGCGCCGGCTCAAGGCGCTCGCGGATGCCGCGGACGTAGTTGACGAGTTGCCGGTGCTCGCCGGCGACGCCCTTCGGCCTGCCGGTCGAGCCGGAGGTGTAGAGCAGTTGGGCCATGTTCTCGGGCCGCGCCGCGCAGGCGGGCTTCTGCGCGCTCCGGCGCGCGACGAGCGGCCAGTCGGCGTCGAGGCGGATGAGCTGCGCGCCGGACGGCGGGAGGGAGTGCGCGAGGCCGCGCTGCGTGAGGACGGCGCGGGCGCCCGCGTCTTCGAGCATGAAGCGCAGGCGCTCTTTCGTGAACGCCGGGTCGAGGCCGACGTAAGCCCCGCCGGCCTTGAAGACGCCGAGCAGGCCGACCAGCATCTCGGTCGAATGTTCGAGGCAGATGCCGACGCGGACTTCCGGCCCGACGCCGAGGGACTGGAGGTGGCGGGCCAGTTGGTTGGCGCGGGCGTCGAGTTCGGCGTAGGTGAGTCGTTCGCCCTCGCAGACGACCGCGACGGCGCCCGGGGTGCGCGCCGCCTGCGCCTCGAACAGCTCGTGGACGCAGAGCCCCTGCGGGTACTCGCGCGCCGTCTCGTTGAAGTCGGCGACGAGCCGCCGCCGCTCGGCGGCAGTCAGCAGCGGCAGGTTGAGGACGCGCTGCCGGGGGTCGGCGACGACGCCTTCGAGGAGCGTGCGGAAGTGGCCCGCCATGCGCTCGACGGTCGGGGGGTCGAAGAGGTCTGTGTTGTAGTGGAGCGAGCCGGCGAGCCCCCGCGCGCCCTCAGACATCGAGAGCGTCAGGTCGAACTTCGTCGTGTTGACCTCGACGGGGTGCGCGCCCAGCGTCAGCCCCGGAAGGCGGAGCGGCTCGCCCGGCGCGTTGTTCAGGATGAACATCACCTGAAAGAGCGGGGCGTGCGCGAGGCTGCGCTCTGGCTGTAACTCCTCGACCAGCCTCTCGAAGGGCACGTCCTGATGGGCGTAGGCCCCAAGGCAGACTTCGCGGGCGCGGGCGAGGAACTCCCGGAAGGTGGGGTTACCGGCCGTCCGCGCGCGCAGCACCAGCGTGTTGACGAAGAAGCCGATGAGCGGCTCGGTCTCGACCTTGTTGCGCCCGGCGATGGCCGTGCCGACGCTCACGTCGTCCCCGCCCGAATAGCGCGCGAGCAAGACTTGAAAGGCCGCCAGCAGCGTCATGAAGAGCGTCGCGCCCTCCCCGCGGCTGAGCGCCTTGAGCTCTTCGGAGAGCGCTGGTGGCAGCGCGAAGGCGTAGGCCGCGCCGCGGTGGCCGGCGGCGGGCGGGCGCGGCCGGTCTGTGGGCAGCTCCAAGACGGGCGGCGCACCCTCGAGCTGCGCCTTCCAGTAAGAGAGCTGCCTGTCGAGCGCCTCGCCCCGCAGCCAATCGCGCTGCCACGCCGCGTAGTCCGCGTACTGCACCTGAAGCTCGGGCAGCGGCGACGGCCTGCCGTCGCTCAACGCCTCGTAGAGCGCGGCGACCTCGCTGACGAGCACGCCCACCGACCACGCGTCCGAGACGATGTGGTGCGTCGTGAAGAGCGCGACGTGCTCGTCGGCCGAGAGGCGCAGCAGCGTCGCTCGCAGCGGCGGCCCGGCCGCGAGGTCGAACGGGCGGCGCGCCTCCTCGCGCGTGAGACGTTCGGCCTCGGCCTCGCGCTCGGCGGGGCCGAGCCCGTCGAGCGCGACGACCTTGATGGCGCAGGGCTCCGGGGGCGCGACGACCTGCGCCGGCGTCCCATCCACCGAGATGAAGCGCGTGCGGAGGACTTCGTGGCGTCGGACGATCTCCGACAGCGCCCGCCCGAGCACGTCGAGGTCGAGCGCGCCGTTGAGCTTGATGGCCGCCGGGCAGTTGTAAACGGGGCTGCCGGACTCCAACTGGTCGAGGAACCAGAGGCGCCGCTGCGCGAAGGAGAGCGGCAGCGGCTCGTCGCGCGGCGCGGGGCCGACGGGCGGCGACTCCAGCCCGTGCCCGGCCCTGACCGCGGCCTCGACGCGTTCGGCCAGCGCGGCGACCGTGGGCGCCTCGAACAGCGCGCGCAGCGGCAGCTCGACGCGGAAGACCTTACGCACGCGCGACATGACCTGTGTCGCCAGCAGCGAGTGGCCGCCCAGCTCGAAGAAGTTGTCGTCGCGCTCGACGCGCCCGGCGCCGAGCAGCCCGGCCCAGACGCCGGCCAGCATCTCCTCGAAGGGCGTGCGCGGCGGGGCGCCGGCCCCCCCGGCCTGCGCCCCGTCGGGCGCAGGCAGCGCGCGGCGGTCAACCTTGCCGTTGGGCGTCAAGGGCAGCGCGTCGAGCAGCACGAAGGCCGACGGCACCATGTACTCGGGCAGGCGCCCGCGCAGGTGTTCGCGCAGGTCGGAGACGGAGAGCAACTCGCGCCCCTTCGCGGCTGGCCCCGCGGCGGGGCGCGCGGCGGCGTGACGGTTCCCGTTGTCGGGCGCGGCCCCTTCGGGGCGGGGCCGCCACGCGTAGAGGTTGTAACGGTCGGTGCCGACGAGCAGCTCGTCCTGCTCGGCCACGACCGCGTAGCCGCGCGCTTCGAGCAGCGCGCGAATCTCCCCGACGCGCCCCTCGCTGTCGCCGCCCTCGCGGTCGTGAACCTCCATCACGACCTGTTGAATCTTCTCCCAGTCGCCGGGGCCGAGCCCGCGCAGCACGTCGAGCTCGGCCCGCTGCACGTCCACCTTGAGCAGGTCGATGCGCCCGACGCCCTCCTCGCGGATCACGTCCGAGAGGCGGCGCAGGCGGCTCTCGCAAAGCTCGGCCGTGAAGCGCCCGGACAGGATTTCGTCCGCGTGTTCGAGCAGCCCCGCGGACTCGGGCGAGCCGGCCCGCCCCTCGTTGCGGAGGTAACGCTTGACGACCTCGACCTCGCCGGCGGCGTCGGCGTAGGCGCTCAGGCCCGACATCATCGAGTAGCGCGGGTAGAAGGTGAAGCTCTCCGTCCGCTCCTCGTGCGAGAGGCCGATGGGGAACAGCTTGACGTTCGCGCCGTAGAGGTCGGCGTTGATGCGCAGCGCCTCGAAGATCGGCGCGATGGGCTCGAAGGCGTAGACGCGCCCGGCCGGGCACCGCCGGCTGACGTAGAGCGTGAACATGCCGATGTTGGCGCCCACGTCGAAGACGCAGGCGTCTTCGGGCAGCCGGATGCCGTGGCGGACGTAGACCTCTTTCTCGAACAGCTCCTCGTAGAGGTAGTCGGTCTCGTTCTTGTTCTGGTGGACGACGGCCATGCCGTTCGGCAGCTCGTAGCGGGGCCGGCCCTCGACCGAGGCCGCGTGGCGCGGCTTCGGCACCGCGTAGGCGATCAGGCGCTTGCCGCCGGCCTCGTCGTCGCGGGCGACGACGACGGCCCGGCGCACCGAAGGGTGCCGGCAGAGGACGGCCTCGATCTCGCCCGGCTCGACGCGGAAGCCTCTGAGCTTGACCTGATGGTCGGCCCGCCCGGCGAATTCGATGGTGCCGTCGTCGAGCCAGTGACCGAGGTCGCCCGTGCGGTAGAGGCGCGCGCCCGACTCGCCGGAGAACGGGTCGGGGACGAACCGCTCGGCCGTCAAAGCGGGCCGGTTCAGGTAGCCGCGCGCGACGCCCGCGCCGCCGACGTAAAGCTCGGCCGTAACGCCGACCGGCGCGGGCCGCATCCGCTCGTCGAGCAGGTAGGCGCGCACGTTCGGGAGCGGCCCGCCGATGCCTTTGCGGCCCGGCTCGACGCGGCGCGCGGTCGCGTCCACCGTGCATTCGGTCGGGCCGTAGACGTTGAAGTATTGGACGGTCTCGTCGGCCGCCAGCTTCTCCCAAAGGGCGCCGTCCAACTCCTCGCCGCCGACGAGCACGGCCCGCAGCCTGCCCGGCCCGGCCCGGCCTCCCGCCGCCAGTTCCTCCAGCGGGCGCAGCAGCGAAGGCGTGCAGTCGAGCACGCCGACGCGCTCGCGCGCCACGAACTCGAACATCTGCTCGGCGTCCCGCCTCACCCCCTCGGGGACGATGACGAGCGCGTGGCCGTCGAGCAGTTGGACGACCTGCTTGACCGAGGCGTCGAAGACGAGCGGCGCGTTGAGGCTCACGCGCAGGCGGGGGCCGAGCCCGTCGTAGACCGCGCGCCGGAGCGCGCCGCGGAGGTTGACGACGGAGCGGTGCTGCACCATTACGCCCTTCGGCTCGCCGGTCGAGCCCGAGGTGTAGATGACGTAGGCGAGGTTGTCGGGCGCGACCTCGACGCCGAGGTCTTCCGCGCCCAGCCGCGCGATGGCCTCGCGGTCGGAGTCGAGGCGGACGACGCGGGCGGCGTGCGCGGGCAACGACTCGGCGAGCCCCCCCCGCGTCACGAGCGCCGCGGCCCCCGCGTCTTCGAGCATGAAGCGCAGCCGCTCGGGCGGCGCCGAGGGGTCGAGCGGCACGTAAGCGCCGCCCGCCTTGAGCGCCCCGAGCAGGCCCACGATCATCTCGGCGGAGCGCTCCAGCAGGAGCGCGACGCGCGCATCGGGGCCGACGCCGAGGGCCCGGAGGCGGCGCGCCAGTTGGTTGGCGCGGCCATTCAACTCCGCGTAACTCAGCCGGACGCCTTCGGAGACGACCGCCTCGGCGTCCGGCGCGGCGGCGGCCTGCCGCTCGAAAAGCGTGTGGACGCACGCGCCGGCCGGGTAGTCGGCCTCCGTCCGGTTCCACACGTCCAGCACGAGTTCGCGCTCGGCGCGCCCGAGCAGGTCGAGTTCTTCGACCGGCGCCTCGGGCCGCTCGGCGACGCTCGCCAGCAGCGCCTCGAACTCCTCGGCCAGTCGCGCCACGCCCGCCTCCGTCAGGCGGGCCGCGTGGTAGTGGAGGTCGAAGCGCAGCGCGCCGCCGCACTCGGCGACGGACAGCTTCAGCTTGAAGGGCTCGGTGTGGCAGCAGTGGGAGGTCGGGGAGAGTGTGAGCGCGCCGGCGCCGAGGCGGCGCGGCCACGCGTCGAATTCAAAGCCGACGGACTGGCGGGCCGCGGCCGCGGCCTCCGCGCCGCGCGCGGCGGGGCGCACGAGGTACTCCCGCCGCGAGTGCGCGGCGGCCACGGCCTCGCCGGTGCGCCTGAGCACCTCCGTGAAACGGAGGCCGGCGGCGAACCGGCAGCCGACGGGCGCGTGGCTGGCGAAGAGTCCCAACGCGCCGCGGAGGTGGCTGATCTTCCGCCCGTCGAAGAGGAGTTCGACGGCGGGGGGCTGCTTCGTCAGGCGCCAGAGGAGCGTCTGCCACGCGGCGAGCAGCAGCACCGCGAGGGGCGCGCCGTGGCGGCCCGACAGCTCGCCGAGCCGCGCGGCGACTTCCGCCGCGACCACGCCAGACCGCCGCGCGGGCTCGAAGCCGCTCGCCGCCCGCCGCTCGCCGGGCAGACGCAACTCTTCGCCCGGCGCCCCTTCCGGGCCTTCGGCCCCGGCGCCGTCCCCCGCCCCGGCCTCTTCGAGCAGTTCGTGCTGCCACTGCGCGTAATCAACGTACTGGACGGTTTCGCCCGCCTCGGCCGCCACGCCGCCGGTCAACTCGGCGTAGCCGCGGGCGAGTTCTTCGAGCATGTTCCTGAGCGTGCGCGCGTCGGCGCAAAGCGCGGGCAGGCTGACGAGCAGCCAATGCCTCCCGGCGGAGAGCCGCGCCAGCGAGAGCCGCAGCACGGGGCCGCGTTCGAGGTCGAAGGCGCAAGACCGCTCCGCGCGCCGCAACTCTTCGAGCAGCCGCCGCTGTTCGTCGCCGTCGCGCCCGGTCAGGTCGGTCTCCTCCAGCGCGAAGGCCGCGGCGGGGTCGTCGCCGATGACCTGTACGGGCAGGCCCATCCCCGGCAGCAACTCGTAGGTCGTCCGCAGGATTTCGTGGCGCGAGACGACCGCCCGCCACGCCTCCCTGAGGAGCCCCGCGTCGAGCGGCCCCTCCAGCTCGACGACGCACTCGGCGCGGAAGGCCGGCCCGCCCTGCTGTAACAGCCAGAGGCGTTCCTGCTGAGGCGAGAGGCGAAAGCCTTCGAGGGTTTCCTTCTGCATGATCTGTCTTTCGCGGCTTCCGAAGGGGCGTGCGGGGGGGCCCGGCTCGCGGCCGCGGGCCTACGACGTGGCGGCCGGCGGCGGCCCCTCTTGCGGCCCGGCGCCGAACTCCTCGTTGGTGTACAGCTCCGCCATCGCCACGAGGATTCTGCGGGGGCCGGCGTAGGGCTCGCGCCCGTGCGACGCGAGGAAGTTGTCGAGCATGAGGACATCGCCCCGCTGCCAGTCGAAGGCGACCGACGCCTCGCGATAGACCCGCCGAATCTCGTCGAGCACGGAGGACTCGATGGGCGTGCCGTCGCCGTAGAAGGCGTTGCGCGGCAGCTCGTCGTCTTTGAACTCGGCCAGCAGCGAGCGGCGCACCAGCGGGTCGAGGTTCGAGACGTGGAACATGTGCGCGTGGTTGAACCAGACCGTGTCGCCCGTCACGGGGTGGGTGGCGACGGCCTGCCGGAGCTGTCGCGTCCGCAGCCGATCCCGGCCGCGCCACTCGAACTCCGCGCCCGAGCGGCGGCAATACTCCTCCACCCTCGCGCGGTCTGTGGTCTGGAAGACCTCCTGCCACGGCAGGTCGACGCCCTCGCCGTAGTTGCGGACGTACATCACCTTCTTCTCGATGAACCGCCCCTTAATGCGCGGGTCGATGAGGCCGAAGACCCGCCGGTCGCAGGCGATGGGCGTCCGCCCGCCCCGCTCGGCCGGCTGGGCGCAGAAGAACCAGAGCTTCGTCGGCCAGTTGTGCGAGTAGGACATCTCGTGGTGGAGCGGGATGGGCTGGTTCGACGGGTACTCGGTCGAGGTGTAAATCCGGCGACCGACCTCGGTGCGCGGCGCGGCGCGCTCGCGGTAGTCGAGCAGCTCGGTCGAGATGGCGCGGGCCAACTGCTCGAACTCGGCGGGCGAGGAGAGGCCGAAGCCGCGGAACAAAAGCGCCCCGTGCGCGAGCAGCCGCCGCTCGACCTCCGCCCGGTTGGCCGCCGCCCACGCCGCGAGGTCGATCCCCTCGAAGGCCGGCCGCAGGACGAGCGGGAAGGGTCGGCCGGGCTGAAGATAACCCTCACACACCATCTCACCGGGACTCACGCGCACCGCGCGCCGCTCCGCGAGGCGCAGGCGGCCGGGCGCGCCGGCCTCACTCTCCTTCCGCTTCATCGTTTCCCCTCCGGGCTCCGGCCGGCGTTCGCATCTGCGCTCCCTTCAGGCCGCGGTCTCTCTGCCGGGGGTGACGGCCTTGCGCCTGACACCCAGAAGCCTCCGCGCGTGAGCCTCCTCGCGCCGCCGCTCTTCCTCGGCGCGCTGCCGCCGCTCCTCTTCGCTGACGATCTCGAAGGAGCTGAGCCGCCCCTCGGGGTCGGCCACGACGCCTTGCAGGAGCTTCTCGAAATGGCCCGACATACGCTTGACGGTGGGCGGGTCGAAGAGGTCTGTGTTGTAAGTCCAAACGCCCGTCAGCCGCTCGCCCGCCTCGTAGACCCAGAGCGTCAGCTCGAATCTGGCGGCGACGTGGTCGCCGCCGAGGATGTCGAGCCGCAGCCCCGGCAGTTCGAGGCTGCCCCTCGGCGCGTTGTCAACGCCGAACGCGACCTGAAAGAGCGGCGTGTGCGCGAGGCTGCGCTCGGGCCGGAGTTCTTCCACCAGCTTCTCGAAGGGCACGTCCTGATGCGCGTAGGCCCCGAGGCACGTCTCGCGCACACGCCCCAAAAGCTCGGCGAAGCTCGGGTCTCCGGCCACGCGCGTGCGCAGCGCCAGCGTGTTGGTGAAGAAGCCGATGAGCGGCTCGGTCTCCTCGCGGTCGCGGCCCGCTATCACCGTCCCGACGGTGATGTCGTCCCGGCGGCTGTAGCGCGCCAGCAGCACTTTGAAGGCGGCCAGCAGCGTCATGAAGAGCGTGGCGCCGGAGGCCCTGCTCAGCCCCCTCAACTGCCCGGACAACCGCGGCGAAAGCCGGAACGTTTCGAGCGCGCCACGGTAGGTTTGGACGGGCGGGCGCGGCCGGTCTGCGGGCAGCTCAAGCACGGGCGGCGCGCCGTCGAGCTGCGCCTTCCAGTAAGAGAGCTGCCTGTCGAGCACCTCGCCCCGCAGCCACCCGCGCTGCCAGATGGCGTAGTCTGCGTACTGGAGCGGCAACTCCGCGAGCGGCGACTCCTCGCCTTGTGAGAAGGCCGCGTAAAGCGCGGCGACCTCGCTGACGAGCACGCCCGCCGACCACGCGTCCGAGACGATGTGGTGCATCGTGAAGAGCGCGACGTGCTGCTCCCCCTTCAGGCGCGCCAGCGCGCAACGCAACACCGGCCCGCGCCCGAGGTCGAAAGGCAGGCGCGCGTCGGCCGCCGACAGCCGTCGGGCCTCGGCCTCGCACGCCGACTCGGGCAACCCGCTTAAATCTATGACGGGCAGCGGCACGCGCGCCGGGGGCGAGATGACTTGCGCGGGCAGGCCGGCCTCCGTGACCGAGAAGGTCGTGCGCAGAGACTCGTGGCGGCGCACCAGCTCGTCGAGGCTGCGCCTGAGCGCCGCGATGTCGAGGCGGCCGCCGAGCCGTACGGCCAGCGGCAGGTTGTAGAACGGGCTGCCGCCCTCCAACTGGTGCATGAACCAGAGCCGCTGCTGCGCGAACGAGAGCGGCAGCGGCGCGTCCCGGCGCGCGGCGGCCAGCGGCTCCGCCGCCGCCCCGCCCGCGCCCCGCGCCTGCATGGCGCGCGCCGCCAGTTCGCGCACCGTCGGCGCCTCGAACAGCGCGCGCAGCGGCAGCGCCACGCCCAGCGCCCGCCGCACCCTTGACATGACCTGCGTCGCCAGCAGCGAGTGGCCGCCGAGCTCCAGAAAATTGTCCGTGGCGCCGACGCGCCCCACGCCTAAGACCTGCTGCCAGACGGCGGCGATGATCTCCTCTTCGGGCGTGCGCGGCGCGGCGTAGTCGCGGCCCGCCCCACGGCCGGCCCCGGCGGGCGCCGGCAGGGCCTTGCGATCAACCTTCCCGTTGGGCGTCAGGGGCAGGCGGTCGAGCGCCATGAAGGCCGAAGGGATCATGTGGTCGGGCAGCTTCGCCTTCAGGTGTTCGCGCAGCGCGGCGGCCGGCGGGGCTTGTTGCCCGCCGGCGACGTACGCGACCAGAGACTCGCGCCCGCCCTCGTCCGGCCGAACGACGACCGCCGCCTCGGCCACCGAAGGGTGCTGGCAGAGGACGGCCTCGATCTCGCCCAGCTCGACGCGGAAGCCTCTGAGCTTCACCTGACTGTCGGCGCGCCCGACGAACTCGACGTTGCCGTCGGGGAGGAACTTCGCCAAGTCGCCCGTCTTGTAGAGGCGCGCGCCCGGCGCGGTGCCGAACGGGTCGGGGACGAATCGCTCGGCCGTCAACGCGGGCCGGTTCAGGTAGCCGCGCGCCAGCCCGTCGCCGCCGATATAGACTTCACCGGTCGCGCCGACCGGGGCGGGGTTGCCCGCCGCGTCGAGGATGAAGACCTGCGTGTTGGAGATCGGCCTCCCGATGGGCACCGCGCCGGAGAGAGCCTCGTCGCGTGGAATCTCGTACCAGCAGCTCGACACGGTCGTCTCCGTCGGGCCGTACTCCTGAATCAGCCGCGTCCCCGGCGCGTGCCTGATCCAGTGCCTGAGGTGCTCGCCCCGGAGCGCCTCGCCGCCGACGATCAAGGTCTTGGCGCGCCCCTCCAGCCCCGCGCCGGACAACTCATGGCTGAGCAGGTCGAGGTGGGCCGGCGTGATCTTGACGAGGCTGTAACGGTCGCCGCTCCTGAAGGATTCGACCAGCCCTTCGACGCCCGACTCGTCGGCGAGCATCACCAAGCTCTGCCCAACCGTCAGCGGGAAGAAGAGGCTGGTCTTCGTCCCGTCGAACGCGACGGGCGCGTGGATGGGCGAGCCGTGGCCCTCGCCCACCTCGAACACTTCGCGGCACCAGACGAGGTAGTTGACCAGCTCGCGGTGCGCGACCATCACGCCCTTCGGCGCGCCCGTCGAGCCCGAGGTGTAGATGACGTAGGCGAGGTTCTGCGAACAGGCCCCGCCCGCGGGCTTCGCGCCGCTCGCGCGCGCGATCCGCTCCCACTCGGCGTCAACCTTCAGCACGCGGGCCGCCGCCTCGGGCAGCCGCCCCGCCAGCCGCGCCTGCGTGAGAATTAACGCCGCCGCGCTGTCCTCCAGCGTGTAGGCAATGCGCTCGCGCGGGTACTGCGGGTCGAGCGGGACGTAGCAGCCGCCGGCCTTGAGCACGCCGAGGATCGAGACGAGCAGTCGGGACGAGCGCTCCAAGAGGATGGCGACGCGCGTCTCGGGGCCGACGCCCGCGGCCCGCAGGTGGTTGGCGAGGCGGTTGGCGCGCGAGTCCAGTTCCGCGTAGGTCAAACGCTCGCCGCCCGAAACGACGGCCTCGGCCGCGGGCGTGAGCGCGGCCTGCCGCTCGAACAACTCGTGCAGGCACGCCTCGCGCGGGAACGGCCGCGCCGTGTCGTTCCAACCGAAGATCAACTGCCGGCGCTCGTCGTCCGTCAGGAGCGACAGGTCTGAGAGCCGCTGCTCGGGGTCGGCCGCGATAGATTCCAGAAGTCCCTTGAGTTGGCCGGCCACGCGCGCGACCGCCGCCGCCTCGAAGCTGTTCGTGTCGTAGCCGATGTGCAGCCCGAGTTGGCGCCCCGGCGCGACGACCACGGAGAGCCCGAAGTTCGTCCGCTGGAAAC
>Ga0196977_1000806_pt1 | contig 14181 bp, 15 predicted proteins | sample S3v_1013CmetaG_FD_148634 | JGI IMG/M metagenome (GOLD analysis project Ga0196977, IMG submission 148634) | Soil microbial communities from Anza Borrego desert, Southern California, United States - S3+v_10-13C | ecosystem: Environmental > Terrestrial > Soil > Desert | place: USA: California...
AGAAGCAAAAATACCTGCCGAAGCTCGTCACCGGCGAATGGAAGGCTTGCTACTGCCTCACCGAGCCCGGCTCCGGCTCCGACGCGAACGCGGCCAAAACCCGCGCCGTGCCCACGCCCGACGGCAAGCACTACGTGATCAACGGGCAGAAGATGTGGATCACCAACGGCGGCTTCGCGGATATTTTCATCGTCTTCGCAAAGATCGAGAACGACGAAAACCTCAGCGCGTTCATCGTCGAGAAAAATTTCGGCGGCGTCAGCCTGAACCCGGAAGAGCACAAGATGGGCATCAAGGGCAGCTCCACGCGTCAGGTGTTCTTCAACGACTGCAAAGTGCCGGCGGAAAATTTATTGTCCGAGCGCGGCAACGGTTTCAAGATCGCCGTCAACATCCTGAACATCGGCCGCATCAAGCTGGCTGCTGCAGCCATCGGCGCCTGCAAGAACGTGATCACCGACGCGGTGCATTACGCCAACGAGCGCCAGCAGTTCGGCCGCCCGATCGCGAAGTACGGCGCCATCCGCCATAAGCTCGCCGAGATGGCGATACGCGTGTACGCCTGCGAAGCCGCCTTGTACCGCGCGACGCAGAACATCGACGATGCGATCAAAGGTCTCGAAGCCGGGGGCATGGATCACGGCACGGCCATCCGCAAAGGCGTGGAGCAGTTCGCGGCCGAGGCGGCGATCCTGAAAGTGCACGGCTCGGAAGTGCTGGACTTCGTGGTCGACGAAGGCGTGCAGGTGTACGGCGGCATGGGCTATTCGGCCGAAGCGCCGATGGACCGCGCATACCGCGATGCGCGCATCAACCGCATATTCGAAGGCACGAACGAGATCAACCGCATGCTCATCGTGGACATGCTGCTGAAGCGCGCGATGAAAGGCGAGCTCGACCTGATGGGCCCCGCGCAGAAGGTCGTCGGCGAATTGATGGCCATCCCCGATTTCGGCGAGGCGGACATGCGCCTGTTCGCGCCGGAGAAACGCGTGCTGGCGAATTTCAAAAAGGCCGTGCTGCTGACCGCCGGCGCCGCCGTGCAAAAGCTGATGATGCAATTGGCGAAAGAGCAGGAGATCCTGATGAACATCGCCGACATGCTCATCGAAACGTACACGGCCGAATCGCTGCTGCTGCGCGTGGAGAAGCTGGTGAAGAAACGCGGCGAAGCCGATTGCGTCCTGCAGCTCGACATGATGCGCGTGCGGCTGTACGATGCAGCCGACGCCATTTCGAAAAGCGGCCGCGACGCGGTGAACAGCATCGTCGAAGGCGATGAGCAGCGCATGATGCTGATGGGCCTGAAACGCTTCACGAAAGTCGATGCGCTCAACGTGAAAGAGGCGAGAAGGCGCATCGCGGCGAAGCTGATCGAGGAGAATCGGTACTGTTTCTGAGAAATTTAAAAAAATGAATGTCCCGAATTCCTGCGCAGCGCTGCTGTGAAAGGAATTTGGGATTTTCTTTTCCTGCGCGCACTTTTCGACGTTGATCTTTTTATGCCACGAAGACGTCCGCATCTTTTCTTCATCGCAGGCTGCAACGGCGCGGGGAAGACGACGGCCTCCCGTGTTTTGTTTCCTGCCGTTTACCAGATAAAAGAATTCGTAAACGCCGATGCGATCGCGGCGGGTTTGTCGCCTTTCAATGTGGAGTCGGTTGCTTTCCAGGCGGGGCGATTGATGCTGCAGCGGATCGAGGAATTAATTGCGGAGGGTACGACATTCGCTTTTGAAACGACATTGTCTGCAAAATCATATGTCGATTTGATTCATCGCGCTAAAGCCCGCGGATACAAGGTTGTGCTGATTTTCTTGTGGCTGAAAAGTGAAAAGGCCGCTCAGCAACGTGTTGAAAGTCGTGCCGGGAAAGGCGGGCACAATATTCCTAAAGATGTTATTGTACGCAGATACGGCCGTAGGTTGCTAAATTTGTTTGAGTTGTATATGGCAGAAGTCGACAAATGGCTGCTGATTGATAATTAGGAACAGGGAAACTATTGCTATCGGTGCATCTGGGAAAACGGTTATACTCAACCGAAAAAAGTGTCAAAGGGTATTAAAGAAAATCAGCTGATATGAAAGCGAGCATTCGTCAACAGATCGAGCGAAAAATCAGCGAGTATCAAAAGCGCTTCCCGGGTACCGGCAAGGAAAAATGGCGTGATCTTGCGATGGTCGAAGTCGGCCTCGATATTGCCCAAAAGCAAATGTGGGAAGAAGCGTTACTCCACAATTACGAAATGGTTTACGTTGACGAAAACGACAAGATCATCCGCGGCAAAGCCCGCGACATTTACCCTGAGCCGAAAAAGAAAAAGCGAGCACCACAGCGCAAGAAAAATTTCCGCAAAAAATGAGCGACGAATCTCCCAAATACCCCATCAGTGCAGCCGCCGTGCTCACCGGCTTTTTCTTTTGCCAGGCTTTGGGCTATCACAACGGGCAAAATGAAACGGCGACGCTGAGCTTTGAAGGTACGGTCGCGTTTGGCATGCAGCACCTTTCACATATTTTTTCGCCGGGCAATTCCGTTATAGCCTGGCCATTCTCGCCTTTTCTCGCAGGCATCCTGCTTTCGCTAACACCTTATCTGCCCGCGCTGATCCGGAAGGGCGGCGCGGCGGGCGACGGAACGGTGCGCTTTTTTGTTTCGCTGCTGCTCTGCCTTACGCTGAACACGCTGCTCGTTTCCATCACCGGGATTTCGGATGCCGTTGAAAATTCGATCGGGATCAGGAATTTCCTAGGCGGGCCTTTGCCGCTGTCGTTCGTTTACTTCTGCAGCGCTTCGCTCTTTTTTCTGATCGCCTGGAGATCGTTCCCGAAATTTTATCCGCGCCTCAGCGATCGCTGGATCAACAAATGGCAGCACCCGGTAAGCATTGATTACCTCTGCATACTCATTGCTTGCTGGTTGTTCTACGCCACTTATACCGGCTCGCAGTTTGACGGGTTGATGGATGCGCGGCTTGAGCTTTTGCAGAAGTAAGCGAAAAGAAAAAGCCGGTCGATAGACCGGCTCCCCGGTTACTGCCCGTTTTTCTCCACTCGTTTTTTGATCCACTCCACGAACAGCTTCCCTTTTTCGATAAAGAGCAGCAGGAAAAATCCTGAAGCCACCGCCAGCAGCACGCAGCCGATGCATACCAGGTAATACTGCGCCGTCCATTCGAAGCAAACTTTCAAACGGTGCAGCAGCGAGATCGGCGCGGGGCCGCTGCCTTCGACCAGCGAGAAGCGGATGGTGCAGAATTCGTTCTCCTCCGCGAAATCGCCCAGCTGCACGCCGAGGCTCTGCAATTCTTCTTCAATTTCAAGAATGCGGTTCTGCAGGCTCATGAACTCTTCTATGCGCCCGTTCTGCCGTTTGAACTCGATCAGCGATTCCCGTGTTTTCTCCAGCGAAGCGCGGCGCGCGTTCAGGTTTTTGTACTCGCTGGTCTTGTCCACTTTCGTCACGTCGGCGGTGCGCACGTTGCCGATCGTTTTCAGCGCGGCGAAGCAGGAATCGAATTTTTCCGGGGCCACGCCGATGAGCAGGTGCAGCTCGCGGTCGCCGGTTCGGCCGGTGTTCTCCTCGAACTGGATGATGCCTTCGAAGCGGTCGATGCCGCCGCGTAATTTTTTTTCGTCGTCTGCAAACGTTTTGCTCCGCGATTTGATCGTGGCGGTTTTTTCATACTTGATGCCGCCGCCGGTTTTCGCGGGCGCGTCGCTCACCTGTCCGCCCGCGTCGCTTTTCTGGCTCGTCGTGCTGCGCGTTTTTTCGCTGGCGTAATTTCTCCTGCCGGTATTGGCGCGTTCGAAAAAATCGCTGATGATTCCTTCGTCGGTCTCGCGCGAATTGCTGGTGTAGCTGTAGAGCATGCGGAAGCCGAACAGCAGCAGGAAGCCCGAGAGCAGCCAGAGCGTGGCGCGGATGAGGCGGCGGCGGAAAAGGGATTTGCTCATGCGAGGAGTTTTGAGCAAGATCGGAGAAGCGCCTTCGCAGCGATCCGCGTATCTTACAGCCGTCAACTTTTTTCGAGCAAGTGTATGGCCGTCAAGATCAATCCGAAAGCAAGCCGCCTCATCGACGAGGCTTTCGCCAAAATGCCCTCGCCCTGGCGCGAGATCTGTGAAAAGCTGCGCGCGATCGTGCACAAAGCGGATCCTGAGATCATCGAAGACTGGAAGTGGGGACCGAACTTCAACAAGAACGGCATGGTCTGCAACGTCTGGGCTTTCAAAGCGCACGCCGCATTGGTCTTCTTCCGCGGCGCGGAGATGAAAGACCCGGAAAAACTTTTCAATTACGGGGAAGACAACAAGAGCAGCCGCATGATCAAGTTCACCGATATCAGGCAGGTGAAAGAAAAGGAGCTCATCCCGTATATCCGCGAAGCGGCCAGGCTCAACGAGACCGCACCGAAAAAGCCGGCGAAGCCCGTGAAGGAAATGCCCGTACCGCCCGACCTGGAAGCCTGGTTCGGGAAGAATAAAAAAGCAAAAACGTTCTTCGAAAAATTACCCTACACCTACCGCAAAGAAATGCTGCAGCTCCTGAAATCCGCCAGGCGCGAGGAAACGCGCGTCCGCCGCTTCAAAGCGGTGACGGACGCGTTGAAGAAAGGACAAAGAGCCGTGCGCTAGCCTCGACTGCGCTCGACCTGGCACGTTATTCATGTAAAAGAAAGGCCGCAACTTTTGTTGCGGCCTTTCTTTTTTATCAAAATGCTTTTGTAAGATCCAATCCACGTGTCAGGTCGGGCGCAGTCGAGACCCCGTACACACTACGCGCTGCAAGGCCTGCGCATATCGATGAAGGTCACGTACCAGCTGCCGTCGATGAGGGAAAAATAGTAGCGGTAATTTTTCGTGTTGATCACCGTGCGCGTGACGCCGGCGGCGGCTTTCTCAACTTTCTTCTCTTCTTCAGGCGAGAGGTGGCTGAACTGCCAGGGCTGATCGTCTTTCAGCGGGTTGCTTTCCTGCGTGAAGCAGCCGGTCTTGTTGTACAGGTCTTTGCTGTCGCAATCCACTTTCGGCAGCTCTTCATTCAGCGGATCGCAGATCATGTCGTCGCGCGAGATGGTGAAGAACGAGTTGCCTTCGAGCGTTTTAAAATCCTTCATGTTGCGCACGTTCCGGAAATACGGCACCGCGCCGTTCGCCTCGATGATGTACAGGCCGAGCTCGGGGTGGATGAATTTCTCGAAGCGGAACAGGCTGTCCTCGTTCTTCGTAGTGATCGTTTTCACGAAAAAACTGTAGAACCATTTGAACTGCCGGATGTCGGAGGGCGGGGGCAGGTCGGAGAACGCCTCTTTCACGCTGTCCTTCGGCGTGGGGCGGGCCTGCAGCGAATCGCCCGCGGGCTTTTGATCGCCGCCGCAGGACGCGAAAAAGAACAGGATGATCCCGAAAGAAAAAATAAATTTCATAAATGATCCGCCGATGAATAGCGAAAATACGCAATCCGGGGGTGAAATCCCAAATTGAAATTTCAAACCCGTGCTCCCAAATCCCAATTCGATGCGCCACGCGTCACCTGGAGCACAGTTGAAATTTTGCCGTCAGTGGATGAGGAGTTAAGAAGTTTTGGAACTTGGGATTTTAATCCTTTGGAATTTAAAACCGTCACCATGAAAAACGGCATCTGCCCGAAATGCAGCCAGCGCAGCGTGTACAGGCTAGAAGACGGCATCGGCTCCTCCGAATGCCAGTACATCAGCAAAGGCGGCTGGGGCAAAACCACCACCACGTTCGACAGCTACCTCTGCACAAGCTGCGGCTACTTCGAGAATTACGTCAGCAAGCTGAGCCACCTCGAGGCGATCGCGAACGGCGGGAAGTGGAAAAAAGTGATCGCTTAAACTTCGCGCACCATCACTACCGTGTCGTGGTAATCGGGAACGACCTGGCCGTTCCAGCGCGCATCGATGCGGAAGCCGGCTTTTTCATAAGCGCGAATGGCAGCTGCGTTGCGTGCGGAAGGCGCGAGGATCACGTAGCGGCAGCCGAACTTCTCTTTCACGTAGCTGCACAGCGCATCGATCGCGTCGGGGCCGTAGCCTTTGCCGCAAACTTTTTTCTCGCGCATCCAGATGTCGAATTCCACGCAGCTTTTCTCCAGGTCGATATCGTTGTAATTGATCTGCCCGACGGCTTCGCCGTTCACTTCGATGAGAAAGCAGCGGCCTTGCTGCGGAAAGCGATCGGTGAAAAAATACTCCACGTAATCCTCGTCGTATTCTTCCCAGGTCGGCGGCGGGTTGCCGGGAAAATCGGGCGGGCCGAGCATGCTGGACGTGATGTCGGATGCCGTCAGCCAATCGAAAATGCGGCGGCGGTCGGCGAGCGTGGCGGGGATGAGCGTGACGAGCTTGCCCTGGATCATTTGCTTAATTGAATAACGAACATCGAACAAAGAATGTCGAATGTTGAAGTCATGTTTTTAAAAAAAAACTTCGGTGTTCGGCATTCTTTGTTCGATGTTCGTTATTCGTTATTATTTTTCTGCTAACTGGCTTCAGCTCTTCGTTTCTTTCGCGCCGCTTAAATAAAGGATCGCCGTCAGCGCTGCGCCGGCCGTGAGGAAAAATGCGATCGCGGGGCCCATCGACGGCGATGCCCAGAAAATAATTCCCGCCAGCGTGCTCGCTACTAAGGCAGCGATGCTCTGCATGCCGGAGAACAAACCCATCGCTTGTCCCGATTCGCTTTTCTCGCAGGTCTTGCTCAGCCAGGCTTTCGCCACGCCTTCCATGCAGGCCGCGTACATGCCGTACAGCGCGAACAAAGCAACGAGCGCGACCTGCTGCGTATCCTGCGGAGCTTCCCAGAGGAAAAGTCCGGCCATGCCCGCGTACACCAGCGCGAACAAGCCCAGCCCGCCCAGCAGCATGCGCTTCATGCCGAACCTGTCGCCGAGCCAGCCCGCGGGATACGCGGCGAGCACGTAGGCGATGTTGTACAAAATATAAAACCCGATCGCGTATGTTTCCGCAAAGCCGAGGCGTTTGACGATGAGCAGCAGGAAAACGTCGGAGCTGTTGAACAGGAAAAAGATCCCCAGCCCGGTGAAAAGCCGCTTGTATTCCGGCGTGGCTTTTTTCCAGTAGCCGGAGAAATTGAAAAAAGGAACGCGCTCGTTTTTTATTTCTGCGGAACGCTCTTTTCTTTTTTCCAAAATGAAAAACGTCAGCCCCACGCCGATGATGCCGGGAATGGCCGCCCACCAGAAGAGATCGTGCGCATCGTCGAAACCGTAATACGTAAGAAAGAGCAGCGCGAACAAAGGGCCGAACACCGCGCCCAGCGTATCCATGCCGCGGTGAAATCCGAAAACTTTCCCGCGGTCCGCCGGTTCGGATTCTTCCGTAAGCATCGCGTCGCGCGCGCCCGTGCGCAGGCCTTTGCCGAAACGATCGGTCATGCGCATGGCCAGCACCCAGGGCACGAAGCGAAAAACAACGAGCAAAGGTTTGCTGACCGCGCTGAGCAAATAACCCCAGCGAATGAACGGGATGCGAATTCCTTTCTTATCCGACACGCGCCCGAAATAACCTTTCAGCACGCCCGCCGTCGCCTCCGCGATGCCCTCCACGATGCCGATCCAGAGCACGCCGAAGCCCACCGATTCCAGGTAAAGCGGCAGCACCGGGTACAGCATTTCCGACGACAGGTCGTTAAAGAGGCTGATCAGTGAAAGCAGCAGGATGTTGCGAGTCAGGAAGCGCTTCACGCTTTTTTGCTTAACTTGTTGGAGCAAAAATAGCCCGAAAAGCCCATTTTACGCGGTTTTTTGAATTTGGCACCGGGTTTGTATTACCCTTCGTGCCGAACCAACTTAAAGACGGTAACAACCATGAAAAAGCTCATTTTCTCCCTGGCCGCCTGCTTCTGCATCACGCTGGCCGCTAACGCGCAAGAAAGTAAAACGAAAGCCTCGCCCGCTCCTGCGAAAGACAAAGTAGCGGCCACGCCCGCGCCGGCTCCTTCGAAAGATAAAGCCGCCGCCACTCCAGCGACCGCGCCTTCGAACGATAAGGCCGCATCGCAGCCCGCAGCCGCGCCCGCGAAAGACAAAGCATCGTCGCCCGCCGCCGCGCCCACAGCTGAAAAAGCGAAAGGCGATCAGCCGAAGAACACCGTTCCCGCCAAGCGCGGCAAAAGCGGCCCCGGCGGCAAGAAAGGCCTGAAGCCTCTCAAGGCGAAGCCCATGCCCGCGCCGGCAGATAGCAAGCAGTAAAAAAATGCGGCAGCGGCTTCACCGTCGCGCCGAAACGATAAACAATGTGCAAGGCAGAGCACGCGAGCTCTCGCTCCGAAAGGAGCGGGGGCTTTTTTATGAGGCATGCTAAAAAGGCGGCAGCCGGGTCTTGCGCCGGCGGCAGTGCAATATTTTGAAATGGGATCTACGGCGCGCTGAACGTTCTGTTCCACCACATCCCGCCGCGCGCCGCCAGCGATTTCAATTTGTGCAGCGGCAATTTCAGCAGCTCGCCTTTTTTCCTGCTCTTTCCGTACGCCACTTCATTGTACACCCAGCGCAGGGCGAAATCATAATACCGCCTGCTGTAGCTGCGCTTAAAATCGATGTCGCGGTCGGTTGAGTTTTCCCAGGGCAATTGCGCGATGAAACGCTCCTCGACTTCTTCATACAGCGCGGTGCCTTTGATCGGGTAGGCGACGGTGATCGTGTACAGATCGGGATCGGAGACGAGCAGGTGATGGATCGTTTCTTTGATGTCTTCCTGCGTTTCGCCGGGATAACCGAGCATGATGAACGTTCCTGCCTGTATGCCTTTGCGCTGCGCCAGCCGGATCATCTCGCGCACCTGGTTCACGTCCACGCGCCGGTCCATCGCGTCGATCACGCGCTGCGAGCCGCTCTCCGCACCGATCCACACGCGGAAGCAGCCGCTTTTCGCTAAGAGATCCAACGCTTCTTCGTTCAGGCGGTCGGCGCGGGTGATGATCTCGTAGTTGATTTTCAGCTGACGCGTTTCCAATTCAGCAACGAACTCGCGCAGCCATTTGTGGCTCACGGTGAACACGTCGTCCACGAACCAGACCAGGTCGGCGCTGTAATTTTTTTTGATCCATTCCAGCTCATCGGCGACCAGCTTCGGGCTGCGGCGGCGGTAGCTGAGGCCGTACACCGCGCGGCTGCACCATTTGCAGGTATAAGGACAGCCGCGCATCGTGCTCACCGAGATCGTGCTGTGGCCGTGGCGCGTTTTCCAGGCGTCGAAATAGTTTTGCAGATCGATTTTTTTGCGATTCGGGAAAGGCAGGTGATCGATCTCTTTCAGCAGCGGGCGCGCTTCGTTGACGATCGTTTCTCCTCCGGCGTTTCGCCAGGCGATGCCGGGGATGCGCGAAAGGTCGGGCGTGCGGGTGTTGGAAAAAGCCTGCACCAGCTCCAGCGTGCTTTCCTCTCCTTCGCCGAGCACGAGCACGTCGGCGCCGTGGCTTAAAAATTTCTCCGCATGGTTGCGTACTTCCGGTCCGCCGAGCAGGATGCGCGTGTGCTTCAATTCCGGCGTCTCGCGGATGAAACGCATCGTGCGCAATACGTTCAGCTTCGTCATCAGGTTGACGTAGATGCCGACGAGATCGGGCCTTTTTTCCAGCAGGCGTTTTTGCAGCGCGGGGAAAGAAGAAAAGGTGCTGTCGAAAACCTCGTTGTCGAACCCGTTCTGCTCGAGAAAAGCGGAGACGTACAAAATCCCCAGCGGCGCATACGGTTTCATGATGAGCTGCTCTTTCTCATCTTCCTGCAGGAAATAGCCGTGGGTCAGGAGAATGTTCATCTGTCGCTGCGAAAGTTATCCGTTTTCTTCTCGAAGTCGGCGAGGAAATGATCCGCGCGCGCGGCGGCGAAGCGGAAGCCTGAAAATGTTTTGTCAATTCCTGCCAGCAGGCCGAGCAGCATTTTCCGGCTGCGGAAACGCGGATCGAGGTACGAAGGCGGCAGGGCCCAGCCGATGGCGCGCGTGGCTTTGTGCGCGAGCTGCGCGGAGAAAATTTCTTCGATCGCCTGCGGCGAATAATACCAGATGTGAAACCGCTCGCCGTCGATCTCCGCCGTCGTGCCCGCCGCACCCGAGCGCCGCGCCGCTTTCTGCTTGTCGCCTTTCATGCGGAAATAAAATTTTTCCCAGCCGCAATTGTCGCCCATGATCACCGCGATGAAACGTCCGCCGGGGCGCAGCAGCGAAGCGACCGTTTTTGAAAGCGAGCGCAGCGCCTGCTCATCCACGCAATTCAGCCCGCCGAAATTGGAGAAGATGAGATCGAAGCTGCGCGGGGAAAACTGCTCCGCCAGCTCGTCGAAAGCCGCTTTGCGGAAATCGATCTTCACGCGTTCCGTTTCCGCTTTCCGTTTCGCCGCATCGATCATGCCCTGCGAAAGGTCGGTGGCGATCACCTTGTGCCCGCGCTTCGCCAGCCAGAGCGCGTCTTCGCCGGTGCCGCAGTTGATCTCGAGCACATTCCTGTGCTGCGCCGGGTCGAGCTGCTTCAAATGATCCCACACGCGCAGGCGCTGCCGGAAGCCGGTGTCCGTGAAGGTGAACAGCTCATCATAGCGGCGCGCATGCGCATCGAAGGCCGATTCAGCTCCAGGCATGTTCGATGCGTTTGAGCCTGCTGCGCTCGATGATCGTGGAAGAAATGTAGTAGAGCGTGAGCGCGGCGCGGCGGAAATGGCCGGGCTCCAGGCGCGCGGGCTGCGTGAACAGCAAACGCCAGCTTTCGTAGCCCTGGTGCTTGCGGTAATTCTTGTGCACGTAGCGGTGCAGCTGCTTGTAAAATTCCGGCGGGTAAGTGTTGCGGAACATCAAATGCAGATCGTCGGAATCGGTCCAGTTCGCTTTGCCCTGCAGATCGTTCTTCACCTGCTCGTAAAATTTCGTGCCGGGCAAAGGATATGAAACGGAAACGCCGATGTCTTCCGGCAGCAGCTCGTTCAGCAGCGCGATCGTGAGGCGGATGTCTTCCACCGTTTCGCCGAGATAGCCGAACTGCAAAAAGAATGCAGGACGAACGCCGTGCTTTTTCAGCAGCTTCGTCGCCTCGCGGATCTGCTCCACGGTGGTGCCTTTGTCCATGGCGTCGAGGATGCGCTGCGAGCCGCTTTCCGCGCCCATCCACACGGTTTCGCAGCCGGAGCGGGCGAGGTCGGCCACGTAGTTTTCCTGCACGAGCAGGTCGGCGCGCGATTGGATCTTGTAGCGGAATTTTATTTTTTCCTCCTGCACGATGTCCGCGAATTCCTTCACCCAGCCCGGCTTCAACCCGAAAATATCGTCGCTGAACCAGATGTGATCGAAGCTGAATTTTTCTTTCAGCATTTTCAATTCATCCACAACCTGCCGCGGGGAGCGCGAGTTGTAGCGGTTGCCGTAGATCGGCTTCGCGCACCAGTTGCATTTGAAGGGGCAGCCGCGGGTGGTGCCCATGTTGAGCGAAAAGTACCCGCTGCTGCGCAGCCAGCGCTCGCGGTACGGCGAGATGTCGATCAGATCCCAGGCGGGCAGGGGCAGGGCGTCGAGCGTGCGGATGACCTCGCGCTTCGCGGTGACGATCACTTGTTCCTCTTTGCGGAATGCGATGCCGGCGACGTTCTCAAAATCCGTTTCGCCCCGCTGCAATTTTTTCGTGAGCTCGAGCAAGGTCATCTCGCCTTCGCCTTTGATCACGAAATCCGCGCCTTCCCCGAGGTATTTTTCAAAATGATCCGTCGAGTCCGAGCTCGACACGATGACGGTGCAGCCTTTCGCCTTCGCCGATTTCTGCATCGCGAACGCGGCCTCGCGCATGTTGGTGAGGCACATTTTCGTCAGGTAGTTGAAGCCGTCGTCGTAAATGACGAAAAGCCGCGGACGGTGCTTTTCCAGCTGCGGGATCAGCGCCTCCGCGTTTTTTTCGAACATCGTATCGAACAGGGCCACTTCGTGTCCCGCCTCGCGCAGAACGGCCGCCGCCCACAGGGTTCCCAACGGCGGGTACGGCTGCTCCAATGCCCATTGCTTGGGATCGAAGTACATGAAATACGCGTGCGAAAAAAGGACGTTCATGAAATTCGGTCGGAAAGAAGTTCCCAGTCCTGCGCCTGCAGCCGGATGCCCTGCGCCGTTTCGAATTCCTCCACCGCCGCCTGCAGCCTGCGCCGCACCGTCCACTGGAAACCTTGCGGATGGTGCTTCGAAACATTTTTGCGCGAGCGGAAGTTGAGGTCGAACTGCGATTCGTCCACGTGGCTGAATTTTTTCTTCCAGCGGCGCAGGGTCATTTTGAAAAAGCGCTCGTCCAGCCATTCGCCGAAAGAGCCGCCGAGCATTTTCTCGAGGAGATTTTTCAAAACGCTTTTTCCTTCGGGGCGGATTTCCTGCCTGTTCAGCGCGTTGCGGTTCGGGTAGAATTGTTGTGTCCAGGCGTTCGCTTCGAGGAAAGCTTCGAAGAGCGCGGCGTTGTGCATCGGGCGGATGAACGAGACTTCCGTGGCGGTAAACAGGTTGCGGTCGGGAATGTGCAGATCGTTCGTGCCGATGAAATAATTCACGCAGAAATATTTCCTCGAATTGAGCAGGAAGATCTTCTTGTACAGCACCAGCAGCGTGCGGCAGACCCAGAGGCGGCGCGGGGCGGTGATGATGAAATAATCCACGTCGCCGTCCTTGTCCATCGTGCCTTTCGAGAGCGAGCCGCTGATGCAGACCGCGCGCACGAAAGGGAATTTCGCAATGCGCGCGCTGTAACGCACCGCCTTCGGCAGCATGCTTTCCGCGCGGGCGTTGCGTTCGCGGCGCTTGTCCACCAGCGCTTCGTTGCCCTGGAGAAAATAAAACCCGTCTTTCAGTCCGATAAAATTTTCTTCGAGGAGCAGCTCCAGTACGCCGTTCAGCTTTTCGGGCGGACAGATTTCCTGCTGGCAGAACGCGGCGAGCTCTTTGCGCGTGAGCGGATGCGCAAACAGGCCGAAGTACATCAGCGTGCGCAACACCGCGGAAGGCAAGGCTTCCAGGGTCTTGGGCGCAGGAACCGTATCGACGGAGGGATTCACTTCTCTAAAGTTAGGAATTCGTTCAGAAGAACGAAACCGTAAACGTCCCTGCCTCTTGCACAATCGGGGCTTTGCGGCGGAACTGCGTGCGGAGCAGGAATTTAGAGTGCGCCCGGCAGCATCGGCAGGCGGGACGCGGGCGGGGAAAATTTCATCACAGCTGAATAATGCCCATCGCCGGGATAAAAAACAGCAGGCAGGCCACCGGGTACGCGCGCTTGCGTATCGCCTGCGGATGGAATTTTCTCAGCGCGAAATATCCCGCGATCACCACCGACAGGTAAACCAGCAGGCCGAACAGCACCGGCAGCTGCGGCTTCTCCACGAGCGGCACGCCGAGATCGGAAAGGCCCCTGCCTTGCAACGGGAGAATGAGCGCCAGCGCCAGCGCAAGCCCCGTGAGATTCGCGAGCAGCGCGCCCACGATCCAGTAATATGCGCCGGGAAGATTTTTCATCGGGAGGATCTCTTTTCGATCGCGTAAATAAAATTCCATTCCCACCTGATCTTCTTCTCCTCGCGCAGGCGCAAAACAAACCCGTTCTGCGAGGCGATCAGCTTGATGCCTGCGATGTCGCAGTTGTCCGCCAGCACCATCAGGCAAACGCCGGAACCGTTCATGTAAGCGCCCAGCTGGCGGAACAGCTTTTGAAAATACTCCAGCTGCGCGCCGCAATACCAGGCGTGCTCCGCCTCGTTCGCCGGATCTTTTTTGAAATACGGCGGGTTGATGACGATATAATCGAAGGTGCGCGGAGAAATTTTTTCGAACAGGTCGGAATGGATCGCCTCGACGTCGAGCTTGTTCGCCTCTGCATTTGCTTTCACATTCTCCACGGCCGCGCCGCTGATGTCGCTGGCGCTGACCTTCGCGCCGTGCTTTGCGGCGAACAAGCTGATGAGCCCGCTGCCTGCGCCGAGCTCGAGGAAAGCTTTGCCTCGCAGCTTTTCTTTTTCGCGCGCGAGAAATTCGAGCAGGAATTTCGTGCTGAAGAAATACGCTGGGTGAAACACGCCCGGCTGCACGGTAAGGTGAAGGTCTTCGTAACGAAACGCGCGGGGACGCTTCAGGTACCATTGCAGGTAAGGCCGCCAGAACCAGGTCGCGAAAAGTTTCTGCAT
>Ga0196977_1000807_pt1 | contig 14181 bp, 12 predicted proteins | sample S3v_1013CmetaG_FD_148634 | JGI IMG/M metagenome (GOLD analysis project Ga0196977, IMG submission 148634) | Soil microbial communities from Anza Borrego desert, Southern California, United States - S3+v_10-13C | ecosystem: Environmental > Terrestrial > Soil > Desert | place: USA: California...
GCCGCCGAGGCGCGCGAGCGTCGAGTGCTGCACGCCGGGGCGCAGCGAGGCCAGGCACGCGCTCAGCCGCGCCGCGATCTCCACGAGGAGCTGGTCGCCGGCGAGGTGGCCCAGGCTGTCGTTGACGACCTTGAACCGGTCGAAGTCGAGGAAAAGCACCGCGAGCCGGCCGCCGCCGGCGCCCGCCGACTCGGCGATCGCCTGCTCCAGACACTCCCGGAACAGGGCGCGGTTCGGCAGCCCGGTGAGGCGGTCGAAGTACGCGCCCTGGCGGAGCTGATCTTCGGTCTCCTTGCGCCGGCTGATGTCCGAGAGCGAGCCGGCCATCCGCACGGCGGCCCCGCCATGGTCGCGCACGGCCAGGCCGCGGCAGAGCACCCAGCGGTACCCGCCGTCTCGGGCGCGCACCCTGTGCTCGATCTCCAGCAGCGGCGAGCTCCCGCTCAGGTGCTCGCGCAGGGCGGCGCCGACCGCCGGCGCGTCGTCGGGGTGCACGCGGTCGAGCCAGAGCGCGGGCGGCGCCTCCATCGGCTCGCCGCCGAGCCCGACGATCGAGCACCACCGCGCCGAGTAGTGCACCCGGTCGGCCGGGATGTCCCAGTCCCAGAGGCCGTCGTTGGCGCCCTTGGCCGCCAGAGCGTACCGCCGCTCGCTCACCTCCAGGGCGCGGCGGGTCTCCTCGAGCTCGGAGACCTTGGCGTGCAGTCGCCCGTTGGCGTCCGCGATCTCGCTGGTGCGGACGCGCACGAGCTCTTCGAGCTCGCCCATCTTGAGCGCGGCCTGCTTGGACGCGAGCCACTTCTCCGTCATGGCGAATGCGAGCTGCTCGATCTCGGCCGTGTCGAAGGGCTTCTTCAGGATGACCAGCCGATGGTTCCGGCCTGTGCGGGCGACGATGTCGGTGCGCGAGTGCTCGGAGTACGCGGAGCAGATCACAACCTGGAGATCCGGATCGATCGCCCAGACGCGCTCGATGGTCTCGAGCCCGTCCCACCCGGGCGGCATGCGCATGTCGATGAACGCCAGCGCGAACGGCCGGCCCGACGCGAGCGCCCCGGCCACCTTCTCCGCCGCCTCCCGGCCCTGGTACGCGGATTCGATCTCGTAGCTCTCCGTCGGGCGCGCCGGCGCGGCTCCGCCGAGGATCGTCGCCTCGAGCGAATCCAGGGCGTCTGACGCGGCGCGCGGGACAAGGATCTTGCGGAAGTCCGCGTGGATCTCGCGGTTGTCGTCCACGATCAGGACGCGGCGATGCGGCAAGCCGGTGGTCATCGCTGGACCTCCCACGCGCCCGCGGCACGGCCCCGCCCGGAGCGCGCGCGCGACGGGCGCGCGGACGCCCCGCCGATCCCGTCCGACGCCTCTCCGGCCCCTACGCGGCGCATTTCGCGTCCTCCCGGGCGATCGGGATGCGCACGGTGAACGCGGCGCCCCTGCCCGGGCCGTCGCTGGCGGCGGCGATCGATCCACCCATCGCCGAGACGGCGAGCGCGGCGCTGTGCAGGCCGAAGCCGTGCCCGTCGCGCCGCGTCGTGAACCCGTGGGCGAAAACGCGCGTGAGGTTCTCCGGGGCGATGCCGCAGCCGTTGTCGCACACCCTGATAATGACCGCGTCCCCATCGGGCGCGATGCTGACGGCGATCTCCCGCTCCTCCGGGGCGCGGGCCGACAGGGCCTGCTTGGCGTTCGAGATCAGGTTCACCAGGATGTGCAGGACCTGGTGCCGCTCGATGAGCACCGCCGGCGCCGGGCGGTAGTCGCGCACCACCCGCACGCTGTGCCGGGCGAGGCTGGCGGCGGAGACCCGCAGCGCCTCCTCGACCAGCGGGGCGAGGGGCTCGTATTCGCGGACGCCGCCCTTGGTGGCGTACGACTGCTGCGCCGCGACGATCTCGCGGATGTGATCCACGCTGGAGCGGAGCTGGTCGAGCTCGGAGAGCACCCGTGCGCGCTCGGCCTCGAGGTGCTCGCCGAGCTGGATGAGGAACTCGTCGATCCGCGATCCGGCGGGGTCTGCGCCGAGGAACTCCGCGAGGCGCGGCTTGTTCTGGCGGAGCAGCGCCCCGACCTGGCCGACCTGGCGCGTCCGCAGCGCCGCCGCGACCTCGGAGGCCACCGACGCCGAGACGTTCACGCTGTTGAGCACGTTGCCGACATTGTGCAGCACCCCGGTCGCGACCTCGGCCATGCCGGCGGCGCGGCTGGCCTCGAGGAGCTGCCGGTTGAGCTCGGCGCGTTCGGCCTCGAGGCGCTTGCGCTCGGTCGCGTCGAAGAGCGTGAGGACCGCCCCCGCGCCCTCCGCGCCCAGGGGGGTGAGGGAGAACGAGATGAACCCCCGCTCGTCGCCGTCGATCACGAGGCGGTTCTCGTCGCCCGCTGCGCGCACGCCCGCGTCGGCCGAGCGCAGCAGGTCGCCCAGGCACCGGCCGTCGCCGGTCCGCGCGCGCACGAGCTCGTGCAGGGGCGCCCTCCGCGCATCGGCGTCCGCCGGGAGGCGGAGCAGGCGGGCGGCGCACGGGTTGGCGAAGAGGATCCGTCCCGAGCGGTCGACGGCGCACACCCCCTCGTCGAGCGAGCAGATCACGCGCGTGACCATGTCGCGCTCCGCCGCGAGCTGGGCGTGCAGCTCGCCCATCTCCTCTGACGAGAGCGCGAGCGACCGCTCGAGCAGGTCGCGGTCCTGGTCGGCGTGCGCGTAGGCGTTGCCGACGGCGCCGAGGAAGGCGGCCCAGGCCGCGCTGTCGCCGGGGGGAACGCTCCCGCTCAGCCCGCCGCGCTTAAGTTGTCGCTCCAGGATCGGGTGCATGATCACGCTTCGGTGAGGGTCGTCAGCGTCATCGTCTGGTTGTGGAGATCGCACGAGCCCGAAGCGAACGGCGAGATCTCGCCGTAGGAGTAGAAGCCCGCCTGGATGGAGTCTCGCGGCAGGATCTCCGCGGCGCGCTCGAGCTCCTCCTCCGTTCGCTCCCCCAGCACCAGCCGCCGCCCCACGCAGCTCACCGCCACGGCCAGACAGGGCCCGGCGGCGCTCGCCGTCTCCCGGGTCATGACCGCCGATTCCGCGGCGCCCTCGATGAGCCTGTCGAAGTTGGCGCGCATGAGCTGGGCGAGGTGGCCCTCGGGGATGTCGCCGGCGAATGTCATCGACTGGGCCGACTCGTCCACCGCCAGGATCGTGCGGACGAACGCGTCGGGATCGGCCTTGGTGCGCCGGAGCGAGAGCGGGAACAGCAGGGCCGACGCGGGCAGCTCGCTCGCCCGCTCGCCCAGGTATTTCTTGTACAGCGGGAGCGCCGGCTTGCCGTCCAGCTCGAAGAGCACGTTGTTCCGCGAACGGGTCACGACCCGCTCGGGGCCGAAGACGTCCCAGCCGCCCTTGGACCCGTGGCCCACGCGGACGCGGGAGCCGTACAGACCGACGGCCGTGACGAACCCCTCCTCCGGCTGGCCGTTGCGCAGCACCCACGTCCGCCCGAATCGCGAGCCGTCGGCCGCGAGCCCGCCGGTGATCACGACGCCGGCGGGCAGCGCCGAGGTCAGCCCCTGCACCAGCGCCGAGCCGTTCACCTTGAGGCCGTCGGAGAGCACGAAGACGGCGCGGAGCTCCGGCCTGTCGAGCTGCTCGGCGATCACGCGCCCGGCGCTGCGAGAATCTTCGGGCTTGCGCACGGGGGCGCTCATGGAGGCCAGGCGTGTATGGGAGAAGCGGCAGGCGACCAGGGAGACCGAGTCGTCGTGCAGGCGCGTGCCGTGGATCTCGCCCGCCGTGGAGCAGCCGAGCAGGTGCGAGCTCGGGAAGGCGGCCCGCAGGTCTCGAACGACCCCCGAGCCCGGGTCGAGCCCGGCCCAGCCGAAGGCGAGCACCAGCGTGCGGTCCGAGTCGAGCTCGTGCGGCAGCGGCGAGGTCCAGCCTCTCTCCGCAAAGTACGACGCCGATCGTGCCGTGAAGGTGGCGGTGGTGCTCATGCCAATCTCCGGAACCGGCGGGCCTCGGGAATGTACATCGGCCCCCGCGCCGCGCGACTGAAGCCCGGCAACGACCGCCGCGCAAATGCCCACAGGGCCGGGCGGGGGGCGCTCCCGCGAGGCGGCCCGGGTGCGCCGCGCGTAGGATGACGGGGCGGCCGGGCGGCGCCCTGCTTTGACACCGGAGGGCCGCATGGGCACGCTGGGGATCCGCCTCGTCCTGGTTCTGTCCGCGCCGGCCCTCTTGCTCCCGGCCTGCGCCTCGACAGGGATCGCGCTCAAGGAAAGACTCGGGTACGCCAAGCGTGAGCAGCTGGCCGACGGGGTTCAGGAGGCCCGCGACGCCCAGGAGGAGGCCAAGGAGCAGTTCGCCTCCGCGCTCGAGGAGTTCATCGCCGTCACGCGGGTGGACGCGGGGGAGCTCGAGCCGGCCTACGAGCGCCTGCGCGACGAGCTGGAGCGCAGCGAGGGACGGGCCGAGGCGGTGCGCGAGCGCATCGGCTCGGTCGAGCGGGTGGCGGACGCGCTGTTCGGGGAGTGGGAGCAGGAGCTCAGCGAGTACGAGAGTGCGGAGCTGCGCCAGTCGAGCCAGCGGCAGCTCGACGAGACCCGCGACCGCTACGGGGACCTGCTCACCGCGATGCGGCGCGCGGAGGGCAAGATGGAGCCCGTGCTCGCCGCGTTCCGCGACCAGGTGCTCTTCCTCAAGCACAACCTCAACGCGAGAGCGGTGGCGGCGCTGAGCGGGACCGTGGGCGAACTCGAGCAGGACATCGCCGCGCTGATCCGGGACATGGAGGCTTCCATCGCCGAGGCGAACCAGTTCATCGACTCGCTGAGCGGCTGAGGCCTCACGCCGCCGCGTCGATGTTGCCGAGCACGGTGCGCCCGGAGTGAACCCGGCTCATCTCCTGGAGCTGCGCCTCGCGCGCGGCGTCGAGCCCCTCGAACTGCACGCCCACTTCGTAGGCGAACATCCCGACGGGCTTCACCCAGCGCACCATGCAGACATACGGGAGCGACGGGCCCATCGCGGTGCTGAAGACGAGCATGCGCTTCTGCCCATCACGCGGCGCGGACATCGCGCGGATGCGCAGCCTGGCGCCGGTGCGGGAGATATCCAGCACGCGTCCGCCCGGGCAGCCCAGCCGCTCGCACCGGATCCGGCCCGGCCGGCGCCGGTTGCTCGCCGCACCCTCCTCGTCGAACGAGACGAGGTTAAACGCCGAGAGCTGCACGCGTTCCATGATCCTGGGGGTATCGACCTGGGGGCGGGGTCGCTGAAGTCGGCCCGCGAGATCTCGACCCGGCCCGCGCGGGGCGGGGACGGCGCAATCCCGCGTGGTTCTGATAACCTGCGCCGTGGGGCCCGCGAGCGCCCCAAAATCGGAGGGGCGGCGGCATGAGCACGGATCGGGCACACTCCCCGGAGCGCTTCGACCCACGGGCCGTCGATCGCCCCCACCCGCTGCTGCTGCGGCACTACACCATCGTCGCGGCGCTGACCGGGCCGATGTTCCCGATCATCTGGCTGCACTCATACTGCCGCTACGCCACGCTGAGGTACCGCTTCGATGAGGAGGGGGTGTGGATGGCGTGGGGCGTGCTCTTCAAGCGCGAGATCAACCTCGCCTACCGGCGCATCCAGGACATCCATGTGACGCGGGGCCTGATCCAGCGCTGGCTGGGGCTCGCCAGCGTCGCGGTGCAGACCGCCGCGGGGGCGGCGACGCCGGAGATGACCATCGAGGGCGTGCTCGACGCGGACGGCCTGCGCGACTTTCTCTACGCCAGGATGCGCGGCGCACGCGACGAGCAGGCGCTCCCACGCGACGAGTCCGGCGGCGACGAAGTGCTGGAGCTGCTCGCGGCGATCCGCGACGGCGTGGCCGGGCTGCGCTCGCGGGTCGAGAGGCTCGAGGGCGCGTACGGCGGACCGTCCGGGGATTCGAAAGCATGAGCCGCGCAGCGGAGCGAACGACGGCGTGGGTCTACCGCGGCCTGTGGGGCGTGCTGGTCCGCTGGCTCCGCGTGCCGCGGGAGCAGCCGGGCGCGCCGCCGGGGAGCGGCCCGGTCGTTCGGTCCGTGAAGCCCGCGCCCGGGTTTCTGCGCTACCTGAAGTTCCAGTTCTGGCTGCTACTGATCGTGATCGACGTCGTCATCATCGGCGTCTGGGCGATCATCGTGGTCGCGAGCCCGCTCGCGGGGATCATCACGGCCCCGCTCTTCTGGGGCGTCGCGATCATCCCGGACATCATCGCCTACGCCGCGCTGCACGTCCGCTACGACACGACGTGGTACGTCATCACCGACCGGAGCGTGCGCATCCGGCGCGGGGTGTGGATCATCCGGGAGATCACGATCACGTTCGAGAACGTGCAGAACGTGGAGGTCCGTCAGGGCCCGCTGCAGCGGCACTTCGGGATCTCGAACGTGGTGGTCCAGACCGCCGGCGGCGGGGCGACGGGCCCGCATGGCGAGGGCGCCGGCTCGCACCAGGGGCTGCTCGAAGGGGTCGAGAACGCGGGCGAGCTGCGCGACCTGATCTCGGCGAGGGCCCGGGCTTCGCGCGGGGCGGGGCTCGGGGACGAGGCCGGGGAGCCCGCCCGGCGCGGCTTCGGTCCGGAGCATCTTGCCGCACTCCGCGCGATCAGCGCGGAGGTGCGGTGAGCGCGGCGAGCGGCGGCTGGGTCTCGGGTCTCGAAGAGAGCCGGACATCGGACGGTCTCCCGCCCGTGCCCGTCTGCGGGCCAATGCGGCCCGGCTCGCTTTAGCTGAGGCACCGGGGCGACACGGCCCGGCTCGCTCTCGTCCGTTCGTCGCTTCTTCTCTTCGTCTCCGAACCCTCAGGCCATCCGCACCCAGCGGATCAGGGTCTTGAAGTTCGGCGGCTTGCCGTACATGAGCAGGCCGACGCGGAACACCTTCGCCGCGAACCAGACGCAGCCGTACGCCGCGACGGCCGTGATGGCGATGGAGAGCCAGACCTGCCAGACCGGCGGCGGCTCGGTGCTGGTGATGCGGACGATCATCGCGAAGGGCGACATCGGCGGCACCATGCTGAGCACGAGGGCGAGCGTCGAGTTCGGGTCGCGGGTGATCGGCAGCCAGAACAGGTAGGGCAGCATGATGACCAGCATCACCGGCCCCATGAGCGACTGCGCCTCTCGCAGCTCGTTGACCGAAGCGCCGATCGCGGCCATGAGCGAGGCGATGATGAAGTAGGCGAGCACGAAATAGATCACGAGGTACGCGATCTTGTCCAGGGTGATCAGGTCCAGCACGGCGAAGGTCGAGAGCGCCGCGATGCCCACCGAGGCGTACACCCCGAGGAGCACCATGCCCACGCCCATCTGCCCGATGATCTTGCCCGTCATCAGCTGCATCGGCGAGACGGCGCTCAGCAGGACCTCCACGACGCGGCTGGACTTCTCCTCGATCGTCGTCGTCAGCAGGTACTGCCCCCCCACCATCACCGACATCATGAGCAGCAGCATGAAGCCGAAGGGCAGCATCATGTTCAGCTCGGCGGTCGATGCCCGCGCCTCGCCGGAGTCGGTGATCTCCTTCCGGTCGACGGCGACGTTCGTGAGCGCCCCGAGCTCCGCGGCGTTCACGCCGGCGATCCGGTAGCGCTCCGCCAGGATCGCCCGGCGCACGCCCGTCCGGATGTGGTCGATGTTCCGGTCGTCGGTCTTGGCGCGCACGAAGAGCTCGAAGCCGCCGAAGGCGCCCGCGCCCGGCGGGCGCTCCACGGCGTCGGGCGCGATCACGGCCAGGGCGACGAGCGAGCCCTCCTGCCCGGCGTTGGCGGGCTTGAGCCTGGGCTGGACTTCCTCCGGGGCCGTTCCGGGAGGCAGCACCTCGACCGTGAGCTCGGGCGCCTCGCCGAACGCCTGCGCCATCGCCGCCTGCACGGCGGGGTTGTCGAGCGCCGGCCCGAAGTCGCCGCCGAACTGCTGCACGATCCGCTGGAGCTCCTCGTTACCCTCGGCGATGCGCCGGGCGAGCCCCGCGGGGGACAGCTCCTCGCGGATCGCGTCCGCGGCCGCGCCGGAGCGGTCGATCACCGCCACCGTGCCGACCAGGGGGGGCGACTTGGCCTGCGCGGTCATCTTGACGATGAGCGGGATGACCGCGACGAAGACCCCGGGGATCACGAACGCCCCGATCACGAACGCCTTGGTCATGACCGTGGACGTGAACTCCCGCGCCGCGACGGCGAAGACCTTCTGCATCATGCCTCGGCTCCCGTGGGCTCCGCGGCCCCGTCGCGCAGCTCGGCCCGCAGCTGCGCCTCGTCGAGATCCCCCGCCTCGTCCTGCTGCACGATGTCGATGAAGACGTCCTCGAGCGTCGGCCTCCGGAGCTCGATCCGCGTGACCGGCGTCGCCTCCATGATGCGGCGCATGACGCCCGTCGCCTCCGCGCCCTCCTCGAGGGAGACCTCGTGCAGACCGTTCACGTAGCTCAGCGCCCGCACCCCGGGCAGCCCGCCCACCACGTCGGCCCGTCCGACGTCGAGCGGCTCGAACACGATCGTCTTGGGGTCGAAGCGCGAGCGGATCTCGGCCAGCGGCGCGTCGAGCACCTTGTTCCCCCGGTTGATCATGATGATGTGGTCGCAGAGCTGCTCGGCCTGGTGCATCACGTGGGTCGAGAATATCAGCGTGCGTCCGGAGCGGTGCTGCTCGAGGAAGAGGTCGCGCAGCAGGCGCATGTTCACCGGGTCCAGCCCGCTGAAGGGCTCGTCCAGGATGACGAGGTCCGGCTCGTGCAGCACCGAGGCGATGAACTGCACCTTCTGCTGCATGCCCTTGGAGAGCTCCTCGCAGCGCTTGCGGTACGTGTCGCCGAGGTCCACCCGCTCCAGCCAGTCGCGGACGCGCCGGTCGAGGTCGTGCCCGCCCATGCCCTTGAGGCGGCCGATGAGCTTGAGAAACGCGCCGACCCGCATCTTCTTGTAGACGCCGCGCTCCTCGGGCAGGTATCCGATACGGTCCTTGCTCTCGACCGCCGACGGCCTGCCCAGCACGCTGATCCGCCCCGCGTCGGGGAAGATGATCGACATGATCATGCGGATCGTGGTCGTCTTGCCCGCGCCGTTGGGGCCGATGAACCCGTACAGCGCGCCCTCCGGCACGCGCAGCTCCATGTCGCGGACCGCGACCTTCGGGCCGAAGGTCTTGGTGATCCCCTGCATCACGATCGCGTCGCCCACGTGCACCCTCCCCCCGTACGAGCCGAGAACCCGCCCATTATTGCCGTTCCCGCCGGGCGCGTTTCGGGCCGAGCCTCAGAGACCGAATCTCGCCAGGGGCACCGTCCCGTCCACGTGCACCGGCTCTGCGCCGCGCCGGCGCAGCTCCGCCACGGCCGCCGCCAGGTCCGGGGGGGCGGGCGCCGTGAAGACCATCGGCTCGCCCGAGATCGGGTGCTCGAAGGCGAGCAGGCCGGCGTGGAGCATCTGGCGCCCGATCGTCGCCGGCGGGTCGCCGACCCCGAGCGGCTTGCCCCCGTACATGTCGTCGCCGACGATCGGCCAGCCGTTGAAGCTCATGTGCACCCGGATCTGGTGCGTCCGTCCGGTCTTGAGCTCGAGCTCAACCAGGGAATAGAGCGACGGAGCGACGGAGCGACGAAGCGACGCAGAGGTTGACGCGCCGGCTGGCTCCCGCCCCTCATCGCTCCGTCGCTCCGTCGCTCCATCCCCCTCCCCGTACCGCTCCCGCACCCGGCAGATCGTCACGCTCGGCTTGCCGAGGTCGTCGTGACGCACGACGTACTTCTCCCGGTATCCCTTCTCGCGCGAGGGGTGCGGCCCGATCGGCAGGTCGATTACCTGCCCGTCGGGCTCCACGCGCCCGTGCACGAGCGCGAGGTATCGCTTGTCCACGCTGCGCCTCTCGAACTGCCGCCCGAGCTTCCAGTGCGCCTCGTCGCTCTTGGCGAAGACGATGCACCCGCTGGTGTTCCGGTCGAGCCGGTGCACCACCCCCGGGCGGGCGAACTCCTCGCCGACCCCGGACAGCGCCCCGCCCGAGACGTGCTTGAACCGCCACGCCAGCGCGTTGATCATCGTGCCCGTGAGCTCCGACCTGGCCGGGTGCACGATGATGTCCGGCTGCTTGTTCAGCACGATCAGGTGCTCGTCCTCGTAGAGCGCCTCGAGCGGGATCTCCTCCGGCCGGATCCCCTTCTCCGGGAGCGGCGGCACCACCACCTCGACCCGGTCGTCCTGGAAGAGCCTCGTCGAGGGCTTCGCGGGCCGGTCGTTGACCGTGACCCCGCCCGACGCGATCAGCCGCTGGAGCTGAGTGCGGCTCATGAAGGTGATGCGGCTCGTGAGGTACTTGTCGAGCCGGGCGCCGAGATCGCGCCGCAGGGTGAACGTGACGCGGGGAAGCTCTTCCTCGCCGCTCTCGTCCTCGCCCGCGCTGCGCCGCGCCCGTTCGATGGCGCGCTGGATCGCGTCGGGATCGACCTTGCCGCCGGGGAGCACGAGCCGATCACCGAGCGACGCCCGCACCTCCTCGTCGGGCTCGTCGCGCGTGGCCTGAGCTCGCGGATCGGTCATCGACCGTCGTCGTCGGACGCCTCGCCCGGGCCGGCGCTCCCGTCGTCCCCGGTCTCGCCGGAAGACTCCGCCGCGCCGTCCTCACCCTCGCCGGCCCCGCCAGGCTCGGAGCCCTCCGCCGGCGGGGGAGCGCCGTCCTCCGCGCCCCCGGGCAACTGGGGCCCGACGACGGCCCCGGCGGGGTCGATCGGGGTCGCGGGCTCGAGGTCCGGCGGCTTGAGCGCGGGGATCTCCGGCAACTCGGCCTTGTGGTAGAGCGCGACTGCGGTCGCGCGCGAGGGGAGCGCGTCGATCCGCTCCTGGGTCCTCACGGCGTGCTCCACGAAGCCGTGCTTGATCGCCAGGTTGTGCGCCTGGTCCAGCACGTTCTTGGCCTCATCGAGCCGGCCGCGAGACTCCGCCACCGCGCCGATGCCGTACAACGCCGAGAGGGTGTGCAGCGCGAGCGCCGGCTGCTTCTCCGCGGCGGCGTGGACCTCCCGGTACAGCGTCTCCGCCTCCGAGAGGAACCGCTCGCGGTCCGCATCGGTCAGCAGGTCCTCGGCGTTCTCCGCGATCCCTTCCTGGTTGAGCACGGCGCCGGGCTTCACGCCCCGCTTCACCGCGCGCAGATACTCGTCCGCGGCGGCGAGCTGGGCGAGCAGACGCACGCCCGTCACGCCCTTGTAGTCCTCCGCGATGCGCCTGAGCGCGTCGGGAGAGGGCGAGGTCGTCTCGGTCGATTGGTTCAGCTGCGCGAACGCCTCGTCGATCCGCGCGTCGCGGGCTTCCTTCTGCTTATTCCAGAGGAAATACCCGACGGCGAGCGCCGCGAGCACCAGCAGCACCGGCGTGCTCCACTTCCGGATGAACTCGATGAACTCGACGTTGAGCCGGGATTCCTGGAGCCCCGCGCCTTCGGTGATCTGACTGAGCCGATTGTCTTCCGCCATGACGCGTCGCTCCGACACCCGCCGCCCTCGACAGCGTTCGGGGTTTCTCTGGATCCGCCGGGCTCACGTCCCGGGCGAGAGTGTAGCGCCAGGCGTTTCCCAGAATCGCCACGGCAGCGTCGAGGAGAGCGCCCACCCTGGCACCAGCGCCTCGCGCAGGGCGCCGACCATCGCGCCGAGCCCATCCCGGCTCACCGCGCTGACCGCCAAGTCGTGGGGCCAAGCCGCGGGACCGAGGTCGGACCGCAGCGCGATTCTCAGCGCGCGCCGCGCGGGGAGCCCCTCGGGGGGGGGTGAGTCCCTGTCGCCAAGCAAAAGCACCAGGTCGGCGCTCTCCACAAGGCCCGGGATCACGCTCGCCGCGTCGCGCTCCGGCGCCCGGGCATCGGGCCGCATTCCCGGGGTGTCCACATAGGTCAGAACAAGGCCCGCCGCGTCGATCATCGCCCCGACGTGATCCCTGGTCGTGCCCGGCTCGTCCGCGACAGCGACCACGGACCGGCCGGCCAGCCGGTTCAGCAGGGTGGACTTGCCGATGTTCGGCCCCCCCACCGCCACCACGACCGGCGGCACGATCAGCCGGCGGAGCAGGGCCGAATGCTCCTCATGGGGGGCGGGCGTCGAGGCGTCGGGCTCGGCTTTGCCCCACGCCGCCCATCGCCGGGGCTGGTCGAGCAGGAGATCGACCGCCATGGGGCTCGCGGCCCGGGCGAGGGCTTCCAGCACGCGGGCTTCGAGGGCCGACCTGGCTTCCGGAAACCTCGCCTCCGGCGTGTCGTCCGCGCCCCGGGGCATGCCGGCCCGGGTGAGCGCGTCGCACAGACGCCGCACCACCTCGGCGCCGCCGTGCGGCATGAGGAACGCCGATTCGGCGCCGGCTCGCGCCACAAGCCCCCGGTCGACCCCGCCCAGCTCCCGCAGGGCCAGCTCCCCGGGCTCGACGCCGCGGATGCCGAGCTTCCCGAGCGCGCCCCCGATGTCGCCGTTCAGTTGGATGACGGCGATTGCGCCGGCTCTCGCACTCGGCGTGCACAGCCGCCATCGCGCCGCCTCGCCGGCGATCGGTGGCGCCTCGCTCACTCGGCCCCCCGGTCCGTCAGCGCCCTTTCGATGGTTCTCTGGATGCCGATGAGCTGCAGCTCGGGGATGATCCGCTCGACCAGCCCGTCGTCGTCGAACAGGGGCGCGGCGTCGCCCCCCGTTGCAATCACCCTCGGATACGCCTCGTACGCCTCCGCGTAGCGTTCGACGAGGTCCCGCACAAGCCCGCGAGCGGCGGCGGCGGCGCCCAGCTGCATCGCGTGGCGCGTGTCTTTCCCGAATGGGCCGCGGGAGGGCTCCTGCGCCTCGAAGGAGACCAGCGGGAGCGCCGCCGTGTGGTCGTGGAGCGCGCGGAGCATCATGTTGACGCCCGGCGCGATGCCGCCGCCGTGGAAGGTTCCTTCCCCGTCGATGAAATCGACTGTGATGGCGGTCCCGGCGTCGATGATCGCGCACGCGGCGCCGACAAGGTCGAACGCCGCGACGGCGTTGAGGGCCCGGTCGATGCCGAGCGTGGAGGCGTCTTCCAAGCTGTGCCTGAGGGGCGGGGCCACGTCGCGTCCCAGCCTGAGCACCTGGAAGCCGCTCTCGGCGAGCGACGCGGCGAGCGCGTCGGCGACCGGTCCGTTCACCGAAGCCAGAGCCACGAGCCCGGGGTTCGCCTCCTCGACTACACCCGCGAGCGCGGCGCCTGCGCCGGCGTTCGGCTCGGCGCCAGGGGGTTGGCTCTCGCGCCCCCTGAACATGGCCCAGGAGGTACGGGTATTCCCCACCGCGATGGCCAGGAGGCTTGGCTCGCCGCTTGAGTTGATGACCATGCGCAGAGAGTATGGTGAGGCGCGGGAACACGGCCGCCCCTACGATCTTCACCCATGGTCACCTGCAAGGTCGATGAGTCGCTGGAGCGGGTGCGGGTCGGCGAGGTGGCGTTTGCCCTGGGGTCCTATCCGGTCGAGGAGATGACCCCCCGCCAGGGGTACACGGTGCTCTTCGAGCCGGCGGATGGCGACGAGCAGGGCGACTGGGAGGAGTGGCCCGACCGGTATGTGTTCGACGTGGTCATCACGGCGGAGCGGGTGGAGCCGCTCGTGCGTCACCTGCTCGCGCTGCTGCCGGGGCGGGTGTACCCGATCCTCGACATCCTGGGGCAGGACGCGTACCGGGAGGTCGACCCCTACGTCTCGTACGAGCTGATCGGGCTGGACCGCTTCACCGACGCGCTCCGGCGGTTCCGCGGGTTCTTCTTCGAGGACGGGCTCGTCGGCTTCGGGGCGATGAGCGACGACCCCTTTTTTTACCTGTTCGTGGACGAGCACAAGATCGTGACCATCCGCTGCACCATGGACGATCGGGAGCGGGTGGAGAGCGTGCTCCGCGCGTTCGACCTGGAGGAGGTGGAGGAGCCCGCCGGGGCCGATTCGGCCGTGCACGAGCACCGGTCGGTGCTGGTGTCGCCGCCGGAGCGGGAGGACCTGCTCGGGTTCGACGAGATCGTCGAGCAGCTCCGGGACGAGTGGCAGCTCGTGCTGAATGTCGACCCCGAGACCAACACCGACGACGAGGGCCGGGAGCTGGGGATCACCAGTTGGCGGCTGCTCGCGAGGGCCGAATACGAGCAGGAGCCGGTCGTGCGCTACGTCGAGGTGCTGCTCCGGGCCCCGAATC
>Ga0196977_1000808_pt1 | contig 14167 bp, 15 predicted proteins | sample S3v_1013CmetaG_FD_148634 | JGI IMG/M metagenome (GOLD analysis project Ga0196977, IMG submission 148634) | Soil microbial communities from Anza Borrego desert, Southern California, United States - S3+v_10-13C | ecosystem: Environmental > Terrestrial > Soil > Desert | place: USA: California...
TCGGCGCCTATGCGGAATATCGCGCCGTGCCCGAGGGCCGGGCGGTGATGCTGCCGGCCTCCATCGCCTCCGAGGTCGCGGCGGCCGCGATGCTGAAGGGCATGACGGCCGAATACCTGGTGCGGCGGACCTTTCCGGTGCAGCCCGGCCAAACGGCGCTGGTCTACGCCGCGGCCGGGGGCGTGGGTTCGATCCTCGTGCAGTGGGCCAGCGCGCTGGGCGCGACCGTCATCGGCGTCGTCGGCGGGGCCGGGAAGGCGGCCATCGCGCGCGAATTGGGCGCCGATCACGTCATCGATCACCACGCCGAGGACATCGCCGCGCGGGTGCGCGAGATCACCGGCGGCGAGGGCGCGCACGTCGCCTACGACGGGGTCGGCAAGGCGACCTTCCAGGCGTCGCTGAAGAGCCTGCGCCGGCGCGGGATACTGGTCAGCTATGGCAACGCGTCGGGCGCGACCGGACCGATCGATCCGCTGGAGCTGTCGCGCGGCGGGTCGCTGTACCTGACCCGCCCGACGCTGTTCGACTACATCGCCACCACCGAGGAGCTCGACGACAGCGCCGCGGCCCTGTTCGAGGTCATCGCGTCCGGCCAGGTGAAGATCGCCGTCAACCAGCGCTTCCCCCTGGCCGGGGCCGCCGAGGCGCACCGCGCGCTGGAGGCGAGCGAAACGACGGGGAGCACGCTGCTCATTCCCTGATCCTTCTCCCCTTGCGGGAGAAGGTGGTCGCGAGAGCGACCGGATGAGGGGTGCTGGGGCTGACCTTCCGGCGTCGAGCCGACACCCCTCGCCGGACCCTTCCGGCCACCCTCTCCCACAAGGGGAGAGGGCTAGGCTGTAGCCGCCCCGGTATCCTCGCTTGCCTTCTTCGCCGCCGACCGCTGCGCCACCGCCACGCCGACCAGCGCGATCACCGCGCCGAGGCCCTGGATCAGGCCGATGGGCTCGGCGAAGAACAGCCAGCCGAGGCCCGCTGCGACGACGGGCTGGACGAACACCACCACGCTGGCCAGCGCCGTCGGCAACCGCCCGAGCGCCCAGGCGATCGCGCCCTGGCCGACCACGTGCACTACGCCCAGGGCCGCGCAGGCGCCCCAGCCGGCCAGGGTGTCGGGGCGCAGGTCCTCGTTGAGCAGCAGGGCGGAGGCGAGTAGCAGCGGCGCGCCGACGGCGGTCGACCACAGCATCACCCGCGTGGCGTCGGCCTGTTTGCGGGCCGCGCCGATGGCAATGAAATAGGCGCCGTACCAGAGGGCGGTGATGGCCGAGAGCAGGTCGCCGAGCGGCGGGTTGATCCCCTGCGCCCCGGACTTGCTGAAGGCCATGGTCATGGCCCCGGCCAGGGCCAGCGCCAGGCCGGCGACAAACATCCGCCGGGGCCGCTCCCGGAAGAAGAGCCAGGCAGCCAGCGTCACCACCACCGGCGTCAGGTTGGTCAGCACCGTGGCGTTGGTAACCGAGGTGTAGGTCACCCCGTAGTGCCAGCAGAGCAGGTCGGCGGCGAAGAAGGCGCCGGCAAGTGTCACCCACTTCCACGGCATCCCTGCCGTTCCCTTCGCCGCGCCGGGGCGGAAGGCGAGGAGGGCCAGCCAGGGAAGGGCGAACACGAGCCGCCAGAAGCCGGCCGCGGCGGGGCCGGTCTCGGTCAGGCGCACGAAGATAGGGGCGAAGCCGATGGCGGCGGCCCCGATGGTGAGCACGACGAGGGCGCGGACATCCGTCTTCTGGGTGTCGGTCATGCGAACCCCAGTTCGGCGCGCAGGTCGGCGGCGGCGACGCCGCTCTCGCGCAGCTCGCGCAACGTCTGGCTCTTGTCGCGCTTGGCGAAGCGCTTGCCGTCGGCGCCGACGAGCAGGCCATGGTGGTGGTAGGCGGGCGTCGGCAGGCCGAGCAGGGCCTGCAGCAGGCGCTGAATGTGCGTCGCCTCGTAGAGGTCCCGGCCCCGGATCACGTGCGTCACCCCCTGCAGCGCGTCGTCCCATACCACCGCCAGGTGGTAGGCGACGCCCACGTCCTTGCGCCCCAGCACCACGTCGCCGGCGGTCTCGGGGCGGGCGCGCACCGGGCCTTCGCCTTCCTCGACAAAGGACAGGCCTTCCCAGGCGGGCCCCAGCCGCCGCCTGGCCTCGGCCAGCGACAGCCGCCAGGCGAAGGCGCGGCCTTCGTCGAGCAGCCGCGCCTCCTCTTCGGGCGGCAGCGGCGCGCCGGTGAACACCGCCCCGTCCGGACCCTCGCCGGCGCCGTGGGGCGCGCGGCCGATCTCGTCCAGCACCTCCCTGCGGGTGCGAAAGCAGCGGTAGACCAGGCCCTCGCCGCGCAGGCGCTCGATGACGGCCTGGTACTCGGCGAGGTGGTCCGACTGGCGCCGGACGGATTCCTCCCAGTCGAGGCCGAGCCAGGCGAGGTCCTCGTAGATCGCCGCCTCGAACTCCGGCCGGCAACGCGTGGCGTCGATGTCCTCGATCCGCAGCAGGAATCGGCCGGCCGCCGCCTTCGCCGCGCGCCAGGCCGTCAGGGCCGAGAAGGCGTGCCCCTTGTGGAGCAAGCCGGTCGGCGAAGGCGCGAAGCGGGTGACGAAGGCCATGGCTCCGCCTACACCGTTCCGCGCCTGCTTGGGAGCCGCCCCTGTCCGATCACCCGACCGACGAACAGCTCGCCCAGTGGCGCGAGGAACTGGCCGCGCGCGACCCGGCGCTGGCGCGGGCAAACGCCATGATCGGCCCGATCCGCTGGCGCAGCGAGGCGGGCGGATTCGAGGGGCTGGTGTCGATGATCGTCGGCCAGCAGGTCTCGACCGCTTCGGCCGCCGCCATCTGGAAGCGGGTGCAAGCCGGTCTGGGGGAGATCACCCCAGGCAATGCGGTCACCGCGGGCGAGGCGCACCTCTGCACGCTCGGCCTGTCCCGGCCCAAGGCGCGGTACGTGTACGGCATCGCCCAGGCCTTCCTCGAGCACCGACACGGGGTCGACCGGCTGGACCTGCTCGACGACGCCGAGGCCTTGGCGGCGCTGACCTCGCTGACGGGCATCGGGCGCTGGTCGGCGGAGGTGTTCCTGATGTTCTGCGAGGGCCGCCGCGACCTCTTCCCGGTCGGCGACGTGGCCCTGCGCGAGGCCCTGCGCTGGCTCGACGACCTGGAGATCCGCCCGACCGAGGCCGAAGCCGAGATCCGCGCCGCGGCCTGGGCGCCACATCGCTCCACCGCCGCGCATCTGTTGTGGGCCTGGTATGGCGCGGTGCGCCGGGGCGAGTTACCCCGTCCCTGATGATCGCGCCGCTCACTCCCCTGCTGGTAGGCCTCGACTTCGCCGGCGTCGCCGTGTTCGCGGCCACCGGCGCGCTCGCCGGCGCGCGCAGCAAGCACGACCTCGTCACCCTGGCCTTCTTCGCCGCCGCCACCGGCATCGGCGGCGGGACCCTGCGCGACCTGCTGATCGGGGCGCCGGTGTTCTGGGTCTGGGACCCGGGCTACGTCGCGGTGTGCATCGTGGCCGCCTGCGCCATCTGGGTGCTGGGGGCGCGGGCCTGGCGGTTCAGCGCCCTGCTCTGGCTCGACGCGCTCGGCCTGGCGGCCTACGGGGTGATCGGGGCGGCCAAGGCGGCGGCCTACGGCGTGCCGCCGCTGGTGTGCATCGTCATGGGGGCGCTCACCGCCTGCTTCGGCGGGGTGGTGCGCGACGTGCTCGCCGGCCAGCCGTCGATCCTGCTGCGCCGTGAAATCACTGTCTCGGCGGCCCTGCTGGCGGCCACGATCTTCGTGGTGCTGAAGTGGGCCGGGGCGGACGACATCGCCGCCGCGGCGGCCGGCTTCGCGGCCGGTTTCGCGCTCCGCGCCGGGGCGATCCTGAAGGGCTGGCAGCTGCCGGGCTTCAGCGGCATGGCGCCCGAAGACGAGCCGGCGGAGCCGCCCAGGCCGTAAGCGGGGCCTGTCATCGGAGGGCAAGAACGTTTACCTTTTAGTCAGCCGGACGGGAAACCCTGTGATACCCGGCGGTTCGAAGGAAGGGAGGCGTGTCTTCTGTCCTGACGAAGTTCGCATAACGGGCCGTGTCGCCCGCCCGACCCGTCGCTCCTGCGTATCCGGAGGCGCGCGATGCAGGTCGTAACCACGCCCCCCTCCGGCTGGCCCTGCCTGGTCCTCAACGCCGACTACCGGCCGCTCAGCTACTATCCGTTGTCGCTGTGGCCCTGGCAGGAAGTGGTCAAGGCGGTCTACCAGGACCGCGTCGACGTGGTCTCCACCTACGACAAGGTGATCCGCTCCCCCTCGGTCGAGTTCGTGCTCCCGAGCGTGGTGTCGCTGAAGGCCTTCATCGACCAGGACCGGCCGCCGGCCTTCACCCGCTTCAACCTGTTCCTGCGCGACAGCTTCGCCTGCCAGTACTGCCACGCGACCAAGGAGCTGACCTTCGACCACATCATCCCCCGCTCGCGCGGCGGGCGGACCACGTGGGAGAACATCGTCACCGCCTGCGCGCCGTGCAATCTGAGGAAGGGCGGGCGCACGCCGCGCGAGGCCGGGATGCACCCGGGCCGCCACGCGCACCGGCCGTCGATGTACGAGCTGCAGGACCTGGGGCGGAAGTTCCCGCCGCACTACCTGCACCAGAGCTGGCTCGACTACCTCTACTGGGACATCGAGCTCGAGCCCTAGGCCAGGGCCGCGAAGGCCGGCCCGCCCAGCCAGCCCTGCCAGGCGACCACCGCCGCCCAGTGCAGCCCGACCGCCGGCCACAGCGATCCCGACCGCACGCGCAGCGCCGCGCAGGCCAGGCCGAGCAGGGCGGCCGCCGCCAGGAAGTCAGGGCGCAGGAAGACCGACGCCGCGCCCGGCAGCCAGATCGTCTCCACCAGGTGCCAGCAGACGAAGGCGGCGACCGAGCCGATCACCGGGATGAGGTCGCGGCGTCCCCCGCGCCGGTCGGGCAGGAAGCCGCGAAACAGCGCCTCCTCGCTCAGCGCCGACACGAAGAAGGCGGTGAGCGCAATCAGCGCGAGCTCGCCGGGCGGTCGCGCCTCGGGGACCAGCAGGCCGGTGGCAAGGCCGAGCGGGCCCACGACGACGGCGAAGGCGGCCAGGGCGAGCGCCGTCTCCAGCCAGTCGCGGCTGGTCGGAATCCTGGTCAGGGCGCGGCGCAGGCGGGCCAGCATCGCCTCAGACGTGGGCGATGCGCAGCATGTTGGTCGAGCCGGCCCGCCCGAAGGGCACCCCGGCGACGATGACGATGGCGTCGCCCGGCTTGGCGATGCCGAGCTTCTTGGTCTCCTCGATGGCCTCGTCGACCATCTCCTCGACGTTGGCGGGATCGGCCGCGACGCGCGGCTCCACGCCCCAGGCCAGGGCCAGCTTGCGGGCGGTCTGGATCGAGGGGGTCAGCACCAGGATCTGCTGCAGGGGACGCTCGCGCGACAGGCGCCGGCCCGTGGCTCCGCCGGCGGTGAAGGCGACCAGGCACGCGGCCTTGGAGGCCTCGGCGGCCTTAGTGGCGGCGTGGGCGATGGCGGAGAGGTCGCCCGGCATGCTCTCGTCGGCGTGCTCGGCGGCCATCAACTGCGGCCAGCGCGGGTCGAGCTCAACGCGGCTGATGATGCGGTCCATGATCGCCACCGACTCGACGGGGAAGTCGCCGGACGCGCTCTCGGCGGAGAGCATCATGGCGTCGGCGCCTTCGTAGACGGTGTTGGCCACGTCCGAGGCCTCGGCCCGCGTCGGGGTCGGGGCGTGGACCATGGAGTCCAGCATCTGGGTGGCGACGATGACCGGGGCGCCGCGCAGCTTGGCGGCGCGGATGATCTGCTTCTGCGCGACGGGGACATCCTCGGGCGGCAACTCGACCCCAAGATCGCCGCGGGCGACCATGACGCCGTCGCAGAGGTCGAGAATCTCGTCCAGCCGGTCGAGCGCCTGGGGCTTCTCGATCTTGGCCAGGCAGGCGGCGCGGCCGCCGACGATCATGCGCAGCTCGGCCATGTCCTCGGGCTTCTGCACGAACGACAGGGCGACCCAGTCGACCCCGATGTCCAGCGCGAAGGCGAGGTCGGAGCGGTCCTTGTCGGTCAGCGCCGACAGCGGAAGGATGACGCCGGGCAGGTTCACGCCCTTGCGGTCGGAGACCGTGCCGCCCTGCACCACGATGGTCTCGGCGAAGCCGGGGCCGCACTGCTCGACGCGCAGGCGCAGCTTGCCGTCGTCGATCAGGATGGTGGTTCCGGGCTTCAGGGCCGCGAAGATTTCAGGATGCGACATGGGCGCCTGGTCGGCGGTCCCCAGCGGGCCGTTCAGCTCAAGCCGGAAACGATTGCCGGCTGTCAGCTCGGCCTTGCCGTTCTCGAACTGGCCGAGCCGCAGCTTGGGACCCTGCAGGTCGGCAAGCACGGCGAGCGGGCGGTCGATGGCCGCCTCGGCGGCGCGCACGGCCTCGATGGCGGCGCGGTGGTCCTCCGGCGCGCCGTGGCTGAAGTTCATGCGAAACACGTCCGCCCCGGCTTCGGCGAGCGCGCGCACCATCTCCGGCGAGCGGCTGGCGGGACCAAGGGTGGCGACGATGCGCGCGCGGCGGGCGCGGATCATGGGCGAACTCCGGTGCGGGGAGGATAGCGGTAAGACTCGCTCATCCTGTCAGGCGTTCCCGACAGATGAAAGACGCTCAGACCTTTTCGCTGATCTTGATGGCGGCGCGGCAGCCGGCGCGGATCACCGCCGACAGGACCGAATAGCCCGGCGCCTCGCGCGCGCCTTCCTCGACCGCCCTGTCGCGATGGGCCAGTTCCTCGTCGCGGAACCTGGACAGTTCCTGCGCCAGTTCGGGGTCGCGGTCGGCCAGTTCGGCGATCTGGCCGGCGTAGTGCTCCTCGATGACGTTCTCGACCGCCTCGGTGCAGGCGTGCGCCGCCTTCTCGCCCATCAGGGCGGTGCCGACGCCCAGGCCGAAGCCGGCCAGGCGCCAGAGCGGCGCCATGACCGTAGGGCGCACCTTGTGTTCGTTCAGCAGGGCGTCGAAGCGGCTCAGGTGGGCCTGCTCGTGGCCCTCCATCTCGCCGAGGTCGGCGCCGATCTTCTCCTTGTCCGGGGCGGCGTCGAACACCGCCTTCTGGCCGCGGTAGATCCACACGGCCCCCAGCTCGCCGGCGTGGTCGACGCGCAGGATCTCGTGCAGGCGTCGCTTCAGGGCCCCCTGGCCCGGCCGCAGGTGGGGATCAGCGGAGGACATTTTCGTGCCAGCCCTTGTCCGACTTGCGGCGCATGGAGCTGATCAGGCTGAAGCCCGACAGGAAGAACGACACGATGGCGTTCCAGCCGGCCATGGAAATGCCGAGCATCTTCCAGGCGGCCACGTCGCAGGCCGGCACGCGGGTCTTGCCCGACAGCGCCGCGGCGATGTCGTCGATGGTCACCGGGCCGACGGAGCCGCCGCAGGTCGCCGGCAGCTTCCACCAGTGCAGCTCGCCGCCCATGTGGAAGGTCGCCACCGCCGTCCCGGCCGCGAACACGGCGAACAGCAGGAAGGCGGCCAGGCGCGGCGTGCCCTTGGAGCGGGTGATCAGCGCCCAGGCCGTGGCCGGCAGCGAGATGGCGATGGCCACCCAGTAGACGTCGCGCTGCTCGAGGCAGAGCGGACAGGGGGCCAGGCCGCCGAAGGTTTCGAAGGCGTGGGCGGTGGCCAGCATGGCGACCGAGATCACCAGGGCGAAGCCGGCCCACCAGCGGGCTATGAAGCGCAGGAATTCCATCGGGCGTGAGACTTAACGCGAGTAATTACAGCCGTCGAGGCGGCCCGTAGCGAAGGTCGTCAGAGAAGCTTGACCAGAAGGATGCCGCCGACCAGCAGGCCGAGCAGGACGAAGGTCGCCGTGATCAACCGCTTCTCCACGATCTCCAGCATCTTCGGGCCGAAGCGCTTGAGCACGAAGGCGGTGAGGAAGAAGCGCGCGCCGCGGGTGATCACCGACAGCAGCACGAACATGCCGAAGGCGTAGTGCGCCATGCCCGACGCGATGGTCACCAGCTTGTAGGGGATGGGCGTGACCCCTTTGGCCAGGATCACCCAAGCCCCCCACTGGTCGTACCAGTGCTGGAACTCCTCCAGTCCCTCGGCGTGGCCGGTAAGCTGCAGCAGCCACTGGCCCAGCGGGGTGGCGAAGTAGCCGATCGCATAGCCGGCGATGCCGCCCAGCACGGAGGCGATGGTGCAGACCGTGGCGTAGAAATAGGCCTTGTCGGGCCGCTTCAGGATCATCGGGGCCAGCACCACGTCGGGCGGCACCGGGAAGAACGAGCTTTCGGCGAAGGACACGGCGGCCATGGCCGGCAGGGCGTGCTTGCTGCCCGCCAGCTTCATGGTCCAGTCGTACATGGCCCGGATCCAGCGGCCCAGCAGGCCGATGGTCCAGTAGTGGAGGCTCTGGATCGCGCTGCGCGGCGCGGCGGGTTCGGTCACGGGTTCGGTCACGGGTCGGGTGCTACCAGCGTTCTGGGGCCAAGTCTTGTCCGGACCTCTTGCAAGAGCCGTGCAGAATCGTCGCGCCGCGCCGCTTGGCTAAGCCGCGCCCGGCCACTAGGTTCCGGCCACGTTTCAACCCCCGCCAGGGAGCCTGCCATGACCGGCGCCATCCGCACCGACGGCTTCGAGTTCGTCGAGTTCACCAGCCCCGACCCGGAGGGCATGGCCGCCACCTTCGAGCTGCTCGGCTTCACCGCGGTGTCGAAGCACCCGACCAGGGACATCGTCCGTTTCAAGCAGAACGACATCTCCTTCCTGCTGAACCGCGAGGCTGCCGGCCACGCGGCCGAGTTCCGCAAGGCCCACGGCGGCTCGGCGGCGGGCATGGGTTTCCGTGTCGACGACGCGGCAGGCGCCTATGAGGAGGCCGTGCGGCGCGGCGCCAAGCCGGTCGATCCGGCTCCGACCGCCATGCCCAACGGCAAGACCGTCGACGGCATCGGAGGCTCGGTGCTCTACCTCGTCGAGAAGGACCAGGCCTGGGCCGACTGGACGCTGCTCCCCGGCGCCGAGAAGGAGGCAGAGAACGAGGTCGGCCTCATATACCTCGATCACCTGACCCACAACGTGAACCGCGGCGAGATGCGCACCTGGTCGGGCTTCTACGGCAAGGTGTTCGACTTCACCGAGCAGAAGTACTTCGACATCAACGGCTCGGCGACGGGCCTGGTCAGCCAGGCGATGATCGCGCCCGACCGCAAGATCCGCATCCCGCTGAACGAGTCCAAGGACGACCAGTCGCAGATCGAGGAGTTCCTGCGCGACTACGGCGGCGAGGGCATCCAGCACCTGGCGCTGGGCGTGCGCGACATCTTCGAGACGGTCGAACTGCTCAAGGAACGCGGGGTCAAGTTCCAGGACACCATCGACACCTACTTCGACCTCATCGACAAGCGTATCCCCGGCCACGGCCACGACGTCGACCGCATGCGCAAGAACCGCATCCTGATCGACGGGTCGGACCAGGACGGCCTGCTGCTGCAGATCTTCACCCAGAACCTGTTCGGGCCGATCTTCTTCGAGATCATCCAGCGCAAGGGCAACGAGGCCTTCGGCGAAGGCAACTTCCAGGCCCTGTTCGACTCCATCGAGCTCGACCAGATCCGCCGCGGCGTGATCAAGGTGGATGCGTAGGTAAGGCCCCCCCCCAACCCCTCCGTCATTCTCGGGCGACAGCGACCTCGGGCTTGCCCCGAGGGAGCCGGAGACCCGAGAACCCACTTGGTCGGAGCCCGAAGCTGGGCGCCCAAACGCGCGTTGCGGTTGGACCTCGTGGGTTCTCGGATCGGCGCGGACCGCCGGCCCGCTTGTCCGAGAATGACGGAGGTTTTGGGGGTTATGCGGGGTGCGGATTGGGCGTTAGAACACCGCCCATGATCCGCATCATTCTCGTGGCCGTCGCCGCCCTATTGGTTGCCGCCCCCGCCGCCGCCAAGCCCGCCGAGGGCAAGTGGGCGATCGCCATCCATGGCGGGGCCGGGGTCATCGAGCGCAAGGACCTGACTCCCGAGCAGGAGCGCGCCTACCGCGCCGCCCTGACCGCGGCGGTGGAGAAGGGCTCCGACATCCTGCGTCGCGGCGGCTCCTCGCTGGACGCGGTGGAGGCGGTTATCCGCGACCTCGAGGACGATCCGCTGTTCAACGCCGGCCGCGGCGCGGTCTTCACCGCCGAGGGCCGCAACGAGCTCGACGCCTCGATCATGGACGGCCGCACCCTGGCCGCCGGGTCGGTCGCCGGCGTGACGACCGTGCGCCATCCCATCAGCCTCGCCCGCGCCGTCATGGAGCGCTCGCCGCACGTGATGATGGTCGGGCAGGGCGCGGAAGCCTTCGCCCGCTCCATCGGGCTCGAGATCGTCGAGCCCGGCTTCTTCTTTACCGAGCGGCGCTGGCAGAGCCTGGGCAAGGAACTGGCCCGCCGCGGCTGGCCGATGCCGCCGCGTCCCGCCGGCGCGCCGCCGCCCCCGACCGCGGCCCTTCCCGACCGCGAGATCGACGACCACCGCTTCGGCACCGTCGGCGTCGCGGCCATGGACCAGAGCGGCGCGCTCGCCGCCGGCACCTCCACCGGCGGGACGACCGCCAAGCGCTGGGGCCGCGTCGGCGACGCGCCGATCATCGGCGCCGGCACCTACGCCGACAGCCGCTGCGCCGTCTCGGCGACCGGCACCGGCGAGTTCTTCATCCGCATGACCGTGGCGCGGGATATCTGCGCGCTTGTGCAATACCGCGGCATGAGCCTGCAGCGCGCCGCCGACGAGGTGGTGGTGCGCCGCCTGACCGCCATGCCGCACGGGACCGGCCCCGCCGACCCGCAGCCGGAAGGCGGCGTGATCGGAGTCTCGCGCAAGGGCGAGCTGATGTTTTCGATGAACACGCCGGGCATGTACCGCGGCGGCGCGGCCTGGAACCGACCCGCGCGCGTGGCGATCTTCAGGGACGAACGGTAGGTCGCCTCCCGCTCGTTTCCTGACACCGCACCTACTCACCACCACCCCAACCCCTCCTCCATCGAGGAGGAGGGGCGCGACGGAGAGTGAGCGTTCCCTCCTCCTCGATGGAGGAGGGACAGGGACGTGGTGGATCGAGGAGGGATCCGGACGTGGCGTGGGGGGCTCGACCCTCTATAAGGTCCGCCACAACGCATACGTCCGAGGTTGAGTCATGGCCGGCAAGCGCAACTGGATTCCCGTCAAGGGCGCCGAGGGCGTCCACTCCCGCCAGGCCCACGCCGACCTGCCGGAGGGCACCTACGAGCGCGAGGTGTCGAAGGAGGGTTTCTTCGGCCCGGCCTCGTTCCTCTACCACCGCAACCCGCCCACCGGCTGGGTCAGCTTCGAGGGGCCGCTGCGCCCGCGCGCCTTCGACCTCAACGGCCTGAACGAGGCCCAGCCCTCGCCGTGGTCGGCGCCCGTCGTGTTGCACAACAAGGCGGTCGAGGTGCGCTTCTGGAAGCTCGCCGAGGCCATGCCTGACCTGGCGCGCAATTCCGACGGCGACCAGCTCCTCTTCATCCACGACGGCGAGGGCGAGCTGCTCTGCGACTACGGCCGGCTGGTCTACCGCAAGGGCGACTACCTCTACCTGCCACGTGGCTGCATGTGGCGGCTGCGGCCCGCGTCGGCGACCGCGGTGCTGATGATCGAGGCCACCAACACCCACTACACGCTTCCCGACCGCGGCCTGCTCGGCCCGCACGCCATCTTCGACCCGGCCATCCTCGACACGCCGCACTTCGACGACGCCTTCAAGGCGCACCAGGCGGAGGAGGGGCTGTTCCGGGTCAGCATCAAGAAGCGCGGCGAGGTCTCGACTGCGGCGTTCCCCTACAACCCGCTCGACGCGGTGGGCTGGCACGGCGACCTCGCGCCGGTGCGCCTGAATGTGAAGGACATCCGCCCGCTGGTCTCGGCGCGCTACCACCTGCCGCCGAGCGTGCACACGACCTTCCTGTCGGACCGCTTCGTGGTCTGCACCTTCGCCCCGCGCCCGTTCGAGACCGATCCGGGCGCGATCAAGATCCCGTTCTTCCACAACAACGATGATTTCGACGAGGTGCTGTTCTACCACGCCGGGGACTTCTTCAGCCGCGACAACATCGACGCCGGCATGATGACCTTCCACCCGTCGGGCTTCACCCACGGCCCGCACCCCAAGGCGCTGAAGAACATGCTGGTGCAGACCAAGCCGGCCACCGACGAATACGCCGTCATGATCGACACCCGCGATCCGCTCGACGTGGGCGACGGGGCGGCCAGCGTGGAGAACCACGCCTACGTGGACAGCTGGAAGCCGAAAGGGTGAGGGGATGAAGCGGGGGTGGTCCGTCCTGGTGCTTGCCCTGTCGGCCACCGGCGCGTGGGCTCAGACGACCGAGCACACGGACCCACTGACCGGCGTCCGCGTCGAGTGCACGCTTGGCGAGGACAGGCTGCAGCACGAATGCAGTATCATTTCGAGCGCCGAGGCCTTGTCGAGCGAGGACGTAGTCGCCGCCCTGAAGCGCTACGAGGGCCAGCCGCTCCCCCCTAATGAGGCGGTCAGGGCCGATGAGACGCCCCGGTTCACCGACTTGGCGTGGCGCGGGATGACGCGCCTGCCTGCCCCGCCCGAACAATTTCTCGGTGTCTGGTACAGCGACTTGGGGCCTCGCTCTTGCGAGGACACTCGCGGCCCGTCCATCACCATCACGGACTCGACTGTGGAATTTAGGGGCTCCGGCAGGCTCGCTATCGAGGCGGTCGGTGTCGGGGACAACCCCGATGAGGTAGTGGTTTTTCCCGAGGATGGCGTTGGAGAGGCCGTGGGCCGTCAAGGCTATTTCATGTTGAAGGCCATCGACGGGAAGCTGCTGCTCGCTGCGGGACACCCGCAACTGACCTTGGTTCGATGCCCAATGCCGGCGGCTCCCTGACCCGGACCGCGACCCGTTAACCCCGTCCTTCGACGAAACCTTAGCCGTAGGTGATCCAAACTCGCCCTCGTGCGTTTCCCGACGCACCTGCAAGGAGCGAGCGATGCGTACCGTCCGTAACCCGAGCCTGGCTTTGATGGCCGCGCTGGCCGTCGGGACCGTGATCGCCGCCCCGGTGTTGGCCGAGCCGGCGCCGGCCCTGTCCCCGCAGCTCTTCCAGCTGCCGGAGCGCCAGTGGGTCGTCAGCCGGTGCGCTGCCGAGACCTGCGAAGCCGGCTACCGTTCCGGCGACCTGATCCTTTCTGTGCGCCGCGCCTCCAACGCGGTGGTCGCCGTGGCCGGCGTGCGCGGTTGCCAGTCGACCGCCGCCCGGGGCCTGCGCCCCGACGCCATGCAGGCGCTGTCGCCGGCCGACCAGTACGCCGCCATCCAGCGCACCGCGCTGAACGCGGCCCGTACCGCGCGCAGCCAGTGCGGCTCGACCGTCTCGGACCTGATCGACACCGCCCCCCTGGTGCGCGTCGTCCCCGGGCAGGCCTACTGACTTACGCCCGACCGGGAACGGGCCCGGGCCGTCGGCCCGGTCCAGTTCCCCTGGCCCGCGACTTCGCGGCGGCTTGACAGTTTTGCGAGAGTCCCCAGCCTGAGGGCATCCGGACGCGGGGAGGCGTCCGGGCGGGGGAACTTATGATCGGACGACTTCTTGCGCCGGGGGCGGCGCTGGCCGTGGCGGGCCTGCTGGGCGGCTGCGGCCCCAGCGATATCGAGGAATTCAGGGCGCTCAAGGAAGCGGGCAAGGTGACGGTGGAGTTCACCAACCCGAACTCCAACTCCGGCGAGCCGGTGATGGGCTGCGTGCTGGACGCCGAGGGCTTCCAGCAGGACTGCCGCTTCTTCCGCGCCGCCAACAAGATGATCCTCGAGGACCGCGAGCGGCTGTTCCTCGAGAACCAGGGCATGCGCGCCAAATGGCCCGAGGGCGAGCCGCCCAACGCCACCACCCGCAAGCAGTACCGCGGCCTGTGGGCGGCCAGCCAGAAAGCCTGCACGACGAAGGGCGACAAGTCGCACCTGCGCATCGGCGTGCACCACGTGCAGTTCCACAACCGCGGCGGCGGACTGGCCTGGTTCCGCACCGTCACCGTGCGCGAGCAGGAATTCTACATCAACACCACGCCCCACCAGGGCGAGATCGTCCATTTCCGCCTGTCGCCGAACGGCCGCCAGCTGACCGAGGTGCGCCCCG
>Ga0196977_1000809_pt1 | contig 14152 bp, 12 predicted proteins | sample S3v_1013CmetaG_FD_148634 | JGI IMG/M metagenome (GOLD analysis project Ga0196977, IMG submission 148634) | Soil microbial communities from Anza Borrego desert, Southern California, United States - S3+v_10-13C | ecosystem: Environmental > Terrestrial > Soil > Desert | place: USA: California...
CAGCCTGCCCGACATGTACATCGATCTCACCGGCGTGTGCAACGGCAATTACTACATCGTGTCGATCACCGATCCCGACAACAATTTCATCGAGACGAACGACAGCAACAACTGGGTGGCCGTGCCGGTCACGCTCACGCAGCAGCAGGCCGCGCCCTCGGCCGCGTTCAACTTCACGCCGTTCGGAATGAGCTACGCCTTCTCCGCGAACACGAGCAGCAACGTCACTTCTTTCGAATGGGATTTCGGCGACGGCAGCACCGACACGCTGAACAATCCCACGATCCACAACTTCAGCACGCCGGGCACGTACACGGTCACCTTCACGATCAACGGCCCCTGCGGCACGTTCACGACGACACAAATTATTTCCGTCACCGGCGTGGAAGAAAGCGCCGACTTCGCGAAGAGCGCATTGACCGCGTACCCGAATCCCGCAAACGGCAGCACGATGATCAGCTACCTCGTTCCCGAAAATGGAAAAGTGCAGCTCGAGCTTTACAATTTGCTCGGCGAACGCGTTGCTTCGCTGTACAATGGCGAACAGGCCGAGGGAAAATATTCGCTGCCGATCGATTTTGCGGCGCTGGGCTTGCGGGATGGAAATTACGTTGTGCGGCTGGTGACGGATAGGTACAATGCTGCGCTGCGGGTGACTTGCGCGCGGTAGCAAGAGATTTTTTCACACGGGGCAGGAGCGAAAATCTTCTGCCCCGTTTTTTATATCTTGCTCTTCCACACAAATCCGATAAACAGATGAAGCACACCTTACCCAAAATTTTTCTTTTGCTCGCTTTTGTCCTGCTCGGCAGCAGCATTTCTGCGCAGCTCACGGGATGGGCGTATCGCATGCCGTTCACGGTGACGGAAACCATGGGCGCGCCGCAAACGAATTACCAGGTGCGCCTTGTCGTCAACACCGCGGCGCTGGTTTCTGCAGGCCACATGCAGGCTTCGGGCGATGACATCCGTTTCGCCGATTCCTGCTCCACCACGATCATTCCGCACTTCGTGGAGAGCGGCATGAACACGGCCGCCACGGTGATCTGGGTGCGCGTGCCTTCGCTTCCTGCGAACGGCAGCACAACCGTTTTCATGTATTACGGCAATCCTTTAGCGAGTAACACTTCGTCCTTCACAGCAGTTTTCCCCGTCACGCTCATCACCGGCGGCCCGAACCAGACGCTGACCGGCACGCAGACGTTTGATTACATCCAGGTGGATGCGAACGACACGATCTTCGTGCAGGCAGGCGCTACGCTCACGCTGAACGCGCGTTACGCGTTCATCAACGGTGCGATCGTGGGCAACGGCGGGGGACACCAGGCGCCTGCGATCAACACGGCCGGCACTGGACCCGGCGCAGGCACCACGTCCACCAACAGCGGATCGGGCGGCGGCAGCTACGGCGGCCAGGGCGGCCTCGGCGGCCTGGATCCGGGCGACACGCCGGGCAACGGTGGCCCTACTTACGGTACGCAAACCGGCACCGACATTGACATGGGATCGAGCGGCGGCAGCGGCACTACACCGGGCGGAAGCGGAGGAGGAGCCGTGAGCATCAACGCTGATTATTTAATGGTCACCGGCGCGATCCACATGGACGGTACTGCAGCCGCAACAACAGCCAGCCGCGGAGGCGGAGGCGGTGCGGGCGGCGGGGTGCTGATGAACGCCTACGATCTCACGTTCAGCGGAACAGCTTCCGCCAGTGGCGGCGCAGGCGGACAGGGCAGCTCTACGTTCAACGACGGCGGCGGTGGCGGAGGCGGCGGACGCATCAAAGGTTTTGCAGGCGGCACGCTGACGAATACCGGAACCGCATCGGTGGCGGCCGGCAGCGGCGGCGGTTTCGGCGACCAGGCCCCCGGGCAATCCGGGGCCATTGGCACCACGCACTTCGGCGCAGGAACCTGGCTTGTTCCTTCCGTGGTTGCAGGAGCGGAAACAGAGCTGATCATTTCTGCGGTAACGCTCTCTGATCCCGATTCAACAATTTGCGCCGGCGATTCCATCACGATAACCGTCAGCTCCGGCTTCGATACCTATGAGTATTCCGTGAACGGCTCACCTGTCGCCAGCGGCGTTTCGAACATGCACACGTTCACCGGTCTTAACAACGGCGACGTGATCGGCGTAACTGCGGGGATTCCCGCTTGCATCTCGGATTCCTGGAGCACGACGGTGACGGTGAACGCGCTGCCGTCGGTCCTGGTCACTGTTTCTGACGCAGTCGTTTGCGCCGGCGATACGGTGACGCTCGCAGCATCAGGTGCAGTTACCTTCATGTGGCAGCCCGGCCCGCTGTTCCAGCCCACGGTCACAGTGGTTCCCGGCAGCACCACGACGTATACCGTAACCGGTGTGGACGCCAACGGCTGCATGGATACGGCGCAAACGGCGATCACTGTCAACCCGCTCCCGGCGGTGAGCGCCGGCGGCGACCTGTCGATGTGTGCAGGCGATTCGGTAATGCTGCCGGGCAACGGCGGCGGACCGATCACGATCTGCCTGTGGGATCCAGGCATCATCGGCGGCTGCAACCCATACGTAAGCCCGGCGATGACGACGACGTACACGCTGACGGTGACCGATACCACTACCGGCTGTTCGGCGATGGATTCGATGACGGTAACGGTGAACCAGCCGCCGTTCGTGGTGGCGACAGCTGCACCCCCGTCAGGTTGCGCACCGTTCTGCACGCAGTTGATCAGCACGTCCTCCAACGCGTGCGCCGCTTCGAGCTGGGATTTCGGCGACAGTTCTACCGGTACGAATGAGAATGAAACCCATTGCTATCCTGTCGCAGGAGTGTACGTAGTGACTTACACCTGCATCGATACGAACGGGTGCACCGCTACTTCAGCGCCTGTTACCATCAATGTTAACCAGCCGCCGACAGTAACGCTTTCGATGCCGAACTTCATTTGCATCGATGACGCGCCGCTCGCACTCACAGGCGGCTCGCCCGCCGGCGGAACGTACAGCGGGACCGGCGTAAGCGGGAACGCATTCAACCCGCAGACTGCAGGAACAGGAACGCACCTGGTCACGTACATCTATTCGGATTCGTCCAACTGTTCCGATACGGTCACCGCACAGATCATTGTCTCTGCCTGCGTAGGCATGGGTGAGCTGTTATTGGTGAACGCGGTGAGCATTTTCCCGAACCCGAACAACGGCAGCTTCACGCTGAGCGTTATGAAAACGCTGAGCACCGACCTGCTCGTAGAAATTTCCGACCTGCAGGGCCGTCTCGTGCATAGCGAGAACCTGCAGCAGGTGAACGCCGGTTTCGTGAAGACGATCGATCTCGATCAGATCTCGAGCGGAATTTATTCGCTGAAGCTTTCTTCCGGCGCGGAGCGGCGCGTGGAGAAATTAGTGATCCGTAAATAGATCGATTTTAAAGGCAACAAAAAAGGGAAGCGATGTGCTTCCCTTTTTTATTTCTCCGTGGGAAAGAATCAACTCTTCGGCTGCTTGTAGATCGGCACCGTGGAGCAGGGCTCGCCGTACATGATGCTCTTCGCCAGCGGGCGCAGCAATCGTGTGAGCTCGACGTAGGCGGAATTCGGAACGGGAAGATTGCTGCAGCCTTTGATCACGACGCGCGCATCGCGGTAAGGAGAAAGATCGAGCCTGCTTAAAATTTCGTTGTACAAAACTGTTTCCAGCGTTTCGAGATTTCCGAACACGATCTTTTTCGCGAAGGGCTCGAGCGCCGAGGACAGCAGCATGTAGGCCCAGGTGGGAATGATCGCGTCCGTGCTGCAGGTGACGGCGACGTACTTGTCTTTGTATTGCGACCGGTCTTCGTTTTTCACGTACTCGCGAAAATCTTTTTCGCGCAGGATCAATCCCTGGAAGAGCCGGTCTTTGATGTCGAGCAGCACGCGCCCGCCCGGGGGGTATAATTCCTCCAGGTCGATGGTGACGATGCCGCTTTGCGCGACTTTATTGACGATCTCTTCGGGCACGTTTTTTCCTGCTGCTATTTTTTGACCAGCTTCTGAACACGCGTTTCATTCCCCGCGCGCACTTCGGCGATGTAAAGCCCGGCAGGCAATTCACCCAAATCATATTTGCGCGGGCCCGAACCTGTGAAGCGCTGCTCGAAAACTATTTGGCCTGCGAGATTCAGCAAACGGAATTCCACTTCGATCTCTTTTTCACCGGCATCGAGCGTCAGCTCTTTCCCGAAGATCGAGGGAAAGATCGCCAGGTTCGTTTTCGCTTTCTCTTCGACGCCCAGCGGCGAGCCGTACATGATCACGAAACTTTTTTGAGAAACGGTCGTCGGGCAGATCAGGACGATTTCATAGGAGCCGGGCTGCGCCAGATAAAAATCCCAGTTGCCGTTGGCGGAATAAACCGTGGACGAATCGTTGATCTTAAAGCAGGATGGCGGGGGAGGCGGGCCACCCATGAACGAGAGGTGCACGCGCACCACATCGCCGGAGTTGATGTAAATCGTGTCGTTTGCAGGAAAGGGCGCCATCAGGTTGCTGCCGACGGCCCAGTTCGCGTGCAAGTCCCAATCGCCTGCCCTGCTTTGCAGAACGCTTAAAAAAAGAAACAGGAATGTAGCTAGTGTTTTCATGTTGCATGTGTTTCCGGCGTGAACGCCGGTATGGCCTGTTTAGTATGCCCGCAGTCTCAAAAATGCAAGCATAAATGCTATTTGTCAGCTACATGAACCCCAGTTCAAGCATCGCCACTTCGCTCATCATGTTTTTGTCCCAGGGGGGCTCGAAGACGACTTCCACTTTTACGGACTTCAATCCTTCGATCTCTTTCACGCGCGTTTCCACGTCGGAGGGCAAGGTTTCGGCGGCGGGGCAGTTGGGCGAAGTGAGCGTCATCTGGATGTTCACCTCGTTCTCGTCGCTGACCTTGATCTCGTAAATGAGGCCGAGCTCCCAGATGTCGACGGGAATCTCCGGGTCGTAGCAGGTCTTGATCATGTCGATGATCTTCTGCGCGAGCTCGGCGTTCTTCGCTAGGATGATGGCGGGCATTTTCTTCGGCTCTTTATTTTTTTCAGGATGCTTTCGCTTTCAGGGCGAGCGCATCCAGTTTCATCTGTTTGATCATCGACACCAGGCCGTTCGCGCGGGTCGGTGACAAGTGTTGCTTCAGCCCGATCGCATCGACGAAATCCAGCTTCGCTTCCACGATCGCCTCCGGCGTTTGGCCGGAGAGCACGCGAACCATCAGCGCGACCAAGCCTTTCGTGATGATCGCGTCGCTGTCGGCGTGGAAGATCACTTTTCCATCCTGCAGCTCGCTGTGCAGCCACACGCGGCTTTGGCAGCCTTTGATGAGGCGATCATCCGTTTTATATTTTTCGTCCAGCGGCGGCAGCGATTTGCCGAGGTCGATCAGGTACTGGTACTTGTCGTCCCACTGATCGAACATGTCGAATTCGCCGATGATCTCCTGCTCAGTTTCTGCGATCGTCATGGAGCTCATTTCAACATGTTCAATGCTTTCTCCAAACCTTTCAGCAGCGCGTCGATCTCTTCTTTCGTATTGTAGAACGCGAGCGAAACACGCACGGTTCCGGGAATGCAAAAATAAGCCATCAGCGGTTGCGTGCAGTGGTGGCCCGTGCGCACGGCGATGCCTTGCTGGTCGAGGATCGTGCCGATGTCCAGCGGGTGCAGGCCTTCGATCACGAATGAAAGCACCGCCGCTTTTTCCTTCGCCGTGCCGATGAAACGCAGCCCGGGCACGCGCGATAATTTCTCCGTCGCGTACTGGAGCAATTCGTTCTCGTACGCGTGAATATTCTCAAGGCCGATCGCGTTGACGTACTTCAAAGCTTCGGCCAGCACGATCGCGCCTTCGATGTTCGGCGTGCCCGCTTCGAATTTCAGCGGCCCCTCGGCGTATTCCGTTTTTTCGAACGTCACCGTTTTGATGATGCCGCCTCCGCCCTGGTACGGCGCCAGCGTGGAGAGAATCTCCTGCCGCACGTGCAGCACGCCGATGCCCGTAGGGCCGTAGACCTTGTGGCCGGAGAACGTATAAAAATCCGCGCCGAGGTCCTGCACGTCCACCGCCATGTGCGGCACGGCCTGCGCGCCGTCGATGAGCACGGGAATGTTTTTGGCGTGCGCGAGCTGCACGAGCTTTTTCACCGGGTTCACCGTACCCAGCGTGTTCGACACGTGCGTGAGCGCGACGAGCTTCGTGCGCGGGGAAAGCAGCTTTTCAAATTCTTCGAGCAGCAATTCACCGCTCTCATTCACCGGCGCAGCGATCAGCTTCGCTTTTTTCTCTTCGCAGAGCAGCTGCCAGGGCACGATGTTGGAGTGGTGCTCCATGCCGGTGATGAGAATTTCATCGCCTGCGTTTAAATGCGCGCGGCCGTAAACGGTTGCGACGAGATTGATCGCTTCCGTAGTGCCGCGGGTGAAAATAATTTCCTGTGCCGAGCGCGCGTTCAGGTGCTGCTGAATGTACGCGCGCGCATTCTCATACGCCATGGATGCTTCCTGGCTGAGCGTGTGCACGCCGCGGTGAATGTTCGCGTTGTAGCGGGAATAATAATCGACGATGGCGTCGATGACCGCTTGCGGCTTCTGCGTGGTGGCGCCGTTGTCGAAATACACGAGCGGCTTGCCGTTGACGGTGCGGGAAAGGATGGGGAAATCTTTCCGGATGTCGGTAATTTTAAAAGGGTCATATTTAGTTTTGGATACTAACATGACACTCGAGTTCCTACATATTTATTGAGAAACTTTTTTTTGGTTACTAAAGTGCCACGTCCTGAACTCGATCCCATTCCGGATAAAACATGAAACAAGTTCTGATCACCGAAATCAATAAATACATGACGTTCACTAACACGCCAAGATTGACGTGAGTGTGTCCACTCAAAACGTGTCTCGGATTTAGATACAGGAACTTTAGTATTAGAAGCTTTATGAGCTTGCCCATTTTCCTCAATATAATACTCGGGCAAGTATTCTCTGTTATAATTATTCAGATGGCTGATTAGCCATTTGAGATGATAGGTATTATCAATTACTCTTCTTCTCCAATATATTTTCTTATCAGGTAAATACTCAAACTCAAGCCCATGTAAAACCTTTTCAAGCTTTTCCTCTTGACATAGACCATTTAGTTTTACAGCCATTGTAAGCGAGGCCTTAACTAAATTTTTTGGAATACGTGATTTCTCTAATTGAATATTAAAAAGAGAATCGTTGGGACGTATATAGTTTCTGTCTAAATCGATGGCCGATGTCGAAATGTAAAAATTATGCTTAAACCCTATTCCATTAATCACCCACAACATTCGCTCCCCATAGAAGGACTCGCGTCTCTTAATGACTGTCGATTGAATAGAAGAGTTTTGAAGCTCAATAACAACCCCGCCATCGGTGAGAATATCGGCTATATGTTTGATTCCGTTTTTCACTATGACTACTTCCACATTATCCTTGGGAAATAATTTTTTCCATTGTCTGTGCCATTCACTTTCAGGCTCCCACCAGCCCTCACAACTCTCAGCTTTAGTATGAGCCCAGTGCCAAGTATAAATCTCTCCACATCTAGCTCTTACTATTCTCTCGCAATACGGACACAATCCCTTAGCACGAGGCGAAGGTTCTATTTTCTCATTATCACGTATCGCGTACAGCATTACACGCACTCTTTAACCCAATAAAGCCGTGATTCGTTCTTCGATATACAGGCGCAGCGATTCGAGCTTCACCTTGTTCACTACTTCTTCGGCGAAGGCGTGCACCAGCAAACGGCGCGCGCTGTCCTGCCCGATGCCGCGCGCGCGCAGGTAGAACAAGGCTTGCTCGTCCATCTGCCCGGTGGAGGTGCCGTGGCTGCATTTCACGTCGTCGGCATAAATTTCCAGCTGCGGTTTCGTGTTCACCGTCGCGTCGTCGCTCATTAGCACGTTCTTGTTCGTCTGGTACGCGTTGGTCTTTTGCGCGTCGGGGCGGACGAAAATTTTTCCGTTGAAGACGGCGATCGCCTTATCGCTGATCACGCCTTTGTAAAGCTCGTTGCTCATGCAGTTCGGCACAGTGTGATCCACGACGGTGTGATTGTCCATCACCTGCGTGCCGCCGGGCAGGTACAAACCGTACAGGTGCGTTTCCGTTTCGGGCTGCGCGAGCACGTTGACCAGGTTGTTGCGCACCAGCGCGCCGCCGAAGCTGAACGTGTAGGTGTTGTATAAGCTGTGCTTGTCCGAGCGGCTTTGCACGGTGCTGAGCAGGTGACCGTTCGCGTCTTCGAGCTGCATGCGGTAGTGATCGATCTTCGCGTTCTGCGAAACGACGACCTCGCCGAGCGCATTCGTAAATGTTTTCGTTTCGCCTTCGCTGACGAACGTTTCGATGAACGAAGCTTCCGCATTTTGCTCCGCGACGAAAAGCAAACGCGCCTGGATGATCGCCGCTTCCCTGGTTGCGCCGAGATACAAGATCTGGAGCGGGCGCTCGAGCTGCACGTTCTTCGCTACATGCACGAACAACCCGCCGCGGATCAGCATCGTGTTCAGCGCAATGAACGGATCGCTTTCGCTGACCGCGAGCTGCGCATAGTTCGTTTTGTACGCTTCGTGATCCTGCGCAGCGTCAAGATCGCTGATCGTGATGCCGGCGGGCAGGCCTTCGAGGGAAGAAAGCCCGGGAGAAAAAATCCCGTTGAGCACGACGGCGAGATACGTCTCGCGCACCGGCAGAAATTTTTCAATATCGGGTTTGGTGAACGTGCGCGAAGCCTGCGCCTGCGTGCCGAAATCTTTTTTCAGCAGCAGCTCGAGGTTGAGGTACTTGTAATCTTCCACGCGGCGCGAGGGAATGCCTTTCGCAGCGAAATGTTCCGCCGCTTTGCGGCGCAGCTGCTGATCGCCGGGCAAACTCCCGGCCTGCGCTTCGAAAAACGCGAGCAATTTTTCGTTGATGCCGGTAGCGGTGGTTGCGGCGTCCATGCTTAAGCCTCCGCTTTTTCGCCGAGCTCGGCTTTGATCCAGTCGTAGCCTTTTTCCTCCAGCTCCAGGGCCAGCGCTTTCGTGCCGGATTTTACGATGCGGCCTTTGTAAAGCACATGAACGTGATCGGGCACGATGTGATCGAGCAGGCGCTGGTAGTGCGTGACGACGATGAAGGCGCGGCCGCTGTCGCGGAGCTTGTTCACGCCGTTGGCCACGATGCGCAGCGCGTCGATGTCGAGGCCGGAGTCGGTCTCGTCGAGGATGGCGAGCTTGGGCTCGAGCATGGCCATCTGGAAGATCTCGTTGCGTTTTTTCTCGCCGCCGGAAAATCCTTCGTTCACCGAGCGGTTGGCCAGCTGCACGTCGAGCTCCACGAGCTTCTGCTTTTCCTTCACCATGGTGAGGAAGGTTTTCGGATCGATGGGCGCTTCGCCGCGGTATTCGCGGATCTCGTTGATCGCCGTTTTCAAAAAGTTCACGTTGCTCACGCCGGGGATCTCAACCGGGTACTGGAACGCGAGGAAAACGCCTTCGCGCGCGCGGTCTTCGGGAGAAAGCTCGAGGAGGTTTTTCCCGTTGAAGAGCACTTCGCCTTCGGTGACTTCGTATTCTTCGCGGCCGGCCAGGACGGCGGCAAGCGTGCTTTTGCCCGAGCCGTTGGGGCCCATGATGGCGTGCACTTCGCCGGCTTTCACTTCGAGATTGAGCCCGCGGAGGATCTCTTTTCCTTCGACGGAGGCGTGGAGATTTTTTATGGTGATCATATGGTTTGCTTTCTATGCTATACAGCGTTCCACGCTGCCCTTACAAATATTCTAGCCTACGCTGCCTTCAAGAGACACGCTTAGGAGCTTCTGCGCCTCTACGGCGAATTCCATCGGCAGCTGGTTCAGCACTTCGCGGCAGTAGCCGTTCACGATGAGGCCGATCGCTTTCTCCGTATCGATGCCGCGCTGCTTGCAATAAAAAATTTGATCCTCGCCGATCTTCGAGGTCGTGGCTTCGTGCTCGACGACGGCGCTTTTGTTGGCGATCTCGATGTACGGGAACGTGTGCGCGCCGCACTTGTCGCCCATCAGCAAAGAATCGCATTGCGAAAAATTCCGCGCGCCGTGCGCGCCTTTCGCCACGCGGACGAGGCCGCGGTAGCTGTTCTGGCTTTTGCCGGCGGAGATGCCTTTGGAGACGATGGTGCTGCGCGTGTTCTTGCCGAGGTGGATCATCTTCGTGCCCGTGTCGGCCTGCTGCATGTTGTTCGTCACGGCGACGGAATAGAATTCGCCGACGGAGTTGTCGCCCTTAAGAATGACGGACGGGTATTTCCACGTGATCGCGGAGCCGGTCTCCACCTGCGTCCAGGAAATTTTTGAATTCTCCTCGAGGCAGATGCCGCGCTTCGTCACGAAGTTGTAGATGCCGCCTTTGCCTTCCTTGTCGCCGGGATACCAGTTCTGCACGGTCGAATATTTCACCTCGGCGTTTTTGTGCGCGATAATTTCCACCACGGCGGCGTGCAGTTGATTCTCGTCGCGCTTCGGGGCGGTGCAGCCTTCGAGGTAGCTCACGTACGCGCCTTCATCGGCCACGATCAGCGTGCGCTCGAACTGCCCGGTGCCGGCGGAGTTGATGCGGAAGTAGGTGCTCAATTCCATCGGGCAGCGTACGCCTTTCGGGATGTAGCAGAAGGAACCGTCGCTGAACACGGCGGCGTTGAGCGCGGCATAAAAATTATCGGTGTGCGGCACGACCATGCCCATGTATTTGCGCACGAGCTCGGGATGCTCCTGCACGGCTTCGCTGAAGGAGCAGAAAATAATTCCCTTTTCCGCCAGCACTTCTTTGAACGTGGTCTTCACGCTCACGCTGTCGATCACCGCGTCCACGGCCACTTTCGATTCCATGCCCACGAGGCGCTTCTGCTCTTCGAGGGAGATGCCGAGCTTTTCGAACGTCTTCAGCAATTCGGGATCCACTTCTTCCAGGCTGTTCACGGAGGCTTTCTGCTTCGGCGCGGCGTAGTAGCTGATGTCCTGGAAATCGATGGAAGGATAAAAAAGATGCGGCCAGTGCTTGGGTTCGGTCATCGTTTGCCAATGACGAAAAGCCTTCAGGCGATTTTCCAGCAGCCATTCGGGCTCGTTCTTTTTCGCAGAGATGAAGCGGATGATATTTTCGTTCAAACCCTTCGGCGCGAACTCGGTATCGATGTCCGACACGAAGCCGTACTTGTATTCGCTTCGCGTGAATTCTTCGAGGATATCGTTTGGGTCTGCCATTTTGATTTTCAATTCAAAATTCAAGATTCAAAAACTGCGCGCGTCGCGACGGAAGAATGTTGAATCCCGGATCCTGAATTTTGAATTCGTTTATACTGAAAAACTTTCTCCGCAGCCGCACGTGCGCGAGGCGTTCGGGTTGTTGAACACGAAGCCTTTGCCGTTGAGGCCGCCGGTGTAATCGAGCTCGGTGCCGATGAGGTAGAGGAAGCTTTTGCGATCCACTACCACTTTCATTCCCTTGTCTTCGAACACCTGGTCGCCTTCGCGCAACTGGTTGTCGAACTCGAGCTGGTACGAAAGGCCCGAGCAGCCGCCGCCGGCCACGCCTACCCTTATAAAGGTGTCGGCGGGGCGATTCTCGGCCTGGATCAGGCTGAGGGCATGGGTTTTGGCGTTTTCGCTTATAGTGATCATTTGATTTTCAACGATTTGGGTTAATATTCTTATTTAGACTAAATCTAAATTCCTGTGCAAAGGTACCTATTTTTAGGTAGTTGTGCAATGGCAAAGGCTTTCAGAAATTTTGTTCGGCTTTGCCTGCCAGTTACTTAAAACAAGCAGGGAGGGAATTTGTGCGAAGGCTGTTTTGCTTGTCCTGCGCCGATTTCCGCCCTATCTTTCCTTTAGTTAATCCTGCACACATGCTCCCGCTTAAACGGATCCGCTTTTTCGCGCTTGTTTTTTCATCCGCCTGCTCTTTGCCGCTTCATGCGCAGACCACTTTCGAAGCCTCCTATAAAAACGGCCACAACGGCGCCGCCAACCTGCTCGACGTGACGCACCTGCCCGGCGACAACATCGCGGTGATCGGCACCACGATCGACAGCGTCAGCCAGACGGTGTATCTCGCCGCAGCTTTCCAGCCCAACGGCAGCCTGCTCTGGGATCAATTTTATTCCAATACGCTCACCCAGCAGTTCGATTTCCGCCGGCTCCGCTCCACGCCCGACGGCGGATTGCTGGTGCACGGCTACATCAGCGACGCGGTCTCCGGCACCGGCGCCGATCCTTTCCTGATGAAAAAAGACAGCACGGGACAAACGCAGTGGACGAAAGTTTACAAAGGCGTGCACAGCGAGTACGCGCTCAACATGCGCTGCACGCGCGACGGCGGCTATGTGTGCGGCGGGTACAGCTACGGCTTCAACGTGAATCAATATTGCTATTACCTGCTGAAAACCGATTCGGCGGGAAATCGCGAATGGGGGAAGCTCTATCTTTTTCCATACCAGATCAAGGCTTCGCTCAGCGATGTGTACGAAGATGAGAACGGCGATTACTACGCCTGCGGCAATTCAGGCGACACGCTCTTCTTCATGAAGGTCAGCCGCAGCGGCGCGTTTCGCTGGGCGAAAAAGATGAAGGTTGCCAATGCACTCTCCGTCGATCCGCGCGCGCTCACCGCCTCGCGCACGCCCGGCGCTTTCCTCTGCGCAGGCTCCGTCGCGCAGGATGCTTTCGCGCTCGAGATGGACACGCTCGGCAACCTGCTCTGGACAAAATTATACGGCAGCTGCAATGCACTGGAAATAATCACTGCGCCCGGCAGCGGCTATGTCATCGCGGGACAGCACGGCGCTTCCGGCATGGCGATGAGCATCAGCAGCAGCGGCGTCCCGGCCTGGAGCCGCAGCTATCCCGCCTCCCAGGGCTTGAGCGGCATCGACACGCTGCGCCACGGGGACGGGTACGCGGCCAGCGGGCATTTTATAAATGGGCAGACGCACGGCTATCTCCTTCGCAGCGACAGCGCCGGCAAGCTGTACTGCAATGAAAATTCCCTGAGCATTTCCGCGAGCACGCCGAATGTGAGCGAGTGGCCGCTGGCGCTGAACGAGATCGATTATTTCACCGCGGAGCCTTATGCTTTTTTCGAAACGGCTTACCCGATGGTCGATTCGCTGCTCTGCGCGGGAGTGACGGGCGTCGCAGAAAATGAAAGCGAAAGCGCGATGGAGGTTTGGCCCGTGCCGGCGGATGACCGGCTCTTCATCGAATTGCCGGAAGATGCGCAGTGGAGCATCCAGCTGATCGATGCGCTGGGAAAAAACGTCCTGAAAAAAACGCTGCGCGGAAAAACGCATGAGCTGTCCGTAAAAAATTTCCCGCGCGGCATGTATTTCCTGCAGGCACAAAACACCCGCATAAGCTTCACGAAAAAAATCCTGCTCCGATGAGACTCCTGCTCCACCTGCTTACCGGTGTTTTTCTCTGCGGAAAGATTTCCGGGCAGCCTTTTTTCGAGATCTCTTACGGCGGCAGCGGCTCCTCGTCGCTGCACGGGGTCACGCACCTGCGCAACGACGCCATCGGCGTGATCGGCAAAACAAACGGCAGCGCGAACGTTTATTTCGTCAGCGCTTTCCAGTCGAACGGCAGCCTGGCCTGGGAACGCACGTTCATGGAGACGCAGAACGAGCAGTTCGAATTCACCCGCATCCGCCCGGCGCAGGACGGCGGCCTGATCGTGTACGGCTATTACGAAAACATGCTTTCCGGCGGCGACAAGGACCCGTTCCTGATGAAGCTCGACAGCGCCGGGCAGACGCAATGGATGCAGATCTACAGGGGCGCTCAAGATCAGAACGCAGTGAACATGAGGCCTACGCGAGACGGGGGCTACATCTGCACCGGCTACTTCGCATCCAATCAAAACAACCTCTGCTACTTCCTGCTGAAGACCGATTCGGCCGGCAACCGCGAATGGGGAAAAGTGTATCTCCATCCTTACCTGCCGAAGCCGACGCTCAAAGACGTGTACGAAGATGAGAACGGCGACTACATCTGCGGCGGGAAATTCGGCGACACGCTGGTCGTTTTCAAAACGAGCCATACCGGGGCATTGGTCTGGGCCAAAAACCTGGTTCGCCCGGGTTCCCTCCTCCGGCCGGATGCGATGGCG
>Ga0196977_1000810_pt1 | contig 14137 bp, 4 predicted proteins | sample S3v_1013CmetaG_FD_148634 | JGI IMG/M metagenome (GOLD analysis project Ga0196977, IMG submission 148634) | Soil microbial communities from Anza Borrego desert, Southern California, United States - S3+v_10-13C | ecosystem: Environmental > Terrestrial > Soil > Desert | place: USA: California...
TCGGTGCCTTCGCCCGCGGCTTCGATCGTCGTGTCAGCCACAGAATCCACGTGATAGAAGTCGTTGCCCACGCCGCCGGTCAGCGTGTCATCGCCGGCGGCGCCGTTCATCACGTCGAAACCCGAGCCGCCTTCGATGACGTCGTTGCCGCCGCCGCCGTTCAGCGTGTCGTTGCCGCCGAGGCCGATCAAATAGTCGTTGCCTGGTCCGCCCGCGAGCGTATTTGCGGCATCGTCGTTCCCGGTGGCGGTGATGTTGTCTCCGACGAGGAGCAGGCTGCCGTCGTCGAACGTGACGTTCTCCGTCGTAATCGATTTGAAATCCATGGCAAGTGTCACGGTCTTGCCGCCGTGAGACAAGACGACCGAGCCGGAGGTGGCCGACATCGCCGCTGCCGAAATCAGCGCGCTGTTTACCTGCAGCACGTCCAGCGCCGGGTCGAACGGCAGCGACTGACCGTTGGTGAGCAGGCTCCACAGGAATGTCTCGCCAACGGCGGTGATAGTCACGACCGTGCTGCCGATCGCAGTGAGCGCGCCGCCTGTGCCCTGCGCGCCGCCGCTGTTGCCGTCGGAGAAGCTCCAGTCGATCCGCACCGACGCGGGCGGCGTGTCGCTCGTGTTCGAGTACGCGATCGACTGCAGCACGCCGTCGACGAGCGCCTGCGTCGCGTCGCCGTCGAAGGCAAGGACCAGCATCCCGCCGGAATTGCTCGCGACCGTCCCGATGTCCACGTCCGAGTAGACGAGGGCGCCGCCCTGTGTGAGTGCGCCAAGCGCCCCCGTCGCGGAGAACACATCCTGCGCGTCGGCGCCGCCGTTGCGCGCGAGCGTGAGCGATGCGCCCAGGTAGTGGCCCTGCGCTGCGAGCTCGGCATCGTATGCGCGCATGTCGCTGTCGAGCACGACAGGTGAGCCGTTTTCCGTGTAGGTCGGGCCGCCGCTCGCGTTGTCGAACCCGAGGTCCGCAGTTCCGTCGGCATTGAAGCGGGCGAGTGCGAAATCGTCGTTGCTGCCGTTGTAGCTGTGGCCGCCGAGCACGATTTTTCCATCGGGCTGCACGACGACACTCCAGCCTTCGTCATAGGAAGGCCCTACGGGTATCGTCAGCTTGCCGTCGCCGCTGAAGGTGGAGTCGAGACTGCCGTTCGCGTTGTAGCGCACCAGCGCGAAATCGGAGCTGCTGCCGTCCCAGATGTAGCCGCCGACGAGGATCTTTCCGTCCGGCTGCACCGCAACGCTGCGTCCGTAACTTTCGGGGCCGACTACGGTGATGAGCCTGCCGTCGCCGTCGAAGCTCGTATCCGGACTGCCGTTTGCGTTGTAGCGCACCAGCGAGAAGTGGAAGTTCGCCCCGTTCCAGCTATATCCCGCCAGCAGGATCTTGCCGTCCGGCTGCAGCGTCACGCTCCACGCGTCGTCGCCTGACGCCCCGACGGGTGTCATCACCTTCCCGTCGCCGTCGAAAGTGGTATCGAGGCTGCCGTCGGCGTTATAGCGCACCAGCGCGAAATCGGAGTGGCTGCCGGTCCACGTCCAGCCGCCGAGCACGATCTTGCCGTCGGCCTGCAATGCAGCGCTGAGTGCCACATCGTCCGACGCCCCGACTGGCGTGGTCACCCGGCCGTCGCCGTCGAAAGTGGTGTCGAGGCTGCCGTCGGCGTTGTAGCGCACCAGCGCGAAGTCGTGGTCGCTGCCGTTCGAGCTGTAACCTGCGACGAGAATCCGGCCGTCCGGCTGCACGGCAACCTTGTAGCCGTCGTCGTAAGAGGTTCCGACCGCCGTGAACGCGATGCCGTCCACGTCGAAAGTCGTGTCGAGGCTGCCGTCCGCGTTGTAGCGGACCAGCGCGAAGTCGTAGTCGTTGCTGCCGTTCCAGGCGACGCCGCCGACCACGATCCTGCCGTCGGCCTGGACCGTCACGCTTCGTGCGTACTCGTGAGATGTGCCGAGGGCGGTAGTGAGCGCGCCGTCAGCGTCGAAGCTCATATCGAGGCTGCCGTTCGCGTTGTAGCGCACGAGCGCGAGGTCGTAGTTGCTGCCGTTGTGGCTGCGGCCTGCGAGCAGAATCTTGCCGTCCGCCTGCAACGTCAGGCTGCGCCCGTAGTCATGGCCGGTGCCGATGCCCGTGATCACCTTGCCGTCACCGAGCAGCGGCGCGTCGTTCACACGTGCGATCGCGACCGTCGTGCTTCGCGCCACCGTCAGCGCACCACCGGCGCCTTGCGCGCCGCTGTTGCCGTCGGAGAAAGTCCAGTCGATCTGCACCGACGCAGGCGGCGCGTCGCTCGCGTTCGAATACGCGATCGACTGCAGCACGCCGTCGACATGCGCCTGCGTTGCGTTACTGTTGAACGTGAGAAGGAGCGCGCCGCCCGAGTTCGTCGTGACGGTGCCAACGGTGCCACCGGAGTAGAGGAGCGCGCTGCCTTGCGCAAGTGCGCTTAGTGCGCCCGTTGCCGAGAACACATCCTGCGCGTCAGCACCGCCGTTGCGTGCGAGCGCGAGCGTAGCGCCAGCGTAATGGCCCTGCGCCGCAAGGTCGGCATCGTAGCCGCGGATGTCGCTATCGAGCACCACGGCGGCGCCGTTCTCCGCGTAGCTGCGCAGCGGCTCGGCGCTGTCGAACGACGCGTCGAGGCTGCCGTCCGGGTTATAGCGGACCAACGCGAAGTCGTAATTGGTGCCGTTGAAGCTGCTGCCGCCGACGACGATCTTCCCGTCGGGCTGCACGGCAACGCTCCACCCGTCGTCGTAAGAGGGCGCGATCGACGTGGTCAGCTTGCCGTCGCCGTCGAAGCTCGTGTCGGGGCTGCCGTTCGCGTTGTAGCGCACCAACGCGAAGTCCGAGTTGGCACCGTCCTCGACGTATCCGGCGACGAGGATTTTGCCGTCCGGCTGCAGCGTGACGCTCAGCCCGTAATCCGCGGATGGGCCAAACGAGGTGATCACATGGCCGTCGCCATCGAAGCTCGTGTCGAGGCTGCCGTCGGCGTTGTATCGCACCAGAATGAACTCGGGATCGCCGCCGTTGCCCGAGTACCCCGCGACCAGGATCTTGCCGTCGGCCTGTGTGGTGACGCTCCAGCCGCGATCGTGGGTGGCGCTGACCGAGGTCCTGACCTTGCCGTCGCCGTCGAAGCCCAGGTCGAGCGTGCCGTCGACGTTGTACCGCACCAGCGCGACTTCATCGTCGCCGCCCTCCCATATATAGCCGGCGACGAGGATCTTTCCGTCGGTTTGCGTCGCAATGCCGAGGCCGAAATCTTCCTGGGCTGACAGCGGCGTCGTCAGTTTGCCGTCGCCGTCGAAGGTGGTATCGAGGCCGCCGTTCGCGTCGTAACGAACCAGCGCGACATCGTTATTGTTGCTGGCGTTCAGGCTGTACCCCGCGACGACGATCCTGCCGTCCGGCTGCAGCGCTACGGCCCACGCCACGTCGTCGTCCGTGCCGATCGCGGTGGTGAGCTTCCCGTCCCCGTGAAACGTCGTATCGAGGCTGCCGTTCGCGTTGTAGCGCACCGCCGCGAAGTCGTAGTCGGTACCGTTCCAGGTGTAACCCGCCAGCACGATCTTGCCGTCCGCCTGACGTGTGACGCCAAGCGCCGCATCATTTACGGTGCCGATCGCCGTCGTCACCTTACCGTCGCCGTCGAAGGTGGTATCGAGGCTGCCGCTCGCGTTGTAGCGGACTGCCGCGAATCGAGAGGCGCCGGCGCTCTGACTCCAACCGGCAAGCACGATCCTGCCGTCCGGCTGTAACATGATGCTTCGGCTGACGTCGTGTGCTGTGCCCACACCCGTCGTGACCTTGCCGTCGCCGAGCACGGGCGCCTCGTTGACCGGTGTGATCGCGACCGTGGTGCTCGCCGTGACACTTAGCGCGCCACCCGTGCCTTGCGCACCGCTGTTGCCGTCGGACAAAGTCCAGTCGATCTGCACCGACGACGGCGGCCCATCGCTCGCGTTGGAGTACGCGATCGACTGCAGCACACCGTCCACGCGCGCCTGTGTGGCATTCGCGTCGAAGGTGAGAACGAGCATGCCGCCGGAGTTGCTCGTGACGGTGCCGACGGTGACGCCGGAGTACACGAGCCCACCGCCTTGCACGAGTGCATCGAGCGCGCCGGTCGCGGAGAACACGTCCTCGGCGTTGGCGCCGCCGCTGCGGGCGAGCGTGACGGACGCACCGGCGTAATGACCCTGCGTTGCGAGCTCGGCGTCGTAACCGCGAATGTCGCTGTCGAGCACCACCGCAGCGCCATTTTCGGTATAGGCGCGCGCCGGCTCCACGCTGTCGAAAGAGGCGTCGAGGCTGCCGTCCGCGTTGTAGCGCACCAGCGCGAAATCGTCGTTGCTGCCGTCGTAGCTGTGACCGCCGACGAGGATCTTGCCGTCGGGCTGCACGGCAACGCTCCAGCCCTCGTCGTACGCCGGCCCGATGGCGGTGGTCAGCTTGCCGTCACCGTCGAAGGCCGTGTCGACACTGCCGTTCGCGTTGTAGCGCAACAGCACGAAGTCGGATTGGACGCCGTCCCAGGTGTACCCGGCGAGGAGCATCTTGCCGTCCGGCTGCAGCGCGAGGCTGAACGCGTAATCGTCGGCAGGCCCGATCGCCACCGTCAGCTTGCCGTCGCTGTCGAAGCCCGTATCGAGCGAGCCGTCGGCGTTGTAGCGCGCCAGCGCGATATCCCAGTCGCTGCCGTTGTGGCTCTGGCCGGCGACAACGATTTTGCCGTCGGGCTGGACGACGACGGCTTTGCCCGAATCCTCGGCGGCCCCGAAGGTGGTGAGTACCGTGCCGTCGCTGTCGAACGTGGTATCGAGGCTGCGTTGGTGTTGTAGCGGACCAGTACGACGGCATAAGAAGAGCCGTTCCACGCCGTCCCGGTGATGAGGATCTTGCCGTCGCTCTGGAGCGCAGCGCCGTACGCGACATCGACAGAGCCGCCGTCCGTGACGACGGTGCCGTCGCCATCGAAGGTGGTATCGAGGCTGCCGTTCGCGTTGTAGCGCACCAGCGCGAAGTTCTGGTAAGCCGGGGGCGCGAACACTCCGGTATGGCCGGCGAGCACGATGCGTCCGTCGGGCTGCAGGAGCGTCGTCCACGCATAATCCTCGGAGCCCACAGCGCTCGTGAGCTTGCCGTCGCCGTCGAAGCTCGTGTCGAGCGAGCCGGCGGCGTTGAAGCGCGTCAGCGCGAAGTCGTGATCGGCTCCGTTCCAGGTATAGCCCCCGACCAGGATCCTGCCGTCGGGCTGAAGCGTGATGCTGCGTCCGTAATCCGCGGACGTACCGATCGCCGCCGTGCTCCTGCCGTCACCACTGAAGGTCGTGTCGAGGCTGCCGTTCGCGTTGTAACGCGCCACGGCAAAGTCGTCGTTGCCGGCCACCTGGCTGTAACCCGCGAGCAGGATCCTGCCGTCGGATTGCAGCGCGATGCTTCTGCCGTAGTCATTACCCGTGCCGAACGGCGTGGTCACCTTGCCGTCGCCGAGCATCGGCGCGTCATTGATGGCCGCGATGGCGACGGTGGTGCTCGTCAGGTCGCTCAGCGTTCCGCCCGCGCCCTGAGCGCCGCCGTTCCCGTCCGAGAAGCTCCAGTCGATCTGAACCGAAGACGCCGGCGCATCGCTCGCGTTCGAATAGGTGATCGATTGCAGCACGCCGTCGATGCGCGGCTGCGTGGCGCTGGCGTTGAAAGTGAGAGCAAGCGTGCCGCCGGCGTTGGTCACGACGGTGCCGACGTTCACGCCGGAGTACACGATCGGCGAGCCCTGGTTGAGCGCACCCAGAGCGCCGGTCGAGGAGAACACGTCCTGCGCGTTCGCGGCCCCGCTGCGGGAGAGCGTGAGCGATGCGCCGGCGTAATGCCCCTGCGCGGCGAGCTCCGCATCGTACGCGCGCATATCGTCGTCGAGCAGCACGGCTGCGCCGTTCTCGGTATACGTGGGCGCGACGTTGCCTGTCGGGTCGTCGAAACCCGCATCGAGACTGCCGTCGACGTTGTAGCGCACCAGCGCGAAGTCGTAGTTGCTGCCGTTGGAGCTGTGCCCGCCGACCACGATCTTGCCGTCGGCCTGCAGTGCTACGCTGAATCCGTAGTCGGTGGACGGTCCGACGCGTGTGACCAGCTTGCCGTCGCCGTCGAAGCTCGTATCGAGGCTGCCGCTCGTCGTGTAGCGCGCCAGCGCGAAATCGTAGTCGCTGCCGTTCCAGGAGTAGCCCGCGACGATGATCTTCCCGTCGGCTTGAAGGGCAAGGCTTCTCCCGCTCTCGTCGGGTCCTATGCCTGTGGTGACCTTGCCATCGGTGTCGAAGCTCGTGTCGAGGCTCCCGTCCGCGTTGTAGCGCACGAGGGAGAAGTCGAAGCTGCTGCCGGTCCGGCTCGAGCCCGCGACGAGTATCCTGCCGTCGGGCTGAACCACGATGCTCTCTCCGAAATCATCGAATGCCGCGACGTCCGTGATCAGCTTGCCGTCGCCGTCGAAGCTCGTGTCGAGCGTTCCGTTCGAGTCGTAGCGCACCAACGCGAAGTCATTGTTGGCGCCGTTCCACGCGAACCCACTCACCAGAATCCTGCCGTCGGGCTGCAGCGCAACCCTGTGCCCCTGATCGTTGCCCGATCCAAAATCCGTCGTCAGCTTGCCGTCGCCGTCGAAGCTGGTGTCGAGACTGCCGTCGGGGTTGTAGCGCACCAGTGCGAAATCCCGGCTGGTGGTATCGGCAAAGCCCGCGAGCAGGATCTTGCCGTCCGGCTGAACAGTGACGCTCCAGCCTTCCTCGTATGCCGCGGTAACCGCAGTGATGACTCTGCCGTCGCCGTCGAACGTGCTGTCGAGCGTGCCGTTCGCTTCGTAGCGCAACAGCGCGAAATCGTAGTGGGTGGCGCCGTTCCAGGTGAGCCCGCCCACCAGGATTTTTCCGTCCGCCTGCAGCGTCACGCTGCGAGCGACGTCGTGGAACGTGCCGAGCGCCGTCGTCGATTTGCCGTCGCCGTCGAAGGTCGTATCGAGCGCCCCATTCGCGAGGTAGCGCACCAGCGCGATGTCGTAGTTGCCGCCCATGTCGCTGTAGCCGGCGAGCAGGATCCTGCCGTCAGCCTGCAGCGCGATGTGTTGCCCGAAGTCGTCGGCCGTACCCACCGGTGTGAAGACTTTCCCATCCCCGATCGCCGGCGCGTCGTTGGTGGAGACAATCGCGACTGTGGTGCTCGCGAGCGCCGTGAGCGTGCCGCCGGTGCCTTGCGCGCCGCTGTTGCCGTCGGAAAAGCTCCAGTCGATCTGGACAGACGCGGGCGGAAGGTCGCTCGTATTCGAGTAACCGATCGATTGCAGCACGCCGTCGATCGACGCTTGCGCGGCGTTACTGTTGAAGCTGAGAACGAGCGTGCCGCCGGCGTTCGTCGTGACGGTGCCGACGTTCACCGCTGAATAGACGAGCGCGGCGTCCTGCGTAAGCGGGCCCAAAGCGCCCGTCGCGGAGAACACGTCGTGGGCGTTCGCGCCGCCGTTTCGAACGAGGGTGAGAGACGCACCGGCGTAATTACCCTGGCTCGCGAGCTCGACGTCGTAGCCGCGCATGTCGCTGTCGAGCACGACAGCCGCACTGTCTTCGGTATAGGTCGGCCCGCGGTTGTCCGGAGCGTCGAAGCCCGGGTCGAGCGTGCCGTCGGGGTTGTAGCGCACCACTGCGAAGTCGCTGGGGCCGCCGAATGCGCTGCGGCCGCCGACCACGATCTTTCCGTCGGGCTGCACCTTGACGCTCGCACCGAAATCGCCTGCGGGACCGATAGCCGTGACGAGCTTGCCATCGCCGCTGAACGTCGGGTCGAGCGTGCCGTTCGCGTTGTAGCGCACCACCGCAACATCACTGTTGAAGTCAGAAATGCTGAAGCCCGCGAGCAGGATCTTGCCGTCGGGCTGGAGCGTCACACTGTCCGCGCGATCGGTGGAGACGCCTATGGCCGTCGTGAGCTTGCCGTCGCCGTCGAACGTGGTGTCGAGGCTGCCGTTCGCGTTGTAACGGACGAGCGCGAAGTCGAAGTCACTGCCGTTGTTGCTCGCGCCGGCGACGAGAATCTTGCCGTCGGATTGCAGCGCTAGGCTCCACGCTTGATCGGTGTCCGCGCCGATCGCCGTGATCACCTTGCCGTCGCCGTCGAAGGTCGTATCGAGGCTGCCGTTCGCGTTGTAGCGCACCAGCGCGAAGTCGTCGGCCGTCGCGCCGTTCGACGTATATCCCGCGAGCAGGATCTTGCCGTCGGGCTGAACCACGACGCCACGGCCTTCGTCGACAGACGTGCCGACGGCGGTCATCACCTTGCCGCCGGAGCCGAACGTCGTATCGAGGCTGCCGTTCGCGTTGTAGCGCAGGAGCGCGAAATCGAAGTTGACGCCGTTCGACGCGGTACCGGCGGCGAGGATTTTGCCGTCCGGCTGGAGGGTCACGCTCCAGGCTTCGTCCGTGCCAGGTCCCACAGCCGTGGCAACCTTGCCGTCGACATCGAACGTGGTGTCGAGGCTGCCGTCCGCGTTGTAGCGGACCAGCGCGAAATCCGTGCCGCTTGCGCCCATGGCCGAACCCGCGACGACGATCCTGCCGTCGGACTGGAGCGCGACGCTGCGGCCGCTGTCCGAAAACGCGGCGATGGATGTGACCACCTTTCCGTCAGCGTCGAACGTCGTGTCGAGGCTGCCGTTCGCGTGGTAGCGCGCGAGCGCGAAGTCATTGTCGGCGCCGTTCGACGCATATCCGGCGAGCAGGATCTTGCCGTCCGGTTGCACGGCAACGCTCCAACCCAAATCCGAGAACGGCCCTATCGGGGTGGCGACCTTGCCGTCGCCGAGCAGCGGCGCGTCGTTTACCGACGTGATGCTGACCGTCGTGCTTCCGGCGGTCGTGAGCGGCCCACCCGGCCCCTGGCCGCCGAGGTTGCCGTCGTTGAAAATCCAGTTGATCTGGACCGCGGCAGGCGGCAGCTCGCTCGTGTTCGAATACGCGATCGATTGCAGGGCGCCGTCGACACGCGCCTGCGTCGCGTTGCTGTTGAACGTGAGAACGAGCCCGCCGCCGAAGTGGCTCGTGACCGTGCCGACGGTCACGCCGGAGTAGACGAGGCTCCCGCCGTGCGTGAGCGCGCTCAAAGCACCCGTCGCGGAGAACACGTCCTGCGAATTGGCGCCGCCGTTGCGCGCGAGCGAAACCGATGCGCCGGCATAGTGCCCTTGCGCCATGAGCTCGGCGTCGCGCACGCGCACATCCGCGTCGAGTACGACGGGCGCTGCGTTTTCGGTATATGCCGGCGTGCCGTTCAGCGTGGTGACGGCGTCGAAGGTCGTGTCGAGGCTGCCGTCGGAATTGAAGCGCAACAGTGCGAAGTCGCTGTTGCTGCCGTTGAAGCTCGATCCCGCGACGAGGATCCTGCCATCGCTCTGAAGCGTAACGCTCCACGCCTCGTCGGCGGCCGCACCGATCGCCGCGATCACCTTGCCGTCGCCGTCGAACGTGGTGTCGAGGCTGCCGTTCGCGTTGTAGCGCAGCAGCGTGAAATCGTAGTTGCCGCCGTTCTGCGTGCGGCCCGCGGCGAGGATCTTCCCGTCGCTCTGTAAGGTGACGCTCCACGCTTCGTCGCTGGCCGTACCGACGGGCGTCGTGACCTTGCCGTCGAAGTCGAACGTGGTGTCGAGCGTGCCGTTCGCGTTGTAGCGCGCCAGCGCGAAGTCGTAGTTGGCCCCGTTCCAGGTGTGACCGGCTACCAGAATCCTGCCATCGGACTGCACGGTCACGCTGCGGCCGAAATCGTCGGACGTGCCGAAGGCGGTGGTGAGCTTGCCGTCGCTATCGAAGGTCGTGTCGAGGCTGCCGTTCGTGTTGTAGCGCGCGAGCGCGAAATCGTAATTGGCTCCGTTCCAGGTATAGCCGGCGACCACGATCCTGCCGTCGGCCTGCAGCGCGAGGCTCGCGCCTTCGTCGGTGGACGTGCCGAACGGCGTCGTGACCTTGCCGTCCCCGTCGAAACTGGTGTCGAGCGTGCCGTCGGCGTTGTATCTCACGACGGCGAAATCGGTGTTGCCGGCACCCCAGCCGTAGCCGCCGAGAAGGATCTTGCCGTCGGCCTGCACCACGACGGTCCACGCGACGTCGTAAAACGTTCCGACCGGCGTGGTGACCTTGCCGTCGACATCGAACGTGGTATCGAGGCTGCCGTTCGCGTCGTAGCGCGCGAGCGCGAAGTCGTAATTGCCGCCGTTCCAGGTGTAACCGGCGACGAGGATCCTGCCGTCCGTCTGCAGCGTGATGCTGGTGGCGTCGTCGGTGGACGTGCCGATGGGTGTGGTTACGATGCCATCGCCGTCGAACGTCGTATCGCGACTGCCGTCCGCGTTGTAACGCACCAGCGCGAAGTCGTTGTTGCTGCCGCTGTAGCTGTAGCCGGCAACTAAAATCCTGCCGTCCGGCAGCAGGGTGACGTCGCGCCCGTAATCGTCCGATGCGCCTACAGCCGTCGTGACCTTGCCGTCGCCGATGACGAAGGTGGGGGCGGTGTTCATGTGCGGGTGGTCTTCCTTGCGCGGGTCAGGTATTCCAGTTCCGGCCAGAAGGCCCACGCCTAGCGGCGGCCATACGGGATATGATCGGCATACGCGCTTCCCCGCCACCATCGGTCAATCGGCTGAATTGCAGGTCGACGGAGCAGGGTGCGGCCGCATGCCGTGCTCGGAAGCCGCCCGACAAGCGCGTCAGTCGCGAGGTCGCCTATGGAACAGCACTGGTCTGAGATCCTCCTGACGCTCTACTCGGCGGAGAACCTGGACGATTTTCGCGGCCGGGCGCTCGCCATGGTGCGGCGCGAGTTCGGCGGCGAGCTGACCTGCCACAATGAGATCAATCTGGCGAACGGCGACTCGCTGAGCGTCCTGAGCGACTCGATACCCGAATTCGGTACGCTGCGGCCCGCTTTTTTCCAACACGTCGAAGAGCATCCGTCGGTGCAGCACATCCTGCGGGTGAGCGGTAGCGAACCGATCGCGCTGAAGACCAGCGATTTCGTCAGCCAGCGGCGCTGGCGCAATTCGGGCCTCTACGCCGACTTCTACCGCCCACTGGCGGACGTACGCTATCAGCTCACCATCGGCCAGCGCTTCGACGACTGCCTCGTGTTCTTCGCGATCAGCCGCCGGCACCGGGATTTCAGCGAGGACGAGCGCGCCTTGCTGACCGGCTTGCGACCGCACTTCATCCAGGCCTACCGCAACGCGGCCGGCCGTTCCGAGCTCACGCGATTGCGTGCGGCCGCAGAGCGTGCCGCCGAGACGGAGCTTGCCCGGGGCGAAGCCGCGGTATTCGCGCTCATGACGCGCCTGGCGCTCAGCCGGCGCGAGGCGCAGGTGCTGCTCGAGGTCTGCCACGGCAAGACCAACGACGAAATCGCGGAGACGCTCCGAATCAGCCTCTCCACGGTCAAGACGCGGCTCGAGAGCGTGTTCCGGCGCCTGGGCGTCGCGTCGCGCACCGAAGCGGCGCTGCGCGTGTTGAAGTCCGCGTGACCGAAAAAGCCGCCGATCCGCTATAGGTCACGTCGGAGCTTGTACCGACGGACAGCGTGCGGCGCCCCCCTTCCGACGGCCGATGTATGAGCGCTAGACGGTGCCGCGCTAAAGACAAGTGGGGTCGCGTGATCAGGGCGGCAGGACTCACCAAAACTGAGCTTTTTCACGTTTCTCGAGGGAGGGTGCGATGAAAGCGTTGCGTTGCGTTTGGCTCGTAGTCCTCGCGTTTGCAGGCGTCGGTCTGTCTCATGCGCAATATCCCGTGAAGCCCGTGCGCTGGATCGTCGCGTTTCCGCCAGGCGGGGGCTCGGACACGCTCGCGCGAATTCTCAGTGCGAAGCTCTCCGAATCCCTCGGACAGACGATCGTCATCGACAACCGTCCCGGGGCGGGGGCGAACATCGGGGCAGAGATCGCATCCAAGGCCGCCCCCGATGGCTACACGATACTCATGGGCAACATCGCGCACGCGATCAACATGAGCCTGTACGCGAAGCCCGGCTACGACGTGGTGCGCGACTTCATCGCCGTCAACACGCTCACCTCGACGCCGAACGTGGTCGTCGTGCATCCGTCGGTGCAGGTGAAGACGCTGAAAGACCTGATCGCGCTCGCGAAGCAGAAACCGGGGCAGCTCAACATGGCGTCCTCCGGCGCCGGCAGCTCGCCGCATCTCGCCGGCGAGCTTTTCAACAGCCTCGCCGGGATACGGATGAATCACATCCCGTACAAGGGCGGCGGCCCCGCGATGGCGGCGCTCGTCGCCGGCGAGACCGCGGTCGGATTCGCGACGATGCCGTCGGCGGTCGGTCACATCAAGGCGGGAAAGCTCCGCGCGCTGGCGGTGACCACACCGAAACGCTCGCCCACGACACCCGATCTGCCGACCGTGGTCGAGGCGGGATTGCCGGGCTATGAAGCGGTCACGTGGTACGTACTCTTCGTGCCTGCCGGAACGCCGAAGCCGATCGTGACCCGGCTCTTCGAAGAGTCGCGCAAGTTGCTCGCGGCGCCGGACGTGAAGCAGCGGCTCGATTCGACCGGATTCGAAGCGATCGGCAGCACGCCCGAGCAGGCCGCCGCGTTCGTGCGCGCGGAACGGGACAAATGGACGAAGGTGGTGCGCACCGCGAACATCAAAGTCGACTGATGGAGATCACCCGCGCGCTGGCAGGCTTCATCGTCGAGACGCGGGGGAGTGACATCCCGGCGGGCGCGCGGCGCGAAGCCGTGCGCTCGCTCGTGAATTACGTCGGCTGCGCGCTCGGCGGCTCGCACCACGCAGCGATCGACCGCGCGCTCGCGGCGCTGGGGCCTTTCGCCGGACCGGCGCAGGCGAGCGTGATCGGCCGGCGCGAACGCATCGACTGCCTGCACGCCGCGCTCGTGAACGGCATGAGCGCGCACGTGCTCGACTTCGACGACACGCATCTGCGCACGCTGCTGCATCCGGGCGTGCCGGTCGCCTCGACTCTGCTCGCGCTCGCGGAGCGGCGGCCGCTCGACGGCAGCGGATTTCTCGATGCGTTCGTGATCGGGGTGGACGTCGCGTGCCGCGTCGCGAATGCGATGTACGCGACGCACAACGTGAACTGGTACATCACGGGCACGGCCGGCGTGCTGGGTGCCGCCGCGGCGGCGGGACGCGTGCTCGGTCTCGACGAGCAACGTATGGTGTTCGCGCTCGGCGTAGCGGCGACACAGTCGGCGGGCTTGCGCGAGATGGCGGGCACGATGTGCAAGGCTTACACCCACGGACGCTCGGCGCAGAACGGCCTGCTCGCCGCGCTGCTCGCCGAGCGCGGCTTCACGAGCTCGCGGCGCGCGATCGAAGCGCCGCGCGGTCTGGTGAACGTGCTGGCACCGGGCAGCACGCTGGACGAGATCGCCAAGGATCTCGGCGCGCGTTACGAGATCCTGCTCAACACGTACAAGCCATACGCGTGCGGCGTCGTCGCGCATCCGGTGATCGACGGCTGCATACGGCTGCGCAACGCGCATGACCTCACCCCGCAGTCGATCGCGACTGTCAGGCTGCGCGTGCATCCGCTCGCGCTGAAGCTCACCGGCATCCAGGCGCCGCGCGGCGCGCTCGAAAGCAAGTGGAGCATCTATCACTCCGCGGCGGTCGCGATCTGCGACGGGACGGCAGGCGAGCGGCAGTACACCGACGAGCGCGTGAACGACTCCGTCGTCGCAGCGCTGCGCGCAACCGTGAGCGCCGAAGCCGATCCGGCGGTGCGTGACGACGAAGCGCACGTGGCGCTCACGCTCGTCGATGGCCGCACCGTCCACGCACACGTGACGCACGCGACGGGCAGCGCGGCCAATCCCCTGACCGATGACGGGCTGTCGGCGAAATTCCGCGGCCTCGCCGAGGACGTGCTGCCGGCGGCCCGAATCGAAGCGCTGCTCGATGCGTGCTGGCGCGTGGATCGGCTGCCAGAGGTGAGTGACGTCGCAAGACTGGCGGTGCCGTAGGCTGCGTCCTGAGCCCGTCGAAGGGCGCACGCGGCCGGTGCGCCATCGGCGCGCCCTACGTCAATTGCGATAACCTTCGAGTCTCATTCACTCCAGGACGGTGAA
>Ga0196977_1000811_pt1 | contig 14132 bp, 8 predicted proteins | sample S3v_1013CmetaG_FD_148634 | JGI IMG/M metagenome (GOLD analysis project Ga0196977, IMG submission 148634) | Soil microbial communities from Anza Borrego desert, Southern California, United States - S3+v_10-13C | ecosystem: Environmental > Terrestrial > Soil > Desert | place: USA: California...
AACGTGATCTTGTGCTCGAACGCTACGCCGACGCGGTTGTTGAACGTCTTACCGATGCCGAGGCCGGCGGAAGGCATGAACGTCCACGTCGCATTTTGGCTGCCGTCGGCGACGGTCTCGTAGGATTTGTCCCACATGCTGTTCAGCTGCGACTCCGCTGCAGCGCGGTTGCCCGTGCTGTCGATCATCGAATAATTGTACAGGTTGCCTGCGTTGTCGCGCTGGTTGATCGTCGTCGTCGCTTTCGTGATGCCGAGACCGCCCCAGCCGTAAAGCAGGATGCCGTGCTTGCGCAGCGCGTTGCTGCCGACCTGCAATTCGAATGCGAGCTCATCGAGGCGCGTGCGGTAGTTAGAATAAATGTAACCGCCGTTCGCGACGTAGTTCATCGTCGAGTCGTTCGTTCCGTTCAGCACCTTGTCGTTCGCGATGCCGTGGAAGCGCGTGTAGTCTTTGCCGTAGTTCACGCCGTCGAGAAAACGAAAACGCGCGCCCCACCAGAGGGCACGGTTCTCACGGTAGCGTGACATTTTGGAAAGCGTAAGTCCCCAGCCGAAACCGGGAACCGTTTTCATGTCGCTGGTCTGCCAGGTGGCGCCGAAGTTCACGCCGAACCACCAGGGATTCGTTAAACGCGATGCGGGCTGAGCTTGTGCGGAGGCGGGAGTAGCCGTCAGGATGCACGTCAAGAGCAGCAGGAGGAGAGTAAGTTTGCGTCTCATCTGATTTGAGTTTTTTACTGGGACAGCCTTGCATTTACACGAATCATGCCTGAAATGGAGACTGCCTGGGTGTTCAGGTTAACCAACTATAGATCAGATGGTTAAAATGTTAAAAATTCCACAGCGATACAAATCTACGAAACCATTTGCGATTGCGAAACCAGGCGCAGGAATTCGTGTTTCTGTGCACGTTTTCCGGAACATCCGGTACGCATCGAACAATATCCGGCGCGTTCCGAAAATTAAGTGGAAGCAAAAAGGAATTCGCACGAAGAAGAATGAATGGGATCAATCAATAACGAAGAACAAGAACAACTATTAACAAACAAGCCTGCACAGATAACCCGCCGCATGCGTTTCACATCTACCCTTCTTTGTAACTTCGTTTCTGATACGTGGTCGAGCGCGCTGCCCATATCCGCAACCTGAGTGATGCAGAACTGGTTTCCCAATTCAAAACTTCGGGCGACAGCATCTGCGTGGGAGAGCTTTTCTCCCGCTACCGCCATCTTGTATACGGCGTGTGCATGAAATATCTCGGCGATGAAGATGAAAGCCAGGACGTGCAGATGCAGGTCTTCGAGAAATTGCTCAAAGACCTCGGCCGCCACGAGATCAGCCAGTTCAAAGGTTGGCTCTACGCCGTGGCCCGCAACGAGTGCCTGATGTACCTGCGCAGCCGCAAAAGCCGCCTGGAAAAGCAGAAGGAGCTGAAAAAAGATACGCAGGAGCTTATGGAAAACGGCCCTGCCCTGCATCCCGGTATCAGTGAAAAGGAACAGCAGCTGCAATTGATGGAGGAAGGACTCCGGCAGCTCAACGAGCACCAGCGCACCTGCATGGAGCTGTTCTACCTGCAGGAAAAATGTTACAAAGAGATCGCCGAGACGACCGGCTACAGCCTCAACGAGGTGAAAAGCTATATTCAGAACGGCAAACGGAATTTGAAGATCTACATGACGAATAAAGCATGAGCCACGAGCCGCTGACATATCATCCCCTGCCGGAAGATCCCTGCCTCACCGAGGCGCAGCTGTGCGGCTACATCGACGGCGCGCTCACGCCGAAGGAGCAGCACCAGGTGGAAAAACACTTGCTCGACTGCGCCATGTGCAGCGACGCGCTCGAAGGCTTCATGCTCGTGAAGAACCGCGACAAAGCCGCTTTCGTACCCGTGCTGCCGGGTGAAGAAGCGACGCAGAACGAAAGCCCGCAGGAGAAAAAGGACGAGAAAGAAAAAGGAAAAGTATTTTTCCTCTTCGGTCCCGGCGCCGGACGTTACGCCGCAGCCGCCGCGCTGATCCTCTTCGTCGGAGTGGCCTGGTTCCTCAAAGGCCTCGTGGGCGGCGACCAGGAAAAAACGATGAGCGATAATCGCGCAGCGGATTCGTACGCGCACGACAGTGTCATGAAAATGGATTCGATCGCGGCGGCTAACGAGAAACCAACCTTCACGCCTCTTCCTGCTCCACCCCGCGAAGAAGCGGCAGCCGATGCTAAAGAGCCTTTAGCGGCAGCGGATAAAGCCGCCGAGCGCGCCCGCCCTGACCAAGAGCAAAGTGAAGAGATCGCGTTCGCAGATGAAACGGCGCCGGTGGCGGGAGAGGCGGAGAACCGCGATCAAAGCACGCATTGGGATTTCGGCGACGGTGCAAAAGAAAATAAGAACGTGGACGTGGAAGCCGACAAAAAGCCGGCTAATCCCAAGCAGCTTTTTGAAACTGCCGTCCAGAAAAAAGAAGAAAGCGGGGACAAAGACGCCGGCCGCAAGGAAAAAGAAAAATTAGCGCAGGAATCGCAGCAGTACAAACAGCTCGAGAAAAACAAAAGCGGCAAGCTCTTCGACAATAAGCTGCGCACCAAATCGCTCTCGGATTCCTACGGTTTCATATCGCCCGCGCCGAAAGCCGACAGCAACAAGATGAGCTTCAGTACCGGCAACGACACGTACCGCGTAATGACCGATTCGATGAGCGTTACGAACAGCAATTCCGTGGTGAATACAACGATCTCCTCGCAAAATACGGTCAATCTCAATGCCGCCGAAAAGACGATGTCCTACACCTGGTCGGACGGCGCAACAACGGGCGGCACTGCTGCACCGCCTGCCGGCACCTACTCGGTAACGGTCACCGACGCCAACGGCGCATCGACCGAAAGCAGCGCGAACAGTCCCGCCAAGCCCGCCCGCACTTACGAAGAAGGCATGGAGATGACGAAAGGCAATCGCAACGCCGAAGCCATCGCCGTGTTCGACGCGATCCTCGCCGATCCGAAGCATCCGAAGTACGAGGATGCGCAGTGGCAGAAAGCCGTCGCGCTCGTCAAGCTCAACCGCAAGGCCGAAGCGAAAACGCTGCTGAATACGATCATCAGGAAGAACGGGAAATACAAAGCGCTGGCGGAATCGCAGCTGAAACAGCTGTAGAAAAAATCCGGCTGAAATTCCAAATCCCAAACGCGCGATGTGTTTGGGATTTTTTTATTCGCGGGATGATATCGTTTAGGCTAATGCCAGTCGTGCCCGCAAAAGCGGCATTGCCTGGCCTGCGGCGTACGCGCGATCTTCCTGCAGGCCGGGCATAAATTCAGCGGCAGCTTCTCGAAATGATCGTGAAAAATACGCTGCACCGTGGCCTGCCTGAAATATTCAAAATCATTCTCCATCAAAATGTTCACGCTGTGCTCATCCCGGATGCTCATTGATGAAGCTGTATGGTCCGTGCCGAAGCGCCCGTAAAGCTCCATTGCCCGGATCTCGGCGGCGTTGAAGTAATCGCGGCAGTACAGGAAAATATATTCCGCCAGCTCCGGGTACAGTTCCATCGCACAAAAACAAATTACCTGCTCAGCGTAACCGCCAGCTCTTTCAAGCCGTTGGCCACTGCCTTCGACTCGCAAACGCGTTCCAGGCGGCGCTCGACCTCGCTCTTATAATCGTCGCCGGCGTGCTGCTTATAAATAAGGATCAGGTCGTGAATAAGATCGGCGATCACCGGCCAGGAATCTCCCATCAGCATTTTTTCATCGGCGCTTGCTGCGCGATCGAATGCGTCGGCGTCGCCGTTGAATTTTTTAAAGATGCCTAATTGAATGTTGTTGATCATATCATGCAAGATAAAAAAAACGCGCCGCAGGAATTCTGCGGCGCGCTGTGTTTTCCAGGCGCCGCTACTGCGCCCTGTTGATCTTGAATTCCGTTCGCCTGTTTTTCGCGTGCTCATCCTCCGTGCACTCTACTCCATCCACGCATTTGTTCAGCAGCTTCGATTCGCCGTGGCCTACGCTCGTCAAGCGCTTCGGCTCGATGCCGCGGGCCACGATGTAATCCACGGCGCTCTTGGCGCGTTTCTTCGAAAGGTTCAGGTTAAAATCCTGCTTCGCGCGCGAGTCGGTGTGCGCGCTGACCTCGATCGTGATCTTCGGATCGAGCTTCATCACGCGCACCACTTTCTCCAGCGTGATCTCGGCCGAAGGAAGGATTTTGTAATCGGCGTAATCGTAATAGATGTTCTCGATGATCAGCAGGCTGTCCTTCTTCGACTGCTCTTTCATCTGCAGCACCTGCAGCCAGGGATCGTCCACGTAAACGAAAGCCAGCGTATTGCGGTCCGAAGGCAGCACGCGCAGCTCGTACTTGCCCGAGCGGCCCAGCTTCAGCTCCTTGATCACGCGTCCTTTCTCATCCTTGATGTACAGCTTGCCGTAGCCCGCGAGCTTCGGATCGGCGCCGTCCTCGTCCACCATCATCAGGTACGTTTTATCCGCCGGCAGGTTCGCGAAAATGAATTTTCCGCTGGCGTCCGTCGTCACGGTCTGCACCACCTCGCCTTTTTCGTTGACGACGTTCAGCTTCGTGTTCGGCAGGATCGTGTTGCTGCCGTCGCCGGCCACCAGGCTGCCGCGCAGGTCGAGGCGCAGCTCGGGATCGGTCACCGTCATCGCTGCGAGCGTGGTGCGATCGCTGTTCAGGATGCGGAACGAGAATTTGCCGTTGACGTCGGGACTCGTGGCCATCAGCTCTTTCCCGCTCTTGTTCGTGATCACGATGCGCGAGCTCGGCGACAGTTTGAGGTCGTTGTTCTCGCCCAGCGCGACGAGGTATGTTTTATCCGGCGGCAGACGCGTGAACGTGAACGCGCCGAAAGCATTCGTCGTGGTGGTCTGCACAACGTTGCCTTTGTCGTCGGTGAGGTTCACCTGCGTGTTCGACAGCGGCACCGGCGGGTTGCCCGAAGAAACGAGGTTGCCGGCGATGGTGATCAGGTCGTCGTCAGACAGCAGTTGCGGCGCGCCGTTCGGATCGATGGGCAGATTATGGAAAGTGAATTTTCCGCCGACGTCGCTGGTCACCGTTACGCGCACGAGATTGTTTTTCTCGTCGGTCATGTAATATTTCTTGCGCGCGGAGAGCGTGGGATCGCTTTCGTCCAGCGTCATCAGGTATTTTTTATCCGAAGGAAGATTGTTGAACTGGAAATTGCCGCGCGGATCGGTCTTCGTCGCTTTCACGATCTGCCCGTCTTCGGTGATCAGCGTCACTTTCGTGTCGGCCATCACGTCGTTCGGATCTTTGCTCGCGATCACGCTGCCGGCGATGCGCAGGAACTTGTTCGTCACCATGAAGCTGTACACGTCGTCGCCGCCTTTCCCGCCGGGACGGTCCGAAGAGAAATAGCCGCGGCTGCCCTGCTCGTTGAAGATGATGCCGAAATCATCCGTGGGCGAGTTCAGCGGCGCGCCCTGGTTCGTCACCTCGCTCCATTTTCCGTTCTGGTTCGATGCGGAGAACACGTCGAGGCCGCCGAAGCCGGAGTGGCCGTCGGACGAAAAATAAAGCGTGCCGTCCTTGCGGATGTACGGGAACACTTCATTGCCCGGCGTGTTCACTTCTGAACCCAGGTTCACCGGCGCGCTCCAGCTCTCGCCTTCTCTCTTGCACATCCACAGGTCTTTTCCGCCCTGCCCGCCCGGCATGTCCGAAGAGAAAAAGAGTTGCTGCCCGTCGCCGGACAAAGCGGGATGCGCCACCGAATAATCATCGCTGTTGTACGCGAACGGCGCCGGCTTCGACCAGCTGTTGCCTTTCTGCTTGCTGAAATAAATTTTGAGGCGGTTTACTTTCTGCACGTTGCGCGCACGCACGTAGCCGTCGACGCGGTTGAAGGCCATCAGGCTGCCGTCGGCGGTAATGCTGGCGGGGCCGTTGTGAAAATCCTTGTTGATCTTGCCGGGCAAACGTTTCGCCGAGCGAAAGTTCACGGAATCATCACCGCTCTCTTTGATCTCGCTGTAGTAGATCGCGAGGAAAGCGCGGTTGGTCGCAGCGTCGTTGTCGCCGTTGAGCAGGTCGCGTTCGCCGCGGTTGGAGATGAAAGCCAGGCCTTTTTTGTAGAACACCGGCGCAAAATCAGATTCTTTCGAATTGAGCGTGACGGAATTCTTCACCGCGTACATTGGTTTCTGTGAAAGCCATTCGCGCACGTCGGCGATGCTGCGCACTTGCACCTGAGCGGCTTTGTCGGCGGGACTTTTTGCAATGTATTTGTCGAACTGCACTTTGGCCTCGTCGGGCTTGTTGTTGCTTTTGAGCACCATGCCGTAATTGAAATACGTCACCGGCTCGAGCTCCGTGCTCGACGACACGGCTTTCGCGTACCACTGCTCGGCCTTGGCGTAATTGCGCGTCATCCGGTAACAGTCGGCCAACCGGGCCATGGCCTGCGGATCGTTCTTGTGGCGCAGCCTTTTTTCATACAGCGCGATGGCTCTTGAATACTCGCCGTTCTGGTAATAGCGGTCGGCCTTCCGCTGCGCGTGCAGCGGGGCGATCAGCAGCGAGAGCAGCAAGAATAAGATCGCTGTTCCTTTCCGGTGGTTCATATATCTTTTTTGAATCTGCATAAATACGTTTCGGGCTATTCCTTCCTGGTTCAACTTCATCTTAAAAATAACGGGGCGACAATGTTTTCACTTTGAACAGATCGATGTCGTAGCCGAGCATCAGCTCGTGCGAGCCGGAAGTGTGATTTTTCAGCGCGCTCATGCTCATGTCGTACGCGTAGCCGATCTTCAGCTTGTCCGTGATGCGGTACTGCGCCATCGCGATCAGGCTGCGGTCGGAGCGGGCGGAAAGGCCCACCCACAGCGTGTTGCGGAACTGGAAATTCATGTTGATGTCCACGCTCGGCACGTTCACCGGCACCACCGATTTCACCATGATCGAAGGGCTGAAGATCACGTTCTCGGAAATCTCGAACGCTTTTCCCAGCGTGAAAAAATTGTGCGGGCTCAGGTGCGCGTGCACGATGTCGAGCGTATCCTGCTGGATGCCGTACACGCCGCGGTTGAGGTGCGTGGTCGACAATCCGACATAAAAGCTTTTCGTGTTGTAGAACAATCCGAAGCTGAAATCGGGCAGCGTGCGCGACTCTGCGCCGAGCTGCGCGTAGCCGTCGCCGCCGTCGCGGTAATCGATCTCGTTCCAGTTGATGCGGTAGCTCGTCACGCCCGCGCCGAGCCCGAAGGCCAGCTTGCCTTTGCCGAGCTGCAGCCGGTACGAGTACGCGGTCATCACACCCACGCTGCTCTTCGGCCCGATCTGGTCAGCCGTCACCTGCAGCCCAAGCCCCACTTTGCCTTTTTTCGTCGGCGTGTTGAACGCGAACGCTTCCGTCGAAGGCGCGCCGTCGAAGCCCACCCACTGCTTGCGCAGGACGAGCGATCCGTTCATCACCCCGCGGCTGCCGGCGTACGCCGGGTTGATCACCATCGGGTTGAACATGTATTGGCTGAATTGCGGATCTTGCTGTGCAAAACCGTTCAGCGTCGTCAGAAAGACGACCAGCGCGGAAAGTATGTATCGCATCTTTTTCATCGTTGTCTCCATGTTTATCGGGCAAGCTCCACCCAGCCTTTTTTGCTTTTATCGCCTACCGTGAGCACGTAGAAGTACGTGCCGTCGGGCAGATCATTGCCTTGCTTGTTCTGGCCCCGCCAGACCACGTTTTGATTGTCGTAATTCTCGCCGGCCCAGACTTCCGTTCCCCAGCGGTCGAAAAGCTTCACGCTGTTGGGCAGGAAGAGCTCGAGGTATTCGATGTACCAGCTGTCGTTGAAGCCGTCGCCGTTCGGCGTGAAGCCTTTGTACACGTGGATGCCGCAGAGGTCGCTGCCTTCGTTGATGATCACCGTTTGTGTCACGGACAATCCGCCTACGTCAGTGACGGTGACCGTGTACGTGCCGGGCACCAGGCTGTCGACGGATGAGGTGCTGTCGCCCGTGCTCCACGAATACGTGTACCCGCCGCCGCCGCCCGCCGCGCTTACCGTCGCCTGCCCGTCGTTCGCGCCGAAGCAGGACACGTCGGAGTAGGCTGCGCTCGCGGTCAGCACCAGCGCGTTGGAAATTTTCGGCTGCTGGAAGCCTTGCGTGAGAATGCGCGCCTGGTGCGTCGTCTGCGTCGTGCTGAACGTCGGGATCACCGCTTCCCCGCAGGTGGAGGAAATGCTCAGGTTCGACGGGTTGTCGAGCACGAAGTTACCCGTGCTGCCGATGACCACCGGCCCGAGGCTGCTGACCTGCGCCTGCGCTGCGAGCGCGAATCCCGCCGCTGCAAAAAATGCGATCGTTCTTTTCATATCAATTCTTTTTTGACGTGGCGCCGATGTTCAGCGTGTTCTTGATCTGCTGGATGTCGGACTTCATGTTGCTGTTCTCTTTCTTCAGGTAATCGATCTCCGCCTGTGACGTGCTGCTCTCCGCTTTCAGCTTCTCGATCTGCGCCTGCTGCGCTTCGATGAGCTTCTGCTGTTCCTTCAATGCCTCGAGCAGCAGCGGCGTGAAGCGCGTGTAGTCGATCGCTTTGTAGCCGTCCTTTTCCGTGACCACCACTTCGGGGAAGAATTTTTCCACTTCCTGCGCGATGAAACCGATCTGTTCCGACTCAGGGAAATAGCGATCGGGGAACTCTTCCGTTTTGAAATTGTAGCGTACGCCTTGCAGTTGCAGCAGCGCGGGAAGAACGTTCTCCAGTTTGCGCACATTCGTCTTGTAGCGGATATCCGAGCAGGCCGTGATCGTAGTGCTGACCGTGACGGAAGTCGCACGCAGAATACCGCCCTGCGCCGCAATGTCGCCGACCACGTGCAGTTTGTAGTTCGGCGAAATGCAGCCCATGCCGATGTTGCCGTTGTTCGCCACGAAAATCCGCACCACGCCGGCCGTGTTGAAACGCAGCGTCCCGCCGGTGCGGTTGTTGAACATCGTGAGCGCAGCACCGGAAGGTGACAACGGGTCGGAGTTCTGGATGCCGGTGCTGGTGCCGTCCTCGTTCACGAAGCGGATCTCTTCGCTGGAAGCCAGGTCGGAGGTCTGGTTCTCGATGTACAGCGCGGCGGCGCCCGCGAAATCTTTCCGGATGTGCACGCGCGCATTGGGCGTGGCCGTACCCGTGCCCACGCCGAGATCGCCCGTCGTGCTGAGGTACATGTGCAGCGAGTTCGCCGTGGAGAAATACATCGGGTTGAAGCTTTGCGTCTGGAGCATGAGCGCGCCCGCCGTGCTGCCCGAAGTGATGAGCGAAAGGTTGGAGCGGTTGACGCCCGCCGTCGTGCCCGTGGCGCCGGTGCCGTGCTTGATCATCTCGAGCACTTCCGTGTTGCCGCCGGTGGTGCGGAGCTGCACGTTGGCCGTACCCTGCGAGTGGCCTGCTTCGATCAGCGCGCGCTGTGTTTGTCCAGCAAGGTTGCCGTAAACGTGGATTTTTTCCGTCGGCGTCACCGTCTGGCTGCCGAACATCACGTTGCCGCCGATGAAGCGGAAATTGCTGTTTGCTTCCCCGTCGACGATCAGCTTGGTTCCTGCTGTGTTATTATCCACGTCGCCGATGACGACTGTTTGACTGTTCACCTGCAAAGCCTGGTTGCCGCTGTTGTTGTAGACTTCCAGCGGGAACGCAGGTACTGTCGGCGCGCGTACGCCCACGTTGCCGTTGAAGAGCGTGATCGAGTTGATGCCGCCGGAAACGATGTTGGTCGCCGTGGCTTCCATGTTGCGGATCTCCGCGTCGCCCGATGAGTTGATGCCGAACGCGAACCCGTCGGCATTGCTCGTGCCGGTCAGCGGCGTGGTCACACGCATCATCGCGCCGCTGGCATGAACGTGCAGCTTGTCCGACGGCGTCGTGGTGCCGATGCCGACGAAATCACCCGTGTTCAGCAGCGTGGTGAATACACCCGTGCGGTCCCAAGCGAGCATGCTGGGCGGCAAATCGCCGGGCTGAATGTTGAAAGGCACAAAGTAGCTGCCATTGCTGCGCAGGAATTGTCCCGAAGGCGATGAAGTATTGTTGACGATAAAACCTGTCGTAACGTTGACAGCGCCGAGCACGTCGAGCTTCTGCTGCGGCGTGGTGGTGCCGAGACCCACGTAACCGGTCGTCGATTCCAAATGCATGACGTCGGTCTGGCCCGTGCCGTTGTAATAGCGCAGGCGCAGATCGTTCTGCATGCTTGTCGTGCTGAACGCACTGCTGAAAGCCATCCAGTTCCATCCGCGCGTGGCGGCATGGTTCACCGGCAGCGTACCGAAACCCTGCGTGACAAAGTCGAGCACAGCTGCGCTTGAGGAGCTCGCGCTGTTGGCGTCGATGCCCAGCGTGGAGCCGACACTGTTGTAGATGTGAAGATCATAAGCAGGCGACGTCGTTCCACCGACGCCTACGCTTGAGCCGTTGTGATACAGATTGCTTGAAGCTGTCCATCCCGATCCGTTGTGATAAAGCGTTTGTCCTGTCGCGCCGCTGACCAGCGGACCTGTTGCGCCGGTTGCACCGGTTGGGCCTGCAGCTCCGTTCGCGCCGGTAGGGCCAGTGGCGCCGGCTGTTCCATTTGCTCCCGTGGGCCCGGTGGGACCTGCAGCACCGTTTGCACCGGTGGCGCCTGTCGGGCCGGTGGCGCCGGCGCTGCCATTTGCACCTGTTGGCCCAGTCGGACCCGCGGCACCATTAGCGCCTGTCGGACCGGTGGCACCTGCCGCGCCATTCGCGCCGGTTGGACCGGTTGCACCTACACTGCCGTTCGCTCCAGTGGGACCTGTCGGACCTGCAGCACCGTTCGCGCCAGTGGGGCCGGTGGCGCCGACTGATCCGTTAGCGCCTGTAGGGCCTGTCGGACCAACTGCGCCTGTGGGACCGTAAAGGCTGCTAGTGGTCATCGTGCTGGTCCCGTAAATGATCGTCAGCGTGCCGTTGCCGTTGTCGATGATGTTCGTAATCCCGTCGCCGGTCGGGCCGGTAGCGCCCGTCGCACCGGTGTTTCCCTGTGAGCCTGTAGGTCCTTGTGCGCCGGCGGGACCGGTGGGACCGTACAGGCTGGACGTTGTAACGTTGTTGCCGCTGCCATAGGTGACCGTGAGTGTGCCGTCGCCGTTATCAATGATCTGCGTGATGCCGTCGCCGGTCGGGCCGGTGGGGCCTGCAGCGCCGCTCGGGCCGGTGCTGCCTGTCACACCCTGCACACCTTGCGTGCCCGTCGGGCCGGCAGGACCTGTCGGGCCGGCAGGGCCGGTGTTTCCGGTCGGGCCGGTGGGACCGGGGTTGCCCGTGGGGCCGTTCAGCGCGAACTGCGCCGTCTGCGCGTAGAGCGAATACGGAACGCTGATCAGCCCGGAAGTGCCCATGTCGACGTAGCTGCTGCCTGTTAATGTTTGGTCGACGCGCACGTTCAGGAAATGCGCAGACGTGCCCCAGCTGATGCCGGCCATCGTGCCGCTGACGACCGTTCCGCCGCCGATCTGCAGGTTCATCAAACCGAAGGAGTTCGTCGTCACCGTGTGCGTTTCGGAATATACCACGTTGGTGTTGGTCACATCGGTGGAGATGCGCACGTTCACAAGCAGCGTCGTTCCGCTGAGCTCATTGCCCGCGGCGTCGCGCGCGATCGCCTGGTAATTGATCAGTTGCGGCACCTGCGCCTGCGCCACGCAAGCGAGCAGCAGCAACATGGCGGTGTTGAATAATTTCTTCATGTTTATTGGTACTGGATGCATTTATTTTTCGGGTGCAAAGGTCGTTTTATTGTTCGTATGTGATCAGCACTTTGATCGCTTTTTGCAGGATGCTGGCCGAGTTGAGGTTTTTCGTCTGCACATAAACCGATGTTGTGTCAATGTAGTAATCGTACTCATACCCGGGGGAGCCGGTATAGCTCGGCGGTATGTAGCTGTTGCAACCGCAATGATCCACCAGCACCTGTACCGAAATAATTTTCGAGGAGTTTAGTCCATGCGGGATGCCCACAGTGGCGCCTTGCGCGTTGGGCGTAGTGCCGCTCAGCTTTACCATACGGATCAGCGGAGTATTGACGCCTGCTCCCAGCTTCGTGTAGCCGTCGATGAGCACATTGCCGCCGTCGCGGATGTCGACGATGTTGGTTCCAGCGGAGTTTTGGATCAGCACGGCGGTATTGGCGTTCGAGCTGGTAACCGTCTTCTGGTAGAGCCCGCCGTAGAATGCCGCTGCATAGCCGACGCCGTTCGTGGTGGCTTCCAGCGCGGCGCTCGTGCTCGTGCCGTTCGAGATCGTGAACTTGCCTGCAATGCCGGAACCATAGTTCATCACTTCAAAAGCGGTGGACGTATTCGTCGAGATGCCGACCTGGAAAAACCCTGCGCGGCCGGTACCGTTGCTGTAAGCTTCCACCGCACCGCCTCCGCCGTTATGAAACGCGCGAAGCGCAGCGGTCGTGTTGCCCGGGTTCGCCACTTCGAATTCGCCCGCGGCGCCGATGCCGGTCGTGTACCCGCGCATGGCCGCTCCCATGCCATTAGTGGCGGCGTGCAGCGCATCGGTGTTGTTGCTGCTGTTGACCACTTCGAAATGTCCCGCACGGCCAAGTCCGTATTGTTCCGACTGCAGCGCATGTGCGGTGCTCGTGTTGTTGTTGAGCTGGAAAAAACCGGCGCGCGCGCCGCCTGTGCTGTAAGCATAGACCACATTGCCGCTCGACCCGTTGGATTCCGCATAAAGCGCATTTCCAATAGACGTGTTATTGTTCTGTATGATCTGCGCAGCGCTTTGCGACACCGAGTTGCCCAGGACGTGCAGGCGCGAGACAGGACTGCTGGTACCGATGCCGACGTTTCCCGATGAGTTGATGAACAGCCTGTCCGTCGCGCTCATATCCGTGATCTTGAAAGAGCCGCCGCTGCCGCCTTCATTGTAGATGCGCCATTCGCGCTGCGTGCCTGCCTGCGCCACGAGCGAGAGAAAAGAAGTTGAGTTCGGCCCGCCCGCATAAGCTGTAAGGTTCGGGTTGTTCACGTCGGAGATGCGCACGCTGCCGCCGCTCACATCGAGCTTCACGGAAGGCGCAGTGATGCCGATACCGACGTTGCCGTTGGGATCGATGCGCATGCGTTCCAGGTTCGAAGTATAGAACGGCAGCGGAATGGCGTTCGTGCTGCCGAGAAAATCGCCTGCCGCCATCGTATTGCCGCTAAGCAGCCAGGCTTTGTTGCTCGAGGTAGAGATGCTCGGAATGCTCGTGTTGATCGACAGGAACCCGGAGTTGTCGAACGACATGTTCGTGATCGTCCAGCTCGGGCCGGTGGGACCGGTTGCACCGTTTGCTCCTGCTGTACCCGTCGGGCCGGTTGCGCCTGCTGCGCCGGTGGGGCCGGTTGCGCCATTTGCACCCGGAGCACCTGTCGGACCGGTCGCGCCATTCGCTCCTGCCGTGCCCGTCGGGCCGGTTGCACCTGCTGCGCCGGTGGGCCCTGTTGCCCCATTTGCACCCGGAGCACCTGTCGGGCCGGTCGCGCCATTCGCTCCTGCCGTGCCCGTCGGGCCGGTTGCGCCTGCTGCGCCGGTGGGGCCTGTTGCGCCGTTTGTCCCGGCTGCGCCCGTAGGACCCGTTGCGCCCATGCAATCCAGCGTATTGAACTGCGTGTCGCCGTTGATATCTTCGCCCGGCTCGTTCACACCGTTGCCGTTCAGATCCCAGCACGCAATGCCTGCGAGACCCTGGCAATCCAGCGCGTCCCATTGGTTGTCGCCGTTAATGTCTTCGCCGGGCTCATTCGTGCCGTTGCCGTTCGTGTCCCAGCAAGGCAACCCGTTCGCGCCTGCGGCGCCTGTCGGCCCGCTCGCGCCCGTAGGACCGGCTGCACCTGTTGCGCCGTTTGCGCCCGCTGAACCGGTTGGTCCTGCAGGGCCGGCCGGGCCGGCGGGGCCGGTATTGCCGATGGGACCCGTGGGGCCCGGGTTGCCGGTAGGGCCGTTTAACGCGAACTGCGCCGTCTGCGCATACAGCGAATACGGAACGCTCACGAGCTGCGTAGTGCCCATGTCGACGTAATTGCTTCCGCTCAGCGACTGGTCAACGCGAACGTTGAGGTAGTGCGCAGAC
>Ga0196977_1000813_pt1 | contig 14112 bp, 15 predicted proteins | sample S3v_1013CmetaG_FD_148634 | JGI IMG/M metagenome (GOLD analysis project Ga0196977, IMG submission 148634) | Soil microbial communities from Anza Borrego desert, Southern California, United States - S3+v_10-13C | ecosystem: Environmental > Terrestrial > Soil > Desert | place: USA: California...
ACTCAGCGATTTCGTCGGCGGGATGGCTAAGGACGGCTGGCGCTGGCGCTTCAGCGGCGAGCTCTCCCCGGTGCCGATGGAGCGGCTCACCCAGACATTGGGCCTGCCGACGATGCACGGCGTGCTCGCCGCGTCGATTCCGGAGATCCGCTACCGGCGGCAGAACATCGCCATGGACGGCCAGCTCGACCTGCGCTTGTTCGACGGGGTCATGAGCATTGCGAAGGTGCAGCTCATCGACGCGTTCGGACGCGCGCCGCGCCTGCACGCCGATGCCGACTTCCGCGAAATCGACCTCGAGCTTCTTACGCGCACGTTCGATTTCGGCACGATCACGGGACGTGCCGATGGCTACGTGCGTGGGCTGGAGCTCGTTGCGTGGGAACCTGTTCGATTCGATGCGCGCATCGAGAGCAGCGCGGGCAACTACCCGCGCAAGATCAGTCAGCGCGCCGTGCAGAACATCTCCGCGCTCGGCGGCGCCGGTGCCGCGGCGGCGATACAGCGCAGCCTGCTGCGCTTTTTCGATCAGTTCGGTTATGAAAAGCTCGGCTTGAGCTGCCGCCTTCGCAACGGCGTGTGCGAAATGGATGGCATCGAGCGTGCACCGCAAGGCTACGTCATCGTTAAAGGTGGTGGAATCCCGGCCATTTCGGTCATCGGGTACAATCGATCGGTCAATTGGCGCGAGCTCGTCGAGCGTTTGAAGCGCATCACGCAGGAAAACGTCACACCGGTCGTGAAGTAGGAGCGGGAACATGCGCCGCAGCGTCTCGTCGTTCGTCGCCGCAGCGTCGTCGAGCCTCGCGCTCGCGGCGTGCGTCACGATCAATATCTACTTTCCGGCGGCCGCCGCGGAGAAAGCGGCCGACCGCATCATCGATGAAGTCTGGCAGTTGAAGCCCGACGCATCGAAACCGGCGGCGAAGCCGTCGGGGCAATAGGAAACGGGAACCGCCCATGTTCCATGCACGGTGGATGCGCATCGCGGCGTTGTCATTGGTGCTCGCGGCTGGCGAGCTCGCGGCAGCGCAGGCCAATCTTCAGATCGACACACCGGCGGTCTCGGCGCTGCGAACGAGCCTGCGCGAGGCGCACAAGCAGCTTCGGCCGTATTACGAAAGCGGCGCCGTCGGTCTCGCGCGGGACGGCACGATCGCGCTGCGCGACGCCAATATCGTGCCGCTCGCTCAGCGCCAGCAGATCAATGGACTGATCGCACAGGGCAACCGGGATCGCACCGCGCTTTATCGCGAGATCGCGATCGCGAACGGCCATCCCGAGTGGGAGAACGAGATCCGCACGACCTTCGCGCAGCGCTGGATCGACCGCGCGCCGCGAGGCTGGTACTACCAGAACGCGAACGGCGCATGGGTGCAGAAGTAATCCGGCGGGACGCTTGATACCGGTACTCGTTTTCGACATCGAGACCATTCCCGATGTCGCCGGACTGCGCCGGCTTCACGCGGTGGATCCCGCCGTACCGGACGCCGAGGTCGCCGCAATGGCATTCCAGCTTCGACGCCAGGCCGTGGGCCACGATTTCCTGCCCCTGCACCTGCATCGTGTGATCGCGATTTCGTGCGCGCTCTCCGACGGCGAGACGTTTCGCGTGTGGTCGATCAGCGAGACTGCGCTCGCCGGAGCCGCGAGCGAAGGCGAGATCATCCAGCGCTTTTTCGACGGCATCGAGAAATACACGCCGCAGCTCGTCTCGTGGAACGGCGCGGGATTCGACCTGCCGGTGCTGCACTATCGCGGCCTCATTCATGGCGTGCGCGCGCCGCGCTACTGGGACACGGGCGACGATGATCGCGAGTTCCGCTACAACAATTACATCAGCCGCTACCACATGCGCCACTGCGACGTGATGGACCTCCTGTCCCTTTACCAGAGCAGAGCGGTCGCGCCGCTGGACGAGATCGCTCAGCTCCTCGGTTTGCCGGGCAAGCTGGGCATGGACGGTTCACAGGTGTGGAACGCCTATCAGGCGGGCCGGCTCGCCGACATCGTCAATTACTGCGAGACGGACGTCGTGAACACCTATCTCGTGTTCCTGCGGTTCCAGGCCATGCGGGGCGCGGCGAACGCCGAGCAGTATCAGGCGCAGTCCGCGCTCGTGCGCTCGACGCTCGAACGCTTGGGCGAGCCGCACTGGCAGGAATTTCTGTCGCGCTGGACGGTCTCCTGAAGCATCCCGGGCGCTGCGGTGCCCGCTGAATTCTCATCATTCCCGTGAAGATTCCAGACGCGCCCGCGCAAGCGCTCGACATCCAGTCGCTCGACCAGGAAGGCCGCGGCATTGCGCGCCGCGACGGCAAGGCGATCTTCGTGGAAGGTGCGCTCCCCGGGGAGCGCGTGATGGCGTCGATCTACCGCAAGAAGCCGAATTTCGAGGTCGGCCGCGTATCTTCGGTATTGAAGGCAGCCGCGAGCCGCACCATGCCGCGCTGCGTCCATTTCGGCACGTGCGGCGGCTGCGCGCTGCAGCACGTCGATTTCGCGACGCAGGTCGCGGTAAAGCAGCGCGTGCTGGAGGACGCGCTTGCGCACATCGGCAAGGTGAAAGCGGAGGAGCTACTCTCACCGATCCATGGACCGGCCTGGGAGTACCGCCACCGCGCGCGCTTCACCGTGCGCTACGTGGCGAAGAAGGGTGGTGTCCTCGTGGGCTTTCACGAGCGACGAAGCAGCTACGTCGCGGACATGACGAGCTGCACGGTCGTGCCGAGGCGTATATCGACATTGCTGGTTCCGCTGCGCGAGCTGATCGGCGGACTTTCGATCCGACAGCGCCTGCCGCAGATCGAGCTCTCGATCGGCGAAGGCGCGGACGTGCTGGTGCTGCGAGTGCTCGAGCCGTTGTCGGCGATGGACGAAGCCGCGCTGCGCGCATTCGCCGATCGTTACCGGCTTTTCGTGTACCTGCAGCCGGGCGGCCCGGCAACCGCCGCGCCTTTTCACCCGGCCTCGGGCGCGGACCTGCACTATGCACTGCCCGAATTCGATGTGCGGATCTATTTCAGTCCCACGGACTTCACGCAGGTGAACCACGAGGTGAACCGGGTGCTGGTGCGGCGCGCGATGCGGCTGCTTGGCCCGCAGCCCGGGGAGCGCGTCGCGGACCTCTTCTGCGGCCTGGGCAACTTCTCGCTGCCGATCGCGCGTTCAGGCGCGCACGTGGTCGGCATCGAAGGGAGCGAATCGCTCGTGGCGCGCGCGCGCACGAATGCCGAACGCAACGGCCTCGCTTCGCGCGCCGAGTTCCACGCGATGAACCTTTTCGACCCGGACGAAGCGCGTCTTGCGACGCTCGGCTCGTTCGACGCGATGCTCATCGATCCGCCGCGCGACGGTGCCGTCGAAGTAGTCAAGGCCCTTGGCGAGGACGCGCCCCCGCGCATCGTCTATGTGTCTTGCAGCCCGGCCACGCTCGCACGCGACGCGGGCGTGCTCGTGCACACGAAGGGCTACACGCTAAAGGCTGCCGGCGTGGTGAACATGTTTCCGCACACGGCGCACGTCGAGTCAATCGCGCTTTTTCGCCGCGCATGAAAAAAGCGCCCCGCGGGGCGCTTTTTTGAGCACTTCGTAGAGTGCGGCGGACGCTGCCGGCGTCAGTCGCGTTCGCCGGTCAACGCCATCAGCAGATGCAGCAGGTTCGCGAAGATGTTGAAGAGACTCAGGTATACGCCGGTGGTCGCCATGATGTAGTTCGTCTCGCCGCCATTCACGATTCGGCTTACGTCGTGCAGCAGGAAGAGCGAGAACACGACGATGACGAGCGATGAGATCGTCAGCGCGAGCGCCGGGATCTGCAGGAACATGTTCGCGATCATCGCGATCAGCAGGACGATCATGCCGACGAACAGGAACTTGCCCATGAAGGAAAAGTCGCGTTTCGTCGTGGTCGCGATGACGGACATGACCGCGAAAATCACGCCCGTACCGATCGCGGCGTAGCCGACGAGCGCCGGCCCGTTACGCAGCGCGAGCGCCACCGAAAGCAGCGGTCCCAGCCACCAGCCGAGCAGCAGCGTCATCAGGAGGAGCAGCGCGACGCCGAGGCCGCTGTTGCGGTTGGCCATGATCGCGAACTGCAACCCGATGACCGCGCCCAGCATGACGAACGTACTGATGATCGGATGCTGCATGATGATGCCGCCGGTCGCCATCCCGACCATGGCGCCGATGACGGTCGGCACCATCGTGAGGGCGAGCAGCAGGTACGTGTTGCGAAGAACGGCCTGCTGTTCTGGGCCCAGCGCGCCGGCTACCGGATACGTGCTGCGCGGCTGAAGTTCAGGTTGCATAGTCGACGTCCTCCTCATAGTAAGCTCGATCAGGCTCTTAAGACTGCCGGAACCGGGCCAAAGTTTCAACGGCTTGCCATCTCAGCGATCTTCCCGCACCGAGAAATGGTGCGGCCCAGCCGGTTTCACCGGGAACGATACGACGTAGCGCAACCGCCTGCCGCACTGTTCGATCGTCCAGAGCTCCTCCGAGGATCGCCCGTCACGGTGAACGTCCATGATTTCCGTTCCGCTGATCTGCGGATTCCTGCATTGCGGATCGGCGGCGCGGGCCATCGCGATCAGGCGGTCGCGCACTTCCCGCTGCTGCAGCCGCGATGCGGTCGTTTCGCCCGGAACGCTCGTACAAGCCGCCGGGATCATACACAGGGTCACGGCACAGAGCCGGCGTACGATGCGGGTGGCGGAGGCGGTAGGATTCGAACCCACGAGAGCCTTGCGGCTCTGCCAGTTTTCAAGACTGGTGCATTCAACCACTCTGCCACGCCTCCCGACAAACCTACGACGCGGCCGTCAGCTCCGCTTCCGGCCGCAAAAGTAGCTTAGGCGCTCATCGGCGCTAAGTACTAGTAGATGGCGGGCAGTATTGTAGCGAACGGTTCTACTTGCGTTTGTTGCCGCGTCCGCCCGTGGTTGCGGTGCGGCCTGTGGCGGCACGGCGCAGGCTCGTGTACAGCTTCGGGTTGGATTTCTTGAGGTATGAGACGACTTCGAAGTCCTCGCCGCGCGCCCGCTCGAGCTCGATGCCCTCGATGTGCACCAGCCGCAGCAGCTCGCGCACCGGCTTCGGCATCGTGCGGCCGCTTTCGTAACGCGACCCGCCGCTCTGGGTGACCCCGATGCGAGACCAGAATTCCTGCTGGTTCATGCGGAGCCTGCGGCGGATTTCCCGGGGATTGCTGATGCGCTCGAATGGTTTCATCGATTTCGCTGGCCTCATGCGCGTTTCTTACATTACCGGATGGGACATGGAGCTGCCCGATAGGTTCACGCCGTTCAAACTGCCGCTTCGACTGCCGCGTCCGGACGGCTAATGCGGGTGGCATAACCGCTCGTAGGCGGGGTGGCAATTTTCGCGCCGACGCCGGGAAATTCGTTTTTGTGAGGAAAATCAACTAAAATTCAGCCCCTCTCCGGCGTCTCCCGCTTTTCCTTTTTTCACGCATGACCCTCATCGTCCAGAAGTACGGCGGCACGTCCGTTGGCAGCCCCGAGCGCATCAAGAACGTCGCGCGGCGGGTCGCGCAATGGAAGGCGCGCGGTCACGATCTTATCGTCGTGGTCTCCGCGATGGCGGGCGAGACCAACCGGCTGATCGCGTTGGCGAAGGAGTTGCAGTCCAGTCCCGATCCGCGCGAGCTCGACGTTATGGTGTCGACCGGCGAGCAGGTCACCATCGCGCTGCTTGCGATGGCGCTGATGGAGCAGGGCGTGCCGGCTCGCAGCTACACCGGTGCGCAGGTGAAGATCCTGACCGACAGCGCACATACCAAGGCGCGCATTCTTTCCATCGACGAGCAGCACATCCGGCGCGACCTCGCTCAGGGCCGCGTCGTGGTCGTCGCCGGCTTTCAGGGCGTCGATGACGGCGGCAACATCACCACGCTCGGCCGTGGCGGGTCCGACACGACGGGCGTTGCGCTCGCCGCCGCGCTCAAGGCGGACGAATGTCAGATTTACACCGACGTCGATGGCGTCTATACCGCTGATCCCCGCATCGTTCCGGACGCCCGGCGGCTGAAGACCGTCACGTTCGAGGAGATGCTGGAGCTCGCGAGCCTCGGGTCAAAAGTGCTTCAGATCCGTTCGGTGGAGTTCGCCGGCAAGTACCGGGTGCGGCTGCGCGTGCTGTCCTCTTTCGAGGAGGAAGGGGAAGGCACCCTCATCACTTTCGAGGAAGACCAGAACATGGAACAGCCTGTCATATCGGGCATCGCGGCGAACCGCGACGAAGCGAAGATCACCATCCTCGGGGTTCCCGACAGGCCTGGAATTGCGTATCAGATCCTGGGACCCATCGGTGACGGGAATATCGACGTGGACATGATCGTGCAGAACGTCGGCCACGACGGGCTCACCGACTTTTCGTTCACGGTCCATCGCAACGACTACAAGAAGGCGCTCGTGATCCTGCAGCCTATCCGCGAGCACATCAAGGCGCGCGATATCGTGAGCGGAGACAAGATCGCGAAGGTCTCGCTGGTCGGTGTTGGCATGCGCTCCCACGCCGGCATCGCCAGCACGGCGTTCCGCGCGCTCGCGGAAGAGGGCATCAACATTCAGATGATCTCGACTTCCGAGATCAAGGTCTCGGTCGTGATCGACGAGAAATACACCGAGCTCGCGGTACGCGTGCTGCACAAAGTGTTCAACCTCGATCAGCCGGCCTGACGAGCGTGGTATCCTTGACCCCCCTTGGAGAGATGGCCGAGTGGTCGAAGGCGCGCCCCTGCTAAGGGCGTATATGGGCAAAACCCGTATCGAGGGTTCGAATCCCTCTCTCTCCGCCAGTTATTCAAACAAGCCCTCGGAAACGAGGGCTTTTTCAGTTCAGTCGCCGGGTGCGAGCGGCCACCGCGGGCCGATCACGCAATCCAAGGCAGGAATCGATCGCTCGTCGTGTCCGAAGTCATAGTTTCCGCACGGACGTTCCGATTAGGCTAGGACCCGCACGAAAGGGCAAACCCGCCGAAAGGCGGCGACGCAAAGTCACCGGCCTACCGAGATCTTCGAGACCTCCAGGGTAGCGGGACTACCGAAGCGGCATCATCCCGCGGCAATGGCACCGTTCAGACGCCACCAGGCGAATCTTGTCGTTCGTTCCCTTTCGAGTGGTTGAGGCATGGGCATGGTCCGTCCACGTCTTTGGAAGTTATTAACGAAAGGAGATCCACATTGAAGCGCCTGAATAAAGGTTTCACGTTAATCGAGCTGATGATCGTCGTCGCGATCATCGGCATCCTGGCCGCCGTCGCCTTGCCGGCGTATCAGGATTACACCGTTCGCGCCAAGGTGTCCGAGCTTCTGCTCGCTGCCGGCAATGCCAAGACCACGGTTGCCGAAAACGCCCAGAGCAACTCCACGCTGGATGACGCGAATCGCGGCGCGTCGATCGAAGCTACCGGTAAAGTCACCGGCGGCACGATCACCTCACTAGGCGTGATCACCATTCAGGGCGATGCCACGGCTACTTCGGTCGGCACGGCGCTCACAATCACGCTCAGCCCCACGCTGAACAGCAATGACGGCAAGGTGACGTGGTCGTGCAGCTCGCCTGCGGGTGTGCACAAGTTCGTCCCTGCCGAGTGCCGGCACACCTAAGCGACGCGCGGGTGGCGGTGCCGGGCTGCCGCCGCTGCTCGGCAGCGACGGCGCCATGCGCTCTTAGCGCTGGGCAGCCGGTGCTCGAGAAATGGCCCTTCGGGGCCATTTCTTTTTGACAATGCCGCGCACACAATACGCCCCTCGAACGATAAACGAGGGGGGTTCCATGTACCGACGCATACTGGTGCCGGTCGACGGCAGCGACACTGCCAAGCGAGGACTCGAGGAAGCCATCAATCTCGCCGACGCGCTCGAAAGCGAGCTTCGCATCATTCACATCGTCGACGATTCGGCGCTCGCGCTGAATCCGGAGACCGGTGTCGCCGCCGCGCCGCTGGTGGAAGATTTCGCCGAGAACGGTCGCCAGATCCTCGAGGACGCGCGGGCGCTCGCGACGAAGAAGGGCACCGTCGCCGGGATTGTGCTGCACGAGAACTTCACGGGCCGGGTTGCCGATCTGATCGTGGACGAAGCCAAGAAGTGGGGCGCCGAGCTGATCGTCATGGGCACGCACGGCCGCAGAGGCATACGGCACGCGGTGCTCGGCAGCGACGCGGAAGCAGTGGTTCAGGCTTCCAGCGTTCCCGTGCTGCTCGTGCGTTCGCCGCGGCCGCAAACGAAGAAGAAGTGAGGAGTTATCTGATACACTTCAAGGTTCAACGCGCCCGTAGCTCAGTTGGATAGAGTACCTGGCTACGAACCAGGGGGTCGTGGGTTCAAATCCTGCCGGGCGCGCCAGAAACACCAACGGGCTGCAGCATTGCAGCCCGTTTTTCATTGGAGCGCGGCAACGTGTCGATCATCGCACCCTCGTACCAACTCGGTTACGTCATCCCGCACCTGTACACCGATATGGACGCGTATCAGTTCTACCGCGTCGCGCCCGACGGCATGATGCTCATTACGACCGGACTCAATCTACGCGAGTACAGCCTCGAAGCGGTCGAAGAGAACATGCCCACGCTGCGGCGTGCCTTCGACCTGCTCGCGTCCAAGAGATGCGATCGGCTGTCGCTCTCCGGCGTTCCCGTCGCCTCGGCGCTCGGGCGCGCGAAGATGCGCGAGATACTCGCCGAATCGTCCCAGCGCACCGGCATCGCGTGCGATACCGATCTCGAAGCGCATATCGCCGTGCTCGAGCACTTCGATGCCACCCGGATTGCGCTCGCGACGCGCTGGCCCGACACGGTGAACGGCGCACTCACGCGCTACTTGAAAGACGCAGGCATCGACGTGATCGGCTGTCGGTCCCGCCCGCGTACCCTCGAGCAGAACAAATACTCGAGCGCAGCGGCCGATCACGAGCTCGCGCTCGATCTCGGGCGCGAGGTCCTGCGTGCCTCACCGGACGCGCAAGCGCTGCTCATGCCGGGCGGATTGTGGTTCGCGATACACGCGGCTCCGATGCTCGAGCGCGAATTCGGCAAACCCGTGCTCCTGAACATCACGTCCACGACATGGGCCGCGCTGCATGCCGCGCGGCCGCGCCTGTTGCACCGGCCCGACGCCAGGTGGGGGAAGGTGCTCGCCAGTCTGTAGCCGCACGCGCACGCTAGTTGCGTTCGTGCGTGCGTGAGCAAACTAAGCGAGCTCGATTCGATTGCGGCGCGGTGGATGGCGGCAATGCGCCGCGGGGACTTCGAGGCGGCGTGGCGTGAGACGGATCGAATAGAGCTGCCGCGACGCGCGCTTCAGCAGAGCGGCCGCTGGAGCCGACAGGCGCACCATCTCCTCTGGGATGGCACGCCGTTCGACGGCCGCGACGTGGTCATTCGCTGTGACCACGGGCTCGGTGACACGCTCCAGTTCGTGCGCTACGTGCCGCGGCTGCTCGAGCGCGCCCGCAGTGTCACGCTGCTCGTACAGCCGCCGCTCGTGGAGCTCTTTGCGGGCGACGAGCGCTTCCGCGAGGTGCGAGGCGCCTGGATCGACGAGCCGCTCCCCCGGCACGACGTGGAAATCGAGGTGATGGAGCTTCCGTACGCGTTTCGCAGCACGATCGATACGCTGCCGCGGGATGTTCCCTACTTGCCGCGCGCGCCGATAGAAGCCGCTGCACGGACGTTACCGACGTTCGAGATTTCGAAATTCAACGTGGGCTTGCTGTGGGCGAGCAGCGATTGGGACGCGAGTCGCTCGCTTCCACCTGCGGCGCTGGCGCCGCTTTGCGCGCTCGAAGGCGTTTCGTTCCACAGCCTGCAACAAGGCAACGCGCGACACGACTGCGCGCGCACGCCAGTCTCGATCCAGCCACTGCACCGCCACACCGAGCGAGTGAGCGCGGCGGCCGCGGCCATGACCAAGCTCGATCTCGTGATCACCGTCGATTGCATGGCGGCGCATCTTGCCGGCGCACTGGCGCGTCCCGTGTGGGTGCTGTTGCGGCGTGAAGCCGACTGGCGCTGGATGCATGAGCGGCGGGACTCGCCCTGGTACCCGACGATGCGGCTCTACCGTCAGCCACGCGACGGCTCATGGGCTACGGTGCTCGAAACCGTCGCAGCAGAGCTGAGCAGGCTCGTGCGAAGCGCTGAACGGGCTAGTCGGCCAGGCGGTACGAGCTGCCGTTCACGAGTCTGACCTGCGCCCAGCCGTCTGCGATCGCGATCACACTGACGGAGGCGGGCGCAACCGCGAACCGTTCGAGATCGTCGAGCGAGATGCGCAATACGTGAGCGAGCGCCGCCTTGATGACGTCGCCGTGCGTCACGAGCGCAACCGTGTGCCCGTCGTGTACGCGGCGCAGACGATCGATGGCGGCGTTTACGCGCCGCTGAACGGCAACGATGGTCTCGCCGCCCGGAGGACGTGCTTCGCTGCGCTTTTCGTTCCAGGTGGCCCAGACGGGCTCGGCCTGGAGCGAAGCGAATGACCGGCCGGTCCAGTCGCCGAAATCGATCTCATCGAGCCCGTCCTCGACGCGAACGGTGACGTCCGCACGCGCAGCGAGCGGCGCAGCGGTCTGCCGCGCCCGCTCGCGGGGACTCGTGTAGACGGCGCTCAGGTCGCAGCGTGCGAGGCGGCTCGCGAGCGCGTCAGCCTCGCGCTCGCCTGCGGCGCTCAGCACAACGCCCGGCATCCGCCCGGCGAGCGTCTTTCCAAGGAGCTCGTGGGAAGCGTGACGAATCAGCAGAAAAACAGCCGCCATGCGCGCAGCACCCGCTCAGGACGATACCGCCACCCCGGCCCTGCGCGCTCGTGTCGTGCTCACGCCGGGTGCGTAGCGTCTGACCATGCGCGCACAGAACTCGGCGAATTCTTCCAGCACGAGCGGCGCGCTCGTATGATGAGGCTGGCGCCCGCGTGTCTCGGGTGTGAAGCAGAACGTGAGCGTGACGTCGAAGTCTTCGATCGCGCGCATCTGGCGGTCGAACCATGCATCGGCTTCGGGCCGCAGGCTGTCCGCCCAGCTCAAACCGGTCCGCAGCTTGCGCACGCCGAGGCGGTGCAGCCAGCGCACGGCATCGTCAAGCCGATGATCCTCGAAGTGAAACCACTGGCAGATGCCGAGCGCCGGCGTGTACTCGGAAAAGAGCCGGCACGCGCGCTTGGGCGTTCCGTCCTCGCGCAGCACGCCCATATAGAAATGCCGGTAGTAGCTCGAGCCTTCGGCCTCGCGGTGCCGCGTCGTGGCGGGCCATGCACGCGGCAGGTCGTAGAGCGAGTACCAATGGATACGCGGTGCCCGTCCGATCAGGAGCTCGGCGCTGCGCTTGAGCCCGAACTCCTGTACTTCTTCCGCGCCGAACGTGGAGACGCCCACCTCGGTGACCCAGATCGGCAGCGCGGTGACCGCCTGAATGTCCGCCAGCCGATCGGGCCACTCGTCGATCTGCCAGTGATTCCAGTCGAGCGGAAAGCCGTGCACCGCAACCGCATCCACGCAGTCGAGCACGCCATGTGCGTGCATGCGCTGAATGAACTTCGCATCTATCGGCGAGATGCCTCCGAGCACGCGGGTGAGCGCGGAGTTCTCGGCGTCGACTGCGGCGCACGCGAGCCGCGTCATCTCGGAGTACAACAGCCACTCCGGATCGACTTCGAAATCCCAGTGCGACTTGTTGTTCGGCTCGTTCCAGAACTTGACGGCTTCGATCAAGGCTTCACCTTGCGCAGGGTCCGGCTGCCGGCCCATATGCGTTCGACATTCGGGTCGCCCTCGATGAAAGCCTCGACTTCGCGCCGCGCCTCGTCTTCCGTGAGCTGCACCGGCGGCGATTTCATGAAGTAGCTCGCGGGCCCGGTGAGCGCACCGCCGATGCCGCGGTCGAGCGCGATCTTGGCGCACCGTATCGCGTCGATCACCACGCCCGCGGAGTTGGGCGAATCCCAGACTTCGAGCTTCACCTCGCAGTTGATCGGCACGTTGCCGAACGTGGTGCCCTCCATGCGGATGTAACACCACTTGCGATCGGTGAGCCACGGCACGTAGTCGCTCGGGCCGACGTGAATGTCCTTCTCCTGCATCGGATGGCCGAGCTGGCTCGTGACCGACTGCGTTTTCGAGATCTTCTTCGACTCCAGGCGTTCGCGCTCGAGCATGTTCAGAAAATCGGTGTTGCCGCCGAAGTTGAGCTGATAGGTCCGATCCAGGCGCACGCCCCGCTTGCGGAAGAGATCGGTGAGCATGCGATGCACGATCGTCGCGCCCACTTGTGACTTGATGTCGTCACCGATCACGGGAAGGCCGCGCTGGGCGAACCTGCGCTGCCAGTACGGCTGCGAGGCGATGAATACCGGGATGCAGTTCACGAATGCGCAGCCGGCTTCGAGCACCTGCTCGACGTACCATTTGGTCGCCATCTCGGAGCCTACCGGCAGGTACGAGACGACGACATCGGTGCGCGTCTCCTTCAATATGCCGACGATATCGTCGGTGCTGCCGCGCGCCTTCGGCACGATGTTCTTCAGGTACTTGCCCAGCCCGTCGTGAGTCATGCCGCGACGCACCTTGACACCGAGCGGCGGCACGTCGGCGAAGCGCGCGGTATTGTTCGGCTCGGCGAAAACCGCCTCGGCCAGGTCGCGCCCGACCTTGTCGGCATTCACGTCGAACGCGGCGCTGAATTCGATGTCGCGGGGCTGATAGCCCCCCAGATCGACGTGCATGAGGCCGGGCACGAAATCGCCCGCGCGGGCGTCGCGGTAGAACTGGACGCCCTGCACGAGTGAGGAGGCGCAGTTCCCCACGCCTATGATCGCCACTCTTACTTTAGCCATGATGAGAAGCTTGCCGGTGTACTGCGGCTCGCAGTCCCGGCACATCAGCAAGCGCCATTCCGTTCGCATAGCGACGCGGTGTGATGGACAGGCGCAGCTGCGACGAGCATATATGCGGGCGGAAATTACCCGCCGGCGGTCAACGTTGCAGTCGCCGCGCCGGTTTGTCAGCAAGCTCGGTCGAATGCGACTTGCCTGCATCGATTTTGCCGATGCGTCCATCGTCCGAGCTACTTACCTTCGTTTGGCACCTTCGTTGCAGTGTCGATGCGGCGACTTTTTTGCGCAATCGGTGGGCGTGGCACACACGTGGCCCAGTGCTTGCAAAACCGAAATCGCCGAGCTGTTCCGCACATTAATCCGTAGTGCAGTCATTGCGTTGAGTCGTCCGCAACTGCTGCCCAGTTGCGCGGAGCGCTGGCACCTTGTGTCGGACGACGTACGAAGAAAGGCAGAAAACATGACGCGGCAGGTGCTCATCACGGGCGGTGCGGGATTTCTCGGGTCTCATCTGGCGGACGAGCTGCTCGAGCGTGGTTACAAGGTGCGTGCGCTCGATCATCTCGCGCCGCAGGTGCACGGTGAAGGGCGCCAGAGGCCGTCGTACCTCGACCCTGAAATCGAGCTGGTCGTGGGCGACGTGCGCGATGCCGACGTCGTGAGACGCGCGCTGCGCGGCGTCGACGCGGTGTTTCATTTCGCGGCTGCCGTCGGCGTCGGCCAGAGCATGTACGAAGTCGCGCATTACGTCGGCATGAACGATCTCGGCACGTCGGTGCTGTTGGAGGCGCTGATCGAGCGTCCCGTGGAGCGTCTCGTGGTCGCGTCCAGCATGAGCCTCTACGGCGAGGGCCTGTACCGCACCCCCACGGGTGAAGCGCGTGTGGTGGGCGAACGGTCCCTCGAGCAGTTGCGGCGCGCGGACTGGGACTGGCGCGATGCGGACGGAACGCCGCTCACGCCAGTGGCGACACCCGAAACGAAAACGCCCGCCATAGCCTCGGTGTACGCGCTGACGAAATTCGACCAGGAGCGGCTGTGCCTCATGATCGGTCGCGCTTACGGCATCCCGACCGTCGCGCTGCGGTTCTTCAACGCGTACGGGCCGCGCCAGGCGCTTTCAAATCCGTATACCGGCGTGCTCGCGATTTTCGCGTCGAGACTCCTCAATGATGCCCCGCCGGCGATCTTCGAGGACGGTAATCAATGCCGCGACTTCGTGAGCGTCTACGACATCGCGCGTGCCTGCCGGCTG
>Ga0196977_1000815_pt1 | contig 14096 bp, 10 predicted proteins | sample S3v_1013CmetaG_FD_148634 | JGI IMG/M metagenome (GOLD analysis project Ga0196977, IMG submission 148634) | Soil microbial communities from Anza Borrego desert, Southern California, United States - S3+v_10-13C | ecosystem: Environmental > Terrestrial > Soil > Desert | place: USA: California...
ACGCTGCCCACGTAGTTCGGCACCATGCTGCGCAGCAGCGTTGCGGAAGTGAAGAAGATCGCGCCGGTGAACAGGGTGTTCGGGATGACGTAGATGAGATACGGCTGCAGGTACGCCATGAAATTGAACGCCCCGATCTTCGTTTCATTCACCCAGGGCGAGACCGTTCCCGCGAACAAGCCGAAGCCGATGGACGAAAGCACGAGCAGCGTGACCAGGAAAGCGCCGAAGAAACGCCCGCCGAGATAACCGAGCTTCGTGATCGGTTTCGTGTAGAACAAGGCGTGAATGTTGTGCTCGAAATCGCGGTACACCGAGTTGCCGATGATGGCGGAGATCACGGGAATGGCGAAAAAGCTGAGCGAGGAGATCAGGCCGTTGAGGTTGAACGGCGAGTTCGCGTTCGTCTTCGCATTATCGCCCAGCGAAACGGTGATGTTCTCGTCTGCGCCCCCGAGGAAGATCATGAAGAGAAAAGCGAGGAGGAAAAAAACGAGGAAATAGATCCAGGTCGCAGGGCGGCGGATGCGGTACTTCAGCTCGAAGAGAAATATTTCGGTGAACATGCGGCGGACGTCTGTGCGTTAAACGTGTGCGGGAACCTGGTGGCGCGTGATGGCGGCGAAGTACACATCCTCGAGCGATGGCGCGATGGCCTCGAACGAGGCGTCGGGCTGCGATTCGCCGTACGCGTGCAGCACGACGCGCCCCATGTACATGCGCGAGGAGATGATCGTGAAGCGCGCTTTATGATCGGCCGCCTGGTTCTTCTCCACCACTTTCTTCCACACTTTTCCTTTCAGCCCGTCCATCAGCTTCAGCGGCTCGCCCGCCAGCAGCACTTCTCCTTTGTTGATGATCGCCATGTTGCTGCACAGGTCGCTCACGTCGTCGACGATGTGCGTGGAGAGGATCACGATCACGTTCTCGCCGATCTCGCTGAGCAGGTTGTGAAAACGGTTTCGCTCCGCGGGATCCAAACCGGCAGTCGGCTCGTCGACGATGATCAGGCGCGGGTTGCCGAGCAGGGCCTGCGCGATGCCGAAGCGCTGCTTCATGCCGCCGGAGAACGTGCCGAGATTTTTCTTGCGCACGTCGTACAGGTTCGTCTGCTGCAGCAGCGCGTTGACGATGTCTTTGCGCTCTTTTTTATCCGAGATGCCTTTCAGCACTGCAAAGTGATCGAGCAAAGCCTCCGCGGAGATTTTCGGGTACACGCCGAACTCCTGAGGAAGATAACCCAGCGCGCTGCGCACCGCCTGCTTGTCTTTCAAAACGTCGATGCCGTCCATCACGGCCGTGCCGTGATCCGCTTCCTGCAGCGTGGCGATCGTTCGCATGAGCGTGGATTTTCCCGCGCCGTTTGGCCCCAGCAATCCGAACATGCCCGTGGGAATGGTCAGCGAAACGTTCTTCAGGGCCTGCACCCCGTTCGTGTAGGTTTTGGAAAGATTCTCGATCCGTAGTTCCATAAATGAATGTTGTTGGCGTGGGACGAAAGGCGCAGCGCTTTGTTACAGGCCGCGCGAAACAGGAATGCAATTTGGGTTTTTTTTAACAATATGAAGTGTGCGGAAGTTGCGGGGCTAGGCATGTACGACCTCTCGGCTGCGCTTGAGGTGACACGTGGTTCAGAGAAAGGGTAGAGGAAATTACTGGGCTACGGGTGAGCCTGCGGCTTGTATGTACTGCGTCTCGACTGCGCTCGACGTGACAAAAATCGACTGCGCTCGACGTGACAAAATCGACTGCGCTCGACGTGGCAGGAAATGACGAAGCGATGCCTGTTGGCAAAACGCCTGTTAATGCGGCAGAAGTAAAATGAAAACCCATTGTCCGTCCGAGCGCAGTCGAGGACGGACTACGCAACTACCCCACCAGCAGCTCGCTTCCGCTCAGGTGCTCGGCACCCACCACGTCCTCCAGCTCGATGAGCTGGCCCAGGTTCTCGGAAGGACGGTAGCGGCGACGCAGGCGTTCGCCCAGCGTCTCGAAATAATAGCGGTAGCTGTCGCCGGTGGATTGCTCGCGGATCACACCGAAGAATTCCTTGCCCGACTTCAGCTTGAAGCGGCAGGGCAGATCATTGAAGAAAGAAAATTCCGAACGGGTCATTCGAAAATACGGGTGTGTTTACCAAAACTGCTATTTAAACGCGGCCTTTGCAAAGCTTGTTGCCTTAAGTTTTCAACTGTGCGGCCCCCGGCTGTTAATTACTCTTAACAATTGACTTGTTTTATTAACTGCCTGCCGGGCGCCGCTCGTCCCAAAATGGCTGGAAATGCCCGTATTATTTGCTATTTTTGCCTGACGACGCATTATTTCTTTGCGTCGTTTTTTAATTCCAGCAACTCATGGCCCGTGCTTTACAGATCGCCCCCCAGGCGCTCGCTTTTTTGACATTTTCCTTTCTAACCCTCGCCGCCTCCGCGCAAAACGGCTGGGACCTCATCCGCAGCAACGACAACCGCGGCGCACGCCAGGTATTCACCGCCGTGCTGGAAAAAGACAGCATGGACGAAACCGCGCTCAAAGGCATGATCTACCTCTCGGAGATCGAGCAGGACGGCCTGAACTTCAACAAATATGTCAGCCGCCTGCTCAACAAGGCCGACGACGAAGCCCTGTTCCTGGTGTTCGAAGATTATTACACCGGCGAGCCCGAGAACATCATCAAAAAAACTTCGCTCAGCGAAAAAGCGCGCCTTCCCGCGCGCATCGCGCAGGCCGACGCGCTCGAGCGCAAACGCAAGTTCGAGGAAGCGCGCAAGCTGCGCAGGGAACTGTTCCCTTCTTTATCGTGGAGCTTCATCGGCCCGTTCAAGAATCTTTCCGGCAGCGGGCACGACGTGGTTCATCCCATAGAGAAAGAAGCGTTCAGCGAGCACAAGGCGTACAGGAACCCGATCGGGCTGGACATGAACTGGGTGAAACCGAAATTCCTGCCCGAAGACGGCAAGCTCGACCCGGAAGAATACACCATGCGCTGGAACGAGCGCAGCGTGTATTACTGCAATACGTTCTTCGAGGTGCCGCAGAGCGGGAAAGCGCAGCTGCGCATCGCCCGTGAGGCGCCGATGAAGATCTGGCTCGACGATCAGCTCGTGTTTAACGGGAAGGACCAGACGAATTTCTCCTGGGACAACGAGATCGTCACGCTCGAGCTGCCCGCGGGCACGCACCGCGTGCTGGTAAAGCTTTCATCCGCCGGCAGCCCGCCGAAGTCTTACCGCTTTCTGGAATTCGATCCTTCGGGCGGAGGCGGCGATTATGATTTCGGCAGCTTCGACTGGGGCGGGCTCTTCGGCGAATCGTTCGGCGGCGGCGGCGACAATGCCTTCTCCGTGCGCATCACCGACGTGAACGGCAGCGCGCTGAAGATCGCCGCTTCGAACGGCGGAAGCTATGCGCAATCGAAAAGCTATGCGCCGACGATCGAAGCCATGCCGGCGATCGCTCTGCTGCGCGAGCGCGTGAGCAAAAATCCCGACGATCTTTTCACCTGGTACGCGCTGTGCCGCGCGGCGCTGGATGCGAAGCAGTCGCAGCAGATGGAAGAATTGTTCGTGAAAAAATTGCGCCAGGATCCCAGGCTCGTGCTGATGAAATTCCTCTGCGCGCGCATCTACGCGCGCAACGGGAAAGTGGAAAAGACCTACGAGATGCTCAGCGACATCGACGCGGAACGCACACCGGTGTTCGGCGAGCTCTTCCAGAAATTCCAGGACATCGATCTCACCACCGATCCCGACCGTTACCTCGAAGCGCTGAAGAAGCTCGACGCCGTTACGCCCACCAACTACTCGGTGATCCGCGGCTTCGTGAGCTATTACAATGCGCTGGGCATGCGCCAGGAGAAGGAAAACTATTTGAAGAAGATGATGAGCTCCGCCCCCGAATACAAGGAGTCGCTCGAGTGGGAATTGGAGAACGACGACAACAAGCCGAGGCAGGAGCAGACGAACAAGGAAGAGGAGAAGGACGAGATGGAAGCGGTGCGCAACATCAAAACGCGCTTCATGGTGTACGATTACACGACGGCCATCCAGCACTACAAGAAAAAGGACAACAAGAAAAAAGTGCTCTCGCTTTACGAAGAGCTGACGAGCGCGCTGCCCGAGCGCACCTATTACCGGAAAGAAAAAGCCGAATTCCTTTACGCCGAAGAACGCTACGACGAAGCGCTGAAAGAGCTCACCGAAGTGCTGGCCATCAACCCCTACAACACCGACGCGATCGAGCAGATGGGCGACATCTGGTACGACAAGGGCAAGACGAACGAAGCCAACCTGAAGACCGCGCTCGATTATTACCAGCGCGCAAAAGCCCTCGGCAGCAGCAGCTACACGCTCGACGAGAAGATCGAGAAGATCGAAGGGCAGCGCACGTACAAAAAATTATTCCAGACGAGATCGTTCGAGCAGGTGCTCAGCGATCCCGCCTGGAAAATGCGCTACCCGGAAGAAGAATCCGTGATCCTGATGTACACGCGCGACCTGGTGCTCAACGAGCGCTCGGAAGTGGAGGTGTACCAGCAGTTCATGGTGAAAATCCTCAACGACAACGGCGCGAAGAAGTGGACGGAATACAACTTCGGTTTCCTGGGCAACCTCAGCTCGGTGAAAGTGAAAAAGGCCAACGGCACGGAGTTCACGCCCGACCAGCGCGGCGGCTACGTGGTGATCAAAAACCTTTCGCCCGGCGACATCATCATGCTCGAAGGCGTTTATAAATGGACGCAGTACGACGAGCAGCTCGACGCCGAATTCACGATGACGCATTACGTGGCCTTCGACGTTCCCATCTGGCACAAGAAATTCGAAATCGCCGTTCCCGCCGGGCGTTACCTCGGCAACATGACGCACCTGACGGAGAACTGCGTGAAAAAAGATTCGCGCGAAGGATTCGATTTTTACCGCTGGGAATACGCCGACGTGCCGAAAGCCGAGAACGAAGACGCCATCCTCGACAACTACGATCCGTACGGCACCGTGATGGTGAGCACCATGTCCGACTGGAGCAAGGTGGTGGAATGGTACGAGCAGAAAACCTATCGCAAGTTCGAGCTCACCTACGACGTGAAAGAAGCGATGGACAGCGTCGTGAAGCCGGGCATGAAGCCGCAGGAAGTCGTCGACGCCGTTTATAATTACCTGACGAAGGAGATCAAATATTCCTACGTCTCCTTCCTGCAGTCCGGCTACATCCCGAAAAGCCCCGCGCTCACGCTCTCCGCGCGCATCGGCGACTGCAAGGACGTGGCCACGCTGATGATCGCCATGCTGCGCGCGCAGAACATCGAAAGCTATTATGCGCTGGTGAAAACGAACGCCTTCAATCACCAGGACATGCTGCCCTCGCTGAATTTCGACCACGTTGTCGTATGCGTGATCATCGGCGGCGAAAAACGTTTTTACGACATGACGACCGATTTCTACCCGAGCTACGTGCTGACGGAAAACGACATCGGCGCGTACGCGCTGCTGATCAAGCCGGGCGAAAAAGAATTGTTCCTGCTCCCGAACGACGACCTCGACGAGAAGAAAAACAAATCCGTTTACGAGATCACTGCGCAGCTCGGCACGGATCGCACGCTGGACCTGAAAGTAAATACGTCCATGCCCGGCATCACCGGCGGCTCGATGCGCGAAACGTTCGCGGCCGGCATTTCCGAATTGGAAAAACGCAACTTCCTCACGGCGGTGCTCGGCGGAAATAACTATCAGAACCTTTCGCTGGCGGATTACAAGCTGCTCAACTTAACGGAGATCGATTCGCCGCTGCGCTCGGAGTTCCAGCTGAAAGCCGAAGAATATTCCGACGAAGTGGTCGGCCTGCTGATCTGCCCGATCCCCTGGATGAGCAGCCTGCAGTCCAGCCCCGCCGTCTCCAGCAAAACGCGCCGCAACCGTCTCGATGTTTCGCAGATCTGCAGCACCGACCCGATGGTGCAGAAGGTCACGCTGAAATTCCCGAAAGGCTACAAGCTCATGCGCGTCCCTCAGAACGTGAGCATCGACAGCAAGTACGGCAAGTACGAAGTGAAATTCAAGCTGAACACCGACGGCAGCCTGTACGTGGAAAAATTCCAGATGTTCAAAGTGAAAACGATCGAACCGAAGGAGTTCGAAGCGTTCAAATCATTCTACCTGAACCTGCTCAAGCAGGATCGCACGAAGATCGCGGTGCAGCAGTTGTAAGCTATGACGCGGTCGGAGCGTAACGCTCCGATCACCGGAGCGATTACTTTACAACTTCTGCCGGTAATAAAAGAAAAGCGCGAGGAAATAGTCCTCGCGCTTTTTTATTTGTGGAAAATGTCCGTTACTCGCCGCAGGCAACCAGGCTCTGCGACCTCTGCGCCGGGCAGGATTTCGCGCGCAAGCCTCTGCGTGCGCGCCGGTCCGTGCGCCTGCCCTCTGCGGTTAAAGTTTTTTTACTTTACAACTTCCGCCGCCAGCTGCCCCGTCAGCCCTTCCAGGTCGCGGTCGAACAGGTACAGCCCGCCTTTCTCCCCGCCGATGAGCTTCAGCTTGTCGAGCACGCGGCGCGCCAGGGCTTCTTCCTCGATCTGCTCGGAGACGTACCACTGCAAAAAGTTGTGCGTCGTGTAATCCCGCTCGCGCAGGCAGATCTCCACCAGCTTATTGATCTCCGTCGAAACCAAGATCTCATGCTCGAGAATTTGCTCGAACACCGCCTGCACCGACTTGAAGGTTTTCGGCGGCTGCTTCAGCGCCGGAACGATGCCGTGCCCGCCGCGCTCGTTGACGAACTTGATGAGCTTGAGCATGTGCAGGCGCTCTTCATCCGCGTGCCGGAACAGGAAACCCGCTACGCCGTTCATGCCCTGCGTTTCGGCCCAGGAAGCCATGGCCAGGTAATATTGTGAGGATGCGCCCTCGAGCTCAATCTGCTCGTTCAGCGCCTTTTCGATCTTGTTGGAAAGCATAGCTATGTTTTTTCTGTGGTGTGTTCGGCAAAGGTACGAAACGGATTTTTTGTGGCCCGTGCGTTGCCCTTCTCGACTGCCCGAATTGTCACTGGCAGCCTGCGTTGAACTACCGGCAATTCGGGCGGGGCCGGGAAGGAACGAATGCAAAAACCCGAAAGCCCGGCCCGAAGATCGGAACCGGGCTTTCGCCTAAACACACAGGAGAAAAATTTTTAGAGGTGAATATTGATGCCCGCGCTGAAGGAGTTCACTTTCGGGCCTTTGTCCTTGCGGAACATTTCGGAGAGCGCGTAATCGGCGAACACCGTGTAGCGGCCGTAACCCACGCGCGCCGTCAGCGAGTAGCGGAAGGGCTCGACGAAATAATCGTCCTTGCGCTTGTCTTTTACTTTTTCGCCGTTCACCTCGTACACCTGCTTGAGCTGGTTGCGGAAGGGATTGTACGCGCCTTTCACGCCGGCGCCGATGTGGAAAGATTTCTCTTCGTCCTTGCCCGTGTTGAACTCGAGCATCAGCGGCGCGGTGATCCAAGTGGTGCGCAGGCGGTTCTTGCGGTAATCGATCGAATCGATGGAATAGCCGAGCTGGCTGCCTTCGGGATTGAGCGTGATGTTGTTCTGGAACGCGTACATGTTCCACTCCAGGCCGAGGCCGCTCACCAGGTTGACGTGATTTTTATAGAGGTGGAAGTTGTGCTGGAAAACGTTCCACGCGATGTGACGCGAGCGGGCGTAATCGATGCTGAGCATATTCCAGGCTTCGGGCAGGGCGGTGCTGCGCGAGGGCGTGAGCCAGCCGCTGACGCCGACGTCGAGACCTTCCCAGTAGTGGAAGTCGCCGCCGCCGAGACGGAAGCAGCAGGATTTTTTCGTGGTATCGCAGGTGGTGCCGGCGTTCGCGCTGAACGTAACGAAGGTCATCAGTAGCGTGGCGGTGATCGTGCGTAAAGTATTCATGGTCGTTTGTTTTTTTGCTTGTTTGGGAGTAAGACGGGACGGGATAATGAAAAGTTACAGGCGCTCGCGTCACTTTTCGGGAAGCAGGTGATTATGCCGTGAGCCGCCCAATGAAACGGGCTTCGCCCGGCTGCAAAATTCAATCGCGTTTTATGGAATTCTTTTTCATCTCTCCCTTATCTCCAGACAAGCGCGATGATCTGCGCAGCGCGGATCACTCGTATTTCACAACAATCCAAAAAACGTAACACTCATGAAACGACTGCTCGTTATCGCGGGCCTGTGCGGCCTTTTGTTCACTTCCTGCTCCACCGAGCGCAACGCCGTCACCGGGTGGAACTACAACACGCCCGCCTACAGCGACGCGAAAAACACCGGCGGACTTCCTGCCGAAGCCCTGGAAGACCAAACCACCGAGCGCCTGGTGAACTTCGGCGCCGATCTTCGCCTGAACACGAAAGAGCCGGACACGGTGATGACGAAAGTGGTGCGGGCCGCGAAAAAATACGGCGGCTACGTGCAGTCGATGAGCAGCGAAGAGTGCAAGATCCGCGTGCGCTCGGAAAATTTCATGAGCGCGCTCAATGAAGTTTCCTCCTATGGAAAGGTCATTGACAAAAATATCCGGAGCATCGATATTACCGACCAGTACAACGATCAGAAGATCCGCCTCGAAAATTCCGAGAAGGCGCGGCAGCGTTACATGGAGCTGCTGCAAAAGGCGGGCACTATCGACGAGATCCTGCGCGTGGAGCGCGAGATCGATCGCCTGACGCTGGAGATCGAGCAGATCAAGGGCCGCATCGCGGTGATGAACGAGCAGGTGTACTACTCGACGATCACGGTCAACGTGAATGAAAAAGCCAAGCCGGGCGTCGTGAGCTACGTCTTCATCGGCCTGTACAAAGGCGCGCGCTGGCTGTTCGTGCGGGGATGAGGACGGCTCCCGGGGCTGCGTGAAGTGATACGGACTTTCTCGGAGCGTGTATAAAAATCTACAGTAAGGCGGCCTTCGGCCGCTTTTTTTATCGCGTCGCTGTTGACAACTTGTATGAGTTCATCATGGCATGAAAATTTCACATGCTGTAATTTCGTTAGGCCAACATAAACTCATCACTATGAAAAAATCTACACTCTTTTTCGTGCTCGCCGCCCTTACAGGCCTGTTCCTGTCTTCCTGCAGCAGCTTTCGCGACCTGAACATCGAAAAGCGCCGTTACAACAAAGGCTTTCACGTTTCCGTCCGCGACCAGAAAGCCGGCGCCGGGACCAGCCTCGCCCGCGAGCAGGCCAGGGCCGCCGTCGAGCAGACCATGATCGTGCAGGAAGTTCCTTCCGTCAACGACGAGCCGCAAGCCGTCGCCGCACTGCAGCCCCTCGCAACGGCGAAGCCCGCAGCCAAGGCCTGGGCGCACGCACGCACGAAGACCGAAAGCCAAAGCGAGCCTGCCGCACCTTCCCGCGCGCAAGTGCGCAAAGCCGTGAAAGAAATGCTGAAGCGTGACAGCGTTTCGCAGGAGAAAAACACGCAAGCGCCCGCGGACAGCACCACGATCCTGCTGGTGATCCTCGCTATCCTGCTGCCGCCCGTAGCCGTGCTCATCTACGAAGACGGGCTCACAAGCAAATTCTGGATCTCGTTATTGCTGACGCTGCTGCTTTTCCTGCCGGGCGTTATTTACTCGATCCTCGTAGTAACCGGAACGATCTAGAAATTCCAAAAAAGGAAATCCCAAATGCCAAGCGAGACCGTTTGGGATTTGGGATTTGTTTTTTGATGCTTGCAAAAGCTATTTGATTCCTTTTCTTTCCCTCCACCACTGGTTGAACGATTTCTGCGCGATCTCCGGCAGCTCTCTTCGCTCGCCCCAGGATTTGCGGAAGAACTGGCGCAGCATGAAATTTTTCAGCTTCGCGCCGCCCTTGTCCATCTTGCTGCGCTTGAGCATGGCCGCTTTCCAGAAGAACCAGGTCATGTTCTCCGTCTTGCTCGGCGTGCCCGCAGCCACCGCGTCGCGGCGATTGTATAAAAGCAAATTGTGCAGGTCGATGTTCACCGGGCACACTTCCGTGCATTTGCCGCAGATGGAAGAAGCGTTGCTGAGGTGCTTGTATTCCTGTAAGCCTTCCTTGTGCGGAAGAATCGCCGCGCCGATGGGGCCGCTGTAAACCGTTCCGTACGTGTGCCCGCCGACGGCTTGGTAAACAGGACAGGCATTTAAGCAGGCGCCGCAGCGGATGCAGGCCAGGGCGCGGCGCTGCTCGTTGTGCGCGAGCAATTTCGTGCGGCCGTTGTCGAGCAGCACTACGATCATTTCTTCGGGGCCGTTATTTTCGCCGGCGCGGCGCGGGCCGGTGAAGATGGAGTTGTACGCGGAGACCTGCTGTCCTGTGCCGTAGGTGGCCAGCAGCGGCCAGAAGAGGTCCAGGTCGCTGAGCGTGGGAATTAATTTTTCGATGCCCGTTACGGCGATGTGCAGCTTGGGAAAACCGGCGGAGAGTAAAATATTTCCCTCGTTCTCCGTCAGCGCAACGGCGCCGGTATCGGCGATGAGAAAGTTGGCGCCGGTGATGCCGGCCTCGGCTTGCGCAAATTTTTCGCGGAGCAATTCGCGCACGTGCTGCGTAAGATCCTGCGGCGAAGCGTCGGGCGGCGTGCCCTGCTTGCGGTGAAATAAGGCGGCGACCTCTTCTTTCGATTTGTGCATCGCCGGCGTGACGATGTGATACGGCGGCTCGCCGTCAAGCTGCTGGATGTATTCGCCGAGATCCGTTTCGATCGCGCTGATGCCTTCTTTCTCCAGGTGCGCATTCAGCCCGATCTCCTCGGTGACCATGGACTTGCCTTTCATCACCTGCCGCACGCCGGAATTTTTCAAGGCCTTCGTGATCCCGCGCAAAGCTTCTTCCGCCGTCTCCGCCCAGATTATTTTTCCGCCGCGCTTCGTAAAATTCGCTTCGAACTCGAGCAAATACTTTTCAAGATTGGCGATCACTTTCCCGCGCAATCCCGCCGCACGTTCCCGCGCCAGCTCCAGGTTGCTGAACTGCTGCTTGCCCTGCGCTACTTTTTTATCGTACTGCCCGATGTTGAATTCCAGCGTAGCGCGATGCGCAGCATCGAACACTTTCTTCTCGGCGGCTTCGTAGAATTCAGTTGCGCTGGACATGGGGAAAAGTTAATGGTTGTTCGTTATTCGTTATTAAGAAAACAGTCTCCGAATAACGAATAACCGCCTACGGTTTCTTTTTATCTACTACGATCCGCTGATCGCGGTTCGCCAATTCCCAGGCCGTGTAAAACACCAGGCGCGCGCGCTTTTCCATCAGGTTGAAATCGATCTTGCTTACCTCGTCGGTTTCCTTGTGGTAATCCTTGTGCGTGCCGTTGAAATAAAAAATGATCGGGATGCCTTTGCGGGCGAAGTTGTAATGATCGGAACGGTAATAAAAGCGGTTCGGATCTTTGTCGTGGTTGTATTTGTAATCGAGGTCGAGCTGCATGTATTTTTTGTTCGCCGCTTCGTTGATCTCGTGCAGCTCCGTGCTCAGGCGGTCGGCGCCGATGACGTACACGTAATCCGGCTTGTCCTTGTGCGCTTCGTCGATGCGGCCGATCATGTCGATGTTCAGGTTGCACACGGTCTGCTCCAATGGGAAAACAGGATTCTCCGTGTACCAGCGCGAGCCGAGCAGGCCTTTTTCCTCTCCTGAAACGGCCATGAACAGCATGCTGCGGCGCGGGCCTTTTCCTTCTTTTTTCGCTTTGGCGAAAGCTTCCGCCATTTCCATGATCGCGACCGTTCCCGAACCGTCATCGTCGGCGCCGTTGTACACGACGTCGCCTTCTTTCCCGAGATGATCATAATGCGCGGTGACGACGATGAGCTCGTTCTTCAGGTCGCTGCCTTCCACGTAGCCGAGCACGTTCTCGGCGAGAATGCTTTTTTCGTTGCGCTGCACGTCGATCAGCAGCTGCTGCTTCAGCTCGGCGCCGGCCGGCTTTTTCTTTTTGCGGATGCGCGCCGAAAGCATGTCGATCGTTTCGGTGCGCCCGCCGTTGGCCAGCAGCGCGTCGGCCATGGCGCGGGAGATGAAGAAGAACGGGGCCTGCGGCTCGTCCCTGCGCTTCATGTCGAGACGCAGCGTGGGCGATTCGATGGCGTGCTTCATGGCCTGCAGCTGCGCGCTGTAATCGTTCAGCACGATGAGCACCGCCGCCGCCCCTTTCTCGCGCGCGAGGTTCACCTTGTTGCGGCGATCCGCTTTGTCGGAAGGTTCCGTTTTTCCCGTGATCAGCGATTTTCCTTTTTTATCGAACGGCTCGCCCTGCAGGATCATCACCACTTTTCCTTTCACGTCGAGGCCCGCGTACTCGTCGAAGCCCGGCTCGCCGAAGCCGTAACCGGCGAACACCACCGAGGAGCTTTCCAGGCGGATGTCGTCGATGCCGGAGATGTAGAAGAAATCCGCGCTGAAGCGGAACGTGGTTTTGTTGCTGCTGATCGTGCCCGCGCCCGATTGTTTCTCCAGCAGCGGCAGCGGCTGGTAATAGCCGCCCGTGCTCAGCGGGGGAATACCGTATTCGCGGAAGCGGTCGGAAATGTATTGCGCGGACATTTTCTGTCCTTTCTGTCCCGTCTCGCGACCTTCGTATTCGTCGGAAGCCAGCACGTATAAATGCTTTTTCAGGTCGTCGGCCGTGATGCTTCCCGCATACGTTCGCGCCGCATCGTTCTCCTGCGCAACGGAAGCGCATGCGATCGCCGAAAGCCCGATCAGCGCTGCGCTGCGAAGAAAATTTTTCGGAGTTGTTCTCATCTTAAGCAAAGATAGCCCGCCGCGCCGCCCGGCCCGAAAGACGCATTCGCTTTTATGCACAAGGGAGATGTTAATTACCGGACGGTGAATTTCCGGTGCAGGCGGACCGCGCCGTGCTTGTCGCCGATCGCGCAGATGTACGTGCCGGCGGAAAGTCCGTGCGCGGGCAGCGCGAAAGCTTCCTGCGTGATGCTGTTTTTCTCCGCGACGCAGCGGCCGGCGAGATCGAAGATTTTCAGGGAATATTCGTCAAGGCCTTTTACCTGCAGCACGCTTCCCGCTTCGAGCGGATTCGGGTAAATGCTCGCGCTGATCTCCGAAGAATTATTTTTCACATCGAGCGTGAGCAGCAGGTTGTCGATGTCGATCAGCAGCATGTTGTGCTCGTCGTGAAACCAGCCGTATTTCGAATACACGTACCCGTCGGGCAGCACCAGGTAAACATTGTGCGAAGCCGGGCCGTAAGTGGTCAGCCACGGGTTCCCGGGCTGATCGATGAGGACAGGAACAGAAATGCTCAGCGCGCTGTCGGCAATGTGCGCCATTTGCTTCCGGTCGTTGTACGTCTGATGCTGCGGATACAAAATGCCCTCCGCGGTGTTCTGGCTGGTCGTCCAGATCTGCCCGCGATACGGTGAAACGTACGGCGAATCCGGGTGCGCTTCCAGGCAATAGATGACGAATATTTTCAATTGCTGCCCGTACTGGCTGACGATCTGCGGCAGGCGGTTGGTCATGCCCTCGCGGAAGTAGGGGCAAGTGTAATTGCCGGCGATCAGCAGGGCCGGGTGCCCGGAAGCGATCTCATTGCTCAGCGTGTATGCTGTTCCGTTCTCATCGCACAGCGTAAAATCCCCGGCGATCTGGCCCGCCTGGTACCCGGAGTTCATGTAAAGCAGCGTCGTATCGATGTAGGTCGGCATGTAGGCGATCGAATCGCCGCCGGCCGGGCAACCCGGGAGCGTGATCGAAGGCCCCAGCTGCGCGCCGGCGCTGAGCGAAATGGAGAGGAATAAAAGGCTGAAAAGGCGGGACATGAAAGACAATGATAAGGAATTCCGCGCAGAAGGTTCGAGGATGCGCCGCCGGAAATGAGCATCCCCATTCCAAGCCAATAGTAAATAGCCCCTGGAATTGGGGATTTCAGCATTGAAATTTAGCCGCTAGCAGCTGATCTTATCCACCCGCGCCGCATGCCGCCCGCCTTCAAACGGCGTATCCAGGAACGCTTTCACGCAGGCCAGGGCTTCGTCTTTTTCAATGAAGCGTCCGGGCAGGGCCAGCACATTCGCATTGTTGTGCTGCCGGGCCAGCGCGGCGATCTCCCGGGTCCAGCACAGCGCCGAGCGGATGCCCTTGTGCTT
>Ga0196977_1000816_pt1 | contig 14092 bp, 8 predicted proteins | sample S3v_1013CmetaG_FD_148634 | JGI IMG/M metagenome (GOLD analysis project Ga0196977, IMG submission 148634) | Soil microbial communities from Anza Borrego desert, Southern California, United States - S3+v_10-13C | ecosystem: Environmental > Terrestrial > Soil > Desert | place: USA: California...
AGGTGCTTCGGGAGTTCACCGGGTACCCGACGAGCCATGCTCCGTACGTGAGATGGCGACAGGACTTCATTTACGGCGAGGGACAGGTGGTGGCGGGGGAGAGCCCGCAATTTGCAGCGCTGGGAGAGCCGGCCGTGGTGTACGGCGGAATACGGCACTACCACCTCGACCATTTGCGAAGCGTAAGGATGGTGACGAACGCGGCGGGCAGGAGCACGGCGCGTCACAACTACGACCCATTCGGGGTCGCCACCACGCCGATGAATCAGGAGCATGCGTTCTTCGCCGAGTCGCAGATCGACGCGATGCGCTTCGCCGGGCATCAACGCGACTTCCAGGGATGGATCAACGCCGAGAACCGCGACTACCTCGACTACATGCACGCACGGTTTTACAACCCGAATTGGGGGCGCTTCTTATCCATCGATCCGGGCAAAGACTGGGACATGCACCAGCCGCAAAGCTGGAATATGTACGCGTATGTTCGTAACAACCCGATTAACGCTACCGATCCCGATGGCCGTGTGGTTGTATTAGGACCTAAGCAGAATGAGCAGATCGTTTCCGTCGTAAAGAAGGCAATTCACTACGAGGCGGTTAAACAAGTCGTAACGAGCTGGCGATCGTCGTCAGGCTACGAGCGGTTGCTTGGTGCCACCATCATCGGGATTGCTGCTGCAGACGTCTTTGACCCTGGTGGCAAAGCGAAGGCCGGCGCGAACGCGGCTGAGAACGTAGTTAAAGCCGCGATCACGATGGATGAGGCGGTCGCGCGTGGCGCGGCGCACGTTGGCGGCGACGGAGTGATGGAGGCCACCGGGAAAGGGCTGAACTCCCAGTTCCGCAATACCGCAGTCGACGCGGCTGGCCAAGCCGAAACTAAGATCGGCCGCTTTGATGTCAATCCGGCCGATCCTCACGTTCAGAAGCAAGGGCCTCATCTGAATGTGGAGACGCAAGTGAATGGGAAGGTGAAGAAGAACGAGCACATCCCAATCGACCCGAAGACCGTCCGCGACGCGGATTATCCGCCATGATGCGCGTCCTTCCTGTGGTCTGGCGGTACGCGGCGACATCGGGCTTCGAGCTGTCCGGTGATCGCGTCGGTCTTCATGCCGTGGCCGAGTCATTGAGAGACGCAGCGACTGTTTCGGAGCGCGAGGTGTGGCATGACAGCAACGATCGAGGCGCCACTCCCTACGACGTCTTCATCAAGAGGATGGTTGTGCGCCAAGCGCCGAGCAAAGTCCGAATCACGAGGGAAGACGACGTGGTCGTCGTTACTGGCCGGCGCGAGGAGCTGAATGTTCTCGCCGATAATATCGACTCACTAGTCCACGGCGCAGAACGCGGAGATCATCTACACATCGAGTATTTTCCTGATCATTTCTATCTCGATCAGGGCTCTGAACCACTCGTGGTACGGATGGAGTGAGCCGTCGCGATCGGCCGGTAAACGAAGGCACGGTCTCCCTCTGACTGTCGGCAGGAGAAGCCATCGCTCTACACCACATCGGATTCCGAGGCTCCGAGCGATCCCCCACCCACGCCGCCGTCACGGCGTTCGCAACGCGCGCTTAGCGGAATGTGACCGTGCGCGCGGGCGAACGCCGCGCCGACGGCTTCCTCCCGGCCTGTGGATCGTGTCGTCCTTGATGCACGCTCCACCCGCGCAACCCTTCTGCTCGTTCGTTCCTCGCCTGTGGTGCGGCTAATCGCACGCTTGCGGCGGACACGGCACCGCGCCGCGAGAGTCGTGGGTGCGCGTGTTCGGCGTGCGGTGCCGCGCCGCCGAAGCGAGCATTAGGCCGACGTCGGTCCGTCGCGGCTGCATGTGTGCCGCCCTCGCGCTCGCGCGCGACCGCCGAGCGCTGCACGGTTCGTCGTCATTATCAAAGTCATCGTCTCGAGCGGCGCGTTCCACCCTGCCGAGCGTCCGCCGTTCCCACGGCGCCGCTCGGCTTCACACCCGAGAACGAAGCGACGGTGTTAACCGCTTGACGTACCCACGCGATTTAAAGGCAGGTGTAGCGACGAATTTTTAGAGCGACTTAACTCCGGTCAACGGGTCTTGCCATCCGGCTGAGGGCGATATGACCGGGTGGTACTTGTGGGCTGGAGAGAAATTCGACAAGACTCCCGCGTTGCGGCAACTGTTGACCGAACATTTGAGTAATATCCGCCGTGAGGTCGCCAAGTACGAATCGCTCCTGACTCTAGGCTAGGTGGTCATCGCGGTGGCGCGGTCGGGCCTATGCCGCACCGCCCATCACTAGCGCAAGCCAAGATCACGTTCACTACAAATCCGAAATAAACGTGACATCCAGGCGATCGCGCAGCGTGCGAAGCGAATGCGGTCGTGCATGCGCAAGCGTCGCGCCACATGTGATCGTGACTCGATCGGTCCACCCGCCCACCTGCTCATTGAAGTGCATCACGAGCCTGATAAAGCCGTGTGTGACGGCCCGCAATCGCTGTATCCGGAGCAATTTACGCGGCTGATGGATGAATTGCGCATCATCGTGCCTGCGGTAGGCCGGAGCTTATGAGAGATAGTTTCACTTGACGCTCCCATGGGCAAGTGTAATCATTTGCTCAGATCCGACCTTAAATCCAACTCCGTCGATCCCATCCGTCAACGCGGCTTGTCCGTCTTGGTGAAGAGAGGTGTGTTTATCATGAAGTTACGTGCCGCGCTGTCGCTCACGCTTGTGCTTGCCAGTCCCTTATTCGCACAGTTGGCGGATCCGCAACCGTCAATTGTTTCTCTCCCGTTGCCGGGCTCCCGCAATCTGGCGCCCCCGCCAGAGCCACCACGCCGATCGAACATTGCCGGAGAGGGGACGGCTCCCAACTACGTCGCCAAGTTCAATACCTCCGGTGGTGTGACCGAGTCAGAAATGGTGAGTGATCCGTCGGGCGTGAGCGTGTATGCGCATTTGTATCTCAAATCAAGGCATCTGCTGATGATGTATGCGGACCTGGCGGGCAACGGAAACGATATCCGCGGCATGATGGGCATGAATCAAACGTTCGCCGTTGGTTTCAATAGCGAAGGGAACTTCGTGGGTCAGGCAGGGCAACTGACTGGGCGGCAACTGTATTTTTACGATGTACAGGCCTCTCGACACCGCGCTGTGGTCGACTCGAACGGCACCTGGTGGTTCGGGACCTCGCCGATAAACTATTCACTGAAGATCGCCGCTCCCATCCCAAACACCATCGGTTCTGCAGTCGATGGTGCCGGAAACATGGGCATCGGTGGCGAGGCAACCACGGCGTACAAGCTGAAAGTGTACGGTGCCGCGCGCTTCGAAGGTCCCGTGACGGGCACAAATATCCAAGCGCATTATCAGGACCTCGCCGAATGGGTCCCTGCGGCAGAGGATCTCGAACCGGGCACGGTGGTGGTGCTCGATCAGCGCACCGACAACACCGTGAAAGCGTCGTACAAGCCGTACGACACGATGGTCGCCGGCGTCGTCTCCTTGCAACCGGGCGTAATCCTCGGAGAGGCCGCACCGACGAAAGAGCAGATCGCAACGACAGGCCGCGTGCGCGTCAAAGTCGATGCATCCCGCGGCGCCATCGCCATCGGCGACATCCTCGTCACCGGCAGCGTCGCCGGGACCGCGATGAAGTCGATGCCTGTCGAAGTCGCGGGAATCGAAATGCATCGTCCCGGCACCATCATCGGAAAAGCGCTCGAGCCGCTCGATGCGGGTATTGGCGAGATTCTCGTGCTGCTGTCGATGCAGTAACCCTGCGTCGCCTCCCGCCATCTCCGACTGCCCCGAAGAGGATGTACATGAGACATTTGATCCTGCTGGCTGTACTGATCGGCTCCTGGCCGGTCCTGGCCGACCCGCCCTCAATGGAATTCGGACCCGCCGGTCTCACCATCCGCGGCGTCAGAGGAAACGCAAAGGTGGTGTGGCTGGGCATGGTCCGCGAACGGGTGAACAATCACGTTCGTGTTCGATTCGTCCGAGGCGCGTCGCGCGCAACGGCCGGCGTAATGACGATTGCGGAGCCGAACGCCGATCGTTCGTCGTCATTGTGGACGGTGGTGGATGGCAGTGACGGCAACGCCAGGCATTCTGCCGCCCCTCGGTTTACTCATTCGGGGCAACAGATCGACATCCAGGCCGCACCGGGAGCAACGACGATCGCATTCGAAAGTGCGATGGTCGAGTTGCTGTATGTCCGGCCTGGTGCCGGCGCATGGACGTTTGGCACAGGTGATGGCTCCGATCTCGACGGCGATCTGGAGTCGAACGGAACGGTGGTCATGCCGCTGAACGCGCTGAAGTCGCTCGACGACGACACGCCACCGCCCACGCACGTCGAGAAACACGATGTCATCATGGTCATCGATCCGACCGGACGCCGCGTGACGCGCCTGGTGGTGTCCAAATGAGGCGCCTGGCGCTGGCGTTGTTGATGCTCGTCGCGCTGCCGGTGCGGCCGAATCAGCATGTAAACCTCATCAAGGGCTTCAATGCGAACGGCGTTTATCAGTTCAACGATTACGACGCGGTCAGCGCGTGGAACGGCAATCTCACGATCAGTATCCCGATCGGAAACTCCTACCCGATCGCGGAGGGCACGAGCTTTCAACTGACGCTGAACTCGAATGGGAACGTTTGGGAGGCAGAAGAATATTATGGTGCGGGTTGTGGGCCGACGGGCACGGTCGCATACGCGCACCGCCGTGCGAACGCGGGGATGGGCTGGACTCTTTCACTCGGACGCCTTTACACGCCGGACCATCCGACGACGCAAAGTGAGTGGACGTACGAGAGTCCGGATGGGGCGGACCATCTCTTCGTCGGAACCGCGAATCCGCTGTACACGGGTGACGGGACGTTTCTCCGGATGACGGTCGTTTCGGCCACGATCCGCACGATCGAGTTTCCCGACGGTACCAAGCACTACTTCAGCCCGTCTGCGGACCCGGCGTTGTGGAATCTCACCCGAGTGACGCGCCCTGTGGGCGGGACGCCGGGCGCCGTCGTGGAATTCGAGTTGTACAGGATCGAGTACACCGCCAATACGTGGAAGGTGATCGACGCTCACGGCCGCATCCACGAGCTCACGTTCGCAGGTTATCTCTACGACGGAGTTTCCGATTATCAAATGATCAAATCCGTCAAGTTTGCCGACGGAGGGGTCTACCAGTTCGATTACCATCAGGCCCCGCTCGGCCGTCAGTTGGATATGCATACGGTCAGCAAGCTATGCTTCTCGAATTCCACGATGGTGTCATTGCTCAGCTCCGTGACGCGGCCCGACGGTTCCCGTTTTGAATTTAAGCATTACGAGGTGTCGTACGGCATCGGACCGGTAGGACTTCCCACGAAGATGACCTTGCCGACGGGAGGCACGCTCGAGTGGCAATGGTTCCGGTATAACAGGACCGACTACAACGAGATCGAGCAGTACTACACGCAGATATGGGGCGTGTCGAAGCGCTATATGCATCCGCCCGGATCGACATCCAGTACGCCGTGGACCTATGTGTACACGGGCGGCGATGACGATGCCGACCCCACGAATTCGGAGCAGCCACATCTGCCCCCCATCTACCAGAAGACGACCATTACCGATCCGGCCGGCAAGGTAACGGAGAATTTCTTCGACGTCCGGATGGATCCGATCTCGCAGAAGCTCGGGCACCATTACGGCCGCCCGTACACGGACCTCTTCTCCGACCAGGGCCGTAGTCTCTCCCAGAAGATTTTGTGGCGCGACCCCGCGACGGCGCAGGAGCCGAATCCGCCGCTGAAGCTTCGCCAGACGACGTACGTGCTCTACGAAGACGACCAACCGCATATCTCTCAAGGGCCGATTTACGGCGGCCGCCTGAAGTCGCAGCACGTCGTCCAGAACGACGATGGGAATCGCACGGTGATCACCGCACAGGACGAATGGGATGGAGTCGGTCATTATCGCATTCGCACCGTGAGTGGTACTGCCATCGGCGTAACACGAACCACGACCACGGATTACCAACAACGACCAGCGGCGAACTACCCGTGGATCACCGGCCTTCACACATTGACGACGACCACGGAGAGTGGCGGAGGGAGCACGACGACAGCTTCGGCCGAGGTGTGCATCGATCCCGTCACCGGTCTCGTTCAGAGCAAACGCGTCAAACGCGGCGGCGATTCGACCCACGACTTGTACGCGCGCTTTTCTTACAACGGTCATGGTAATAGGACTGAAGAGGCGTTCGCGGGCGGCGATCTTCTGCCCGTGAGCAGCAATGCCACGGTTCGGTGTGCAGACATCGGGACGCCAGCGTACAAACTCATTCACGCGTACAGCGCCGGCGTGCGCCGCGAGACGCGGTACGACGGCGTCTCGTTCAAGAGTGCCGATTTTGAAGTCAATCCGGCGACGGGTCTGCCTCACGCCAGTCTGGACGTGTCCGGCGTACGGACGCAATACGAATACGACAACATGGGAAGGATCACGGCGATGCGGCCGGCAGGCTCCGCATGGGCGGAATACGTATACAGGAACGCATCGGCGTCCGCTCCGGCGAGCGTGACCGTATCGCAGTGGAAGGAAAACGCGGCGGCCGTGGCGGGCACCGAGCTCACCCTCGCACACTATTACTATGACGGCTTCGGACGGCTCGTGCAGCACAGCAGGCGGATGCCGGACGGGTGGTCCACAACGTGGACCGAATACGACCTTGTCGGCCGCAAGGTTCGCGAAACCCTTCCCGGCTTAACCGCGACGGGCGGTTACGCTTTGATGCCATCCGGCGCCAGAGCGACGACCTGGACGTACGACGCACCTGGCCGAGTCATGACCGTTACACAGGCGGATGGCAAAGTCGTGTCTTACACATATACAGGAAACCGCGAGACGCGAAGGGCTGCACGCATCGCCACCGCGGATGGTGAAGTCCCTGTTCCGGTCGTCGAGGAGATCGATGGACTCGGACGCCTCATCAAAGTAACGGAAAGCGCGGACGTTGCGCCGATCGTCACCAACTACGCGTACGACGTCGGCGATCGTCTTCGTTCCGTGACCATCGGCAGCAATCCCACGCCGGAGCGCGTATTCGTTTACGACGACGCGGGACTGCTGAAGTCCGAACAGCATCCGGAGTCCGGCACGACCACGTACGCCTACGATGCTCAAGGGCACGTGGTGCAGCGGAAGACACCTCTGGCGGTGACGACCCCCGCGGCATTGCTGACGTACGAGTATGACCCGGCGGAACGGCTGAAGATTGTCAGGGCAGGCGGCGTCAAGATCAAGGAGTTTGTGTTTGATCGCGCCAACTCCGGAAGCGACAAATCGCTCGGAAAAATGGACCGTGCGACGCGTTACAACATTCACCCTTTGTTGCCTGGCGGCGTCGAGGTAACCGAAGTCTTCACGTATACCGGACCGGGCGGTGCGATTGCGGAGAAGAAGACCGCTGCCGGCACCCAAACGTTCCTCGATAAATATGAATACGATGAGTTGGGTGCCGTCGGAAAAGTTCATTATCCGACGTGTGTCGGATGCACAGGACTGACGGCGCCTCCTCGCACTGTGAGCACGACGCGTTCTTTCGGCCTGACCACCCAGGTCAGCGGCTACGCGAACGACATCCGATACCACCCGAATGGAATGCTCAGCCGCATTCAGCATCTCAATCACGACCTCACAGCCGGACCTCTGTACGAGCAATTTCAGGGTACCGATACGATGCCGCGACCGGGCCGGATCAAAGTGACCAGGTTCTGCGAAGACCTCGTACCGGCCCCTCCAGCACCCGCACATCAGGCTGCGAATCCGGGAGCGACCTTCACCATCACCATCACCATGCCGCCTGGCGCAACCTTGGTGCAGTGGTACGAGAAAACCGAGGCGGGTGAGACGAAGCTCGACGGTGCGACGGGTGTGTCACTGACGCGGACCGCGGACGTCACGCGATCCTATTTCGCGCGCGTGAAGAACGATACCTGCTCGGCTGACAGCGCGGTGGCCACTGTGAATGTCGCGACGTCATGTGCCACTCCGGCGTCGACGATTGCAATGCCGGAACAGCTCATCGCCAACGTCACTACGACGGCGGCCGTGAGTCCGACCGCGGGTGCAACGTATGTCTGGACGCTGTTCGGCAACGGCATCATCAATGGCAGTACGACGGGACACACCGTTTCGTTCACGCCTTATTGCAGCGGCAGCGTCAGGCTCAAGGTGATCGTCACGACCACTTGCACGGCGAAAACGGGAGAGACCATGGATTGGGTCATCGAACCGCCGAAAGCATCGGTTAGCGGCTCGAGGACGATTCCGAACAGGAACAACCCGGTACCGATCCAGTTGGCACTGTCGGGGTTGGGGCCGTGGCAGGTGAACTGGAGCGACGGCGTGAGCCAGACGGTTCCTGCAACGACGCCGGTGGTCGAGCGCAACGTGACGCCGCCGACGAGCTCAAACGTCTATACGTACTACGTCACGTCGATCACCGATGGCGCTGGATGTGCGGGGACGACCGATGGATCGGCCACGATTACAGTAGCGACGCCGACGTGCACGGTCGCGCCGAGCTCGGATTTCGACGGTCCGTGGCCGCTGCAATCTTCCACGATCGTGGTCGTCGCTGCCGCTCCAAGCGCTGAAACGAGCTATACGTGGACGGTCACGAACGCTCAACGCCTGACCGAGTCGACGCCAAGTCGTGTGAGGTTCCTTACAGGCTGCAGTGGATCTGTCACCGTGACATTGACGGCGACATCGACGAATCCGTCCTGCGGATTGAGCAGCACGACGACGAAGTCGTTTCCGATCGAGCCGCCGGTTGCGGAGCTCAAACCCGAGCTGAGCGCGCCGAACATTTATGTTCGCGGCGATGCACCCCTCAACATCAAATTCGCAGCCGAGGGAGTCGCTCCCACCTTGCGCTGGTCGGACGGTGTGGTCCAGAGCCGGGTCAGCGCCGGCTTGCTCGGTCAGCCGTTAGTGTTGTCACGGCCCGTTCAGCCCAGCTCGACGACGACCTATTCGATTGCGGATTTACGCGATCTCCGCGACTGCCCGGGTCAGACCTTCGGCTTCGTGACGGTGACCGTATGCGACCCGCCGGTGGTCGAAATGCAGAGGCCGGCGATGATTGCAGCGGATGAGACGGCGACCGCCTCCGTGCCCGCACTCGCGGGCGCCACGTACAGCTGGACGATCAGTGGAGGCTCTTTCGGCGGAAGCTCGACGACGCCCACAATCACATTCAAGCCGGGAACGTCGTGTACGCAGGGCGTCACACTGACGGCGACGGTCACGACCAGTTGCGGCGTCACGCGCACAAGCGTGCCGACGACGATCCCGGTTGCGGCTACGACCGCGGTGGTGAGCGGGAGCGCGACGATCGCTCAGCGCAATAGCACGTCGATCCGCGCGACTCTCACCGGACTCGGGCCATGGACCGTGCGGTGGAGCGACCAGAGCGCTGCCGAGGTCGTCACGGCTTCTCCTCATACGCGTTCCGTAACGCCGTTGGGAACGACTCCTTACACTGTGGCCTCGGCGACAGATCAACGCGGCTGCACTGCGTTGGTCAGTGGAGAAGCCGTCGTAACAGTCATCCCGCCTGTCCCGACTGCCGTGACGGCGACAGCGGCGACTCCGAATCAAGTCGCCGTTACGTGGTCGTATTCAGGCGATGCCGATCAGTTCGTGGTCTATCGAAATGGAAGTGCCCTGGCCACTATTGCGACACCGTCGGCACGCTCTTATACGGATTCGGCGGTCGCACCTGCGGCTGCTTATGTGTACCGCGTCATAGCGTTCAAGAGCGGGATCGCGTCGCCGATGAGCGAGCCTGATCTCGCCACGACGATCATTTTCGAAAATGAGCCGCTGCTTCCCACCCAGGAGATCCGCGCCCAGCACATTCTGCAGTTGCGCGCGGCAGTGACGGCGGTACGTACCGCGGCAGGTTCATCGACGGCGCCGTTCACGGATACTTCGCTGACCGGAATGAAAGCGATTCACTTCACTGAGCTACGAACGCGGCTCGATGAAGGACGCGTGCTGCTCGGGCTGCAGGCGATTGGCTACGACCGGTGGCCGCAGGCTGTGGTCGATATCGTGTGGTCGACAGACATCAAGGCGCTGCGCGGAGGTGTGCGATGATCAGACAGATGGTCGCGCTGCTCGTGTTGTGTCTGACCGGTGGGTTCGCGGCTTTTGCGCATGCCGGCGAGTTTGTTCCGGCGGCATCGCCTGCAGCAGGACTGAGCCGCTATCGTGTAACGCTCGCGCCGGAGATCGTGGACGACGCCGACATCGTGGTCGGACAACTGATCGCGACCTGCCGTTGCCAGCTCGAGCCTTATGCCGAGGTCGAGTTCACGGGGATGATGATTCGGGCGACGCCGCCGGCAGCGCAGATGCTGAGCCGCGATCCGCGTGTCGCGCGAGTGGAGGAGGTGCAGGTCGCAGCCGGCGCGGCACCGTCACGGAACGAGAGGATTTCGCCGGAAGCGGACGCGGCGCCGTGGGATAGCGGAGCGTATCTCTACGACGGGTCCGGAAACATCTCGCACATCGGTACGAAAGCCTATGTTTACGACCGATACGGCCGCCTCACCTCCGGCGGTGTGACAGGCGGTCACCGCCAGACGTACACGTACGACCCTGCGGGAAACTTGCTGACGACCACCACGTACTCGCCATCGCCTGGCACTGTGACCCGAACAGCCGCGGTGAGCGCGTCGACCAACCGCGTCACCACGTTCACCGACGGCGACGTTACGACCGCGGCGGACTATGACGTGAACGGGCGACTGCAGAAGTTTCCGGGAGGGGAGTTTCAGTACGACGCCACGGACATGATCGTGCAGACGACCGTCGGCACGACCCGGATGGTGCACCTCTACACGGCCACCGACGAGCGGATCGCGACGATCGCGTTCAACGCGTCGAACCTGGAGCAAGGCTCGGACTGGACGATCCGGGACCTGTCGGGGAAAGTGCTGCGGCGCTTCAAGAAAGCGAGTGCGACCGCGTCATGGAAGTGGGACGAGGACTACATCTACCGCGACGGTCAACTGCTCGCCGCCGAAGTGCCGTGGCCGGAGCGGACCCGCCACTTCCACCTCGATCACCTCGGCAGCCCGCGCCTGATCACCGGCAACGGCGGAGCAAAAGTGTCGAGCCGCGACTTTCATCCATTCGGCGACGAGATCACGACAGCGGACAACGAGCCGATGAAGTTCACCGGCCACGAGCGCGACTCGGACAAACTCGATTACATGCACGCTCGGTATTACGGGGTGGAGTGGGGACGGTTTGTATCCGTCGATCCATATTTCGGTATTAAGCGGCACCTACGAACGCCTCAGGGTTGGAACCGCTACAGCTACGTTGAAAACAATCCGATCAACGCCCGTGATCCTGATGGTCGAGCGATTGAGACTCCTTGGGATGCGCTGAACATCGGGATTGGCCTGGTTAGCCTAGCCAATAACCTGTCGAACAGAAACTGGGGAGGCGCTCTTGTCGATACGGGAGGCGTGGTGCTTGACGCGGCAGCGACGGTTGTGCCGTTCGTTCCCGGAGGAGCTGGCGCCTCGATCAAGGCGGCGCGGCTCGCTGAAAACGCGAGACTGGGTAAGATGTTCGAGAATGCTGTACTCGATGCGCTCGGTGCCTCAAAGAATACTGGCGGTGTCAGTGATGTGATGAGCCGCGTGACGACGATTCCTGATTTGGCGATCGGGAGCCGGTTCGGAGTCACCGACATTAAGAACGTTCAGAATCTATCGTCAAGTTCGCAGCTGCGAGCACAGTTTTCTGCAGCTCAAACAGCCGGCACTGCTTTCAATCTGATTATCAGTCCAAGGACCGCTACAGTCTCAAGGAGCGTTCAGGACATGGTTGCGCGCACCGGTGGAAAGATTTTCATTTTCGACCCGAAGACGAACAAATTTGCTGAAGCCCTGGTGGATGGGAACAAAATCGTCAGGTAGGACATGGCACGAACAAAGGGCATAGAGGTTGGGATCCTTGCATCGACTTCGATGCGTGGCGAAGAGGCCGGCCGGCGCTTCCTGCAACTCTTGATTGCTGAGGCGCCGCAATATGCACCGGAGCGCTACTCCGATCATGAACCGATCAAACTATCCTTTGACCCGATTAATCTCGATCGGGCCCTACAGTGCTGGAAGACGAGCTTTCTGTGGCGTGGAAAACCTTCATCGGTATGGGGAGGAGCGTATATCGGGTTTCACCAAGTGCACGACAGTGTAGTCTTGCGTTTGCCTGCGAGCGCACTGGATGTCGCTACACTTCGTCATCTTTGGAGGGTGATGGACCACGCATTCGGAGTCGATCTCGCATTCATTCACGTCCGAACGGAAGTCGATACGACCGATGTTGAGCATTACAAAGAGCACCTGATGCCGTTCCAGACTCTCAATACTCATCACCTTCGCCAAGGGTTACCGGACTTTCCATGGGCGATGCTGTTTGGCCGTCCGTACGTAGAACTGTTCGGACGTGAGCGTCTTCTTCAGACATCCGCAGCCCGGGTAGAGGCGATCGGAGATGGTGTTTACATCCAGCTCACCGACGATCCGACCGATGTAGCGAAGAAACGCGAGGAATACCTCGCGGTGCAGCAAGCGACTAAGGCTTATCTAAACAGCAATGCATTCCGCGGGATGTCGGCGAACGGCCAGTACAGCGTACCTGAGTTTTTTCTGGTTGCGTGTTGACGGACGGTATATCATCTGGCCGGCCCGGTTGGACGCCGCTTGGCGCGGCGTTCGCCCGCGGTTCGATCGCCGTATCGTGCACGCTCCACCCGCGCAACCTTTCTGGTCATTCTCGCCTGTGGCGCGGCCTAATGCGCCGCTGCGGCCGACACGTCGCCGCGCGACGATCTCCGTGAATTGAACGAGTAGCGCGTTCGGCGCCGTGCAGCCGAGCGAGCATTAGGCCGACAGGGTTCATCGTGGCCGCACGTCTGCCACCCTCGCGCTTGCGCGCGCCGCCGGGCGCTGCACGGCTCGTCGTGATCATCGGAGAGTTTGTAGTGAGCGGCACGCTCCACGCCGCGGCGCCGCGGCACGTCCCCACGTGAGATCAGCGCGGGTGCACGGCGTCCGTCAGTGGACAAGCCGTGTTAACGGTCATCCGCCCGTCCCGACCGCCGTGACGGCGACAGCGGTTACTCCGAATCAGGTCGCCATTTCGTGATCGTATTCAGGCGGATGCCGATCAGTTCGTGATCTATCGAACGGAAGTGCGCTGGTCACCATTGCGACACCGTCGGCGCGCTCTTATGCGGATTCGGCGGTCGCACCTGCGACTGCTTATGTGTACCGGGTCATGGCCATGAAGAGTGGGATTTGGTCACCAATCAGCGAGCCCGACCTCGCCACGACCGTTATTTTCGAGAATGAACCATTGGCTCCCACGCAGGAGATTCGCGCGCAGCACATTCTGCAGTTGCGTACGGCGGTGACGGCGGTACGCACGGCAGCCGGATTGTCGACGGCGCCATTCACCGACGCATCGCTGTTCGACGTGAAGACGATTTACTTCGCCGAGCTTCGCACGCGGCTCGACGAAGGACGCGTGCTGCTCGGACCGCAGGCGATCGGGTACGACCGGTGGCCGCAGGCCGGAGTGGATGTGGTGTGGTCGACTGGCATCAAAGCGCTGCGCGGAGGTGTGCGATGATCAGGAGGATGGTGGCGCTGCTCGTGTTGTGCCTGACCGGCGGGTTTGCGGCTGTTGCGCATGGCGGAGAGTTCGTGCCGGCGGCATCGCCTGCCGCAGGGCTGGGCCGCTATCGCGTTTCGATCGCGCCGGAGATCGTGGACGACGCCGACATCGTGGTCGGACAACTGATCGCGACCTGCCGTTGCCAGCTCGAGCCTTATGCCGAGGTCGGGTTCACGGGAATGATGATTTGGGCGACGGCGCCGGCGGCGCAGATGCTGAGCCGCGATCCGCGTGTAGCGCGAGTGGAGGAGGTGCAGGTCGCAGCCGGCGCGGCACCGTCACGGAACGAGAGGATTTCGCCGGAAGCGGACGCGGCGCCGTGGGATAGCGGAGCGTATCTCTACGA